>Ga0366766_1034_pt1 | contig 13831 bp, 11 predicted proteins | sample TotcelHN113001N4_FD_207064 | JGI IMG/M metagenome (GOLD analysis project Ga0366766, IMG submission 207064) | Enriched cells from coal bed in the Powder River Basin, Montana, United States - Total cells N11 rep1 HSBNCT.N11.300.1.N4 ... | reverse complement strand
GGGACGGTGTGAACAATGGCCGGTTTGGGCTCGTGAAGCAGAACCGACATAATATGGAGTTTAATGGCGGGATAGCCATTGAATTTATAAAAAACAAGGAGGAGATTAGTATTATGAAAAAGATTATTGCCTTGTTGCTAATGCTTGTACTCGTTGTAACTATGATGGTTGGTTGCGGAAGCAATCAGCAGACCAACAGCGAAACAAGCGGGCAACCAACCGCGAAGGTGTCCGAAAGCACCACAACTGCAGCTGCTGCTACCGCCTCGGATGAAAAAATCGTCATCAAGGTATTCCATTATATGCTTCAAACTACGAAGCAGGGAGGGCTGAAAGCGCTGGAGGAGGCCTACACCAAGCTTAATCCCAATATAACCTTCGAGAATATATTCTATAATCAAGGTACTGACTACTTTCCACAGCTTTCCACAGCGCTGGCATCCGGTGAATTGCCTGAAATTATCATGGGTAATCCCGGACTATATCCTGATGTCGTAGCCGGGGGCTATGCAATGGATCTCACTCAAAACAAAGTCATTAAAAGCTTGGGTCTTAAGCCTGGCGACACTGGAGACGTCTCGGCTAATGGAGTGGTCTACGGCTTCCCCATCGACTTCAAGACCTGGGGAGTATTCTATAATGTCAAGATGTTCAAGGATTTAGGTCTTTCAGTTCCCACCACTCAGACTGAGTTGATGAATGTCTGCAAGAAGATTGCGGATGCGGGCAAAGACCCATGGATACATGCTTTTGGTGATGCCGTATTCGGCGATATCGAGATGCGTAATACTGTTTGGGGCCGCGCCATTGAAAACGGTGATATTGACTTCTTTGAGAAGCTTATGACCGGTAAAGCCAAGTTCACAGATTACCCTTATGTGCTTGAAGGTCTCAAAGTATGGCAGCAGCGTATGCAGTGGTACCGCTCTGATGCTATGGCCAATAACCAGAGCAAATCACTTGAATTGTTTGTAGCGGGTGAAGGCGCTATGCTGTATAATGGTTCCTGGAGCATAGGAGACCTGATGGCCAAGGCCGGCAAAGATTTTAAGTTTGATTTCTTCCTGGCTCCTGTGGACGACAAGCCCAATTCAACCTTAATGGGATCACAGATTGATCAGTCGTTTATGGTCAATCCAAAGGCAGAAAATGCCGATGCCGCCCTTGCTTTCATGGAGTTCTGGATTACTGACGGTGCATTGGTCTGGTCCAATACCAGCTTAATGCCTCTTGCCTCGGGTGCATCTTCTGACGATTTGCCTGCAGTAGTTAACAGTATTTCTGCAATTAAGAAATCCGGTAAGGTTGCCTGCTACGGTGATTTTACAAAACCGTTCTCATCCGAGTTCACAACCAAGTGGCGCCAGGCACTTACGGAGTTTGCAGAGAGCTGCGTAACCGGAGGCAAAATGACGCCGGAGAAATGCCTTGAAAACCTTCAGGCATACTTTGATGATGTTATTGCCACAAGCAAGTAAACTATTGTATTATATTATTATAAGGTCATGAAGTAATAAATTGAGGCTGCTTGTCACAGTGCTCCCGCATATAATGCACAGGACTGGCAGCCTTTCTCCTGGCTTTTGAACAACGTCAGCAGTCCCCCACCACTTAGGTGGCGGGTTTCCGATTGAAAAGGCTGACATGTACAACAGCGAAAACTACCGAACCGAAATGTTATAATGAAGTTTTCGCTGTTGTATTAGTGGTGAGACACAATCTCTCACTGACGTTGTTCAAACGCCACGTGAAAGCGGGGCGCTTAGGTGTAGCTAGGATGCATAGGCGAGCAATGGAGCGCAGCGGAATGACCAGCCCTGCGTGAGCTTATGCCGGATTCATTCCGGCATAAGCGTTTAACTTAAATCGAAACAGCCGTATGCAAACTGATAGGAGCAAAACAATGATTAAAGTTAGTGATAAGACAATAAGGCATACGAAACCAATATTAAGTCAGTATTCAGTTAAAACACACGGCGGAAATATTTTATTCATGCTTCCGGCCTTCTTATTGTTTACCTTTGTGGTGTTGATACCTTTTTTTCAGGGAATTCCGTATTCCCTTACAAATTGGAAAAGCATCATAAGCAGTGATTATGAATTTGTTGGTATCAGGAATTACATAACGCTGCTTAGCAATAAATTCTTTTTGAATGACTTTGTACATACCCTTCATTTTACAGGGCTTTACATATTGGGTGCAAACTTTCTGGGATTGGTAATAGCACTGTTTTTGTGGCGTTCTTCCAAACTCAACAACACTTTGCGGACAATTGCCTTTATGCCCTTCACAGTTGCCCTTACCAGCGCTGCTATTGTCTGGAGCTATGTGTACACGGATATAACAACTCCACTGTTTAATATACCAAGTCCATTAGGTATTTCAAGCCAGGTAATTAACGGATTGGTAATTATTGCAGTATGGCGGGACATGGGCTACTGCATGCTTATATATATTGCAGCACTGCAGTCCATACCTTATGAGTATTACGAGGCATCATGCGTCGAAGGGGCCAGCTGGCGGCAGCAGACCATGTATATTACCATACCGATGATTGTGCCTGCTTTCACATCCAACATAACACTGCTGCTTGCATGGGGGCTGAAGGTTTTTGACTATCCGATGGCTGTCGCTCGAAATATGTCAGCAGCGGAAACCACAGCAATGTACGTTTACAATAACATATTCGGTTTCAATAAAGCCGGGTTGGGCCAGGCGGCTGCCATCACTGTTACTTTGGTATTGCTGCTGCTAACACAGATTGCCACAAGGTCATTAAGAAGACTGGAGGTGGAGGCATGAGCGGAATGACTGTGAATTCCCGCATAGCTGGACAAAGTGATGCCAAACGCATGACAGGCAATATTATTAAAACAGTGATAATTTTAGTTATTGTTGCCGCCATTTTGATCCCGTTTTATTTTAGCCTGATTTACTCTATTAAGACTGAAACCGATATTACAGCCAACAGGCTTGCTTTCCCTTCGAACCCGACAATTCAAAATTATATTCGTGTTATAACCGAAAACTCACAGTTTGTAGTTGGCTTCAAAAACAGCGTCATGACCACGATACCAACAGTGCTGATCCTAATAATCACTACTTCCATGGCATCCTATGTCCTTGCACGTTTCAGCGGAAAGTTCTATAAATTTATGTACAGCCTGTTTATAGCGGGCATTCTGATACCTTTCCAGTGTCTGATGCTGCCGCTGTATTTAAATTTACACAGTCTGCACCTGACCAGTACCCTGACCGGTTTTGTTATCACACGTGCAGGTATACAGGTGTCAATCAGCATACTTGTCGTTACAGGATTTGTTAAGAATGTTCCGCGGGATATTGAAGAAGCTGCATGCATCGATGGGTGCAATCGCTTTCAGACCTTCTGGCAGGTAGTATTTCCGCTGATGAAGCCTGTCAACATAACCCAGATGGTTTTAAATACGCTGTTTGTTTGGAATGACTATAATGTTGCCATTGTGCTGCTTCGTACCAAAGAATCACAAACGCTGCCATTGGCCCAGATTATCTATTTCAATGAGAATACTGCCGATTTGAATCTTGCTTTTGCCTTCTTTACCATGGCTATGCTGCCAATTATGATACTATATCTGTGTATGCAGAAATATATTGTAAGCGGTATTATGTCCGGGGCGGTGAAGGGCTGAAATTTTTATATGGAATACATTCGTTATAACCTGATGAATGGAGCGGAGATGCAGTGTATAAGATAGTTATTATTGATGACAATAAGAGTACTGTCCAATCACTTGAGAAAAGCGTAAACTGGACTGCATTAGGGATTGAGGTAATGGGTACCGCTTATGACGGTATACATGGCCGTGACCTCATTCTTAAAACGCATCCGGATATTATCATCACGGATATACGGATGCCCGGCCTTGATGGCCTCAGTATGATCGAGCAGATTCACAAGGATACTTCGGATTCACGCATCATAATCATTACAGGATACGATGAATTTCAATATGCCAGCCGTGCCATAAAGCTATCGGTTTTCGATTACATACTGAAACCAATAAATAATGAAGAACTGCTGGGTGCGGTCAGCCGGGGCATCGAAAGCATTGAGAAAAGCAGGCAGATCAGTATTCATATGGAGCAGATGAATGATTTCAGCCGCCGGGCGCTGCTCCTTTCACTTATGACCTCTGTGAGTACGGATGAAGACAGCATCCGGCCCATGCTCAAGAATTGTGGGATAGATAACCTTGACTGCTTCTATGTCATGGCAATACGGACTTCTGACAATTTTGTCCCGCAGCCGCTGCTGCGCAGAATTGACGACGGAGCAATATTGAAAAGCCGTAATGTGATTTCACTTCTTGCCGGCACTGACCTCTTGCTGTTTGTTATTCCGGAACGATGTACCGATTGGCGGAAGGATGCTGTCAAACTGTCCGAAAGTCTGCTGGGTCTTGCGCCGGATTTGACTGTGGCTGTAAGCGGAGTGCACAAATCCGCCCATTCGATTCGTGATGCTTACAAGGAAGTCAGGCAGGTGCTGCTGGAGCGTTCGCTCAATGATGACAGCAGGAATGTGTGCTTTTATGATAAGGCCGGTATCAGTAAGCATGCAAGGCTTTCAGATGTGGAGCAGGTCTGTGATCAATTGGCTGCCAGCCCGCTTTCAGGGCAGGAGAGATTGGACGAGGCCTATCACACCATGCTGAGGATTACGGGCGGAGAAATACGGCCTATGCGTACCATGCTTGTATTGTACTGTACGAAGGTACTGAACAAAACGCTGATGAGAACGCAATGGGTGGATGCCATGGACGCCTCAATATATGAGATTTCATACATTGCTTCTCCGGAAGATGCTTATAGCTGTCTTAAGAGTTTCTATTCAGAGCTTAATAATTGCGTTCGGATGAGCACAGGCGTTTCACGTCTGGTACAGAATGTATTACAGCACATAACGCTGCACGCAATGGAGGGATTGCGGCTGGAGAATGTGGCGCTTTATTTCCATGTCAGTCCCAATCATCTATCTGCATTGATAAGCAAGGAAACAGGAAGGACTTATCAGCAGCATGTACTGTCTGCCAAGCTTAATATTTCAAAAAAAATGTTGGACGATACGCGTATGAGCGTGGAGGAGATTTCGTATGCAGTAGGCTATGAAAATTATATCAGCTTTTATAATGCATTCAAAAGAGTTGAAGGCATATCTCCTACCGATTACCGCTTTAGATCGCTGCGCAGCAGGGAGTAATAGATGAAACGTTTTGCCAGTTTCCCGTTCAATACGAAGCTAATAATCTCTTTTATTGTGACATTAGTGGTAACGTTGTCTTTTATTACGGTGATGCTTACAAATGTAGCAAATCAACGCACACAGGAAGACAATAAAGCGTATTTGTCTCTTCTGACCGAGCAGGTTCTGATAAATTTTGAGCAGTCCATGTCCAGCGTTGAGAAACAGCTGTACAATTCATGTGATTCCCTGAACATACCGACCAAAATGCTTGCTGTTACAGATAATCACGCCAGCACCTATACGGTGAGGGATCTGCAATACTCTGTGAATCAGATGGTGTCAACAATTTTACCCTTTAGCTTTGTAATGGTTCAAACAACAGACGGCGTAGAGGTACATACCGGAGGTAAGCATCAAAATGGCGATTCCCTGGCAGCTAAGGCAAGCGAACTTCTCAACAGTGGTCTGAATGAAAACACCTATGGAAGATGTGTGTGGCAGCGCACCGAAGATGGAAGCATATACGTTATCCGAGACGTATTGCAGCGTTATCCTCTAAAGCATGTTGGCAAGGTAATTGCAAGGCTGCCTAAAGACAAATTGTTTACTCTGGGTGAAGAAGTTGAACAGTTTGACTGCACATTGCTGTTTTTTAACAAGGATAAGGAGCATGTCCTTACAATAGGCAGTATGGACAACGAACAACAGGAACTGATAGCAAAAAGCATGAGTTCCAAATTAGGTAAAGAATCTCCAAATGAAAATGTAGAGATCTGGAATAATACCAGCTATTATTATACTGTCAGCCGGCATAAAGCATGGAATGCGGTTGGACTCATACCTATGAGTCGTTTTGATGGTCTTAGATCCACCATAATTTCTACAAGCCTGCTTGTATCTGTTATTGGATTGCTGACAGGGGTGTTTCTGGTGACCCTTCTTACCAGAGGGCTTTCACGGCAGCTCAGTGAGCTTATAAAATCCATGGATGTAGTGGCAAAGGGCGATATGAGCCATGTAGTGCCTATACAAAGCCAGGATGATATTGGCCAGCTGGCTGTCCACTTTAACGAAATGATCCGCGAGATATCCGAGCTGATGCAGCGTGTCGTGGAGGAGGAAAAGAATAAAAAGGCTATTGAATTTCAACTGCTGGAGTATCGTTTCCGTTCGCTTCAAGCTGAGATAAATCCGCACTTTATTTATAATGCACTGGAAACAGTCAATGCCCTTGCCAAGCTCAGTGACAATACTGAGATTGTTGATGTAGTTCAACTTATATGCCGCTATTTTCGTCAATGTACCCGCAGTAAGAATTTCCGCTTTATAAATCTCAGGCAGGAATTTTGCAACCTTAATGATTTTGCCGATATATACGGCTATATATACGGCGAGCGGCTCCTTGTAAGGTTTGAGCTTCCGGAAGCTGCCTGTGAAGCTTTAATACCAACCATGATTCTGCAACCGGTTTTGGAAAATGCGTTGAAACATGGGATCAGCAACACGGAAGAGCAGTCTTTAGTAGTGGTATCCGCAAGGATAGATGAAGACAGGATTGTTGTATCCATTACTGATCACGGTTCCGGTATATCGGAGGAATTGAAGAAACGGATTTTCTCTACCGGCGCGTTGATGCCTGATACTCACCGGAGTACAGGTATCGGCCTTAAAAATGTTCTGGAGCGTTTGCGGTTGATATATGGAGAACAGGTTAACTTTGAAATTGAAAGTAACGATTGTGAAACCAGTATTAATATAACAATGCCTCTCAATTATATAGTTCCGGCTAATAACAGCGATCACCATATTTGATGAGAGCTGCCAGTTCTACAACCGAAATTATACAACATAAAATACGATATACATATTGCAATATAATTTCATATGGCTTAAAATAATACCGAAGACTATAAAACCTATTAAATGAAAATTAGGAGAAAAGTAATATGCTTAACTACAAGATTAAGATTGGATTGGTACCGATACGTCGTGATGTGACCAATCGTCCGGGCATATTTAACTGGGAGAAAGCGGAGGAACGCGGACGGAATGCCGTAGATTATATCAAGCGGGTATATACGTGTGAAAATGTATCCTTTGTTGATCTCGAGGGAATAAACGATGTAGGTGTGCTTTACAATGAGGATGATGCCTTGAAGGTCATCTGCCGTTTCAATGCAGAGCAGGTGGATGCAATTGTATTTATAAACAGCAACTTCGGCAACGAGGAGGTTGCCGCACAGGTAGCCCATGCCCTGGATAAGCCGGTATTGCTGTGGGCGCCTCTTGATGATGTGTTTGAGCCTGATGGTATGAGGTATACGGATAGTCAATGCGGAATTTTCGGTGTCAGTCGTCAGCTCCAGCGCCGCAATATAACATTTACTTATATTGATAACTGCGCCATTGAGGATGAAATATTTGACAGGGGTTTCAAAAGCTTTATTTCTGTAACCTGCATGGTTAAGAACTTCCGCGGCATGCGTATTGCACAGGTTGGTATGCGCCCCAAGCCATTCAGCTCTGTTATCTTCAACGAGGGCGAGCTTTTGCAGCGTTTCGACATACAGATTATCCCTGTAAATCTTGTATTGGTTCTGGACAAATTCAATCGTATTCTCAAGGAGAATGATGCAGAACTGGAAGCGGGTGCAAAGCTGCTTGCCAGCCGTTATGAAATGGATGAAATAACGCCGCCGCTACTTAAAAAGGTCTACGCATTTGTGCTGCTGTATCAGGAAATCTTCCGCGAATACAAGGTGCAGGTCATATCGGCTGAATGCTGGACGGCAATGCAGCTTGGTGTAGGCGCAATGCCATGTACTGCATACAGCATTCTTGCAGACATGGGTTACATTATCAGCTGTGAGAGTGACATGTACGGTGCTATCACCATGGCAATGCTTTCCTGTGCGAGTCTTGGCAAGCGCACGCCATTCTTTGGCGAATTCACTGTCCGGCATCCTGAGAATAAAAATGCCGAATTGCTTTGGCATTGCGGCCCTTTTGCATACTCACTTAAAAAGCCGTCATCCATTGCCAAAAACGTCAACATGCGTCAGTGGTTTGAAGTGAAAGAAGGCGAATACACCGTAGCCCGAATGGATCAAGATGATGGACACTATTCATTACTATCCGGAACTTGTCACTCTGTGGAGGGGCCTTATACCTTTGGCACATATCTTTGGGCGGAGTTTGGCGACTTGAAAAAATGGGAGCGTAAGCTGGTGGAAGGCCCATATATACATCATATGGCGGAAATTGAAGGCGATTTTACACGCGAAATCAAGGAGTTCTGCAAATATGTGCCGCATCTTTTTATCGATACAGTAGAGTAAAGGAGATATGAACCATGCTGGTCAACCTGAAAGAGATATTGAGTATGGCAGTGGAGCGCGGCTGCGCCATCCCGGCTTTTAACGTATATAATCTTGAAACTGTCATGGGGGTAATGCAGGCGGCGGATCAGCTCCAATCACCTGTAATATTCCAGATATACAGCCGCCTTTTTGATATGCCTGATGCCCGCCTGGCAGCGCCTATGATATTGGAGGCAGCCCATATGCTGAGTGTCCCGGCTGTTTTCCATCTCGATCATGGGGCAGGCATTCCGGAGGTGATGCGCGCCATCAGATATGGAGCCACCGGTGTGATGATAGATGCATCACTGCATCCTCTAGATAAAAATATCGAATTAACCCGCCAGGCAGTGGATTTGTGCACTTACAGCGGCATTCCGGTGGAGGGCGAGCTGGGGCATATCGGCAGTACCGGTGATGCACAAATGAGCCAATATACTGATCCGGAGGAAGCAGCCCATTATGTAAGGGAGACTGGTGTAGCAGCACTTGCAGTTATGGCAGGTACGGCACACGGGCGTTATAAGAAGGCGCCTGTATTGGATATTGACCGTATTGCGGATATTAAAGCTGCTGCAGGCATACCTTTAGTGCTGCATGGAGGCTCCGGTGTTCCTGATGACCAGATACGCGCATCCATCAAAGCAGGCATACGAAAGGTTAACTTTGGCACGGATCTGTGCTACTCCTTCCTGGACGGAGTATTCGCCACTCCGCGTACAACCGTGGCAATAGACCTGTTCATGCGCAGTGCGACAAATGAAGTAAAACGTTTTGCGATGGAAAAAATCAAGCTTCTGGGAGCGAATACAAATGTATGACATTATAGGCATAGGATCAACTGTGTTTGACATGCTGATGCTTACTGAAAGCTTTCCTGACGAGGACAGCAAAATACAGGCAAAAACAACCCGTATACAGGCCGGAGGCCCTTGCGCCACTGCACTTGTCACTGCCTCGTGCCTGGGAGTAAGTGCGGCTTATATGGGTACGGTAGGAGACGATATGTACGGCAAATACATGCTTGACAGCATGCGTCGGTATCGTGTCGGCGTAGAGTGTGTCCGTATTGTTGAGAATTGTGAATCCTTTCACTGTGTCGTACTGATAAACGGGGAAAGTGCTACTCGAACTGTTATTTGGAACAAAGGAACGGTTCCAATGCCATTAACGGAAGATATAAACCTTAATGTGCTAAAGCAGGCTAAATATCTGTATCTGGATGGACATCAGACCGAGACTGCAATATATGCCGCCAAACGTGCGCGTGAATTCGGTGTAAAGGTATTCCTGGATGCGGGCGGCAGGTATCTCGGCATAAAAAATCTGCTGCCGCTGGTGGATGTGCTGATTCCATCCGAAGAATTTGCGTTGGGAATTACGGGTGCAGATACGGCGGAGGCCGCCATGCATATGATGTATGAGTTATATCACCCTGAGATATTGGTTATAACACAGGGTAGAGCTGGGGGGATGCTTTACAACCAGGGCTCTATAGAACGATATCCTTCTTTTAAGGTGGACGCTATTGATACCAATGGTGCAGGAGACGTGTTCCATGGTGCGTTTACAGCCGGTTTGGTGCGGGGCATGACGCCAATTAGCTGTGCCAGGTTTGCCAGTGCGGTTTCTGCAATGAAATGCCGCTGCTTCGGCACTCGAGAGGGCATACCTGATTATGAGCAGGCCCTTGCGTTTATGCGGGAGAGAGGAGTGACTCCAAATGACTGATTTTGAAAGATTGTGTGCTGCAAATCCGCATATTGTAATCCATGAGGTGACTGAGGCTGTATTCAAGCCTTATGGACGTGTTTTGAATATAGATGCCTCTGAATTTTTATGTATCTGCCGTAAAGCAATTGAATTGCCGGCAGAGGGAAGCAAGTATTTGCCTGCACTAAAGGAGATTGACACACATTCTTGCGCGGAATTTATACGGGATATATGTTTCGGGCAACTGGATGCGCAGATGGGTATATGCTTTGGGCATAACAGTACACTAAATGCGCTTGAATACCATATATGCAGCGAGATTAACATTGCTGTGACAGATTTGGTGCTGCTGCTGGCCGAGCTGCGCGACCTGGGTGAGGACGGTAGGCTGGACTCCGGAAAGATAAAGGCATTCTACCTCCATGAAGGAGATGTAGTGGAGATATATGGGCCTACATTGCACTATTGTCCCTGTGAAGTAAAAAAGACAGGGTTCAGCTGTATAGTGGGATTGCCTCGCGGAACCAATACTCCTCTCCAGCATGAAAGGATGAAGGATGATCTTCTGTGGGCAAGAAACAAATGGCTCATAGCCCACGGGGAAAATGCAGCACTTTTGGCGCGTGGCGCAAGGGCTGGAATTTATGGAACAAACCTGAAAATTTACGCTATAGGTTAACTTTTATAAAAATCCAACTCAATTTTCCCAGCATAGTATTCAAAGGAAAAGCGAGATTGTCACGCTTTGCTCGCAATGACATTCAAATAGGTTTTTGTCATTCCGAGGAGCCTTGGCGACGTGGGAATCTGTGTATTGAGAAAGTTGTGAATCTATTATATAACGCAAATGAAATTATACTACATAAAATTCATTATAAGTATTGCAATATTATTTCATATAGCTTAAAATAATATCAGGGACTTTAAAACCTATTGAGAAACGAGGAATATAAATGGAATTAAAGGCATTTATGGTTAATATGGTTCAAAGCGAGCTTGAAGACGCAGTAGGTATGGAGAATGTAAGCATCAGTGAGGCAGAAAAGCTTACATATGGAGTGGATTATTTCTGGATAGCCCGTATGTGGGCAGATAAGGGCAGACGTCCGCCGGAACCGGATTTCATTGTAAGGCCTAAAAACGCGAAAGAAATATCCAGGATTTTAAAGATTGCCAACTATTACAAAATACCGGTTCACACCTGGGGCGGCGGCAGTGGCTCACAAGGCAGTGCTTTGCCCATGGCAGGGGGTATCATATTGGATACCAAGCTTATGAACAGGCTTCTTGATATCAATGAAGAGTCCCGCACTATTACATGTGAAACGGGAATGATATTCCAAACCCTTGAGTGGCATGCCAATGAGCGCGGCTATTCGGTCATGCATATCCCAAGCTGCCTCACCTGTGGTACTGTGGGCGGAGCGCTGGCGCACCGCGGCATCGGCATCATGTCGACAAAGTATGGAAAGATTGACGACCAATGTCTCAGCCTTGAAGTAGTGCTGCCCAATGGTGACATCATTGAATCGCTGCCTGTGCCCAAGCATGCGGCAGGCCCCGACCTTAATCAGATTTTTATCGGCTCCGAGGGTACACTGGGAGTTATCACCAGGGCGACGTTCAAGCTGTTTGAACAGCCTGAATGCCGGAAATTCTGTTCCTTCCTGTTTAAAGATATTGGCACCGGACTTGCCGCCTGCCGCGACATCGTTCAGAAGATCAAGCCGTCAATACTGCGTCTGTTCGATGAGGCTGAAACGGTTTCCATTATAAAAAAGATCATCGGTTTTGAGAAAGCCGGTGCATTTATGAACCTTGCCATTGAAGGTATGGCAGAAATAGTGGACATTGAGGAACGCATCATAATGGATATCTGTGCAAGATACGGCGCAGAGGATATGGGCTCGGAATATGGCGAGAAATGGTATAAAAACCGTATAACCTTCTTCTATCCCGGACATATCATGAACAACCCTCAGATGTTTGGCACTATGGATACCGTTGCTACCTTTGACAAAGTTGAGAAGATTTATTGGGCTATGAAGAATGCGGTGGAGCAGTTCGAAGGTGTTCGCTTTATTGCGCACTGCTCACACTGGTATGACTGGGGAACCATGATATATGACCGCTTTATTATGGATAAGCCGCCGGAAGATCCGGAGGAAGCCATAAGACTTCACAACCGCATCTGGAATGCAGGTGTGCGGGCAGCAATGGAAAACGGGGGCGTGATAAACGATCATCATGGAATCGGCCTGAAGCTGTCCCGGTTGATGAAAGAACAGTATGGCCCAGCCATGCAGGTATTTGAAGGACTTAAAAAGTCGTTGGATCCCAATGGTATTATGAATCCATACAAGTTGGGTCTGTAAAGGAGATTTGGATATGTTTTCTGAAAAAACAAAAAATATTGCTGATGCCTGCCGCTTCTGCTGGATGTGCAGACATATATGCCCTGTAGGTCTTGTAAGCGGCAAAGAGGGTAATACGCCCCGCGGCAGAGCACTGCTCCTGTCTCTGGACACAAGAGATATCAAGCTTACACCTGATGCATATGAATTGATGTTCCAGTGTGCGCTGTGCAACGCCTGCTCCAACGACTGCGCTACAGGCTACGACCCCACTGTATTTACCAGAGAGGCACGTACTGAGGCTATAGTTAATGAACAGGTGCCTGGTGTTGTTAAACCGGTGTTGTACCGGGCAATGGCAGGTAACATTACAGGCAAGGCAGTAAACGTGGAAATTGCAAAAGCTGCCAGGAACCTGGATGAAAAGTCCGATGTATTACTATATTTGGGCAGCAGCGCCATGAGAGAAGGTGCTGAAAGTGCATTGGCGCTTATTCGTATACTGGATAAGGCCGGGGTGAAGTATACAGTACTTGATGACGAGCCGGATAGTGGAGCTCATCTTTTTGATCTTATGGGTCATGTAGAGGAAGTGCACAATCTAGCCAGGGCATGCATCAATCGCATCTCGGAAGCGGGGGCAAAGACCATAGTGGCTATAGATCCTACGTACGCACGATTTTTCAAACATCAATGCGGTGAATGGGATTTGATGGGAGATATAAAAGTCGTCACTGCTACCGCCTTTGCTGCAGACTTGATTGCACAAGGCAGGCTGACAGTCGGCAAGCTTGATGTCACATCAGCCACATATCACGATCCATGCCGCCTCGCCCGTGATCTTGACGAGACGCAGCCTGCCCGTGATATAATTGCTGCTATGGGAATAGAGTTAAAGGAGATGTTCCTCAACCGCAAACTTACAAAGTGCTGCGGGGGAGCAGTATTGCGCGAAAGCTACGGCAAGCTCGCTGCTGATATGGCAAAGGCCCGTTGGGCGGAAGCGGACAGCACAGGTGCCAAGCTGATGATAACCGCTTGTCCTGCATGTGCGGAAAACGCATCTGCACATGTGCCTGGGAATATGGATACAGCAGACCTGTTTGTGCTGCTGGATAGAGCGTGCAGATAACCGGGTACATATTAGTGCAGAGACAGTAAATTGTGGTGACTGCGT
>Ga0366766_1038_pt1 | contig 14045 bp, 5 predicted proteins | sample TotcelHN113001N4_FD_207064 | JGI IMG/M metagenome (GOLD analysis project Ga0366766, IMG submission 207064) | Enriched cells from coal bed in the Powder River Basin, Montana, United States - Total cells N11 rep1 HSBNCT.N11.300.1.N4 ... | reverse complement strand
AGCTCGGCATTAATAGCGATGAACTGCACTTGCTCGGCAGGCACATCTTCCTCGGCGTAGATGGCGTTGACCGGGCACTCCGGTACGCAAACCGCACAATCGATGCACTCATCCGGGTCTATAGCGAGAAAATTCGGTCCTTCGTGGAAGCAATCTACCGGGCATACATCCACGCAGTCCGTGTACTTGCATCGTATGCAGGCATCGGTGACAACATGAGTCATAACTGTCCAATCCGTAAAATTAATTGCAGAGCTCTCTGGTTAAACCGTCCAACGAGTGCCTGCTTATTGCAAAGCATTGTATTTTAAGGCAATTGCGCTCTTCTCACAAATAAGCTACATACTAATTAGTTACTTCTTAATACTTATAACTTATAAATAAAGGAATAGCTGCCAACGGGCGCGGCAAATCATGGGTGAACAGAGGCCTGCGAGGGTAAACCGGGCCTTATTTGCATGTCAAACGAGGATTTGCCCAACTTTTTGATGCGTAATTGAGCTCTGGCATATGGTTTTTGCCGGTATCACGCAATTTCAGCTAAAATAGACGTCGAAATTTCGCGAGTAGGGTGCGTGTGCGCGTTTACGATTAAACAGCAAACCCTGTATTAAGGGAAACCTGAAATAATCTTCCACCACGGAACTGAATTACGGCAGCCCCTTTGAACTGCTGGTCGCGGTAATACTGTCCGCACAGGCAACCGACGTCTCCGTCAACAAGGCCACCAGCAAGCTTTTTCAGGTAGCCAATACGCCTTCAGCCATTCACAAGCTGGGCGTAGAGGGGCTGCTTCCATTCATCAAGACAATCAACCTTTATCCCACCAAGGCCAGATATCTGGTCGAAATGTCCCGCCTGCTTCTCGAAAGACATAAGGGCGAGGTGCCCGACAAGAGGGAAGACCTGCAAGCGCTTCCCGGAGTGGGACGCAAAACCGCCAACGTTATGCTCAACACTGCGTTCGGGCAACCTGTCATCGCGGTCGACACGCATATTTTTCGCGTAGCCAACCGGACCGGAATGGTGTTCGGCAAAGACCCGAACCATGTCGAACTGGAGCTTCTGAAAGTTGTTCCGGACGAGTTCAGACATGACGCCCACCACTGGCTGTTGCTGCACGGACGCTATACCTGCACCGCCCGTAACCCGAAATGCAAAAGCTGCCTGATCAACGATCTTTGCGAATATCCGTTCAAGACGGGGTTTACCAGCGAAGACGACATGAGCGGAGCGGAAGAAGCGTAAGGCAGGTCAATACGCCGACGCGGAACGAGGATCTTGCCATCTCGAGCGTAACGGGAGAATCCGGTGCGGCAAGGCGATGGCCTTTGGCTTTGGCTTTGCCTGGCATATCCCCAGATAAGCAAACGCCAACATGATGACCTGGAATCATGCGTTCCGGCAGCGTTGGCTGCACATGAAAAATGCCGGAAAACGTGCTGTTTTCCGGCATTTTGCTTACCGATCCGATTGATCGGCGTTCTATATCTTGTTCCTGCGACGCGGGTTATTTTGAGCGCCGGGAACTCCGCGCGCCAGGCCAGACGGACGGCGGGACTGGCTCTGGCCCATTCCGGCAAATCCGAAGGTGGTCTGCAACGGGTCGGGCTGGCGGCTGCGTTTCTGCCCCTGCCCCTGCCCTTGACCCTGTCCTTGACCCTGTCTCTGCCCTTGAGCCTGACCTTGTCCTTGCCGCTGTCCTTGACTTTGACCTTGGCCCTGCCTCTGTCCTTGGCCTTGCCACTGTCCTTGTGCAGCAGACTGATGCATGCCGGGAGTTTGCCTGTTACCGGAGGAACCCTGTTCTCCGAATCTGCGCGGCTTCTCGCCGCTTCTGCCTTTTCCACCCTGCTGCGAGCCGGACTCGACCATCTTTTCCAGCCCGCTGGCTCGCAGCAAGTCGCGCACAGCATTCTCTTCCAGTTCCTGCCATCGGCCGCGTTTCAAGGTATTCGGCAGCAGCATCTCGCCATAGCGGGTGCGAATCAGCCGGGAAACCGTCAAACCGATGGATTCGAACATGCGCCGGACTTCCCTGTTACGCCCTTCGGCTATCGTTACCCGATACCATTTATTGACGCCATCGCCTCCGGCATCGGCCACCTTGGAAAATTTGCCCACCCCATCCTCCAGTTCAACACCGGCAAGCAACTTCTGCCGCATGCCTTCCTCAAGGGTGCCAAGGGTACGAACCGCATACTCGCGATCTATCTCATAACGAGGATGCATCAGCTTGTTGGCCAAGTCGCCGGAAGTAGTGAACAACAGCAAGCCTTCGGTATTGAAATCCAGGCGTCCGACCGCAAGCCACTTCCCCGCCTTGATGGCGGGCAGGCGCTCGAAAACGGAAGGGCGGCCCTCCGGATCGTTGTGACTGACAATTTCGCCCGCAGGCTTGTGATATGCCAGAACGCGCGGCAGGCTTTTGGCTATCTTGCGCTGAATCAATTTACCGTTGATGCGGACTTGATCCGACGGCAGAATACGTTGTCCGATATGGGCCGGTTCGCCGTTTACCGACACGCGACCCGCCACAATCAGCTCTTCCATATCACGACGTGAACCGAGACCCGATTCAGCCAGAACCTTATGCAGTTTGGGAGCATCGTCTTCCGCACTCAGGACAGGCCGCTTTTGCTGACCTTTTTTGCCGCTTTGCGCCGGTTGACCGCCCTTTGTCTCCTGCTCGCCCGCAGCATTATCGAATTCGTCGGAGATCACGTAGGAAAAAACCTGGTCTGCATCGACTGAGCGCGATGCTTGCCGCGACGGATGACTGCCTTGCCTGGATGAGGCGGAATTACCTGGCCTTGCTTTCTTGTTGCCGCGCTGCTGCCTGTCGCCGCTGCGAGGAGGTCTATCGCCGCGCCCTGCCGATGACGAAGGCTCGGCGCGCTCCGCCGTGCCGGAATCGGAAGCCTCGGATGCGGCAACAGGCAGATTTGCATTTGGCGACGAGTCGGCAGCATCAAGCGCCGGCAGATCCTGCTGAGCCGGTTTGCTGCGCGGCGCACGCCTTTTGCGCGGTGCCGGAGCTGCTTGCTCCTCGCCGGTCGGCGACGGTTTCGCAGTGCGGGCAGATCTGGAAGGAGATTTCACCTCGCTTTTGGGATGCAATCCGGCTTCATCCGCAATCGAAGACAGCGCTTCATTCGTATCGTTATTGTTCATTGCTCTTTTATCAAAAGGTTTGCATCGCACAACAACGCGTGACTTCCGCAGTGTGCGCTCCTGTCAAAATCCTTGTTTCCCCGGTGGGGCAAGAAGAATCCATCTATTATCAATCTCATTCTATACAGGCTAGCGCATTCCTGCGCAGCATCTGTTCAGGCATTCTCCGCGTTGTCTTCGACCAGTCGGCCTGCGGCCTGGAACAATTCGACAGCCAAATGGGAGTGCGCTTGCTGCAAAGCATCAATATCGCCGCCTTGCCTGCCATCCTGATCAAGCTCAAGCAGAGCAGGCAACTGTTCCAGGGAAACCAGTCCAAGGTCATCCAGAAATTGCGCCGTGGTAGCCAGCAATGCCGGCCGCCCCGGCACGTCTCGATGCCCGACAGTTTCTATCCAGCCCCGCTCTTCCAGCATCCTGATCGCCTGCGAATTCACGGTGACCCCGCGGATGCTTTCAATATCGCCCCTGGTAACCGGTTGGTTGTACGCGATGATTGCCAGCGTCTCCAGGGTGGCGCGCGAGTATTTCTGCGGTTTCTCGCGGTGAAGCCGGTCCAGGTACCGTTTCATTTCGGGACGGCTCTGAAATTGCCAGCCGCTCGCCAACTGGACAATCTCCAGTCCCTTGCCAGACCAATCCTTTTCCAGCTCTTCCAGGATTTGCCGGATCTCCGGGTTCCCCATCGGCTTGCCGCTTTCGCCGTCAAGGACGCACAGATCCCTCATGTCATGCATGGATAAAGGTTCCTGAGCGCATAACAATGCCGTCTCGAGGACTTTTTTAGCCTCAGCAATATCCATAAACGCGTATTTCGGGAAGCCGCCTGTTTCTTGTTTAGAAAATATTTTCAACGCAGCCATCAGGCTGTAACTATCGGAGTCCACATTGAGAATGCCGCATTTTCCAGCCATGCGTGAAGCTTTGACAGCTGAACCGGCATTATTTTGCTGCAGAGGAAAATCAATAGCAGCGCATCATATTCCATATGCTAACCATCCGTGGCTTTGGGACTTTGCGCCTCAAATGATTCATGAACGGAATCCGCACGATTGAAAGATTACCACAAACAGGGTGGAAAAACCCGATATTCAAGAGCGATTGGGGCGGTACGTGTAGGGACCGGACCAAGCCGCCCTTCGGAGAAACACATCGAATTGTACAAGATAGTCGGCAGTCGCCGCGTTTAAGTCGCATTTCCCATGACTTTTCCAGGAGGCCCGTCGCACCTTGTTTACGTCCCGCTTCGGCCCACACCAAGCTTAAACCCTTCGATCATTCGGCTCCGTATTCGTTCACTTTCATTACGCATGCCATATTAGCGCGAACTCCCCGCGTTATAGCGGGCGGCAACCCCAAAACGATTTTTTGTTGATTTTCAATAAATATCGATAGGTGATTTATTGAGAAGGTAGCGGAGGAAATTAGATCGCCCACAGCAATTATCAAAAAGAGTTGACTGAATTGAAACAATACAAAAATATTCTCATGAACTATCTGCGCGCTCTCAAAAGAACGGCAGGAGAGCGCAGCAACGTAAAATATGCGACTGAGGAAACGCCGCTGCGCTCCGAGTTGCTTAGCGCCACCCAGATGGGTCAGTACGGCAAATTTCTCGCAAAGTCCCACACGCTGAGCAAGCAGGAAAACAAAGATAAGCTTCTGCCGAGGCTCGCTGAAAACGAAGCGATAATCAGCGACATTTTCAGCTTGCTAGCTGCAGCAACAAAGGAAAAAAGCCAGATTACGCGGGCGGCGGAATGGCTGCTGGACAATTACTACCTGATTGAAGAGCAGATCCGCATAGCCAGAAAACACTTGCCAAAAGGATACAGCAGAGAATTGCCGCGCCTGGCTGGCGGCCCGTCGGCGGGTTATCCAAGAGTGTATGACCTTGCGCTGGAAATCGTATCCCACGGCGACGGTAAGGTTGAAATGGCCAGCATGTGCCACTTCGTCTCTTCTTACCAGGAAGCCTCAACGCTTGCATTGGGAGAATTGTGGGCTGTCCCCATCATGCTGAGGCTGGCGCTGATAGAAAATTTGCGGCGTGTGGCAACACGGCTGGCCGCGACCAGGGCCAATCATGCCTTGGCCGAAACGTGGGTCGACAGGCTGATGGACGTTGCCGAAAGAGACCCCAGCAACTTGATACTGGAAGTCGCCGACCTGGCGCGATCCAATCCGCCGATGGACAGCTCGTTTGTAGCGGAACTGACGCGCCGGTTGCAAAGCCAGAACACCATGCTTTCCCTTCCTCTGACCTGGATTTCCCAGCGCCTGTCCGAGTCAGGGATGACGATCGAGCAGCTCATTGTCGAGGAAACGCAACAACAGGCAGCGGATCAGGTCAGTCTAAGTAACAGTATCGGCAGTCTTCGTTTTCTGGGAACTATGGACTGGCGCGAGTTCGTGGAATCGATGAGCGTGGTGGAACGAAGCTTGAGAAGCGATCCGCTTGACGTTTACAGGCAGATGGACTTTGCCAGCCGCGACAACTATCGCCATGTAATCGAAAAAATCGCCAAGCGCAGCCCGATGTCGGAAGCAGAGGTTGCAGACCGGGCGGTACAATTCGCCCGGGAAAAATCCGTCAGTTCAAATGCGGACGATCCAGCCGCTCACGTCGGTTATTACCTGATCGACAAGGGCTTGCCGGAGCTTGAAGTAGCGACGTCCATGCGCAGGAAGCCGCTGGAAGCGATCAAGAGATGGAACATTTGCACGCCGTTCTTCGCTTACCTTGGCGGCATTCTCCTGTTTACCGCCATCTTTACCGGAATCTTGCTGCATGAAGCAAATCCTGCCGGGGCGCGAAGCTGGGCTTTCGCGCTGATCGTCATTGGCATACTGATAGCTGCTAGCCAATTGGCATCCTCGATCGTGAATTGGCTGGCGACACTGGTGGCCAAACCGCACCAGCTGCCTCGCATGGACTTCTCAAAGGCCATTCCTTCCGATTGCCGCACGCTGACAGTGGTCCCTTCAATACTGTCCAGTCCGGATGCCGTTGAGGAACTGTGCGATGCGCTGGAGGTACGCTACCTGGCCAATCGCGATCCCAATCTGCTCTTTTGCCTATTGAGCGACTTTACCGATGCCGATACCGAAACGACGCCAGAAGACGAACCATTGCTGGAGCAGGCAAGGCGTCATATTGAGGAATTGAACCAGAAATATGCAGCCAATTCCCACTCCCCTTTCCTACTGCTTCACCGTCCGCGCCGCTGGAATGCCGAGGAAAAAAAATGGATGGGGTACGAACGAAAAAGGGGCAAGCTGGAAGAGCTGAATGTCTTTTTGCGCGGCGGCGCAAAAGACAGGTTCTCGGCTATTGTCGGGAATACGGATGGCTTGGCCGATATACGGTATGTGATTACGCTGGATAGCGATACCCAGTTATTGCGCGATACGGCAAAGCAGTTTGTGGGAACGATGGCTCATCTGCTGAATCGGGCTCGCAGCGATGCCGGCAAGGGGATTGTCGACCAAGGATACGGCATCCTTCAGCCGCGCATAACCTATAGCCTGCCGGGCAGCAACGCTTCCGCTTATGAAAGACTGGGCAGCGGCGAAGCCGGCATAGATCCCTACACCCGTACTGTTTCGGATGTGTACCAGGACGTATTCCGGCAAGGCTCTTTCATAGGCAAAGGAATTTATGATGTTGATGCCGTACAGTCGGCGCTACATGGAAAAATTCCGGAAAACCGGATTCTGAGCCATGATTTGCTGGAAGGATGCTATGCGCGCTCCGGCCTGCTGAGCGATGCGCAGTTGTACGAAAAGCATCCGTCCCGCTATGAAACCGATATAATGCGCCGGCATCGCTGGATCCGCGGAGACTGGCAGCTTCTGCCCTGGCTGATGCCGGTTGTGCCATGTGCCGCGACCTGCGACGGCAAGAAACACGCGAGCAATCCATTGTCGGGATTGTCGCGCTGGAAGCTGTTCGATAATTTGCGGCGCAGCCTGGTTGCGCCGTCGATCGTGCTCCTGTTCGTATGGGGATGGCTTTCCATGGCATCTCCCTGGCGCTGGACGGGGGCGCTGCTTGCGGTCATCCTGATTCAGCCTTTGCTTGCTTCCTTGACGGATCTGTTGCGCAAGCCACAGGAAAATCTGCCTGCGCAGCATCTGTCCGCTGTCATGCAATCAGCCAGCAGTCATTTTTCCAATGCGCTGCTGAATCTGGCCTTTCTGCCTTACGAGGCTTACTTCAGCCTGGATGCGATACTGCGGACATTGTGGCGAATGTTCGTTTCTCACCAGAATCTGCTTGAATGGAATACCTACAGCGAACCGGACCATGAAGTTAAGGCAGAATTTGCAGCCTATCTCCGTTTGATGTGGTTTGCGCCCACGCTTGCACTTGCTGTTGCGGTCGCCCTGTTCGCCGTGAATCGGTCCGCGCTGCCCGTCGCCTTGATTTTTTTGCTCCTGTGGCTGGTTTCACCTGCGGTTGCCTGGCTCATCAGCGTTCCGTCGGTTCGGAAAGAGGAAGCCTTGAGTGATGAACAAACCGTTTTCCTGCGCAAGCTGGCGCGCAGGATATGGGCTTTTTTTGAAACTTACGTCGGTCCGGAAGACAACTGGCTGCCGCCCGATAACGTTCAGGACATTCCTTCCTACTGCCTTATAGATGAGTATTCGGCGTCTCCGGATAATATCCAGACGGAGCTGGCTTGCGTAGTGGCGCACCGGACTTCGCCGACCAATATCGGGCTGTCCTTGCTCGCCAACCTGACAGCCTACGATTTCGGCTACATTCCTGCCGGAATCTTCATGAAGCGCACCCAGAAAACGTTCGATACGATGGAAATGCTTGAACGGCATCAGGGCCACTTCTATAACTGGTATGACACGCAGACGCTGAAGCCGCTGCAGAACCCTGTTTATGTATCGTCGGTCGATAGCGGCAATCTGGTCGGGCACTTGCTGACGCTGTGTCCGGGCTTGCAATCCATGCCAGACCAGCCGGTTTTTAGCGACCGCCTGATCGAAGGCATCCGCGATACTTTCATGTTAATCAGGGAAACTTCCGGAAAATCCGGCGGTCCGCGACTGGACGAATTTGAGAAAAAACTGGATGCAGCCATGCTTCAGGTCCCTCTCGGCTTGAGGACGGCGCACGGCCTGCTGGAACAATTCGCCAGCGATGCGAACGGGCTCACGGCGTCATCTTTTTCCGGCGATTCAGAGCCGGCCGGTTGGGCGCTGGCGCTGGCAAAGCAATGCAGGGACGCCATGGATGAATTGAAAGCGCTGGCTCCATGGGCATCCCTGCCTTCGATCCCTGAACCGCTCCTAAGCGTACATGGCATCGATACGATTTGCACTTGGCGTGAACTGGCGGCCCTGGAGCACGAGGTCGGGCCGGCAATCGAAAAATTGCATAGCGACGGCTCGCAGGAAGACAAGGCGCTGCTTGAAGAGTTAACCCGGCTGGTGGCGCAAGGCAGCCTGCACGCAAGAGAAGAACTATCCCTGGCTGAGCGCCTTGCCTTGAAGGCAGGCGAATTCGGGCAAATGGAATTCGGTTTTCTTTTCGACCAGGCGACCAATCTGCTGTCGATCGGGTACAACATGAGCGAGCGGCGGCTGGATGCAAGTTATTACGACCTGCTCGCATCGGAAGCCAGGCTTTGCAGCTTTGTCGGGATTGCGCAAGGTCAACTGCCGCAGGAGAACTGGTTTGCATTGGGCCGCAACCTGACCGTCGCCGGCAGGGAATCGGTACTGCTGTCATGGAGCGGCTCGATGTTCGAATACCTGATGCCGTCGCTTGTGATGCCGAATTATGAAAACACGCTGCTCGACCATACCTTCAAGGCTGCGGTCAAAAAACAGATCGATTACGGCGCGCAGCGCGGCGTGCCATGGGGAATATCCGAATCCGGGTACTATGCCTTCGACGCCAGGCTGAACTACCAGTACCGCGCCTTCGGCGTTCCCGGTCTGGGGTTGAAGCGCGGTCTGGGGGACGACCTGGTGATTGCTCCCTATGCATCCATGCTGGCGCTGATGATATTGCCAAGGGAAGCGTGCGACAACCTGATACGGATGAAGAAAGAAGGATTTTCAGGAACATACGGGCTCTACGAAGCAATCGACTATACGCCGTCAAGATTGCCGCGCGGCCAGACCAATGCCATTGTCCAGTCTTACATGGCGCACCATCAGGGCATGGGATTGCTGTCGCTGCTCTACCGGCTACGCGATCGCCCGATGCAAAAACGGTTCGAGTCCAACCCCTGGTTCAAGGCAACAATCCCGCTGCTGCACGAAAGAGTGCCGAAAGCTGCCGCGGTCGCTGCCGAGGCGCCTACTCTGGCCGAAATCAGAACCACCTCGATTCCGGTTGAAATGCCGATGCGCGTACTAAACAGCGCAAACACGGCATTGCCGGAAGTGCAGTTGCTGTCCAACGGCAACTACCACGTCATGATCACAAATTCCGGCGGCGGCTACAGCTTGCTGAAGGACATTGCCATCACGCGCTGGAAAGAAGACGCCACACGCGACAATTGGGGCACGTTCTTCTACCTCCGCGACATGGAGACAGGCACGTTCTGGTCGACGTCTTACCAGCCTGTGCGTAGCCAGCCTGAAAATTATGAAGTGATTTTTTCTGAAGGACGGGCCGAGTTCCGTTCTCTGGACCACGAAATCGAAACACATACCGATATCGTGGTTTCCCCGGAAGACGACATCGAATTGCGCCGCAACCGCATCATCAATCGATCGGCTCATACCAGGACGATCGAGATCACCAGCTATTCCGAGATTGTACTGGCGCCCAGAAATGCAGATGCGGCCCATCCGGCATTCAGCAAGCTGTTCGTGCAAACCGAAGTCGCGCGTGAACAGCGGGCCATTCTGGCGACCAGAAGGCCTCGCTCGGTCGATGAAAAACCTCCGTACCTGTTCCATATGCTGGTTGCGCATGATGCCGGCAATGCGGAAATCTCGTTCGAGACGGATCGCATGAAATTCATAGGCCGCGGAAACGATACTTCCGCTCCCCAGGCTATGCTCGCAAGATCCGACCTTTCCGGGAGCGACGGCTCCGTGCTTGATCCGATCGCGGCCATCCGGTATCGCATTACGCTGCAACCGGATCAGGATGCCACTATCGACTACGTCTGCGGCGTTGCCGAAAGCCGCGAAGCTTGCCTGCGCCTGATCGACAAATACGATGACCGTTCCCTTGCAGACCGGGTATTCGAGATGGCATGGACGCACGGCCAGGCAGTGCTGCGCCAATTGAACGCCAGCGAATCGGATGCGCAGCTTTATGCCAAGCTTGCCAGTTCCCTCCTCTTTGCCAACTCGCAGCACCGTGCCGAAAAGGGTGTTCTTATCAAGAACAACCGCGGCCAATCCGGCTTGTGGAGCCATGCTATTTCAGGCGACCTGCCGATAGTGTTGCTGCAGATTCAGAGCCAGGAAAGCATCGACCTGGCGCGCCAGATCGTGCAAGCCCATGCTTACTGGTACATGAAAGGACTGACAGTCGATCTGGTCATCTGGAACGAAGACCATGCCAGTTACCGCCAGATGCTTCAGGAACAGCTTATCGGATTGGTTGCTTCCAGTACGATTGCCAATGCGCTCAACCGGTCTGGCGGCATTTTTGTGCGCCAGGCGGAACAGATCTCGAACGAGGACCGGGTTCTGATTTCTACTGTTGCGAGAATCATCATTTCGGACAGCGAGGGTCCGCTGGCAATCCAGATCAATCGAGGCCAGCAGAAAGAACGGCGCCTGATACCGCTGCTTTCCCCTACCCGCGCATATGTCCCGCTCATCCCGGCTGCGGAGCAGCGCGCCGATCTTCTTCTTTTCAACGGAACCGGAGGATTCTCGCCGGACGGCAAAGAATACGTAATCATCACTACGCAAAACAAGCAGACGCCGGTGCCATGGGTAAATGTTCTGGCAAACCAGCAGTTCGGCTGCGTCATAACGGAAAATGGGCAATCCTACACCTGGCACGAAAATGCGCATGAATTCCGGTTGACGCCATGGCACAACGACCCCGTCACCGATGCCGGCGGCGAAGCATTTTACCTGCGCGACGAAGAGTCCGGCCACTTCTGGTCGCCTTCACCGCTGCCGTGCCGCGGAAGCGGTTCTTATACAAGCAGACACGGCTTCGGCTACAGCATCTTTGAGCATGACGAAGACGGCATCCAATCGGAACTGAAGGTATATGTCGCGCCTGATTCCGCGATCAAGTATTCAGTGCTGAAAGTGCGCAACCAGTCAGGCTCTGCGCGCACCCTGTCCGCCACCGGCTATGTAGAATGGGTGCTGGGGGACCTGCGCGAAAAATCGCTCATGTATGTGATTACCGAGGTCGACCCGGTCAGCGGCGCTATCTTTGCGCGCAATGCGTACAACACCGAATTCTCGGATCGGATTGCCTTTTTCGCAGTCGACGCGCCGACCAAAACCGTCAGCGGCAACCGCACCGAGTTCATCGGCCGCAACGGCACAATGCAGAATCCGGCTGCCATGAAACGCACCCGCCTCTCAGACCGGGTCGGCGCCGGACTGGACCCGTGCGCCGCCATCATGGTGCCATTCAGGCTGGCCGACGGACAGGAACGCGAGATCATATTCATGCTCGGCACTGCCGGCAGGCGCAGCGCCGATGCCAGCCAGTTCGTGCACCGCTTCCGCAATCCGGATGCCGCAGACGACACGCTGCAGCAGGTGCGGCAATACTGGCAGCGCACGCTTGGAGCGGTCGAAGTCGAAACTCCCGACATTTCCCTTAACATGCTGGCGAACGGCTGGCTCATGTACCAGACCATCGCATGCCGCATGTGGGGGCGAAGCGGCTATTACCAGTCCGGCGGCGCTTTCGGTTTCCGGGATCAGCTGCAGGACTCCATGGCAGTCATCCATACACAGCCGCAACTGACGCGCGAGACGCTGTTGCGCTTCGCCGCGCACCAATTCCAGGAGGGCGATGTGCAGCACTGGTGGCACCCGCCGAGCGGGCGAGGCGTGCGCACCAAGTGTTCGGACGACTATTTGTGGCTGCCGCTGGCAACCTGCAGATACGTTCTCGGCACACACGATACCGGCGTGCTGGACGAAAAAGTGAATTTGCTCGAAGGACGTCCGTTGCATGCGGAAGAAGATTCCTATTACGATCTGCCTGCTCGATCGTCATTAAGCGAAACCCTGTACCAGCATTGCACGCGCGCCATCCTGCACGGACTGCGGTTCGGCGTGCATGGGTTGCCGCTGATCGGCTCAATGGACTGGAACGACGGCATGGACAAGGTCGGCGACAAAGGCCAGGGAGAAAGCGTCTGGCTCGGATTCTTCCTGTACGAAGTGTTGACGCGTTTTTCCGAACTGGCCGACTTGCATGGCGACCCCGGGTTTGCAGAACGCTGCCGCAAAGAGTCCGCCGAACTGCGGCAAAGATTAAACGACAACGCATGGGACGGATCATGGTACCGTCGCGCCTATTTCGACGATGGCACACCGCTCGGATCGGCTTCTAACCAGGAATGCCAGATCGACTCCATCTCCCAGAGTTGGGCGGTATTGTCCAAGGCCGGCGATGAAGAACGCAGCCGCATGGCAATGAACGCGCTGGACCAGCGCCTGGTGCGCCGCGACAGCGGATTGATTCAGTTGCTCGATCCGCCATTCGACAAGTCCGACCTGAATCCAGGGTATATAAAAGGATACTTGCCCGGCGTCAGGGAAAATGGCGGGCAGTACACGCATGCGGCAGTCTGGGCAGTCATGGCATTTGCGCAGATGGGCGACTGCCGGCGTGCGTGGGAACTGTTCCGGCTCATCAATCCGGTCAATCATGCCCTGACCCCGGCCCAGGTCGATGTCTACAAGGTCGAACCGTATGTTGTTGCGGCGGATGTTTATGCTGTTGCTCCGCATACGGGACGCGGCGGCTGGACCTGGTACACAGGTTCGTCCGGGTGGATGTATCGGCTGATTATCGAGTCGCTGCTGGGACTGGCGCTGGATGGAAACCGGCTTACGGTTGCCCCCTGCTTCCCTGTCGACTGGGAATCATTCAAGCTGCGCTATCGCTATCGCGAAACCGGTTACGATATTACCGTCATAAGGTCGGAGGTCCATCGCATCGTAGTCGACGGCACCGAGGTCGAAGGCAATGCGATCACTATGACGGACGACCACAGGCAGCACTCGGTCGAAATAAGCGTGCGGCCGGTTGCGCCTCAAGCCACCGTTCCGGACAAGTGACGTTCCCCTCGAAGCCGGCAAAGGCTGTCCGGCTTTGAGGCTGATGTTGTGCATTCGTCACAGTCGAGCCCGACAGGCATGACATCGCAATCAAACTGAGTGATCCTGTACTCGATGCAAAAAGATTCCGGCGTTGCTTTGTCCGAGATGGAAAGCGCCGCTCTATTCCACATGGAGAACGCACTTTGCCGTCCGATAGTGCCGGATTGCGCCAAGCTCATGCGAACTGCTGTCAGGCTTGATGGACGACACGCTCTTGAACCACTGCGATTAGGGACATATGCCCATGAACAGTACCGAACAGGAACGGTTTTTCTGGAATCTGCCTTTCGACGCCCTCCAGGCCCAGCTGCAACTCGATCCGGCGGGAATAAGCACGGCAGATGCGCAGGCGCGCATGATGCGCTTTGGCCCCAATGTACTTCAAGCCCGCGGCGGCAATGGACTGGCCATTCAATACCTGCGCCACTTCAAGAATCCCCTTGTGCTGATCCTGCTTGCGGCAAGCCTCATTTCCGCCTTTACTGGCGAGATAACGGGCTTTGCGATCATCTGGATCATCGTGTTATTGTCGGTAACGCTCGATTTCTATCAGGAATACCGAGCCAGCCAGG
>Ga0366766_1037_pt1 | contig 14341 bp, 9 predicted proteins | sample TotcelHN113001N4_FD_207064 | JGI IMG/M metagenome (GOLD analysis project Ga0366766, IMG submission 207064) | Enriched cells from coal bed in the Powder River Basin, Montana, United States - Total cells N11 rep1 HSBNCT.N11.300.1.N4 ... | reverse complement strand
CCTCCAGTCGGAGAATTACGCGGGTGGAAAGCTCGTGGCAGAACACGATTTGGTGCTCAATCGTCTGAAGGCGCATCTTGGTGTTTTCGCACGAGCCAAGCAATCTGGTGTCGTCAGTCCGGATTACACAGTGCTTCGGCCAAAAGGTGATGCGGCTGTCCAATATTGCGAATCCCTCTTCAAAACGCCGATGTACGTTGGGGAGTTCCGTCGGCGAACGAAAGGAATCGTTGAAGGATTTTGGCGACTTTACACGGATGACTTCTACAACGTGAAGGCGCTATTGCCGCCGCCAGACGAGCAAGACCAGATCGTAGCCTACCTGCGCGCTCAGGACGTACATATCGCCCGCTTCATCAGGGTCAAGCGTGATCTCATCAAACTGCTCACCGAACAGAAGCTGCGCATCATCGACCACGCCGTCACACGCGGCCTTGATGCATCGGTGGCGCTGAAGCCGTCCGGCATCGAATGGCTGGGCGAGGTACCGGAGCATTGGGAAGTTCTTCCGCTACGCCGAATCATTCGCGTAAAGAGCGGCGACATGATTCACGCATCCGTAGAAACAGAGGAAGGTTTCCCCATCTATGGTGGAAACGGCTTGCGTGGGTTCACGGATAAGGCGAATTGCCATGGGCCGATGTTGTTGATTGGTCGCGTTGGCGCGAAGTGCGGCTGCATTCACCGAGTAGAGGGGAAGTTTTGGGCGTCCGAACATGCCCTTCGGGTGATCCCTCTACGCGATTTCGATTTGGAGTTCTTTGAGCATTTGTTGCGCTGGGTTGATTTCAACCGCTTCGCCATCAGAACAGCTCAACCGCTCATCAACTCGACGATTGTCCGAGAGCAAATTTGTGCTGTGCCTCCTGTTTCGGAGCAGGTGGCAATACGCAAATGGATCGCCGACGAATGCAAGCCGCTAGACGGCACCATCGCCCGCATTGAAGAGGAAATCAAGCTGATCCGCGAATACCGTGACCGCCTGATTGCCGATGTGGTCACCGGCCAAGTGGACGTGCGGGGCTGGCAGCCCGGCCCGGACGACGCGATGGACGACGCGGCGCTGGCCGCGCTGGGCGATGACCAAGAGGATGTGACCGAAGAGGAGGATGGCGATGGCGAAGACTGACACCAGCGAGCGCTGGTTCGAGGCGCGCGTGGTGCGTGGCCTGACCGGCGTGCCGCAACCGGAGTACAGCCATGAGCTGGCTCCCACGGACTTTGCTGCCACCCACAATGGCTACGTTCAGGGCAAGCCCACCGACTACAACCGCGACGTGGCGCTGGATGTTGCGCAGTTGCTGGCCTTCTTGCTGGCCACCCAACCCAAGGCGGTGGAGACACTGGAGCTGGCGGCAGACGGCATCAAGCGCACCCAGTTCCTGCACCGACTGCAAGGCGAGATTACCAAGCGCGGCGTGGTGGATGTGCTACGCAAGGGCGTGAGCCACGGGCCGGTACATGTCGATCTCTACAAGCTGCTGCCCACGCCGGGGAATGCCGCTGCAACGGATGCCTTTGGCAAGAACATCTTCAGCGTCACCCGGCAGGTGCGTTACAGCAACGATTCCGGCAACGAACTGGACTTGGCGATTTTCATCAACGGCCTGCCGGTGCTGACCTTCGAGTTGAAAAACTCATTGACAAAGCAGACCCTGGCCGACGCCATCGTCCAGTACCAGACCACGCGCAGCCCGCAGGAGCTGCTGTTCCAGTTGGGCCGCTGCGTGGCTCATATCGCAGTCGACGACGCAGAGGCGGCCTTCTGCACGGAGCTGAAGGGCAAGGCGTCGTGGTTCCTGCCGTTTAACCAGGGCTGGAACAGCGGCGCGGGCAATCCAGCCAACCCGAATGGCCTGAAAACCGATTATTTGTGGAAGTCGGTTTTGACCCGCGAGTCGCTGGCCAACATCATCGAGAGCTTTGCTCAAGTGGTGGTGGAGGAAGAAGCGGACATCAACGGCAAGAAACGCAAGAGGCGCAAACAGATCTTCCCGCGCTTCCATCAACTGCGTACTGTCCGCGCCCTGCTGCGCCGCGCCCGTGCTGACGGGGTGGGCAAGCGCTACCTGATCCAGCACTCGGCGGGCAGCGGCAAAAGCAACACGATTGCCTGGCTGGCACATCAGTTGGTGGAACTGCGTACCGCAACAGACCCACTCACGGCACAATTCGACTCGATCATCGTCATCACCGACCGGCGAGCCCTAGACACGCAGATCGCCCACACAATCAAAGGCTATGACCACGTGGCGTCCATCTTCGGGCACTCCGACAACGCACAGGAACTGCGCGAATACCTGCGCCGAGGCAGGAAGATCATTGTCACCACGGTGCAGAAATTTCCGTTCATCCTTGATGAACTGGACGATCTCTCCGGCAAGAAATTCGCGTTGCTGATTGACGAAGCGCATTCCAGCCAAGGCGGCAAGACCACGGCGCGGATGCACGAGGCCCTTGGTGGCAAAACCGATGATGAAGATTTTGAAGAGGACGCCACACAGGATGCTGTGAACGCGGAAATCGAGAAGCGCATCCAGTCGAGAAAGCTGCTGTCGAACGCTAGCTACTTTGCTTTCACTGCCACGCCCAAGAACAAGACCTTGGAGTTGTTCGGCGAGAGGATCGTCGTCGGAGACAATGTGGAGTTCCGCTCACCGGAGGAGCTGACCTATACCACCAAGCAGGCAATCCAGGAGAAGTTCATCCTGGATGTGGTGGAGAACTACACAAGCTACGACAGCTTCTACCAAGTCGCCAAGACGGTAGAAGATGATCCCGAATTCGACAAGGTGAAGGCGCTGAAAAAAATCCGCCACTATGTCGAATCGCACGACAAAGCCATCCGTCGCAAGGCCGAGATCATGGTCGATCACTTCGTCGCACAGGTAGCGGGCAAGCAGAAGATTGGCGGCAAGGCGAGAGCGATGATTGTGTGCAATGGGATCGCGCGGGCCATCGATTATTTCCGCGAGGTGTCGGACTACCTCACTCAGATCAAGAGCCCGTACAAGGCCATCGTGGCGTACTCGGGTGACTTCGAGATCAGCGGCGAGAAGAAGACCGAGGCCGACGTCAATGGATTCCCAAGCAAGGACATCCCGGCCAATCTCAAGCAAGACCCGTATCGCTTCCTGATCGTCGCGAACAAGTTCGTAACCGGTTTTGATGAGCCCTTGCTGCACACGATGTACGTGGACAAGCCTCTGGCTGGCGTGCTGGCAGTACAGACGCTGTCGCGCCTCAACCGGGCTCACCCGCAAAAACATGACACCTTTGTGCTCGACTTCGCGGACAATACCGAGCCGGTGAAGGCAGCGTTCCAGGACTACTACCGCGCCACAATCCAGACCGGCGAAACCGACGCCAACAAGCTGCACGACCTGAAAGCTGAACTTGATGGACAGCAGGTGTATAGCTGGCAGCAGGTGGAGGACTTGGTCGCGCTCTATCTCGGTGGCGCTGATCGGGACAAACTCGACCCGATCCTCGACTTATGCGTGGAGGAATATAAGGAGAACCTGGACGAAGACGGTCAGGTGAAATTCAAAGGCAAGGCCAAGGCATTCGTGCGCAGCTATGGCTTCCTCGCTGCGATCCTGAACTACGGCCACCCTGCGTGGGAGAAGCTGTCGATCTTTCTTAACTTCCTCATTCCGAAGTTGCCTGCGCCCAAGGAAGAAAATCTCTCCAGAGGCGTACTGGAGTCCGTCGACATGGATAGCTACCGCGTAGAAGCGCAAGCGGCGCTCAAGATGGCGATGGATGATACCGACGCAACGGTTGACCCCGTTCCACCGGGCGGTGGCGGCGGCAAGGGTGAGCCCGAAATCGACAGGCTGTCGAACATCATCAAGACCTTCAACGATCTGTTCGGCAACATCGAGTGGAAGGACGAGGACAAGATCCGCAATATCATCACCGAGGAGATTCCTGCGCGCGTGGCCCAAGACAAGGCCTACCAGAACGCACAGGCGAACTCAGACAAGCAAAACGCCAAGTTGGAGCACGACAAAGCGCTCAACCGCGTTGTGCTGGAACTACTTGCCGACCAAACCGAGTTGTTCAAGCAGTTCAGCGACAACCCGAATTTCAAGCGTTGGCTGACGGACATGGTGTTTGATGTGACCTATCAGCGGCCTGGCGCAAATCCGGCATCACCGCAAGTTGGTGCTCCGGCCTAATGGATATCAAATGGGAGACAACACCTTGAGCGAATCGTCCGAAGTCAATCAGAAAAAGATTTCCGCTTTATGCCGCGAAGCCGAGCGCCTTGAGGAGGACGCGACTTACTCCAGCAAAGGGCATTTCAATGCTGAAGACGCATGGGTGAAGAGGAATTATTGGCTAGGAGTTCCTGCGACAGCTCTTGCGGCTGTCGCAGGGACCGCGTTGATCAAGAGTCAGCCGGAATTGGCAAGCGCATTCGCGTTACTGGCATCGTTATTGACGGGGTTAATGACGTTCCTTAAACCCAATGAGCGGGCGGCAATACATAGGGCCGCCGCAGGGCAATTCCTGGCCCTCAGAAATGAAGCGCGCTTCTACCGAGAAATCGAACTGTTGCAGGAGGATCGTCTAGATGAGATGCCCGAGAAATTGAAGGCTCTCGCAACTGCGCGTAACGAATTGAATCAGAAGAGTCCGAGCATTCCTCGAAGGGCGTTCGTCGCCGCACGCAGGGGGATCGAAGAAGGCGAAGCGACCCACAAAGTGGACAAGGAGGAATAACAGAATGTCAGTGCTGAGTTTTTTGACGGATATGGCCAGCAATGCAGTACTGTCTTCAACCGAGCAATCGTCGATCACGACCTCAATTTCGACGCTCCAAACCCGGATCGGGTTGCATTTCGCCAGTGGTGTAATCAAGCAGCACTTCCGCTTTGGCTCTTCGACGCGGGGCACAATCTTGCCGCGTTCGATGGACGAGCATTCGGATATTGACTACATGGTCGTTTTCAACGAGAACAATGTCACACCGCAGACGTATTTGAATCGGCTGAAGACTTTCGTTGAGAAGTATTACAGCTCGTCAGAAATCCGGCAGTCCAGTCCGACCATCGTGCTCGAACTGAATCACATCCAGTTCGACCTCGTGCCAGCAACGACAACATGGCTCGGCGATCTGCAAATCCCAAATGGCTCCGGTGGTTGGATGACAACCAACCCAAATGACTTCAACCACACGCTCGATGCCAAAAACAATGAGCATAAATCGCTGATCAAGCCGACCATTCGACTGTTCAAATACTGGAATGCCACCGCTGGATTTCCTTTCCAATCCTTCGAGATGGAGAAATGGGTCTGCAGCCTGAGCTTCTGGTTTCAGTCAAACCAGAAGGACTACTTTCTTGCAGTCATCGAAAACCTGAATACAAGTTCGTCGTACTCGCAATGGGTGAACAATGAAATCACGCGAGCCAAAACCATCGTGGCCAACGTCAGGCAATACGAGAAGGATGAGATGCCAGCGACGGCAGAGAACGAAATCAAAAAACTGTTCCGGCTCTGAGGGGAAACTTACAGCAGATCGCTTTTCGTAGCCTCGGTCTGGACGGCGGTACCTCTTCTCGAAATCTAATTTTCCTAGGAAATATCTAAGTTTGGATGGGACCCTACAAATACCGTCATAATGAAAAAAGCCCGCATGCGGGCTTTTTTCATTTTCTGGGTCATCTGACGATATTAGTGAAGCAAGATTTTTCACTTTAAAATGAAAATAAATTTTCATTTAGGTAAGATTTTTTCATCACCTTTGAAACCCTACAGGTACCACACACATCCATCAAATCTCATTGGATGATTCCCAATCTCAGGTTATGGGTCCCAAAATCTCAGGTTATGGGTCCCGCTACACGCATCACACATCAATATTCGCCGCCATCAGCGCGTGGTTTTCGATGAAAGCGCGGCGCGGCTCGACGTTGTCTCCCATCAAGGTAGTGAAGATCTGGTCGGCTGCGATGGCGTCCTCGATCTGAACCTTCAGCAGGCGGCGAACCGTCGGGTCCATCGTGGTTTCCCATAGCTGGTCGGGATTCATTTCACCCAAGCCCTTGTAGCGCTGCTTGGAAACGCCGCGCTCGGCCTCGGCTCGCAGCCACTGCATCGCCTGGTGGAAATCCGCGACCGAGACTTCACGCATGCGCTCGCCCTCGCCCCGGCGCACGAAAGCGCCCGCCTCGATCAGCCCCTGGAAGGTGGCAGCGGCAGTCACCAGGGCCCGGTAGTCCGGTCCGCGCACGAAGTCGTCGTCAATCTTGGACAGACGCACATTGCCGTGCTGCATGCGGCGAATGCATAGGACATATTCCTCCGCCATGGCCTCGGTGCTGACGGTAACCTGCACCGCCGGGTCGTCGATGGCGCGCTCCAGATCTCGCGCGGAACGTTCGGCGTCAGCCGGCGTTTCCAGGCTGAGGGTGACGCCGGTCATAATCGCCGTCAACGCAGCCGAATCGATCAGGCGCGACAGGCGCATGATGATGCTGTTGGCGACGTTGTACTGGCGCACCATTTCGCCCAGCGCGTCACCGGAAATCGGCTCGGCGCCCGTACGGGGAACCAGCGAAGCGCCGGTCAGCGCCATCGTCATCATGTAGCTCGCCTCTTCCATGTCGTCCTTCAGGTAGCGCTCGTCGCGCCCGGCCTTGACCTTGTACAGCGGAGGTTGCGCGATGTAGATGTGGCCGCGCTCGACCAGTTGCGGCATCTGACGATAGAACAGCGTCAGGAGCAGCGTGCGGATGTGGGCGCCGTCGACGTCGGCGTCGGTCATGATGATGATGCGGTGATAGCGCAGCTTGTCCGCGTCGAATTCGTCCGGGCCGATGCTGGTGCCGAGCGTGGCGATCAGCGTCGTGATCTGTTCGGAAGAAAGCATCTTCTCGAAGCGCGATTTCTCGACGTTCAGCACCTTGCCGCGCAGGGGCAGGATAGCCTGAAACTTGCGGTCGCGGCCCTGTTTGGCGGAGCCGCCGGCGGAATCGCCCTCGACGATGTACAGCTCGCATAGCGCCGGATCCTTTTCCTGGCAGTCGGCCAGCTTGGAAGACAGCCCCAACCCGTCCAGCACGCCTTTGCGTCGCGTCAGGTCGCGCGCCTTCCTCGCCGCTTCGCGGGCGCGGGCGGCCTCGACGATCTTGCCGCAGATGATCTTGGCGTCATTTGGCTTTTCCAGCAGGTAGTCGTGCAGCGTCTTAGCGACGATTTCCTCGACCGGGCCGCGCACTTCCGACGACACCAGCTTGTCCTTGGTCTGCGAGCTGAACTTGGGTTCGGGCACCTTGACCGACAGTACGCAGGTCAGGCCTTCGCGCATGTCGTCGCCGCTGATCTCGACCTTGGCTTTCTTGGCGAATTCGTTTTCGTCGATGTAGCGGTTGATCACGCGCGTCATGGCCGCGCGCAGCCCCGTCAGGTGAGTGCCGCCGTCGCGCTGAGGAATGTTGTTGGTGAAGCACAGCACCTGCTCGTTGTAGCTGTCGTTCCACTGCATCGAGACATCCACGGTGATCAAGGTATCTTGTTCGGACATGCGTTCGCCGGTGGCCTGGAACACGGTCGGATGCAGCACGCTCTTGCCGCGATTGATGTATTCGACGAAGCCTCGCGTACCGCCTTCGAAGGCGAACACTTCGTCCTTGCCGGCGCGCTGGTCGGTCAGGCGAATGCGTACGCCATTGTTCAGGAAGGAAAGTTCGCGGATGCGCCGTGCCAGAATGTCGTACTGAAATTCGACCTGCGTGAAAATTTCCTCGTCCGGCCAGAAATGGACTTCGGTGCCGCGCTTCTGGGTGTCGCCGACGACAGGAATGGGCACGCATTCGACCCCGTCGATCAGTTCGATCGTCGGGTTTTGCGGAATGCCGCGCTCGAATTCCATGCAGTGTTTCTTTCCGTCGCGGCGGATGGTCAGCTTCAGCCTTTTCGACAGGCCGTTGACGCAGGACACGCCGACGCCGTGCAGCCCGCCCGACACCTTGTACGAATTCTGGTCGAACTTGCCCCCGGCGTGCAGTTCGGTCATGACGATCTCCGCGGCGCTGCGCTTCGGGCTATTCTTGTCATCGAACTTGATGCCTGTCGGAATGCCGCGCCCGTTGTCGACCACCGTGATCGAATTGTCGGCGTGAATCGTGACGTGGATTTCAGTGCAATGGCCAGCCAGCGACTCGTCGATCGAGTTGTCGAGTACCTCGAACACCAAATGGTGCAGGCCAGTGCCGTCGGACGTGTCGCCGATATACATGCCCGGGCGCTTGCGCACCGCCTCCAGCCCTTCCAGTATCTGGATTGAGCCGACGCCGTGATGCCGCATCATGCCCAGCAGCGTCGCGCCGTAGCGCTTCCAGTATGCCAGGCGTACGGCGTTGACTTCATCCGCCGGCGCGGGCGCTTCCTCGCTGCCCAAGATGCGCCCGAGGTAGGCGTTCATGTTGCAAGTGATCGCTGGGAAGATGGCGTGCGACGCATCGTGCAGCGTGTTATCCAAGTCGAACAGCCAGAGCGGATTTGCGCGTGTCTTAGTCATCTGAACTCAGGCGGAACCGCCAGAGGGGCAAAATCTGGACAGTATATTTGAAGACCCGCATGAACCCTGCGCAAACGGAGGTGTTTTCGCGCATACCCCTGCCAAGACATCATGCGAGCGCGGCCTTCCGGCGAAACGTAGCGTTACGTAGATAGCGCCCAAGCCGCGCTCTTGCTCGCGAGGCTTGGGCGGATTCAGAAAGACCTAGGCTGCATTCCACGGCGGTTCTGGGCAACGTGCCGGCCAGCCAAGCCTCAGGCGGCCCGTTTCTTTTTCGACTTCTCGAAGCTGTAGTTGATCCATGACTGCTGAGCGATCGACAGCAGGTTGTTGACAACCCAGTACAGCACCAGGCCAGCCGGGAAGAAGAAGAAGGTGACCGAAAATGCCAGCGGCATGAACATCATCATCTTGGCTTGCATCGGATCCGGCGGCGGCGGGCTCATTCGCTGCTGCACGAACATCGAAACGGCCATGATGATCGGCAGGATGTAGAACGGATCCGGCACGGCCAGGTCGGTGATCCAGCCGATCCAGGGGGCGTTGCGCATTTCGACGCTGGCCAGCAACACCCAGTACAACGACAGGAATACTGGAATCTGCACCACCACCGGCATGCAGCCGCCGAGCGGATTGATCTTCTCGGTCTTGTAAAGCGCCATGACCTCCTGGTTGCGCTTCATCTTGTCATCCTTGTAGCGTTCCTGGAGTTCCTTGATCTGCGGCATGACCTTCTTCATGTTGGCCATGCTGCGGTAGCTGGCCGAAGCCAGCGGATAGAACGCCAGCTTGATCAGCACCGTCAGGAGCACGATGGTCCAGCCCCAGTTGCGGACTTCTTTCTGGATTTGCGTCATCAGCCAGAAGATCGGTTTGGCAATGACAGTCAGCATGCCGTAGTCCTTGACCAGTTCCAGGCCAGGTGCGGTCTTTTCGAGCACGGCCGATTCCTGCGGTCCGGCAAACAGCCGCGCCTCAGACGAAGCAGTCGCACCCGGGGCGACCGTGCCCAGCGGCAGGATGTTGCCGATCGCGTAAAGCTTGGTGTCGAGCTTGCGCGTGTAGATCTCGCGCTCGGCCTTGTCCGGCGCGATCAGGGCAGTGAGGAAGTAATGCTGAACGAGAGCGACCCAGCCGTTGTCGGTCTTGGTGGTATGCTCTTCCTTGCCCTTTTCCTCGATCTTGTCGTAATCCAGCTTCTTGAACTTGTCGGCTTCGGTATAAACCGCCGGGCCGGTGAAGGTGCTGACGAAGCGCGATTCGCCCTCGGGACGTTCGCCGTGGCGCACCAACTGCAGGTAAACCGCCGGATCGATCGGCGCGCCGGTGCGGTTGGCGACGTCGTGGCGGATGCCGATGACGTAGCTGCCGCGCTGGAAGGTGTAAGTCTTGGTCAGCACTACGCCGCCCTGCTCGGCCGTCATCACCAGTTGCAGCGTGTCGCTGCCGTCCAGCGCGCGCGGGCCAGGCTGGACCTTGAAGATCGTCTTGTGATTAGGGAAAGTGCCGCCGGTCAGCCCGCTCTGCGCCAGATACGGTTTGCCGGGCGCGTCGTCGAACAGTACCTGATGCTTGCTCGGGTCGACCTTGTCGTTGTGCTTCAGCAGTTCCAGGCGGGTCAGTACGCCGCCGGCGGTGGAAAAATCAGCCTTGACGACGTCAGTCGTGATGCTGACGTTTTCAGCCTGCGCGATGGGCGCAGACGGAGTCGAGCCAATCGGGGCCGATGCCGCTGCTGTCGGGCCGGCCGGAATGGCTGACGGCTCTGCTTTCTTGGTGCTGGCGCCCTTGGGTTCATCGCGCCGAAACAGCGACGAGCCGCCATTGTAGACTTGCCAGTTGTCCCACAGAAGGAACAGCGAAACAACTAGCGCTATCCACATCGTGGTACGTTTTCTCATATCCATAGCATTCCGATTAAAAATGATTGCAGCCGCCGGTGTGCGGGGCGGCGGTTTTTTTCGGGACAGGGTCAAAGCCCCCTGGGTGCCACGGATGGCACTTGCACAGGCGCACCGCCGCCATCAGGCATCCCCGGGCAGCGCCGTGTTCCCGAATGGCTTCCATGGCATAGGAAGAACAGGTCGGATAAAACCGGCATCTCGGCCCCAGAAGCGGACTGATGCACAGCTGGTACGCGCGCAAAAGAAGCAATAATAAACCCTGAAGCGGCGACATCATACGCAATTCTCCGAAAAAACTTTCGGTGGAAACATTTGCAGCAATTCCTGCCGCAGCTGGCGCTTCAGTTCCGCGCTCGACGCCGGCTTGTCGCGCCCGACCACGGGGGCCGACAGGCGCACGATGCAGTCCAGCGGCGGCAGCCCGGCTTGGCGAAAGGCTTCGCGGCTCAGGCGCTTGATCAGGTTGCGCGTGACGGCGCGCGGGGCGAAGCGTTTCGCCACAACGATGCCGAGCCGTGCATGCGCCAGCCGAGTGGGGCGGGCATAAAAGACGAAATGCGCCGTCCTCTTGCGTGGCTTCAAACGAAAAACGGATGAAAAATCATCCGTTTCGACGATCCGCCGATCGCGGGGGTAATTGCCGGTCACAAAGCCAGCAACAGGACGTCGCTTAGACGGCCAGGCGCTTGCGGCCTTTGGAACGGCGCGAGTTCAGCACTGCGCGGCCGCCGCGGGTTGCCATGCGGGCACGAAAGCCGTGGGTGCGCTTGCGGCGAACGACTGAAGGTTGATAGGTACGTTTCATGGTGGTCTCGCTAATCGGGAGAAGTAAATAGGTTGGGCAACCTGTGCGAAGCCGAGTCGACGGTTATTGCCTGCTTGACCACGCCAGCCACAGCAAAACCGTACCCTGCACGCAAGGAACCTGCTATTTAACTTCATTTTGGGTTGTTCTGTCAACCAAAGGCTGCGTCCGAAAGCTGGACGCACCGGTCTGGAACGGGTTCATGCAGGTTTGTGGCAACAATGTAACGTCTGCTTAGCCTGCGCCGGCCTGTGCCGTGATTTTATGTCGTTTCTCGCGGCATAATTATCACTTCGCTTATATCAGCTAGCTAATCGCTTGCCGCGGTTCGACGGGTTGTGGATGACTTCGCCGTGCGTGAGATTCCTGTGGATAACTTTCGTTAAAAAGGGTAAAATAGTAAAGCTTTGCAGCAGGAAAAATCCTGTCCCAATCAGGTGCCCACATCCGTATTTTCAACCCCGATTTCGCCGTTTCGATAGCCGTCTGATGGAAAATTTTTGGCAACAGTGCTTGTCGCAGTTGGAGCTTGAGCTGACCCCGCAGCAATTCAGCCCGTGGATCAAGCCGCTCGTTCCCGTTGGCTTCGAAAACGGTGTGCTTCAGATCGCAGCGCCGAACCGTTTCAAGCTGGACTGGGTCAAAACGCAGTTCGCGGAGCGCATTCGCGCGCTGGCCTCGCAGTTCTGGGGTATGCCGGTAGAAGTGCAGTTCGTGCTTGACGCCAAGGCGCGCATGCCGGCCAAACCGGCGCCGGTGGCGGTCGCCAGCGGTCCCGAGATCGAGCACGGTAGCGACGATGTGCGCGAAGCGCCGCCCGAACCCGATCCGATTCCGCGGCGCGATCAAAGCCGCGTCAACGCCGAGATGACCTTCGACAGCTTTGTCACCGGCAAGGCCAACCAACTGGCGCGCGCCGCCGCAATCCAAGTGGCCAACAATCCCGGCGTGTCGTATAACCCGCTTTATCTGTTTGGCGGCGTCGGCCTAGGCAAGACTCACTTGATCCACGCCATTGGCAATCAAGTGCTGTCCGAACACCCCAACGCCAAGATTCGCTACATTCACGCTGAGCAATACGTGCGCGACGTCGTCACTGCCTACCAGCGCAAGGGCTTTGACGACTTCAAGCGCTATTACCATTCGCTCGACATGCTGTTGATCGATGATATTCAGTTCTTTGCCGGAAAAAGCCGCACGCAGGAAGAATTTTTCTACGCATTCGAGGCGTTGGTCGCGGCGAAGAAGCAGATCATCATTACCAGCGATACGTATCCCAAGGAAATTTCCGGCATGGACGACCGGCTGACGTCGCGCTTTGATTCCGGCCTGACGGTCGCGATCGAGCCGCCCGAGCTGGAAATGCGCGTCGCCATCCTGATGAAGAAGGCCAATCAGGAAGGCGTCAATTTCAGCGACGACGTGGCGTTTTTTGTCGCCAAACACCTGCGTTCCAACGTGCGCGAACTCGAAGGCGCGTTGCGCAAGATTCTGGCGTATTCGCGCTTTCATGGCCGCGACGTCTCCATTGATCTGGTCAAGGTCGCGCTGAAGGACTTGCTGTCGGTACAGAATCGCCAGATTTCAGTCGAGAACATTCAGAAGACCGTGGCCGATTTCTTCCACATCAAGGTGGCGGACATGTATTCCAAGCGGCGGCCGGCAAACATCGCGCGCCCCCGTCAGATCGCCATGTATCTGGCTAAAGAGCTGACGCAAAAGAGCTTGCCCGAGATTGGCGACCTGTTCGGCGGACGCGATCATACGACCGTGCTGCACGCGGTGCGCAAAATTGCCGGAGAACGCGTCAAGAATCCGGAATGCAACCACGAGCTGCATGTGCTGGAACAGACGCTGAAGGGATAGATTCAGGGGTTGGGTGGAACGCCCGGCTCGCCGGTCGGGGTGCGTAGGACGTGCCTGGCATCCAGCCATGCTGCAGAAATGAAAAAAGTTTGAATTTTTTACAGGGGTGGGTATATGCAATTGGTAAAGTCCAGCAGAGATAATTTTCTTCGGCCGTTGCAGATTGTGAGCGGCATCGTCGAGCGCAGGCATACTCTGCCGATTCTCGCCAATATCCTGATACGCAAGGAAGGCGATCAGGTGTCGTTCCTGTCCACCGACACAGAAGTGCAGATCACGACCACGGCAGGCATTGGCGCCGGTGACGGCAATGCGGCCACGACGGTGGCAGCGCGCAAGCTGGTCGATATTTTGCGTGCCCTGCCGGAAGGCGACGTCGCGCTGACGCTGAACGACAAGCGCCTGACGGTGCAGAGCGGAAAATCGCGCTTTGCCCTGCAGACGCTGGCTGCAGACGATTTTCCGACCGTGGCGCAGGGCCAGTACGACGCCAGCGTCACCATGCCGCAGAAGACGCTGCGCTACCTGTTTAACATGGTGCATTTCGCCATGGCGCAGCAGGATATCCGCTACTACCTGAACGGCATGCTGCTCGTGGCCGAAGGCAAGGCGATCACCGCCGTCGCCACCGACGGCCACCGCCTCGCTTTTTGCCAAGTGGAATCCGACCAGGAGTATGCGCGGCGCGATGTCATCATTCCGCGCAAGACCATTCTGGAATTGCAGCGTCTGCTGGAAGAAAGCGATGAGCCGGTACAGATGGACATCGGCGGCGGCCAGATCAAGTTCACCTTCGGCAGCGTCGAGTTGATCTCCAAGCTGGTCGAAGGCAAATTCCCGGATTACGGGCGCGTGATTCCCAAGGGCTACAGGAACAGTTTCACCCTGCCGCGCGAGACCCTGCAGCGCGCGCTGCAGCGTGCGGCGATCATGACCAGCGACAAATTCAAGGGCATCCGCTGCATCGTCGAACCGGGCAGCATGAAGATCAATTCGACCAACGCCGAGCAGGAAGAGGCAATCGAGGAACTCGAAATTGATTACGGCGGCGACGCCATCGATATCGGCTTCAACGTCACTTACCTGCTGGACGTGCTGGCCAATCTTAAGACGGACGCGGTCACCCTCTCGCTCGGAGACCCGAATTCGTCGGCGCTGCTGACGATTCCGGGTAACGCCGACTTCAAGTACGTCGTGATGCCGATGCGGATCTGATCGCGGCGGACCACGTCG
>Ga0366766_1036_pt1 | contig 14402 bp, 11 predicted proteins | sample TotcelHN113001N4_FD_207064 | JGI IMG/M metagenome (GOLD analysis project Ga0366766, IMG submission 207064) | Enriched cells from coal bed in the Powder River Basin, Montana, United States - Total cells N11 rep1 HSBNCT.N11.300.1.N4 ... | reverse complement strand
GTCGCAGGTGAACATCTCGCCGTTTGGAGTTGAACCGATTCCTCCGGTAACATACATTCGACGCTCCGCCATATTTTCATATAGTGTTTTACACGCATCAAGCAGGGATTTATCACCTGTTACACGTGCAACATCTGCCATTCCCGAAGCCATATACATGCAGCGAACGGCGTGACCTTCAAATTCCTTCTGTTCACGGACAGGCAGATGGTATTGCGCATATTTTCTTCCATTGCTGTACATGCCATACGGCGGATAAAGATACCAGAAGTGAGAGTCATGATTTCTACCCTCGAATTCCCGGTCAAAATATAAAGGCTTTTTACCCCGTTCATTAATGAAGAATTTAGCAAGTTCAATTAATTTTTCGTCTCCTGTCATCTGATAAATCTTTACCAGTGCAAGCTCAATTTCTTCATGACCGGGGTAACCTGGCAGCTTTCCCTTCTCCTCCGGGCCTAAAATGCCGTCTATGCAGTAGGCCATCCTGAGCATGATATCAAGCAGCTCACGTTTGCCTGTAGCCTGATAATATGCAGCTGCTGCTTCCATCATGTGTCCTGCACAATATAATTCATGGCATTCACAAAGGTTGCTCCACCGCTTGTCAGGCTCTTTTATTGTAAAGTAAGTGTTCAGGTAGCCATCGGACTGCTGTGCTCTGCCTATAAGCCCAATGACCTTGTCAGCCTCGTTTTCAAGCCCTGCATCAGGGTTGGTCATCAGCGAATACGCAGCTGCTTCTAGCCACTTTGCCAGATCACTATCCTGGAACACCATACCATAAAAATCACCTTCCTGCTCACCTGCCGCTATACGAAAGTTAGCTACGCAATGACTCGGATAATCAACTTTTTCACCACTTGCCACTCTAAAGTTTTCAATGCTGTGATCCGGTACGGTATCTACCCGGTCGTTGAGTATTTCCCACTGGTATGGTATGACATATTCTCTCATGAGCTTTGCAATACGTCCAAACAAACCGGTTTGTATCGTAACCTTCTTTATGATGGAAGGTTTAGCTGCTTCTAACCCATTAAACATTTTCCATCTTTCCTTTCAGCTTACAAGATCAGTACAATTTTACGCTCTTCACGAATTGTCCCAACAATTACCCTGGTATTTTCAATTGGTATAACACGCATCACTTCCCGGGATGTCGAGATTATCGCACTGCCCCATGTGACGATTCTCAGTACATAGGATACATGGAGGTTAATTAACTCTATAGAGGGGAATGAAATTGGCTGACAGGATGTGACTCAAGCCAGCCAATTTCACTGGTTTATAGTTTAGTTCTCAGGAGTGTAGAAATTGTCTGCATTATCTTTTGTTACAACTGTAGAGCCGCTGTCTGCAGTAACCGGGATTGCAGGATAGCCTTTTCCCTGCCAATTATCAACCGGATTGACAAGACCGTTTTTAATGAAATACAGATAGTTCATCGCCCAATATCCCATTGCCCATGGAGCCTGGCTTATTGAAGCATCCACGTCGCCGCTCTTTATAGCGTCCAGCGTTACTGTGTCAGTGTCAAATGCTACGATTTTCACCTTGCCCTTTTTGCCTGCTTCAGTAAGCGCTTGCTGGGCGCCTACACTGGCTGTTACAAGAGCACAGAAAAGATATTGGATATCCGGATTACTTTTCAAAAGGTTAGCTGCTGAAGTTGCTGCTGCTACCTGATCTGTGCCGGCGTCTGCAACCTGAACCAGTTCAATTCCGGGGAATTCGGACTTGATGGTCTCCTGGAAACCGTCAGTACGCTCTTTGATGTTACTTTGAGCTAATGTGGTTAAAGCGGCAACCTTACCTTTTCCGCCTAATTTTTCCCCAATATAGCGTGCTGCGGTAACACCTGCCGAGTAATTCTGAGTACCTATAAATGATATACGTTTGCTCATGGGCGAGTCAGAGTCAAATGTGATGACCGGAATACCCTGCTCAATAGCCTTATTGATGGAGGGCGCATATGCTTTTGCATCCATAGCGGTTACTGCAATGCCTGCCGGTTTTTTTGCTATGATCTGGTCGAGTGCGGTAATTGCAGCGTTGACGTCGTACTCAGTGGTTCCTCCATACACTGTCTTAACTCCATAAAGTGCTCCGGCTTCTTTAAATCCATTGTAGCAATCCTTCCAGAAAGGATAACCGGATACAAACGTGACCATGTAAAATTCCTGGCTTTCATTTCCTGTAAATGCACTGCCTGCCTTCTGATCAGACGAGTTTGCTGTGGTCTGTGCCGCTGTTTGGTCGCTTTTTCCAGGTGTTGAACAGCTAACCAGGCTGAGGGAAACTACCAAAACGATTGCAAGTACGATGCTGACGATTTTTTTCGACATGACGATTCCTCCTGTTAATAATTTATTTTTTATTAATATCCTTTCGGATAAACTTAACAGATTATTTGTTTACACTATTACTTCATTTATTTGTTTTTACGTTTGTGGCTGAGGAGGTCAATTGTAACTGCAAGAATTAGTATTGTGCCTGCAATAAGGTTCTGCCAGTGTACAGAAACGTTAAACAGGACAAGTGCATTATTTATTATGCTTAATAAAAGTACGCCCAATACTGTACCGAAAACGCTGCCTTCACCTCCGGCAAGAGCGGCTCCGCCTATAACTGCAGCTGAAATAACACGCATTTCGGAACCTGAACCCATATTCGCAGTGGCTACTCCAAAACGTGAAAGTGATAATATTCCTGCCAGGCTAGCCATTAGTGCAGTGAAAAGATATACATACAATTTTACTTTTCCTGTGTTTATTCCGGAGAGTATAGCTGCTTTTTCATTGCTTCCCACATAAAATACTTTCATTGCCGGAGAAGATTTTCGCACCATAAAGTCGCCTAGAATTGCCAATACTATAAAAATAATAGCAATTACAGGAATTCCGAATAAATTACCGCTGCCAAGGAATCTGAATGATTGGTCTGCATTGTTGATGCTAAGCGAAGTACCCTGGGTCAAAACAAACACACCGCCTCTTGCAATTGACATCATACCAAGAGTAGTAATAAATGGATTCAAGCCAACCTTGCCAATAAGTATACCATTTATCAAACCAATAATCAGCGAAATAGCCACTGCCAGGAATGCTGCCAGCCAGATGTTAATTCCCATCCCTGCGAATAATGCAGTAAGTACTGCAGAAAGGCCCATAACAGAACCGACAGACAGGTCGAACCCTCCACTGATTAGTGAGAGAGTCATACCTATGCCGATTATACCGTCACAGGCAAGTCCGATAGCTGTTGTCTTAAGATTATCAAGCGATAGAAATATTGGCGCACTGATGGAAATGCCGGTACACAGTAATATAATTATTAATATAACCGTACTTTCCTTAAAACCTCTAATACCATGTATCACCCTTTTTATAGAACCCTGGCTGCTTTTCATTACACAGTTCCTTCCTTGTAAGCTATTAACTCACTTTTGTACTTGAAATGCTTGAAATAATTTTTTCGGAGGTTACATCTTCACCTGTAAGCTCACTGACCATCATACCTTCATGCATAACCACTACACGATCGCACACTCCGACAATTTCAGGTAATTCCGATGAAATAACAATAATACCGATTCCTGAGTTGCAAAGCTCCCTGAGCATGTTGTGGATCTCTGACTTTGCACCGACATCAATACCTCGGGTCGGTTCATCCATAATAATTATTCCGGGGTTAATGGCAAGCAATTTCGAGATCATTACTTTTTGTTGGTTTCCGCCTGAAAGACTGTTTACCTTCTGTCCAGGATCGGCGTATCTTATATTAAGCTTCTTCTGATATTTCTGTGCCAGTATTATTGTCTGCTTTTTGGGAACAATCATTCTTTTTGATATTTTGTCCAATAAAATTGCTATTATATTGTGAGTAATACTCATGTTCAAAAACAATCCATCAAGTTTTCTATCTTCACTCATATAGCAAAGTCCATTTTGTATGGCGCTATGATAATTATTGAGCTTAATATGCTTTCCACGTATGGAAACACCACCCTTTTCAAAAGGATCAATTCCACATATGGCCCGCACCACCTCAGTTCGCCCCGAACCAACCAGGCCACTTAGACCAAGAATTTCGCCTTCATTTAAATTGAACGAAATATTACTGAATTTATTTTTTCTGGTAAAATTGGTCACATGCAGTATGGGTTCGCCTTTTTTGGAGCTTTTTGCCGGATAGAGATTGCCCAGATCACGGCCAACCATTTCAGTTACTATGGATTCCGAAGTTGTTTCACTTATATTATGTGTTGCAATTTTTATCCCATCACGCAATATTGTAATTCGGTCACAAATTTCGAAAATCTCAGAGAGCTTGTGGCTTATATACAGAACGCTTATTTCTTTACTTTTAATATCACGAATAATTTTGAAAAGAGCTTGTGCTTCAGACTCATTCAAGCTGGAAGTCGGTTCATCAAATATAACCAGCTTGCAATTAAGGGATAACGCCTTCGCTATCTCTACTACCTGCTGCTGCGCAACACTTAGCTCAGAAACTTTTTGTTCCGGTTTGATAACCGATTGAAAAGGAGCCAGCACTTCTTCGGTCAGTTTATAAAGCTTTTTACGGTCAATAATACCGTTTTTCTGCGGAAGACGACCAATAAATACATTTTCAGCCACGCTGACATGCGGACAAAGTGCCAGTTCCTGATGCACAAACCCGATACCTGCTTTTTGCGCATCATTGGGATTATGGAAATATACTTCCTTTCCTTGTAAAAAAACCCTTCCCTTATCAGCATGAAGTACACCCGAAATAACGTTCATCAAAGTGGATTTACCCGCTCCATTTTCACCTACAAGTGAGTGTATCTCACCTTTTTTTATTTCCAACGACACACCTTTTAGCGCCAGTGTACCCGGAAAAGACTTATAGACTTCTTCTACCTTGAGAATACATTCTTTGTTCATGAATAACACCCTCTCCGAATATAGCAACATGCATGAAATTCTAATAAACTGTAAATAAATTGTAATTCTCAAGCGATATTAGTAAGCAAAATATATTTGCATTCAGCACTCGACCAGTTTTATGAATTTATGCCAATAATTTTCTTATTTGTTCGTTTAGTGATCGTTCTTACAATTTTATAGTACCATAACCGCTATTTAAAGTCAATATAATAAATAAAAATAAATTTTCACACAAATTCGAACATACATTTATACATTTCATTATTTTTTCAGAGAGTCAACTGTTACATTCTCCACAAATTAAAAATCATTCCACTAATAGAAATTTATATCCGTTAGCAAGTTGAACACTTCTGTTTGAATATGATTGATTTTTATCATAACTTTAGTTATAGTTATTATTAGACAGTTACTTTATTGTATATAAGATTTATTAATTACAGATATAATTATTAAAGAGGGAAAAGAACATGTTTCCTGTTGAGCGTTTAAATAAAATTAAAAATATATTAACCGAGAAAAAACAGCTTGATGTTTCCACTCTGAGCAGTATGCTGAATGTAACCGAAGTTACTATCCGACGCGATCTGGAGAAGTTGGAAAGCGAAAACTTTCTGACACGTACTCACGGCGGGGCTGTAATAATCGAAGAAACCCACGATGATAATTCGGTTGTCCAACTGGAAGATGATGCATCAGCCAGTGAGCACCGAAAAATAATAGGACAGATCGCAAGTTATTTTGTAAATGACGGAGATGTGGTTTTTTTAGGACCTGGTCAGGTTAGCCGTTATATTGCTCGTGCTCTAAAAGGTAAAAAAAATCTGACAGTAGTAACAAATGATCTTCTAGTTGCAATAGACATTGCTGTTCATGCGCCTGAGGTCAAGGTGGTCTGTCCGGGAGGAGAATTAAATTCCGGCGACTTTCAATTGTATGGGCGCATCACGGAAAGCGCTATAAAAAACCTCTATTTTAATATTGCATTTGTGGATGTTGATGGGGTATCCATCCAGAGGGGATATACGGTCAGCAGTCTGGACAAAGCTTATATAGCAAGCGATGTAATGGCAGTCTCCAAGGTATCGATAGCTGTGTGTGACTACACCAAATTTAACCTTAATTCATTTGCGCCCCTTGGCCCGATACAAATGTTTAAAACTTTGATTTCCAATGAGCAGACTCCTGAAGAATACAAAGAATACTTCTTCAAAAACGGAATTCAACTTTTTTGTACATTTGACGTTTACAAGGGAAGCATGCAGCAGAGGGGGTAAAGCATATGCCCGAACCTATTCTCGAATTGCATTCGGTATCCAAATCCATTAACAATGTACCAATTCTTCAGGATGTAAATTTCAAGCTGTATAAAGGCGAGCTCTGTGTCCTGCTGGGTGAGAATGGAGCAGGGAAGTCTTCTTTAATCAGGCTGTTGTCAGGAATATGGCAGAAAGACAATGGTTCTATAATAATTGATGGTAAGGAGGTTGAACTTGAAACTCCAAAGACTGCTGCCAAATACGGAATCGCAGCTATTCAACAGGAGTCTTTCATCTTTGATCATTTATCTGTCGCAGAGAATATTTATATTCGCAATGCCCCACAAGGTTATTTGAAATTACGCGATAAACACAAATTAAATGCTTCGGCTCAAAAGCTAATTGATGAGCTGGGATTTCCTCTTATAAGCACACAAAGGGCGGGAGAACTCAACCTTGCAAAAAGGCGCATGATAGAAATTGCCCGAATAGCTACTATGCAATCCAATATACTTATATTGGATGAGCCAACCACAAGCATCAGCGAATGGGAAAGCCGCTCACTTTTCCGTTTGCTCAGAGAGTATAAACGCAAAGGGGGAGCTATTCTTTACGTTACCCAGAATATTGAGCAAATCGCCGAGGATGCAGATAGAATATCCATCATGCGTGATGGAAACATAATCAACAGTATACCAATAAATGCTGCAACCCAAGATAATATTGAAAAGATGATATGGGGCCAGTATTATCCTGACAAATACCCAAAGCTGGCAATTCCCAAAGGTTCTGAATTATTTTTTGTTGAAGGTTTATCTACACCCAATCTGCTCCAGGATATAAATTTCAGTCTCTGCCAGGGAGAGATACTGGGCATTACCGGCCTTGTAGGTTCTGGACGCTCCCAGCTTGCAAAAGCTTTGTTCGGACTGCAGCCAATCACAAGCGGTACTTTTTATGTAGATCGTCTGAAGGCTCAAATAAATTCACCCCATGATGCAATAATGCTGGGGATAGCATATGTTACAGAAGACCGCTGCGGTGATGGATTGTTCATGAACCTGAGTGCCCTGGAAAATACATTTACTCTTGAGGAAGCATTTAATAATTCTCTGTTTACAAAAAACAAATTTATGTCTGACCTGTATAAGAAATATGAAAAAAGGGTAAATCTGAAAGTCAAGTCGCCAAAGACCAACCTTTTCGGCTTATCAGGCGGAACACACCAAAAGCTTCTCCTGCTCAGATGGTTCCTTTCAGATGCAAGGATCTTTATATTCGATGAGCCTACAAGGGGTGTTGATATAGCCTCCAAAGTAGATATTTATAATCTTATGAATGACCTGGTAAGAAAAAAATCTGCAATCATATTAATAAGTTCAAGCTTTGATGAACTTGTGGGCATGTGTGACCGGATATTGGTTTTAAGGGATGGAAGAATATCTTATGAAGCACATCGCAACAAGCCGGAGGAATTCAGCAATCTGTACCGATATGCCGTCCATAATAAATGAAATCTTTGGGATAAATTATTGAATGATGTCTGGGGATTTGAGGAAAAACGCGAAATTACCTGGAGCAATTTGAAGACAGGAATAATGCCAGAATAGCGGTAGTTAATACTTCCGTATTGCCCGGGAATCTCCTGAAAGTCCCGTCGCTTTTAAATTTGTCGCCAACTGCGCACGAATATTTGATTTGCACAACAAAGTCTCCCTATAAGTAAAACCAAAGGGTTCAATTCATTCAATGCATGCCAGTCTTCTGCATCCTGCGTCCTGTATCTATCACTTCTTGCACAGGTATGAAATGGATCCCAGGTATCTCCCCCACTATCTACAAAATTACAAAGTCTTCCTGCTGTATAATCGTGTATTAAGAATACGACGTAGCCTCATAAACAAGTCAGCTCCTTTTTATAAAAAATATTAATGACAGCGGTGTCATTAATTATATTTTTTATTATATGTCATCTTTGCGTTACTATCAATTACATTTATATCGGAGCATTGAATATCACTATACTATGGCTTATTGGTCTTAAAATGTGGTATACTATACACAAAGCTGAAGCGAGGTGTATAATGAAAATCTATCTTGATATGAATATTTATAACAGGATGTTCGATGATCAGGATCAGATAACAGTAAAACTGGATACATTAGCGATTGATGTAATATATGAATTAATTGGAAAGGGAATATTCGAACTCATGTGGTCTTACATACTTGAATATGAGAACCGGAATAATCCTTTTCCAAACCGCAGGAATAGTGTCAGTATTATTTCTCAAATGAGGAGTGGCACAATTCTTGCTAATGATAAAATAATTGAAACTGCAGAGAGTATTCAGGCGTTATCAAAAGCAAAAAGCAAGGATGCATTGCATCTGGCTTGTGCCATACACGCTGGATGTAAATACTTTATTACTTGTGACAATGGATTGCTGCGTACTATAAATTATAACAAAGCTGCTTTGACTGATATCCTTGAAGAGATACAGTTGACCAACCCGCTTGATTTTATCAGGAAGGAGATGAACATAGATGTTAATGGATAATATAAAAAGCATACCTGACAGTGAAATTATTGAAAAAGGCGCCCGTGTATTAATAAATGAACTTGGCTATATTGGATATATAAGATTCATGCGGATGTTTGAACATGGAGAGGGTAATTACCTAAATGTTCAAGACGAAATATTCAAGGGCATGAGTGTCCGTGAAATATCCGAGAATGCAATGAAATATTGGAATGACAATCAAAAATGAATAAAGTGTAACCAAAAAAGTTAAAGCAATAATCAAAACAAAAGCTGCATTTCGGTGCAGCTTTTGTTTTTCCTAAAATTAGCTGGAGGAAAAATCAATGAAAAACCTATATGTCGACATGAAACGCCTTATCCTTTGCGCCCTTCTATAATTCCTCTGCCTGCAACCTTCAAGGGTTCTTCACATTCAAACCCCAATTATGAAAAGAATATTCATGAGCTTTCCACTATGAAGATAAAGCAGTTATAGCGTTTGAAAGCGTAAAGAGGATAGCTCGCTTCAAGCAGCGGAGATGAATAAGCTGGCTTTACATCCGGAAAGAATTCCCACACTGAATCGCCTTAAGGAAAGCTGCTATGTGATACCATAAAAGGAAAAGTCCGTTGACATATTCAAGGGTGCCATTTTTGATGTGGAGGAACTGGGAGAGCAATTCCATGATTCCAAAAGCATCAGCTGCCTTTTCAAAAGAATGAGCTTGATACCATGGAGCGGCGACCGCTTCTTTCCTTTACCATAGGGCAGATTGGATTAATTGGTGGCTCAGGATTACAAAATCACCAAAAAAGCGACTCTACGGGGTTATCCCCTGATTTGAACTGACTTTGCCGGGAAACCTCACGAAGCAAAATCACTTTTTAATATATTTCCATAAAAAAGTTCTTTTGTCAATTAAAATCTAAATATTTTTAAGTTTTATACAATAATCTGCTCCTACCTAATCTGTCCGGAATTTATAAAGTCCTTTACACGCATGCTTCCCATACTTCCAAAACCGATAAATCCTCTTTTATTCATCGAGATAACTCCTCCTGTCTGTTGTTGAAATGCTTCATATGCAATTCCAAATGTTTATAATAATCATTTATCAATTGTTTCAGCGTAATAGTATCTTAACCTCGAACCCATACATTTCCAAACATTATCTCATTGGTGTTTTCAATAATATGAAGGAGTAAGTAATTATAGTTATACCATAATGTGACAAGGACATCCCAATTCATGATATTATATTTTTGAGTCTTTATCCATTCTTCTGCGTCGTATGCCGGAAAACTCAGCAGATCCCCGAATTGCAGCCTTACAAACCTCTGATGGTTGTTCGATGCAGAGTCAATAAGATGTCCGATGATTTCTTTTAGTGACCATTTATCCTCTGATAATTTTATATCTGTTATTTCCACATGAGTTCTTAGCAAATCTTCATATAAAGAGTCAATTAATCCTTTAAACCTTTTTGTATTAAGCATTTTAAGCCTCCTTAATATTTTTTGAATAGCCCGATACCATTTTTTCTATTTGACAGCCATATCTACGCCTCTGCTTCCTTTTCCATATAAACAAACAACAGATTGTCTCTTACATTCTCCGTCATAAATTTTTTATAACCCAGCTTTTCATAAAAAGTAATATTCTTCTTGCTTAAGTGCCCCGTGAAGAGCTCATATCTAGCTCCCTTAAAGCATTTTTCAATTGCATTCATAATCTCTTTACCGATACCTCTGTTTTGATAATCAGGGTGTACAATTAACCTACCGATATAACAAACATTATCTTTTGAATAAGCTCTTACCGACCCTATTATTCTTCCATCTGTGACAACTTTAAGAAAAAATAGTTTTTTCAAATCATCTGTTAATTCTTCCAAAGATTGAACCAGCGGTGGAATACTAAAATCATTATACAACTCTGCTTCACTTTTATAAGCTAATTTCTGAAGTGAGAGAATCTCTTCTGCATCTGATATTGTTGCCTTTTCAATTACCATCCGAATGTGCCCCCTTCTCAACTTTCCTCACTTACTATATTTGCAGATGCATACGCAGGTAAAACAAAAACCCCGCAGAATCACACTCAAGTGACTCCGTGGGGCATTATCCACGTGTAGGATGCATATCCCTTTGCTGCTCAAGCTTAATTGCTCTTAAGCAAACTCACCAAAGATTTATCCGCCTAAGGCGGTATAATCTACATTATTGAACTATCTGACACTTTATTCTTTTTGGAATATTATTACACGTCAGGCTTGGACTTGTCAAGATGTTTCTGCAAGTTTTCCTGCAACAATAAAATATGCAGTATTTACGTACATAAGCCCTACCAAAAACGTCCTTGATATGTCAGGAATATCAGCATTGTATATCAGATTGCGATTATGCTTGGAATACTTGGCAGTGTAGCATTGACTGTAATTCTGTTTTTGCAGCTAGGCTATAAAACGTTTTACAGCGAGCAAAGTCAATTAATCATTGGTGACTGATATATCATATCTACGGCCCATTTGCTTGAGCACGAGCCTTGCCAATGGACTTTTTTCTGTCAGTATCTTGACAAATTATATAAATCTACAAAGGACAATCTGGCAGCAATTTCATAACCGTTTCCCTGCCCCAGTGGCCTGACAATGACAGTTCCCATGTCTCGGATTTGACCCAGGCCAATCCCTTCAGGAAAGCTATGAGCAATAATAACCTTATTGCTTCCCTGTGGCGGTATGATTTCTAACCTTGACTGAAGAGCATCCAGTATCCCTTTTTGCTCTGTAACAGAGATATTTCCATCCAGCCTGTAAATTTCAAACCAAAATGGATCGACTTGAACACCTGCATTTCCGAAAGCCAACTGTGCTGTTTCTATGGTTCTACAAAATGGACTCGTCAGGACAGGGTAACTAATGGGAATCTGATAACTGTGAAGTATTTGCCCATAGTAGATTGCTTGTCTTCTTCCCATTTCAGAAAGATTTCTTTGAGTAAAGCAGTATAGGAAATTTAAATAAGGTTGATCTTCTCCAACTGTTGCTTCCCCATGTCTGGCATATAATACATATCCTCCACCCCTTAACAAATCAAGCAATGCTCCATTCAATTTAACTTCTCCCTTCCTGTTAATGCTATTAACATATTTGGTTTTTAGATTATAGTAAGGCGTTATTCTAACGCCTCGGTTCAAATAGAAACTTTTCGTTTGTAGAAAAATTCCCCTTACCTGGGATGCATGAGCAGATGACAGAGTCATCGACCAGCCTCAGCGGCGTATCAACGAGGCTGGAGCTATGCTAACCGCCTGAAACCAAATCGGTGCCGCCACCAATAGAAGTGGGGGATATCCTCATTGCCTCGTTATTATCATACTATTCTAATTATTGTCCTTTGATACCGAATCAGTAGTAGTTCGTGTCTATAATTACCATATTATCAATGTGCTTATGTCTTGTTTTCCAAATTATGTTTCCCAAAAATATTAAAGTACACAATATCTCACGACATTCTTTGAGAGGATCGATAAAAAGGTCATTCAAGAGGAAGAGACCAATCTAAAGGAGCGATAGATGAACATGGGCGGATGTGTGACAGCATCCGCCCGTTTTACAAAATCAAACGCTCTTTTTATAAGCTCACTGGAATATATAATCTATAGCCCATATGTTCGGGATTGTGTATCTGGTAAATGATAGCATTCTTATCATGCCTGTATGGTCTTATGCCACTCAAACACCTTTTCACCACCTTGTAGGAACAGTATAGTAAAAATCATTAGCTCAGCTATGATTTGAGTTGTGAATATCTTAAATTTCAAAATCAATATTCTTCAGCCCATAACCTGTAAAATTTCAGTTTACAAGAGCTGATGACTTTTCGATTATTTCACTGCTCATTTGTCATTCCTCCAGTTAGGTATTTGAAGGTAATGAGATGAAATTTTAAAGCACAGTCACTGTGCTTTATTTACGCTTTATCTTGCGCTTTACCACTGTATGCAGAATACATATAGTAGCTCCTACATATCTCACCTCTTTCCTTAATAAAATTATTGATATTTTCACGAATCTTGTTTATAATTAAATCAGAAAGTATGAATTTCTGAAAGGATTGAATGTTATGTTAATTGAAATGCGTGGAAGATCTCAAATCACAATACCTTCTGAGATAGTTAAAAGTCTCGGTGTTAAAGAAGGTGATAAATTTGATGTTGTAGAAAAAGACGGAGGCATTTTCCTCTGCCCGGTAGTTGTATACCCTAAAAAAGAAATGGTTCGCATTGCAAAGCTTATCAAAGAAACTGATACCGAGTATAAAAGTGGCGAATTAAAAGCATATGATGATATTGATAAAATGTTTGAAGATATGGGGATCAATCTGAATGAGGTTTAAGATTGTTTTCACAAAAGCATTTGAGAAGAGCTTAAAAAAGCTCACTCCAGCAGAGCAAAAACAAGTAGCCACTAAGAATACTTCAAACAAGTAGGTGACTTGCCTACAGTGTTATCGAACTACGGGATACCAATTTTCGCATAATAGACGTTGCCGTCAAGTTTGGCTTTTGTTCACATGAGGCTTACACAAGGGCGTTTAAAAATTTTTACGGTACTACTCCAAATGAAACAATCAACAATATTCGGCTTTTGTTTTCCGTCCATATCCTCAAATCCGGCCAATGTCAGCAGAACATTCCTCCAAGCCGGTTTCCCGCTTTGGCGGCTCAACGTCGACAGACCTCCACCCGAGCGCCTTGCGGCTTATCACCGTGTTCCGGGTCGAGATAGGAATAACCGTAAAGCTTGGCACATGGAATAATGTCACACTCACCGCAATGCATCAATCTTTTATCCTGACAGCATATCGCTATCGGACATTCGCCGTGAAAGAGATGTCCCATTGTTTCTATACAGCCGCCGCAGCCATTAGATTCTTTCCACTCGCAGCCGGTGCAGTGCAATCCACAACATACTACTGGAATATTCTTGAAATCATTCTTTTATGAAATTTACAGCCAGGATGATGGTGTGATATAATAAAAATTATCATTTTTCTTTGGGACACTAAGCGGGGATGAAACTCATGATTAAGTTTATCAAAAAAAGCTTAAATATAAAGATGATTATTCTGCTGATCGGATTTAGCTTTATTCCGCTTACTGTTTTTGGCATAGGCACCAGGAGTATCATAAAAAATATATTGGAAAAAAGGATTGAAGATACGCTCAATCAATCATTTGACAATCTATCATTATTAATTAACAGCAGATTGCAGCCGTTGATTAATATGACGTCATTTTATACCAAGGATTATGAGAGTATAAAAATTCTTCACGAATGGGAATCGACGCAAAGGCAGGAACTACAGCTTTTTCAATTAATGAATTCAAAGATGAAGCAGGAATTTAATACAAGCAAGGTCAATTATCCGTTTCATTTTTTTATTGTTTTGTTTGACGCGGAATATTTGTGCAGTACTTATACTTATTCACCCAACGCGAAGTACCACGAGACGATTGAACAAATCAGGAAGGAGGATTGGTACCACAATCTTGAAGGAGCATACAAAAATACGCTGGAATTATTTACAAGAGAGCATGTTTTAAACAGTATAGGAGCACGACAGATTTATGTAGCGGGCAATATCATGTATGAGGGAGACAATCTGGGTATCACAGC
>Ga0366766_1031_pt1 | contig 14963 bp, 10 predicted proteins | sample TotcelHN113001N4_FD_207064 | JGI IMG/M metagenome (GOLD analysis project Ga0366766, IMG submission 207064) | Enriched cells from coal bed in the Powder River Basin, Montana, United States - Total cells N11 rep1 HSBNCT.N11.300.1.N4 ... | reverse complement strand
ATTCTATTATATATTTGGCAGCATTATCTAGCATAGACATAGCCACAACTACAACAGTAGAAATAAAGTGAGGCAGATAGCTTACAGTTTGAATTGTCTTTTTAATTCGCCTGGAACGAACTTCATTGAGCATCAGAGCGAACAAAATTGGGAAGGGGAAACCGAACACGATATTCAAAAAGCTTATACTCAGTGTATTTAAAAGAACCCTGATAAAATATATTGAAGTAAAAAACTGTTCAAACCATTGGAGCCCCACAAATGGACTTCCAAATAGACCCTTGCCGGGAGAGTACTGCTGGAATGCTATTACCAGGCCATACATGGGAAGGTATCTAAAAATGAAGAAATACAATACAACCGGTAAAACCATCAAAAGCAGGATCCAGTCTTTTTTTGCGGCCTTGATAGCCCTCTTGCAAGTTATAAGCATTCAATACACCTCTCAACATTTTTTCTGTTCTTATGCAATATGGTATGGATCCGGCCGGATATGCGGCCGGATCCCTTTTACCTGTTATTTCTGGTTCATCATCCTGTCATACTGCTTCTGCTTGATTGCGATTACTTTATCAAGACCTATTTTTTTAATAGTGTTTACATAGGTATCCCATTGATCCAGTGTGCTGTCACCTACAATAAAGCCTACAGCCTGTTCTTCATAATAAGTTTTTATATCGTTCCAGTACAGGGATAGTTCGCTCTCTTCCTCCTGCTCCGAAACCAGTACCGGGAATTTCTGGCCAATATATGGAGCCATGATCAATGCACTGTTACGTGTATTCTCATTATAGGAAGCAAGCTGCATTTTGGCCCATGCTCCCCACGTCCCCTCTATGCTTCTAATGCTGGAGAAGAATTCATGTCCGCCTATAACCTGCAAAGCAGTCGTCGGATTATACCCATCGGGATTTTTCAGGATATAGTCGGTATATTCCGGTTCACCCTTAGCATTAACCTTATAATGCTCGCCTTCAATTCCAAACCACATGAGCCTGTTCCCTTGCTCGCTTCCCCACAGCCAGTCACAAAAACGGAAAGCGACATCCGGATTTTTACATTTGTTAGTAATAGCCACACCGGATCCATTATCGGCCGGGCCGTAGGAATCCATAAAACCTTGCTTTCCATTGGGACCCATAGGCACCGGAAGTCCTACATAAACCGCATTCGGATCCCCGCCCTTCCGGGCAAGAACGGCACGGCTTTCGGTTGTATTTGCAAAACGGCTGTATCCACCCACTACATTCTGGGAGAATCTTGCTTTGTGATCCATTGAAAGGAATTCAGGATCGATCAACCCTTCTGAAAAACATTTGTTTAACCATGTAAACATTTCTTTTGCTTCAGGCTTGATCCAATCAAGTTCAACCTTCCCGTTTTCATTTATGGACCAACCTTCGCTGCGTAACATCATCAGCCCCCATGCGTGTCCCCATACGGTCTGGCCTGCAAGCTCGGGATTGCACCATGGGATTTCATCCGATTTTCCATTTTTATTCGGATCCTGCTCCTTAAATGCCTTCATAACCTGGTACCAATCATCAACGGTTTTGGGAGACTCCAGCTTCAGGTTATCCAGCCAATCCTTCCTGATTATCCAACCATACGGATCAGCCAGATCGGTGCCTGATTTGACATTATACCAGCCATAATAATTACCGTCCGGTGAGATGAAATATTTCTTGGATTCGGGTTCATATTTAAAATATTCTTCCAGATAGGTATCATATTTTTCTATAAATGGAGTAAGACTGACCAGAATCCCCTGTTTACCATATTCATAATGGCTGCCATCCATGCGAAGAATGTCGGGAAGGTCAGAGTTGGCTGCGAGGCGGGTCGAGATAACAGTTTTGTATTGGGATTCCGGAATCGCTTCAACCTCCAGATTTATCCCCGTTAACCTTTCTATTTCCTTAATTACCGGGAGTTCTGAGGATCTGCTGGGCAAACCTGATGAATTTTCCGCGACAATGTATTTTAGTGTAACAGTTCCCGGTTCACTGATAGGCAATGCATAGGGATCCTTTTCCATAGCCTGTGTAGTACTTGTCGCAGATGAATTGGATGTGTTCTGTGCCGTATTTTCAGACGAACCACTTTTTGCATTACAGCCGGCAAGTAGCATGGAAACCGAAATAATTGCAGTGCAAACCTGCATAAAAAAATGCTTTCGTAATTTCATTGAACAACCTCCTCATGATTTTCATATCTTGTTTCATTAATTTTTACTACTGCAGCACACTATCATTTTCCGGCATTAATCATCTTGTAGTAACAATCGCACCAGCTTTAAGTAATATTACTTCAAGGAGAATCGGAAAAATATACTGCAGCAACAATAGAAAAGAACAAACCAGTGACGGCTTAAAGCATTAACATTCTTGCGCAAGGGATGTTTATAAAATTTAGTTTACGTGGATATTTTTTCACTGTCAACCGGAAATATTTTTTCCATGCGGACTTTTTTGTATACTGATACAAAAAGGGACATTCCTCATCCCCAGAGCCTCGCTGCATGCAGAGGTGTGCCCCTTTTCCATATTTTGCGGACTCTAGCTGTGCTATCAGATTCCCGTATGAAAAATAGAAAAATAAGACCCCTGTAATTTTTTTAATTGCAGGAGTCTTTTCCATATATTTTTATATTTTCTTTTCTGTTTGGCAAATCAATTATATTAAACTGCACTTTTTTCTTGTCATGGAATTTCTCGTCTGTTGCCATTTCCTTAGCCTCAAGGACTGAGCACAGTATGATCAGTATAACGGCCCCGTTCCTTCTATTCTAAAAAGCAGCAAGTGTCAGTTATCCGATGAATTAAAGGGATAGCCGATTTCAATCAAAACCGGTATAATCTTTTTGCATTTTTATACATAACCATCTCAGCGGAATCATTAGCTTGTACTTCGGATAAATACTGAGAATTTACGGCTTTTTTCATGATGTTTTCAAGAGAAGTTCTGGCTATTCCTGAAGCAAGCCATGCCATTTCAGGGATTCCGTGCTGTCCGCTCCCCAACATTATTTTTGAATGCGGTGCTATTGCCAGCACGTTTTCCAGATATTGTTCAAAACCTATTGATACCCATGGCAATGTCCATGATAAATCAATCCAGACATGGGGGAAAAGGTGTGTCATCATGGCTGCGTTTTCCAGCCATGGATAAGCAGCATGAAGTAAAATCAGTTTCGTATTCAGATATTTATGTTCTTTTAAAAAAGGTGCAAGTAAAAACGGGTCGGTATCGGATAACCTCCCTTGCTTGATTTCACCGCTGATTCCCGGTTGGCCGGTAATTGCCGACTGGCCTGTAACTCCGGTATGGACATGAACCGGTACATCCAGTTCCTGTGCCAACAGCAGCATGGATGAAAAAACACCGTAATATAATGTTTCTATTGCAGTTCTATCTTTTTTTACGGCAGCAGGGAATGCTTTTTCCGCTTCGTTGTCGGATACGGGACGTGCCTCCAAAGAAAAAATTTCAGATATGTGACACTTAATACCACAATATTTTTCATTTTTTACTGCATCATGTATTTTCCGTAATACTTCCAATTTTAGGTTCTGATATGAATCCGTCTGGTTCAGTGTTTTATAAAAAGCGGCATCGAATTTATAGAGTCTGAACACCCGGCATGGAAATAAATCAACTGTACTGTGGTTCATTGGAAGGTCACTGTCTAAAACGGTCCCAATAATATTGGATTCTTTGTACAGCATCTTGATATAAGGGGATATTCCATCTGCGGTTCGTTTGTTTCTTTCCGCGGTGACCTTATCCAGATCAGATTCGCAGCCAAAAAGCCCGGCCATTCGATTCACCATACTTAATACGGCTCCCATCCTGGACAGATGAAGTTTAAATTCTGACGACATTCCAAACGGTTCTCCGGCTTTTTGGGGAAGTATATCCTTATATCCGTGAAGGAAATTTAACGCCAGATCAATCGGATCCAAATTGGATGCATTCGGATCAAGTGTATGTGTGTGATTGTCAAACATTGGAATTTCTTTATAATTCATATTCTTACCCCCATTAATGTTTCTGTTGTATCCTGCTGATTCAATATTTTTTCTATTATCTTCAATTCTTCAGCAGTAAAGTCCGGCTGGTTTAATGCTTTTATACATTCCTGCATTTGTTCCGGTTTACTTGCGCCTATCAGTGCCGAAGTGATCCTTGAATCTCTCAAAGTCCAGGAAAGGGCCATTTGAGCCATACTCTGTCCTCTATTCGAAGCGACTTCGTTCAAGCGTTTTACTTTATCTATAATAGCTTTTGTAATATCCTCCTTTCTTAAAAACACACTATGTCCTGACGCCCGGGAATCAGCCGGAATTCCGTTTAAATACCGGTTTGTCAGTATTCCTTTATGCAGTGGTGAAAATACAATACATCCAATTCCTTCTTCATCCAAAGTATCCAGAAGCCCATTTTCAATCCATCGATTAAACATGGAGTAACTGGGCTGGTGAATGGTGCATGGAGTTCCCGTCCTTTTAAACAAATCCGAAGCTTTCTTTGCTTCCAAATGTGTATAGTTTGATATACCAACGTACAAAGCTTTTCCCTGTCTCACAATCAAATCGAGGGCAGCTATGGTCTCCTCCAGTGGTGTATCCGGGTCGGGACGGTGATGGTAAAAAATATCCACATAGTCAAGATTCATCCGTTTCAAGCTTTGATCGAGACTTGCCACAAGATACTTTTTTGAGCCCCAGTCGCCATACGGCCCCTGCCACATGGTATAACCCGCTTTTGTCGATATAATCATTTCATCCCTGTAGCCATGGAAATCATTTTTAAGAATTCTTCCGAAATTCTCTTCCGCCGAACCGGGAGGAGGCCCATAATTATTAGCAAGGTCAAAGTGAGTAATACCGCAGTTAAAGGCTTCTTTTATCATATTCCCGGCATTATCGAAATTATCCGCATATCCGAAATTATGCCATAACCCCAGTGAAATAGCCGGAAGCTTCAGACCGCTTTTCCCACACCTGTTATAGCTCATTTCTTTATATCTGTTTTGTTCAGGCAAGTATGACATATCCTTTACTCCTCTACTCCTATTTAATAAAATAATTTTACACGCCTGTTGATTTCAGTTTATTATAGAAATTTTTAATCATCCATATCAAAATGTTTGATTTATATGTCATAATGTCTCCAAGTATAAACATATGTCGACAATAATTATGTTTAAAGCTGGGAAAAGGAAAGGAATGTCTTCAAATCATTTGATAGAAGTAGTTTCGATTGCTTGATTATATAGCAACCAAAGCAAATTCAGTTGAATCTGTTTCTTTTCGTCATTTCCTGTGACATGGAGTGACCAAACAGCTTTTTATATACACTATATAAATAATGCCAATCAGAATAACCAACTAGTTCAGCGATTTCATAAATCTTCATGTCTGTATTGATATATAAGCTTCTTGCTTTTTCCACTCGTAACCTTGTAATATAATCTATAAAATTCACACCCATGGTTTCCTTAAAAACTTTACTGAAGTAATTTCTGCTCAATCCGATATGGTCTGCTACCATCTGAAGGGAAAGATTTTTATCACTTAATTTGTTATTGATAAAATCAATTGCAATCCTCATCTCTTGATTAACAGGAATGTTTCCAATTACTTCATTGACATTAAACGTTGCTTCAAGATACAATTTTGATATATCTGTAATTGTTTTACCAATACTACTAATCCCAATCATAAATTCCAGTTCACATTGTTTACCAATTAAACTGTTAACCTGCTGAATGATCTTCTCATTGTCTTCCAGAAATTCTTTATCATTTCCTGCTTTCTGTTCCCATGAAATCATGATATATTCATAGAAGCTATTGCACAGTAATTGATGACACAGGGAACTTCCCAGAACCTCGTTTAAAACATTATAAACAGTAGCTCTCAATAGATCAATATCATTTTGATATATCTCAACCAAGCTTTTCTGATACAGCTTCAATTTATATACAGTAACAACAATTCTGTCAATATCCTCAGGCAAATGGAATTTTGCAATAAGCTCATGGTATTTACCCGGATCTATTTTGGTACTATTTATCAATTCGGAAAAAAACTGTTCTTTTTCTTTCATAAGGCTATATCCATTTACCCGATCACCAGTTTTGATTTTTGCAATCCGGTCTTTTTGTCTTAAGAATGCATTTTGCACTACTGCCATGATATCTTCAGGCAGCATGACCGGTTTGAAGAGATAATCGAATGCCCCCAGTTGAATCGCCTGTCTTGCCAGATTGAACTCGTTATAGCTGCTTAATATAATTACCTCTATATTCAATCCAATCTTGCGAATTTCCGCCAATAATTCCATACCACTCATACCAGGCATTTTGATATCTGTGAGTATAACGTCCAGGTCTTCTTTTAAAATAATAGGAAGTGCTTCCTCTCCATTGGCAGCCGTAAACACTTGAATATTTTGATCCGCTGCTTTAATACTTTCCTCTATTGAAGTTCTGGCGAATGCTTCATCATCAACCACCAATATTTTGTGCATCTAAATCACCGCCTTTTTGATGCAGGGAATCTTCACTGTCACACATGTACCTAAACCTATCTCACTTTCAATTGATAGCTCATAACCTTCACCATAATTCAAGTATATTCTATCCTGTATATTATGTAATCCTATACTTGTTAATTTATCCAGTCCCTCAAAGTTAAAACCTTTTCCGTTATCCTTGATTTGGAATATCACATAATCACGCAAAATCTCACCTTGAATAATAATTCGGTTATCCATGCCTCCATCATTAAACCCATGCAGAATAGCATTCTCAACAATAGGTTGCAAAAGCATCTTCAAAACCATATAATCATCAAGCTTTTCATCTATCTCAAAATAAATATTGATAAGATTTTTATATCGTATTTCTTGGATATATAAATAATCTTTTATAAATTTAATTTCCTCAGTGATCGGCACTAGAGAATCCACATTTTTGCAGCTGTATTCAAGCATATTAACCAAAGAAACAATCATTTTTGCAATATCATCCACACCTTTTCGCACAGCCATCCATTTCACAGTATTCAAAGTATTGTACAAGAAATGGGAATTGATCTGGCTGTTGAGTGCCATTAATTCCATTGTTAATCTTTCACGTTCCTTCTGTATATTTTCTTTCATTAACTGCTCCACTTCCAGAATCATGCTATTGAAGCTGTCAACAAGCTCAGTCAGATCCCTATCTGCGATAACTTCCACTTTAGTATTGAAATCACCACGACTTACCCTTTTCATACTTTTAATGATTTTAGTAATAGGTTTTGTGATACCCCATGACAAGCTCAATGCAATAAACCCTGCAATCACTGTACAGATCATGGCAATTGTCATCCAGATATTCCGAAACCGGGTAATTTCCTGATTCAACAACAAATCACTGTTGATTTGAAGGATACTCCAATTGCTACCTTTAATAGAAGATTTCCTGGCAACTATATTCTCCAAACTTGCCATGTCACGGTTTCCTATTTTCTCTAAAAAGGTGCTTAGCTTCCTACCGCCTATGGATACCTGGTCTGCCGACATACCTGCCAGCCTTTTATCAGCAGCATATAGAACGTATCCTTCCTTATCTACTATAAAGGCTGCATCCTGTTCTGTTGTTTCCATATAATCCATCGCCTTACTGATTTTCACATAGCTAATGTCAATCTGTACAAGGCTTATAGCTTTATTGTCGTTATTACGGCTCATAAAGGTTACACGGCTTATAACAAGCGGAGTACCTGAACTCGGATTGGTGTATTTATAAGCAGCTGCATGTGTCGGTATGATTATGCTTCCAGACGGCTTCTTTTTATCGACAACAGTCCAGTCATTCTTAAGAAATTCCTCCTTGTTCCAACCCAAATTGGAAGTATAGTAGCTGCCATCGAAGCCGATCATATAAATATTGTCAATCGAATCATTCGCCACACATATATTGGACAAGAGAGAATTTACATTCCTGAAGAGTACCAACCTCTGATAGGAATTCATTTCTTCATAGCTGCCGAATAAAGATGAATTGACTGCCAATCCCAATGCCTGGTCTGAAGCAATTTCACTTTGGCTGATAATGTCCTCTATCTTTGCTTTCATCATGTTTAATGTGTTGATCTGGTATATTTCAATCTTGTTACGATAGAATTCCTTGATGTTTCCAAAGTAAATAAAAGATAAAAGCAACCCCGGAATAAGGGACATAAAAATCATAGCCGCTGTAAAGCGGAAACGCAGAGAAGTCCGGTTATTTTTGCTTATTTCATTTTTATAATCTTTTCTCCGCCTCGGCCACATACAATACCCCGCTTCTGATATATTCGGCCAGTTCCATTTTAATTGTTATAATCCTTTTTTGAAATTCCTTTTGTACCAAATCGTAAATCGTCTCAAATTCTTCTTCCACTTCCGAATACCTGTCGGAGGTAGATATGCGCTTAAGCTTTGTGGACGAAAATTCCAAAATACAATTAAAATACAGCCTGCCTTTGTCGGTTAACCATATCAAAATGACAGCATCCTCAATTCTACATTGCAAAAACGATTTCAACAACGCCATATAACATCTGTTTCTATATTCCTCCCGTTGATAGATCCGAATTCCCTTTGTTTTTTCCTGAATACAGTATAGATCAATCAAATAATCATCAATATCCTGCTGGTATACCGAGCTTTTCTGGATATCCTTATAATAGGATACCAACCCTTGTATTGTGTATACTCTAACTTCAATTATATCACAATGTCGTCTAAAAAGTTCTTGTATATTAATTCTATTTCCTGTTATAAATTGATCAAGGGGTATCCTTAGGTGGTTTGAGGTGATACCATTATAACTTCCGTCCCACCTCTGCAATATATGCAGGATGTGTTCTTTACGGGTGAAAGGTGCAATAACAATACCTAAATTCGTCCATAACTCCGGCTTTAAATATTCAACTACAATTCCATCATCAATCATCCTTGTTCTCCTCCATTTCCACCTTCCATATTTGGACTGTATATGGAGGGATGTTGGTAATAAAACAATTGTCCTTTCGGTATCCTTTCCCTTTCCATATGCTTGAGATCCGGTAATGTTTTTCACAAGATAACCGGGCAGTTTCAGTATTAGACGTTTTATTAGCCAGATACAGCAGTTGAACCTTTGGGGTAACTCTGCTATAGTGTACTGATATCTCAATTTCGGGATTTTCACAGACAAATTGTTGTCCAAGTTCCAGCCTTCCTGCCTCAAAATCATCTGCATTCTTTACTACCAGGATGTTTCCATCACCATTGCCTATAGCAGTCTCCAGGATTTCACACCTGTTGAACTCCTTATCCCAACGTGGAACATGAGGCCCAATGATCAATATCCTGCCTTTTGTCTTTGAAAATTGATATAATTGTTCCTGTATATCTCGTTCCATAAAACCATAGGTGGCTGCAATAATGATTTTGTATTCCATCCACTTAACAACGGGCAAATATTGATCTGAATAATTATAGTCATAATGGCTTTCATCCAATATTTGCGACACCATATCAACCCAACCATCATCGCAATAAGCACCCGGTCCATCATCCAAATCTAACTGCAGATCCAAATCCGGTATAAACAGTTCTTGTGGAATATCTGGCCCTTGGATGAAGCAGTTGGATGAAAGCAGATTGGGATCCATTATCGAATACAGTGCCCTGAACCGCCCCATGTCATAATCTCTTAGGATCAGAATCTTAGGGCTCCGCTGATATTGATGAAGTGAATTCTTCTTCATTATACCTAGTAGATTACAAAACATTTCATAATAGCTCGAACGAATCCGGCCATCATTTGTAATTGGGCAGCCAGTCCACCTGTCCCTCTCGACTAGCATATAGAAGTTTACAGCCTTTAATCCATTCATGATTGCGTATAAATAACCAAATTCCTCTTCTTCAGCTGTCAGTAAGATTTCCCTGTCAAACCAAGAACCTGAACCAAATTCCGGTACAAAAGGGAGCCTGCTGCTTCCCGCCAGATAGCGGATACGTCTGCGAAGCATTACTGTATCACCGGGTTCGGGGTATGCGTCCATTCCTGCTACATCAAGTCTTTCTATTTGTTCGTCTCTTTGAACGGAGATAGGAGTGTAATCCTGATAGGCGCAATTATGAAAAACAGGTATACCAAGCTCGAGCGAGTCTATTACAGAAATCATACATTTCAAAGAATTCAAAATTTGATATTCTTTGTACTCAACCCAGTCAAAGTAATAAGGTAAATCCTCTTTGACTTTCCCATAAAAACCATGTGGCGCAGCAATACCCTCAAAATTCACATAGGTACTATGATAAACCTTGTTTAGCCTCCCAATCTCCTTATATTTTATTGATAGAAATTGATGATATAATTTTATGGAAGCCTCCGAATAATCCATGATATAGGGCCTGTCCCTGAAGAAATTACAGGTTTCATTATCTGCCTGGATTAAAATTATACACCCCTTTTCACCGGAATGCTTTTTTAGCACCGGCTTGAGCTTCATAAAAAATGCTTTCGTTTTATCATACAGTTTCTCACTTGCATAAGAAGGTATTGGGAACTGTTTTGTAACATAAGGGTAGACTACAGTCGTACCCCAAGGATTTTTCGCTTGTATTTCTTCATCCATCAGGATCCACACAGGATATCCAAACAGAGTCATTTCTGCATTGATGTGCGGTCCAGGACGGACAATTACAGACAGCCCCTTGCTTTCACATAGCATCAGAAAACCATCCAGATCCTTGTTTGGATCAATTTTCCCGAAATCGTATTTACCTTCCTCATATTCATGAACAGACCAAGGAATATAAGTCTCAATGATATCGAAGCCCATTGCACATATATGGTCCAATACCATGCTCCATTTTTCCTTATTCATTCTCCAGTAATGCACTGAGCCGCTGTATAAGGGTTTTTCTATACCATGAATCATTATTCCTGTTTCTGTAAACTTTATCATAAATTCTTATTAACACCCTCCTTGAGTTTCGTAAAATTATTCATCGAATAACTTAGGTCCCTAATCGTCCCCATGCGACTTCTTATCACAGTCAACTCTTAATGGCGCCTGCTGTCATACCTGCTATGACCTGTTTCTGAAAAACAAGGTACATCAATACAACAGGAGCAATGGATATGACAAAACCGGCGCAAAGAAGTCCGTAACGGGTCATGTAGCTTCCTTTCAAAACAGAAATTGCCAACGACAAGGTTCTTTTTGCAGGTGTAGATATTAAGACAAGGCTTAACAGCAGATCATTCCAGCTGTTCAGAAAAGCCAGTGTAGCTATGGTGGCTATCCCTGGCTTTGCCATTGGAAGTAATATGTAAAAAAATAACCTACATGTACCGCACCCGTCAATAGTCGCAGCTTCATCAATTTCTTTCGGAATTTTTTGCAAAAACCCATTCATAATAAACATGCTGAAGGAAATATTGACTGCTGTATACACAATCACCAAGCTGAATAAACTATCCTGAAGGTGCAGGACTTTAAATATTAGAACAGAAGGTATTAAAAGGGCATGGATCGGGATCATAAGTCCTAGCAAAAAATAGGTGGATAAAATACGGCTCTTTGTTACCCTTGTCAATACATAACTTCCCATTGATGTTATTACGGCCAGGAAAGCCACCGTAACCAGGCAAACAATGATGCTGTTAAAAAATGAACTCTCGACTTTGGCACCACTCCATGCTTCCATAAAGTTCCCCCATCGGACAATATGCGGAAGCCCGAAGGAATTACCAAAAATTTCATTGTTATCCTTGAGAGAGGAGATCACAACCCATAAAAAAGGATACAGTGCTATCACCGCTACTAATCCTAAAAGCAGATACTTTAACGCTGCTTCCATTTCGTATTTCAGAAGCCTTCCAGAGTAGCTTTTCATTATATCCTCCTAATTATCATGTTCACCGGCAGTAAACTGATTAAATAAACCAGTCATCAAAAGTGAAATTATAACAATTGTAATTGTGATTGCACTCCCCAATCCAAAATCCGAATTGGTAAAAGCAGTTTTATACATAAAGACTCCTAGATATGCAGAGCGTACCCCCGGCCCTCCTCCTGTCATAATCCAAGAGTGATCGAAAGCTTTCAGGGATCCTGTGAGACATAAAACAATGCAAATATTCATAAAACCGGACAATTGAGGCAAAACTACATTAAAAAAAGTCCTTGTCTTTCCCGCTCCATCAATCTGTGTACTTTCTATTGTTTCCACTGGTATTGTTTGCATTGCCCCTAGAAAAATAGTCACATACAGTCCGATATATTGCCATACCTGCGGTGCCATAACAGCATACAGCAAGGTATTTATGTTGGAAAGCCAATGGGTCTGAAACATACCAAGACCAAGCACTGTAAGAATCTTATTGAAAATACCAATCTGGCTGTTATAGAATAAGGAGAACATCAGTCCAATCGCTACAGGAGCTATTACGACCGGCAGGAAAAAGATTGTCCTGAATATTTTAGCTCCTTTTGTTTTTTGATAAAGAAGATATGCCAACAGCAGACCAACTGTTATCTGAATTAATAAAGAAACAGCTGTTAGTTTCATAGTATTAAAGAAAGTGATCCAGTAATCATTGTTTTTCATCAACGCATTGAAATTATCAAATCCAATAAATACCTTTTGGGAAATACCATTCCAGCTGGTAAGGCTATAGTAACCGGTTTGGACCAATGGGATCATTAAAAATATAGAATATACCATAAATACCGGTAATATAAACAAAGCCAATATTACCGGACGAGTCAATTTACTTTTCATCAAAACACCTCTTTGAGAAGAAGGCTGTCTCACACTCGATTCTTGAGACAGCCTTCGTGGTTCGTTCAATAATGCGAATATGATTTTTATACTTACTATTACTTTTTGTCCAAGGCTGCTTGCACTTTATCAACGAAAGCTTGTGGTGTCAATGCATTGATAAATAATTCGTCAAGACTGGTGTCTAGCATACTGAGCGCACTCTGGCTTGGAATTGTCGAGAAATGAACTTGTATCAGATTTTTCCCTTCAGCATAACTCATCATTTTTTGGTAAATCAGCTTTTGTCCATTCATATCCACTGTTATCTTCTTTGCAGGAATCATTCCGCTCTTTGTCAGGTTTGTTGATAAGTCATCGGATGCAAGAAAGTCGCATAGCTTGACCATTGCATCATGAGTTACAGTATCTGTAAATGCAGCTTTCTTGATCACACATCCATAAACCGTAAAACCTGACATGATGTTTGCAGGATCAATATCTGCATCAGGCAGCTTAGGTATTGGGACAATATCACTGATTTTTTGGATTTCTTCCGGTATGGATTCAAACATCCATGGATAAGTATAGGTCATCGCAGCCTTTTGATCTGTATATAACTGCAAGCATGGTCCCCAGCCTCCATTTGCAACAGTATCCTTAGGAAACATATTGTTAGATATCATATCTTGAATATTCGCTGCTACTTTAACTGCATTGGATGTATTGAATTTTCTTGATGCTGTAAAATTCTTGATTTCTTCAGCTGCTCCAGAATACTGGTTATACAATTCACTGAAAAAGAACTCCGCAGGCGTACCGCCATTACTAGCCATAGCAATCGGAATAATGCCATTTTGATTCAATATTTTGGATACATTTTTCAGTTCATCATAGGTCTTTGGAACCTGAAGATTATATTTCTTGAATATTTCCGTATTGACCAGAAATATGCCTCGCGTTGATTCCAAGGGCACTCCATAGGTTTTCCCATCTGCAGCTGTATAGTAACTGAAGGAAGTTGGTTCGAAGTTATCTCTTTTTACAGTTGAGCTTGCATTGAAATACTCATCAACATCAAGAAGCAATCCGGCATCAACCATGTTATTCATCATTGCACCACCCCAATAGGTAAATGCTGAAGGCAAATCTCCTGAAGCAGTTTGGATTTTAATTTTGGTTTTGAAATCCTCTGTGCTGTTTGTTTCCAACACGATATCCATTGTGTCTGCATTGGCTTTCTGGAATTCTTTGAATTTCGGATCAAAATAAGTATACTTGGAATCTCCTTCACCCCAATTTGTTGCAAAAACGAGAGAAACCTTACTTTTTGCTGTGGTTGTGGCTACTGAGGTTGTCTCTGATTGCACAGTGCTGCTATTCCCAAGATTTTCTTTGCCGCTACCGCAGCCTACAATTCCCGTCAACAGAACCGCTGTTACAGTAAAAACAAGTGCATTTTTAATAAGCCTGTTCATGAAATACCTCCTTTTATCAAATCCAATCATTAATCAAATAAGATATAGCTTGCGCAAACTGTATCTTTTTCAAAGGCTCACCCTATATATTCATTATAGTGGATTTGATAAAAAGTAAAATACGAAATATTTCTCCAATATGTTATAAAATATTACGTAAATGAAACCTGCGGATTGGATTTATGTTTCCCTTTTGAAGCAGCACTAAAATCTTTTTGGTGTATCTGCAGCGTCTGCAAAGGAATTCTTTTCAAATCCACACATTAGCCTCACACAATATAGTTGTCTATATCTATTTTTCTGCCTGTCCTGCTGCTCTCTTCAGAGGCAAGGGTTATAAGGCTGAGACGTTTCTCATTACCATAGTTGGTGCAATACTCAGCCTTTCCCTGCACTGCATCTATGAAATGCCTGATCTCATCCCGGTACATGTCCATCTGGTTCCAGCCCTTGTATGGCCCGCTAATGGGTGCTTCGGGTATAATGCTCCATTTTCCGTCTCTCGCATCATACATATTTATATAATGACTGTTATAATCCCAATTGATTTCCCCAAATTCCGTCATATATCTAAAATACCTGTTGGACCACCTAAGCAGTACATCAATAACTACTGACGCAGTGTTTCCACCTTTGAAATCAGATATTATCTGGTATGTATCAAAAATATCCGCCTCATACTCA
>Ga0366766_1028_pt1 | contig 15329 bp, 10 predicted proteins | sample TotcelHN113001N4_FD_207064 | JGI IMG/M metagenome (GOLD analysis project Ga0366766, IMG submission 207064) | Enriched cells from coal bed in the Powder River Basin, Montana, United States - Total cells N11 rep1 HSBNCT.N11.300.1.N4 ... | reverse complement strand
ATAATCCAGTGGATCCTGCCAGGCAAGCGATACTTGATGCTGTTTTTGCTGCAGCAAAACAGGGAAACCCAAATGCAGTCGTTTCCGCAAACGGTGCGAACTTCGTTCAAATAGCCTATGGACATGGTGCGGACTATGTTCCAGGTGAATGGGCTGATTTTGGCGCTCCACCACCAACCTCAAGGTGGTTGTCAAATGGAACATATGATGAGCAGTGGAATGAATGGGTACTTGCTTGTCCGATGGCAGGCGATCTTATATGGAATTGCAGGCCATGGAAACCCTATCAGGATTCTTATTTTTGTAAACTGGTTAAGGAAAGGATAGATGGCGGCGGAGTCATGATGCTTGACTTCGGGACAGAACTGGACGGCACATTGCCTGATAAGTACATTGATCTTCTGAGATTGGTCGCCGGTCAGACATACAGAGGAGAAACACCAGCACCTCTCCCTACAAGGTTACCACGACAGAGCACGCCAGAACCTTTACCTACACCTGCACCGATTTCATCAATAACAACCATTAATAACGATAATCCCGATCTTATATTTTATCAACCATATAAATGGATTCATGAGCCGAAAATTGGAGCTTTTAGTGGCGATTGGAGTGTCACATATCAATGGTGTCCAACTGTGACTTATTATTTTACGGGAAGCGGTTTTGACATAATAGCTGAGAAAGCAAGTAATATGACTGAAAAAGTAGATGTATTTGTCGATGACATATATAATGGATCATTTAGTGAGTATACTAGCGGTCCGATGCTTTCGCAGCAGGTAGTGTACAGCTCAGGAGACAGGTTGAAGGACGGCACGCACAAGGTTTCTTTAGCTGGTGCTGGGAACTTGGGTCCGTCATGCAGGTTTAACTTTGATGCAATCAGAGTATATCCCAACAGAGGAGTGAATAAAGCAAATCTTGCATTAAATAAATCAGTAACCGTAAGTAATTATTATCAGAATAATTCTGAGTTTAATGGTTCAAAGCTTGTTGATGGCGACCTAAACACAAGATGGGCGTCAGATGAGAATTTACATGCTTTGACAGTCGATATTGATTTTGGAGCAACAACTATATTTAATCGAGTTGTAATAAAACAATATGATGATGGCAGAAGGTTGTATAATTATAAATTACAGTATTGGGATGGTTGCGAATGGAAACTAGCCTATAGAGGCCTGGATGCGGAAATTTGGCAATCAATTGATATACCTGCTGTCAGCACATCAAAGTTGAGACTGAACATAGAACTGACAAGCGGAGGTACACCCCGGGGGGCAACAATACAAGAAATTGAGGTTTACCATGATAACCGGAATCTTGTTGATCATAAACCAGCCGTTGTCAGCAACTACTATCAAAACAACCCGACCTATAATGGGGACAAGGCTGTGGATGGGAATGGCAATACAAGATGGGCAACAGATGACGCTACGACCAATGCATGGATGGAAGTGGATTTAGGGGCGGACATGACATTCAACAAGACAGTCATCAAGCAATTCGGGGTGGGTTCCGAACGGAGGATAGGTAATTACAAGATACAGTACTGGAATGGTTCTAGCTGGGTTGATGCATACAGTGGGAGCAATGCGGAGCTTGTCCAGACTGACACATTCAGTCCGGTTACAGGCAGCAAGATCAGATTGAACATATTATCGGTGAATGGTTCCATGGGACCCAGCCTGTATGAATTTGAAGTATATAATGATAATCTTGCAATAAATAAAAATGTTTCTGTAAGCAATTACTATCAAAACAACCCGACATATAATGGGGACAAGGCTTTAGATGGAAATGTCAATACACGATGGGCAACAGATGACGCTACGACCAATGCATGGATGGAAGTGGATTTAGGGGCGGACATGACATTCAACAAGACGGTCATCAAGCAATTCGGGGTGGGTTCTGAACAGAGGATAGGTAATTACAAGATACAGTACTGGAATGGATCTACCTGGGTTGACGCATACAGCGGGAGCAATGCGGCGCTTGTCCAGACTGACACATTCAGTCCGGTTACAGGCAGTAAAATCAGATTGAATATATTATCTGTGAATGGTCCCATGGGACCCAGCCTGTATGAATTTGAAGTGTATAATGACAATCTTGCATTTCAAAAAAATGTTTCCGTGAGCAACTACTATCAAAACAACCCGGTCTATAATGGGGATAAGGCTGTGGATGGGAATTGCAATACACGATGGGCGACAGATGACGCTACGACCAATGCATGGATGGAAGTGGATTTTAGGGCGGACATGACATTCAACAAGACAGTCATCAAGCAATTCGGGGTAGGTTCTGAACAGAGGATAGGAAATTACAAGATACAGTACTGGAATGGATCTACCTGGGTTGACGCATACAGCGGGAGCAATGCGGCGCTTGTCCAGACTGACACATTCAGTCCGGTTACAGGCAGCAAGATTCGATTGAACATATTAACTGTGAATGGCCTTATGGGACCCAGCCTGTATGAATTTGAAGTGTATAATGATTAGTTTATCTATATATTTATGTTGAATCGACAGAGGGGTAATTATATTTAACCTTCTGTTGATTTTACATAAATATAAGAACAGAAAAATGAATCGACTGTAATGAGAGGTATGCGATTTGGAAAAATTCTTTGAAAAATTTGAACATTCCAAAAACATTCGTCATGAGCAATCTAACCAATTGATTGATTATTTATCAAAGACAGTCAAGGTTTGTTATCTCAAGAGTGAAGATAAATTCAACCCTGATTTTTCTAGTAAAGAAAAATATATTGAGTATACAGAATATTTCCGTAAAAAACTAGCGATGACTATTGGTTATCCGCCTCCGAGCGAGAATAGCGAAATAAAGGCTAGAGAGGAGTATGTCGGAGAGGATGAATTATGCTATATATACAGGCTTTTCATCTCTGTGGATGTGAGCATGGAATGTTATGGTATTTACATGATTCCTAAATCATTGGATAAAAAAGCTCCACTTCTGTTATGCTTACATGGAGGTGGGGGATGTCCTGAAATGATTTGCAATTTTGAAAGGACCGATAATTATAATAATGCCTCTAGGAGATTTTTAAGTGAGGGGTTTATAGTGTTTTCTCCTCTCTTTTCATTTAGGAGTTTTGCAGATGAAGAAAATACTGACATTCCGCGTAATCTGCGGGATATCCTTGATATCCGAGCAAAATGGGCTGGAACAAGCCTTGTAGCAATTGAAACTTTTAAAGTCATTAAAGCTCTTGATTATCTATTGGCAAAGGATGAAATTGATATTGAAAATGTAGGAGTGGCAGGACTTTCTTATGGGGGATTCTATGCACTTATAGTAGCAGCTTTGGAAGCAAGAATTAAGTTTTGTATCAGTTCATGTTACTTTAATGATCGTATCCTTGTAAACGAAAAGCATCCAGCAGATTTTTATGACTTGACATGGAAAGGAAGCATAAATGAGTTTTCTGATGTTCAATTGGTCGCACTTATATGCCCGCGACTCTGTTTTATAGAAGTTGGGGTATTTGACGAGTTATTTCCTGTTGAGGGCGCAAGAGCTATGATTACCAAGGCTCGAAAATTTTACAAGGAATTGGAGCTTGAAGATAGGCTGGTATATAAGGAATTTGAAGGTGGACATGAATTCAACCTGGGTTTTATTGAAGAATTAAAAAATTATATTAATATTTGTACTGACTTTAAATGATTTTATCTGTACTTAATGATCAAAAACTTATGATAGTTGTATATCAAGTTAGTCTTGGCTTTCAGGATAGTATAGAGGAGCCGATTCATATCTCAGAGAGAAGGATTCTAGTTCAGTTAGTGAGGTGGTACCTAACATTTTATAATGAAGAAAAAGGTGCACCCTATGAATGGCGGTCGTCAGACGATATAAAAGTTGATGGTGGGTTGTATGGTGCATCTGCAGCTTTGCCTTATGTGGCACTTAAATAGTTATGTAAGCTATAATTATTGTAGGCTTGAATAGAAGACCAGCACATCCTGGGAAGTATATGTTGGTAATTTATAAAGGATGATTTTATGGAAAATATATTGAAAATGAAGTATCCGGCCTCATGGCACACAGCAGCCTGGAGGGAAGCCTTTCCAGCCGGCAATGGCAAGATAGGCATATCTGTATATGGTGCAGTTCATGATGAAACGATTATGCTTACACATGGAGACCTGTGGTATAACTGCAATAATCAAACACTTCCGGATGTAAGCTACAAACTACCGGAAGTTAGAAAGAAGCTGTTTGAAGGAAGAGCCGAGGAGTCTGAATACATTCTGATCGACGCTTTGAAAGAAAAAGGGTACAGACATTCAATAGCATGGCCTCTCCCTTTGGGAGATTTAAAAATAAAAATGCCATGCTGTGCTCCTTTCAAAAACTATTGTCGGACTTTGGATATGGGTACCGGAGAAATAAAAGTAAGCTGGCAGGATGGACACAACCATTTTCAACGCTCACAATTTGTATCTCGTACTGACGAGTTGATTGTCAGCCGGATTGAAGGCTCATCCAGGAATGCAGTAAATGCCGAACTTACTCTTGATATACATGACCGAAGAGATAGCTATAAACCTTTTACAGAAGCTAAAGCTCCATTACCGGTTGAAGTGGAGACTTTGACAAAAGACCGGTATATTTACTATGCTGCAAAAAATGATGACGGGACGGATTTTGGGGTAGTTGCAAGGGTTGTGGCTGATGGGGGATGTTACTCATATTCGCAGGGTAAACTAATAATAGAAAATGCAAATATTCTAACTATTTATCTTAAAGTTTTTATTAAAGGTGAACGAAATGAAAAATGGTCACAACTGGAAAATGAGCTTTCTTCTCAATTAGGCCCATACGATGAACTCTTCAAGCCTCATGCCAGAGCACATGGAAAACTGTTTCATTCGTCATCCCTGGATCTTCAATCTGAAATTGATACGGAAAATCTCTTAATTTCTAAGAATAATACTTCCAATGAGGAATTGCTTATGGACGCATATGAGGGTGAAGCATCAACGGCAATATTGGAGAAAATGTGGGCTTTTGGAAGATATCTTTTAATCTCCAGTTCAGTCGAAGGAGGCAACCCTTGTTCGCTGTTAGGACTCTGGTGTGGGGAGTATGAGGGCTTCTGGTCTTTCAATATGGCTAATGAGAACATACAGATGATATACTGGCAAGCCTTATCCGGTAATATGCCACAACTACTGCTTGTTGTATTTGACTACTATGACAGGATGATGGGTGATTTCAGATCTAATGCAAGGAATATCTTCGGTTGCCGGGGCATTTACATTCCTGCGGTGACCACACCAGGTGAAGGTCTGCTGCAATGCTTGTCTCCGCATATCATTCATTGGACTGGAGCTGCAGGATGGCTTGCTCAACATTACTATGACTATTATCTTTATACACAAGACGAGAAGTTTCTGTGTGAAAGAGCATTGCCGTTTTTGTATGAAACAGCATTGTTTTATGAAGATTTCTTTATTACTGGAGATGATGGATATTATATCAGTATACCATCCCAATCACCAGAGAACACACCAGGTAATTATCTGAAGGAAGGCCAGGCAGATGGAATAAAAACAACAATAAACGCCACTATGGACTTTGCAATTGCAAAAGAAGTTCTGTTGCATCTTATACAAGGAGCTGAAATCACAGGTGTATATTCAAACGATATTGATAAGTGGAAATGTATGCTGGAGAAGATACCACCATACCAGATAAATGAAGATGGTGCGGTGAGAGAATGGATGCATCCATTATTCAAGGATAACTATCATCACCGGCATCAGTCTCACCTTTACCCTGTTTTTCCAGGTGTGGAAATAACAGAGGAGGAAAATCAGGAATTGTTCAAAGCTTTTTTAAAAGCTGTGGAAAAGCGTTTGGTTGTTGGCCTGAACGAACAGACCTCCTGGTCATTAGCTCATATGGCTAATGTATATGCCAGGCTGGGAGAAGGAGATAAATCCCTGGAATGTCTTGGTATTATTAGTCGTTCTACAGTACTTAACAATTTTTTTACAGTGCATAATGATTGGAGAAGAATGGGTGTCAGTATGGAATTGGATTTGGCACCAGTTCAATTGGATTCCAATATGGGGTGGACAGCTGCTATAAATGAGATGCTTTTGTTTTCCAAACCTGGCTTTTTAAAAGTATTGCCTGCGCTTCCATCCAGGTGGAATAAGGGTAGTATAAAAGGATTGCTTTGCCGGGGAGGGATTGAAGTATCTCTTAAGTGGGACATGGAACAAAGAATTCTACTGGTTGAGCTTGAAAGCAAAAAATCTCAAGCTGTTAGACTGAAATTCCCATATGCGGTAAAGGGATTGTCAGTACAGGAAGCATTGTATAAAGAAATAAAAGGTAATATGGTGGAAGGGGTTAGATTGGAGGAAGGCATCAAGGTGAATTTATATACGACTTTCTAACTCCGAGTACTGGTATATCAGTAAAGATAATTCAGTTTATTTTGTAATAGATTATAATGAAGGGTTAGAACTTATGTTTATTGATAAAGGTAAAGGCCAATTTATTAATCTTTTAAATGGCTTATTAGTACGAAAATATATGAATATATTGTATGTATTATTCCACCTTCTAATTTGAATATATTTATGTGAAGCTGTAATGGTCAAGTGAAAACGGCGTTTACATATAATATCCGATGATAATACTGTAAATACTATGAAAGTCATATAGGATATCAAATTTGTTTATGTTATCATGAATATTGAACGGGAAAGATTGGGTAAAGGTATACAAAATAGCAATTTGCTGCCTTTTACCATTTAAAGGGATGTCGTATGTAAAGAAGTTTTCTACACGAGTATCGATATTTTAAATTATTACTGTTCATCTACCTGCATTCGGTACATGGTTCATTTTTGAATTATGGCCGAATCTGGAGAGATTTTACCTGGCTTTTTAAAAATGAAATGTGATTTCTAAGGTTAAGACCTTTGTAGGCTTTGACAATTCTAACATTCTTTTCTTTGCCTCTTCGCTTCCCAAAGAGTGCTGAACACTTGTATTCTAGGGGAGATATTTTTGGGCTAAGACAAGGTGGAGGAAGGCGCAAATTGCTTTTTTGCTACTTACAACAACGCAGTATTGACCGAAAATAGCCATCTTAAAATGGGGAAGTCACTATTGAATCATGCCTTAGAAAAAATGGAGGATGTATTTCGTGAATGAGAGAGACCTTTTGCTGAAGGTGTTAAGGGGTGAAATGCCGGAAAAGACGCCATGGTTTGCCGATTTGTCCTATTTATATTCCAGTCTTCAAATAAAAGGTGAGCTGGATAAAAAGTATTTGGGTGATGAAGGCTATTTGGAATTTCATAAGGATTTTGGGGCCGGTATTTGTTTCTATCCACCTTTTCTTTGGAGAACTGAGTATTCAGGTAATGTAGTTTATAATGAAACAGAGGAGAATGGGACAAGAGAATGTACCTATAATACTCCAATCGGCAATATCAGTTCGGTGCAGAAATATTCACCATCTACTTATACCTGGGCCTATACGGAGCATTTTGTTAAAAGCATTGAAGATCTCAGGGTCATGCTGTATATTTATGAAAACAGGAGGTATACGGCGGATTACGACGGTTTTAATAGAATAGATTGCCTATGGGGAGAGAATGGAATTGCCACCGGTATTGCGCCGATATCGGTTGCGCCCCTGCAAAAGCTTCTGACAAGGTGGGCCGGAGTAGAAAAGACAGTTGAATTGTACATAGATGAGACAGAAGAGTTTGAAGAAATCTTATTGAGAATTCAAGACTCGGAGGATGCGGTATTTGAAATTATTGCACAATCGTCTGCGCAATATATTGAATTCCCTGAAAATCTGTCCAGTGAGATTACCGGCAAAACCTTATTTGAGAAATATAACATGCCGTATTACAAAAAGAGAATTGACCGGCTTCATAAAGCGAGTAAATTTGTAGGGATCCATATAGACGGGACGCTGTCGTCATGCCTTCAGCTTCTTGAAAAATGCGGCTTTGACGTAGCGGAAGCTGTAACGCCCACGCCTGTCGGCGATATTGATGTAGAGAAGCTGCGGGAGGTTGCAGGAAAAGAGATTGTGATTTGGGGCGGTATTCCCGGAGCGCTTTTTTCCGGACGCTATAGTGAAGAAATGTTTGAAGGCTATGTTCGTAGGGTTTTGGATGTATTCAAGGGCGATGCCAGGTTTGTTCTTGGAGTTGCCGACCAGGTCCCTGCGGATGGATTGATTTCAAGGGTAAAAAAGGTAGGTCAAATCGTGTTGGAGATTTAAGAAAGAGGTGTCGAGATGAAAAAGATGGAAGGTATTTACGATTGCTTTTTGAAGATGGTACCCAGAACACAATTGTTAAATGTGTCGAGTTAGCGGAGGTCGAAGTATACCAGCCTGTCAACATGGCTGCCAATAAGGCCGTCTCGGCGTCATCGGTTGACAGTTCTGATTACAATGCATCAAAAGCGGTGGATGGTATTTATTCTGCCAATAACGATATGAATTGCTGGGCTTCAGGACTTAATCAGGATGTAGGATCGTGGTGGAAGGTAGACCTGGAAAGCAATCAAAGTATCGGTAAGGTTAAAATACAGTTCAGAGGCAGGGACGACAATGGAATGAAGTACTTCTGCGTGCCTAAGAACATAACGTTCCAGGTCAGTAACGATAATGTCAATTGGACAACGTTTATCAGTAAATCCACGAACGTTCCTGTTGAGAATACAAGCTATTCCGATGCTTTATATACATACAGCATAGATGCAAGTGGAGGGTATCTTAGGCTGCTGTTTGAGGACGGCACACAAAACACAATTTATAAATATGTTGAGCTTACAGAAGTAGAAGTTTATTGAGAAATTTATGCAGAGATTTATTTGAGTTACTTTTTTGTTGATAATGAGCTGTAAAAGTGATGCTATTAGCCAGACAAGCCGTGTACCTACTTAAATTCATTGTCTGGCCGGAAATCACAAAGTTTACAGTTCGTTATCTGTTCTAAAAGAGGAACTTGAAACTGTAATTCTTTACAAAAACATTGATGCGAAATTCCATACTTAGATATATAGAATGTATTCATTAAGGATGCTAATACACCGTTGTATTTTGCCTAATCCATAATATAATGTCAGGAGCCTGAGATAGAGGCTTTTATTATTTTATGCGACAAAATAATACTGATCCGGAAGAGGTTATTAAAGATTTGATGGAGTTTAAATGCCTTAGTTGCTGGTGAAAGGCTTGCTGTGGTATAGATTACTTATAATCCAGTATATGATATCCGTAGGCATTGATAATCTGTGTATCTTTATACTGTGATATGCGAGGCTGGTTGCTCCTGTAATTAAGATGCTGGTGGCCGTGGATGAAGTAGCGGGGGGAGTATTTGTCCAAAAGCATTTTGAAGCTCACAAAGCCTCTGTGGCAGAGGTCGTCACCATCGCCAAGCCCCAATGCCGGAGCGTGGGTCATAAGGATGTCAAAGCCTTTTTGCCGCCAGAATTTTGTTTTTAGCTTGTTAACTTTCTTTTTCATTTGCTCTTCGGTATATTGGAATTCCTGCTTACTGTAGCAGTAGCTGCCTCCAAAGCCTGCTATTCTGACGCCTTTATGAACCATTATCTGGCCGTCGACAGAAACACAGCCCTCCGGTGGATTTTTTAAATAATCGGTGTTGTGATTACCGGGGACATAAAATAATGGAGCATGAATCATTGTTACAAGAAAAGAGAGATATTCTGCCTTCAAATCTCCGCAGGACAAAATAAGCTCTACATCAGCGAAACGGTCCCTGTCGAAATAATCCCATATATAAGGCTCTTCCTTGTCCGAAACCAGCAGTATTTTCATAAGTATTTCCCATATCAGTTCTTTTTAGTGCCTTGCTACTCCGACAACAAATATAATTCTACCATTAACCTGCCTATTATACAATTCAAAATCCTGCAGAAAATTATTCACCAGACATTTCAAGCATGCTGGACGTATAAAACCAATATAAAACGAATATACACAATTATAATTGGAATTAATACATATTAAATGTTATAATTTTCATTGATGAGTCTATTTCAAAATTAACTGGAGGAATACACAGATGAAAGCTGGTATCAGGCAATTGTACAGACAGCCTCAGGAGCACTTCGGAAAGCAGCTTCAGCTGAACGGCTGGGTACGCACTGTTAGGGATTCAAAAACCTTTGGATTCATTGAAATTAATGATGGTTCCTTTTTTAAAAATCTTCAGGTGGTTTTTGAAGAAAACAAAATTGATAATTTCAAGGATGTAGCAAAGCTTCCCGTAGGATCTTCCATCAGGGTTTCAGGAGAACTGGTAGAGACTCCGGGAGCAAAGCAGCCTTTTGAGCTTAAAGCTTCACAAATTGATATAGAAGGCATCTGTTCAACAGAATATCCGCTCCAGAAAAAAAGGCATTCCTTCGAATTTCTTCGTACCATTGCACATTTAAGGCCCCGATCCAATACTTTTTCTGCAGTGTTCAGGCTAAGATCCGCTCTGGCATATGCCGTTCACAAATTCTTTCAGGAGAAGGGCTTTGTATATGTGCATACACCTATTATAACCAGCAGCGATTGCGAGGGTGCAGGTGAGATGTTCAGGGTTACAACCATGGATTTAAACAAGCTTGCAAAAGATCAAAAGGGTGACATTGATTTCTCCTGTGACTTTTTCGGCAAACAGACCAGCTTGACGGTAAGCGGGCAGCTGGCCGGTGAAAGCTATTGCATGGCATTTGGCAATGTATATACCTTCGGACCCACCTTCAGAGCCGAAAATTCCAATACTGCAAGACATGCATCCGAATTTTGGATGATTGAGCCTGAAATAGCCTTTGCCGATCTTGGTGATAACATGATGCTTGCAGAGGAAATGATGAAATACCTTATAAGCTATTGCCTTGAAAATTTGCCTGAGGAACTGGAATTCTTCAATAGCTTTGTGGACAATACATTGCTGGAAAGGCTCAATAATGTATTGAATTCCGACTTCGGACATATTACCTACACTGATGCCATTGCACTTCTGGAAAAAGAAAATTCGGCATTTGAATATCCGGTTAAGTGGGGAAGTGATTTACAGACGGAGCATGAGAGGTTCCTGACCGAGAAGATATTTAAGAAGCCGGTGTTTGTCACTGATTATCCCAAGGATATAAAAGCCTTTTACATGAGGATGAATGAAGATGGAAAAACAGTAGCGGCAATGGATCTTCTGGTTCCGGGGGTCGGTGAGATTATCGGCGGTAGTCAAAGAGAAGAGCGTCTTGAGCTGCTGGAAAAAAGAATGGAATCAATGGGACTGAAGGCGGAAGATTACTGGTGGTACCTGGATCTCAGGAGATATGGAAGCACCAGGCATGCAGGGTATGGGCTGGGATTTGAGAGGGCAATTATGTATATGACCGGTATGACAAATATCAGGGACGTCATTCCCTTCCCCAGGACTCCCAAATCAGCTGACTTTTAGAAAGAAGTAAAACCAAAATATAATATATAGGAGGCATTAACATGACAGATCTGGTGAAAACTCAGGGTAAAGATGACAAAATCAGGATTTCCGATGAGGTAATCGCGACCATCGCGGGCATTGCAGCATCCGAGGTAGAAAATCTGGCTTCCATGAGTGGCGGTCTGAAGGATGGAATAGCCGGTGTTTTCGGAAAGAAAAGCTTTGGGAAAGGAATAAAAGTGGAAGTAAAGGAGAACGATGTAGCCATAGAGATGTCCATAATAATGCAATATGGCTGTAGAATTCACGAGGTATCAAGGCAGATTCAGGAAAGAGTGCGTTCGGCTGTGGAGGACATGACCGGTATGCTTGTCACCGCAGTGAACATAAATGTACTGGGTGTTAGTGTCGGCAAGGATACAGTTAGAATTGAGATGGTCGATGACAAGAACCTTCAAGCTGAATGAAAAGGATAATTTGACGGATAAATGAAAAGAAAAGTTTTTAAACTCCTGATAGTATTATCTTCAGCCATAATCCTCGTTGCACTGATATTTTTCACAAACGGGCTGGAAGAGCTGGCAGACATGTTTTCCAGGGCAAAGCTTTACTGGATTGCTGCCGCCTTTGGCTGTATGATCCTGTACTGGGCTATTGATGCGGCTATATTGCATGTCATTGCCGGCGGATTGCTGGAGCATCAGCCTTTGAAGGATACCATAAGGGTGACAATGATCGGGCAGTTTTTCAATGCCATTACGCCATTATCGGGAGCAGGCCAGCCTGTTCAGGCATATGTAATGGTCAAGGATGGTGTCAAGCCCGGGCATGCGGCGTCTATTATAATTATCAAGACGATATTGCACCAGCTGATAATCGTGCTGTACTCTCTTACTGCTTTTGCACTGAGAGGGTCATTGTTTGCCGACAGCATCAAGCATTTCTATTTTCTTTATGTTCTGGGGCTGCTTATCAATATTGCATTCCTGCTTTTTTATGCGCTGTTCATCTATAATAAGACAGTTGCAAAAAAGGTGCTGCTTATCATATTCAGGCTGCTTAAGCGATTAAAGCTTAAAAAAGCCGAGATATGGCAGGCAAAGGTGGAAAATGAGCTGGAAAGCTTTGGCGAAGGCGCTTCGATGATAAAGACCAACAGGGGAATAGTAATTAAACTGATTATATATCAGTTTGTCCAATTTACTTTTTATTTTGCCATACCCTGGTTCATTCACCTTGCAGTGGAAAGCAACAGTGTAAATGCCTTGGATATGATCACAGCCCAATCCATGATAATTCTCATATCCTTACTGGTGCCTTCACCCGGAGCAACGGGTGGAGTAGAGGGCTTAAGCTATCTGTTTTACGGCATGTTTTTCAGGCAGGGCTACATAATTCCGGTTATTCTCATATACCGTCTGCTGACCTATTACTCGTCCATAATATTAGGCGGCCTCTTTGCAGTCTTTGCACCTGAAAAACCATTAAAGCAGCAAGTATAAATGCGACAGGGGACGGTTCTCGTTTGTCGCATTATTTTCTTACCAGGTCTAATGCGACAGTTGAGAACCGTCCCCTGTCGCATATTGAAGCTGATAGAGGTTGTGATAGATACCTCTTTTGGACAGCAGCTCCTGATGATTGCCCAGTTCTCTTATGCTGCCTTTGTGCAGGACTATTATCATATCCGCATGCTGTATCGTTGAGAGTCTGTGTGCTATTACTATAGTCGTCCTGTTCCTTGTAAGCTTTGCCAGCGCATCCTGTATAAGCAGCTCGGTTTCAGTATCTATACTGGCTGTAGCCTCGTCCAGCACCAATATGGGAGGGTCAAAGGCCAACGCGCGGGCAAAAGCAAGCAGCTGCCTCTGACCGGAAGAATATGTGGCGCCTCTTTCTTTTACTTCCTCATCATATTTATGAGGCAGAGCTTCAATGAAGCCGCCGGCATTTACAAACTCGGCAGCTTCCCTGACCTTTTCGTCAGTTATGCTTTCCTCATTCAATTTAATATTTTCCTTTATAGTGCCGCTAAAAAGAAACACATCCTGAAGCACTACTCCTATGTTTTTGCGGAGGCTTTCAGCAGTGATATTCTTAATATTAATTCCGTTTATCAAAATGTCACCCTTCTGTATTTCATAGAACCTGTTAAGGAGGTTGATTATTGAGGTTTTGCCGGCACCGGTGGCACCGACTATTGCAATGGTTTTACCGGCAGGAAGGTGGAAGCTTACATCTTTTAGCACCCAGTCCTCGTTTTTATAGGCAAACCATACATTTTTGAACTCAATGCTGGCATTAAAACGATCTTTGTCAAAGATCAGAGTACCTTCATCCTTCTCAACCTCCGTATCCAATACCTGGAATATTCTTTCGGAGGCCGCCATGGAAGCCTGTAGAATATTGTATTTTTCTGCCAGGTCATTGATAGGCTGAAAGAACAGACTGACATAGCTGACAAATGCATACAGCACACCGAATTCTACTGCGCCTTCAACTACCTTTCCGCCGCCATACCAAATGATAATTGCGATTGAGAGATATGCAAGCATTTCTATTACCGGCCTGAAAATGCCAAAGGTGACTATTTCCTTCATTCCAGCATTATAATAATCCCTGTTTACTTTTTTAAATTCATTGAAGTTTTCCTTTTCTTTGCTAAAAAGCTGTATTATACGCATGCCGGTTATATTTTCGGAAAACACAGAATTGATACGGGCGAGGGTTGTTCTTACAGCACGGTAGACTTCGCGTATTTTTATTCTGAAGACAACTGTTACAAGGACAACAACAGGAGTTAATGCAAGTGTTACCAGCGCCAGCATGACATGCATGCGAAGCATGATTACAACAGTGCCCACAAGTATCAGGACGTCCTTTAGCAGCGTGACCAGGACATTGGTATACATATCGTTAAGTGTCTCAGTATCGTTTGTCACTCTGGTTACCAGTCTTCCTACCGGGTTTTTGTCAAAAAAGGAAAGCTTCATTTTCTGCAGATGTGAAAATACCTGCTGCCTTATATTATATATGATGGATTGGCCTGCCTGACTCAAGACATATATTTGAATGTAATTGAAAAAAAAGCCTGCAACAATCAAGCCTATGAAAACAATTCCTATAGTACCCAGCCCTGTAATATCACCGTTTTTTATTTTGTCATCAATTGCCACCTTTAGAAGGTATGGCCTCACAAGCTCTGAGAGTGTTGAGCCCAGCAGCATGAAAATTGCCACGGTGAAATATTTCCAATAACCTTTCGCATATGTCAGAAGCCTTTTCATCAGCTTTGAATCATAGGCCTTTCCCAGTATTTCCTCTTCGCTTTGAGCTATATTTTCTTTAGACATTTTATTCCGCTCCTTCTATCTGCTCTGCCAGCAGCTGCTTCTGATAAAGGCTGTAGTACTCGCCTTCCAGGGAGAGCAGGAATTCATGGGTGCCCCTCTCCACGATTTCTCCATTTTCCAGAACAATTATTTCATCCGCATCCTTAATTGTGGAAATCCTGTGTGATACTATTATGCTTGTACGTTGTTTCATAAGGCCTTTCAAGCCTTTAAGGATTTCCTCCTCGGTCCTGGTATCCACAGCAGACAGGCAATCATCCAGAATCAGAATCGCCGGTGACCTTAGTACGGCCCGTGCTATTGCAACTCTTTGCTTCTGTCCGCCGGACAAGGTTACTCCTCTTTCACCAACCTGTGTATCAAATTTACCCGGATATTCCATTATGTCATCATATATCATTGCTGTTTTGGAGGCATCAATTATCTCAGCCTCAGTCCTGCCGCTGTAGAAATCAATATTATCCCTGATGGTGGATGA
>Ga0366766_1025_pt1 | contig 16640 bp, 10 predicted proteins | sample TotcelHN113001N4_FD_207064 | JGI IMG/M metagenome (GOLD analysis project Ga0366766, IMG submission 207064) | Enriched cells from coal bed in the Powder River Basin, Montana, United States - Total cells N11 rep1 HSBNCT.N11.300.1.N4 ... | reverse complement strand
ACCACCGTCGGTTGAACGGTATAAAGGCATGGTATAGGTCATATGACCGCTTTCGATGAGCTGGGCTGTCATAATTAAAGTGTCGTCCGGCAGTGCACACAGACTCGGTTCCTTACCCAGCAAGTCGGTTTTCCCTATCTCCTCCCATGTTTCACCATTATCTCCTGATCGGTAAACAAGAATATGAAACACTACATCGTAAGGCCCGTTGGTGCCCCAAAGGGGACGGCATGAGGCAATTATGAGGGTGCCATCTGCAAGACGCGCCATACCCGCCTTGTAATTGCCTCTTGTTCCAACACGGGTACGCACTGCCACCTTGCGGGAAACCTGCTCTACCACCTGAAGCTGCTGCCCGAAATATCCTGAGAGAGCTTCTCCGTACGCGGGAATATCATAATCACTTAAAAGTATCCTGTTTCTTGCTCTTTCCTCCTCATTACCGCCTGGGAACACTACATCTTCCAGATCTGTGCCTTTAATATTTTCAAAGTTATTGTACTCCATATTTTTCTCCTTATAATAAACGTGTATCAATTATTTCAACCATATTATCCTCTTTGTTTGCATCATATGCCACAATCAGATTATCTCCATCAACCAGACAGCAGGGGTACTGATGCCCATTGACCTTCAACAGCCCTTTTCTTCTCATGACCGCCGGGCTGTCGTTTATCATATATATCTTGTCAAAGACATAGCCATCCTCGCTTATAAGGAGGCAAAGCGGCTCCCGGTCAAGTAAATTGCCGATGGTATTATTGACAATATAATATCTTCCATCGCTAAACCTGCCTGCATATATCCGGCTCATAGAGTCGGGAATATCTGAAAGCACCGGTACAGACCAGGTCCTGCCATTATCGTCACTGTAGTTGACATACATACGGCAGGAAGCTCCTTCATCCCTCCAGAATATTATAATCCGCCCATTATCCATTTGATACCAGGTAGATTCACCATAGGGAAAGGATGCACCCTCGGGTTCGGGTATATGTATAAATTCCGGAGTTTCACAAATATCACTTCCCGGCCACAGGAGTATGGCAGGTCCGTCTTTTTTAGTGTTGCATACGCACATCAGCCTGCCCTCGGAGGTAAGGCGGGGGGCTTCAAATATCCATTTGATCCTTGTACCGTAAGAGAAGGCCTTTCCCCATTTTTTTCCGTCAGATGATTTATAAACATCCATATAGGCTGTCTCAGGGTTAATTCTTCTCATACCGGTGGCTGTTTCATCGTGAATGGTTTCCTCTGTCATTATCACAATATAAAGAGTATCCTCTGTAGAGTGCATGGCAACACAATTGTGAGCAATTTCTTCTCCTTGCGCCGTATCCAGCACTATACACGGCTCAGACCAGTTCATACAATCATCGGATTCGGCTAACAGCACACGCTGTCCTGCATCCTCCTCGTTCCTGAAGCCATTGCTCCAGGCAAAATAATATCTGCCCTTGAACTTTGCAATTTGATTATGGTGGTTATAAGAGCCGCCAAACTCATTTCCATAATATACAATTTTTCGTTTTGAATTCCTGATATGAGGGATAATAGCCGGTTCTGCTCCCTTGGTTCCATGGTCATCATCCTTCATAAGGCATTCAAAAAGTTGAAAATTTCTCCTCCAATGATATTCACGCAGCATTTTCTCGGCGTTGGGACCCAGCATCCTTATTTCCGATCTGGTAAAATTAATAAAATTATCTGTTTTCACAACCGTTTCCTCCACAATCCGGTATTTCCGGTTAGAATCATTACTTAATTCAATTATCCCTCAAAAGGGGTCAAGGGCGTAGTACCCATTTCGGCCGACCGGCCTGAATACCCGCCCTTTTTATGTCTCCCGGTTTATTTTACAAATTTATCGTATATTGCCTTGTTTTTAGCTACAGCCTCAGTAAATGCTTTTGCATAGTCATCACATCCGGCTGCTTTAACTTCGGTTACAAAGTTGACCCATTCCTTGTCAACATCTTTCTGACCTACAAGAAATGCTGCATAGTATTTCTTTTTGAGATCTTCTACCTTGGCCTTGATTGCCTTCTGCTCATCACTCATAGCTCCGGTGCTCAGGAACTCATACAGCGGCATAAGGTCGACGGCATCTTCAAAAGGTATGCCTACCTTGTTGCAGTATTCGCCGATTTCACCGGCTGGCAGATAGCTTTCCATAATAAGGTTTCTGGTGTTGTTGGCTGCCTCTGCTATTGTAGGATAGGATTCAAACTGGTAGTAGCACTGTCCTGTCAAATCGCTGAAGGGGGTCCATTCAAAACGGGTTGTTTCACCCGGCAGATATACTTGTGCATCTTTAAAGAATTCATCCCTGTTTATTTTCTTGGTACCATCGGAATTTTTGGTATAATGTACACCCTCGATACCAAACCACTTAAGATCCTGTCCTTCATTGGAAAGCATGTAATTCAGCAATTCCAGGGCTCTATCAGGATACTTGGAATTCCCGTATATAACAGTATTGGTTGCAGCTACATCAGCTATAGGCAAGCGAAGGTTAGCCACTCCTGCAGGTCCTTTAAGGGGAGCTTCATCAGCCATTATATCAACACCAATTTTTGCACTGGGGTTGACCTTGATAAGTTCATTATACAGGTCGCCAACTGCCAGGCCATGGTAGCCGGGGCCATTGGAAACAAAAGTCGCATATTTTCCGTTTATAAACTTCTCCCTTACCACAGCAACAGTATCATTGGTAATTACCTGCTTGTCAATGATGCCTTCTTTGTAAAGTGTCTGAAGAAGCTTCCACTGCTGCTTTGCAGCATCTGAAGTTGAAGTATCGGTAAAGCTGCCTTTGCCGTCGTGGGTAAGTTCCAGAATGTCAACGCCATAGGTGCGGAAAAACAGAGGAGAAAGCAAGCCTATCAAATTGCCTTTATCTACCCTCATACCCAATGGAATAACATCAGGCTTTTTAGCTTTTATTTCCCGCAGCATGGCTACATATTCATCCACAGTAGTTGGCAGCTTCAAGCCTAATTCCTTTACGATCTTTCCATTGTAAACAACGCCGCCCGCCCATGGGTTCACAAGCTGTGAGATTGACCAGATAGCAAAAGTCTTTTCAGAATCTCCGAATTTGAACTGGTTTGTAAGCTTATACATTGGATCCGCAAAAAGCTTGTTTAATACCGGGTAAAGCTCCGGATTCCTGGCAACTGCAGCGCCCATATCATACAACAGCTCTTCTTTTTGAGCGTTGGTGGTGAAGTTGGGTTCAAGACCATCGTCAATAATATCGGGGGCCTCGCCGGAAGACAGGTAAAGATTCAGTTTTTCATGATAGGTAGCTGTATCTCCCGGGTTTACAATCTTCAACTTGATACGGAATTTCTCCTCAATGAACTTTTTGATCCGGTCGTTTTTCATACCTTCAACATCATCCACACTTATATCAAACTGCATCATTGACAGCTCGACTATGGGTTTTTCTGCAACCGTTGTCTGAGCGGTAGTTTGTTCAACTGCCGCAGTGGAAGTGCTCTCAGTCTGATTTGCAGTTGAGCCGCATCCGGCCAGTGTAGCCAATACCAGCAGCATACACATGGCTGCACTGAAGATTTTTTTCATGTTCGCCTTCATAGAATTTAACCCTCCTATAAGATATTATAATATATATAACGGCACCAGGCTATACGCCGCCTGATTTACCGCCGTTACCAGATTAACCCTTCACTGCCCCGATCATAATGCCTTTGACAAAATATCTTTGCAGGAACGGGTAGACAATAATTATAGGCAGCATGGCCAAAATAATTGTCGTCATTTTAAGTGGAAGTGGCGGAAGATATCCAAATCTGCTGAGAATTGCTATATTGTTGCCCTTCACAGCATTGGGATCTGTAAGCAGTCTGCGCAGCACCTGAACTACAGGCCTCAATTCAGGACTTTCACAATATACCAGATAGGTATACCAGTCATTCCACTGCGAAACTGCTTCGAACAGGAAGACAGTAGCTATTACAGGCTTGGAAATGGGAACTATTATGGTAAAAAACATACGTACTGCGTTAGCCCCGTCAATTGCAGCTGCCTCCTCCAGTTCCTGCGGTATTGTGTAAATAAAGAAGCTGCGCATTATCACAAAGTTACCCACTCCCATAAGCAGTGGCAGGCTTAAGGCCCAAATGGTGTCATACAATTTCAGATTCCTTATAAGAATGAAGGTGGGAACAAGACCACCGCTGAAAAACATGGTAAATATCACATAAAAGTTGATTGCCTTCATGCCTTTAATGTGCACTTTCGTAACTGCATATGCCATCATGGAGGTAAGAACTACAGAGGCAAAGGCGCCGAAAAGAGTTTTAAACAGTGATACCGATAAAGCCCGCTGGAATGCGCCGCCCCCGATAATACTTATATAATACTTCAGAGTAGGCGGAAAGGACGGCAGAAAGTTAAAGCTGACTGTAGAGAATTTTGATGCTTCGGACAGGGATCCGATGAAAACATACCACATTGGGTAGAAGCATAAAAATGCAAACAGGATACAAAAAGCATATATAAACACATCAAAGAAATTGAAGCCTAATAACGATCGTAAAGATCCCCTGGAACTATAACCTGTCATAAAAACCGCCCCCTTCATTTATAAGGCTTAGAATATTCCAATAACATCAAGCTTTTTGATAAATCTGTTGGCTATATACATGGCTGCCAGACTGATGATATTGAAAATAGTGCTTAAGGCTGTAGATATCTCAAAGGCCCTGTCCGGAAGCTCTCCTCCAAAGCCTACCCGGTAAAGATAAGTGGATATTACGTCACCCTTATCATAAACAAGAGGATTATACAGGTTGAATACCTGCTCAAAGTTGGAGCCGAAAATATTGGCTATTTCCAGCATCAGAAGCACAGCGATGGTTGGATAGAGCCTTGGCAGCGTTATATACAATATTTTTTGAAGCCGGTTGGCGCCGTCCATTATTGCGGATTCATACAACCCTGGATCTATTCCCGCAAGTGATGAAAGGTATATTATAGTAGCAAACCCTGCAGATTTCAAAATATTGGATACAACAAGGATTGTTCGAAAATACCCGGGTTCTATGAGAAAGTATATAGAATCTCCTCCCAGAGCCATTATAAGCTTGTTTACAGGGCCATCTTCCGGATTTAGGAAAATAATCACAAGACCTGCAAATACAACCCAGGATACAAAATTAGGAAGGTAAATAATTGTCTGTATAGTGCGTTTAATTGCTATTGACGAAATTTCATTAAGCATAATGGCAAGAAAAACAATGAACACAAATCCAAATACAATATTGTAAATATTAATAAGAACTGTGTTCCCCAGGACTGTATAAAAACCGTCGATTTTAAAAAGTGTTGTGAAGTTTTCAAGACCGACCCAGGGACTTTTCCATATTCCCTTTGAGACCTTATAATCCTTGAAGGAAATTAATATACCGTACATGGGAACATATCTGAAAATGAATATGTACAAAAACCCCGGCAGAACCAGCATATAATAAAACCAGTACTTTTTAATGTATGCAGAAAAGCTCTTTGTTTTTTTGTGAGGCTGCAACACTTTTTCCAGAGCTGCTGTATCTACGCCCATCATTTTTCCGCTCCTTTATGTCTTTTAAAAGAATCAGTTCAAAAGATTATCGATTATAAAGCGCTTCTACTGACATTTTTATTATAGCAAACAGCGGAAAAATATTTGTGTGTTTTTTTTATGTTAATGTATCTTCTTTTTGTGCTTTTAAATAAAAAGAGACAGGCAGTGCTTTTAGTTTTTTACCGGCAGCATCGATAGCAGAACCCTTTCGGCAATACCTGTCAGTGTTAATAGTGATTCTCTTTCATAATTCTGAAATCCCTTGTGAAAACTTTTACTTTATATTATATTTATTATTAGAATATAACTTTTTGCTTTGTATATAAGCCATTAAACATATTCTTATATTATTTTAAGACAAGGACAGCCTTTTATGAACTACTTGAAAATGGATATGGATAGGACTCCGGTTATACGATTTGCTCATAGTTTCCTTACCGAAAGCTATGGACATACCAATAGAATAACCGATTCCATGGAAATCGTATATATTGACAAAGGAAGCTGGATTTTTGAAATAAAGGGCTATAACGTTATTGAAGCAAAGCCTGGTGATACAGTCGTTCTCCCGCCCGATACACCTCACAGTATCAGCATCCGGGAAAAGGAAGGTATTTGTGAACATAGCTGTGTAAACTTTACTATAAACCCTGGGTTTGAAATTCTGGATGATACGGGGCTCCGAAACTATTTATATCTTATTGATGCGGAAAAATACGGCAATTTGAAGTGTCCTCCCATAATAATACCCCTTCATACGATAAATGTACCCGAATACAAAAGCCTCGTCCTGAAAATTATTTCAGTTTATTCCATACAAAAACCCGGATACCTCCTGGAAGCAACCGGCCTTCTGTTCCGGCTCTTTTCCCTGATGACAAGGGCAAGCCTGGAATATGACGCCGCAGTGCATTCCAGCGTATATATACCGCCAATGAGCCACGTGTACTGCAGGAGGATTATAGAATATCTGAACAATCATTTTCAAGAAAAAATTGTAATCGGGGATATAGCTCATGAAATCGGGCTGAATCCCCATTATATGTGCAACCTTTTCAAGATGACTACCGGCGATACAATCGTTTCCTGTCTCAATAGGGTACGCATTGAAAAGTCAAAGGAACTGCTTGTGAAAACAACACATAAAATCAGCGACATATGCACTGCTGTCGGCTTTGAGAACGAGCATTATTTCTCAAAGATATTCAGGAAGCACCAGGGTACCTCTCCCGGCAGGTTCAGGATAATTAGCCTGAACAACCTTAACAGGAAAAATATCTATTTATAGTTATCTCTATACTCCTGGAACCAAACCCGGTATTTCTCCTGAAAAACCGGGTTATGCTGTATTGGATTTCAGGGAAGAAGCCTTATTGTACTCAGCTTGTGGTAGGTGCTGCAGTATGTAAAGCCTTCGGCGAATCCCTTATCGCACTGATAGCCTCTGAATCTTGCCATAGTCCGGGCCATATCCAGAAAGTCCATATTATCATGGTCCTTCAGCCATTTAATCTGGCTTTCATGGCAGTCCATCATTTTCATTTTAGTATCAATGAAATCTGTAATATCTACATATTCCACCGGTAATGAATTAACTCCACAAACAGGTTCCATGTAATATAAGGGCGTCAGCTTTCCGTAAAATTCATGTTTTGTTTTGTGATGAGTTACAGTAGCGGCCATTGTAGCTCCATATACAAGCCTGCTGGTTTCCTCATGATCATCCATATAATCCTGGGGATTGTGAGTAATTATCAGATCCGGCTTCACCTGACGTATCAGGTCGATTATCTTATCTCTGGCAGCCATATCATCTGATCTAACGAACAGATCGCTTTCGCCGAGGCCAACCACTTCAGCTCCAATGATATTCCCTGCCTTTCGTGCTTCCTCAGCCCTTATTTTAATAAGTTCTTCAGGCATGATTAGCCTGTGTCCCACATTTCCTGTTGATACATGGCACATTGTCACCTTGTCACCTCTGGCGGCGCATTTGGCAAGGGTACCTCCGCATCCCATCTCCAAATCATCCGGGTGTGCCCCTATTGCAAGTATGTTCATAAATATTCCGCTCCTTCGTCTTTTATTTTACTGCTGATGTTCATATTCTGGCTATATACAGCACGTTTCACATATATTTATACGTACCACTTAAATTATACGTAGTCACAGGCTTAATACCTTACATCAAAATCAATTGACCCTTTGAAATTGTCAACAGTAATAGTTTCCGTGCCTTTACAATACTCCCCGGCACTGGTTCCGGATGCTTTCAGCATATCAGGGTGAGGCAGACGGATTATGAGTTTTTTCGGGAGCCTTGAAGCAGGTGCATCAATTTTCACCGAAACCTTGATTTTGCCTGTACTTACATCCGACTCGACTCTCAAATCGAGGGGTCCAAAATATGTCATCATTCCCTGGACACTGATCTGCTTCCCGTTTTCAAGCCACGCCCTCGGGATACCAGGCAGCAGGTTAAGTGTGTCTCCATCCTCCATATACAGCATCCATCTGCTTCTCATAAGGAACCATGCCTCTTCATGGGTCTTGTGCGGGCTTGCATGATGGTAATGTTCCCAGAATGTATATGTCTCTCTATCTGCAAGACTTGATACATTGGTATAATATTCCTTGAGAAAGGCCTTAACCTCTCCGCGCTTCAGGTTGGCATACGGGTGAGGGCTGTAATAGGGCTGGCTGAATGCCACATTGCGCAGATAAAATAGCTCGGAAAAGCTTTTCATGATGAAATCGCCAAATAATTCATCCGGTTTGACTACCTCCTGCATCAGCAGGTACATTGTACCGCAAAGTGCATCTCTGGTAGTTGCAGTAGCATGAGTGAACCACATGCCCGGATCAGCATACAGCGACACAGGACCGCAGCTTTCGACCCACGGTGATACCGAAGGACACCAACGGCCGTTTCCAAGAGGAACCACAGGACATTCGGCGATACTATTTTTCAATGAAGTCAGGATATCCCCTTTGAGTTCCTCTGCTTGAGCAGCAATACATGCTGACTCTTTCGGGTCTATCTTAGCAAGCACCTCGGCAGAACGCGACATGCCCAGATAGGCAAACCCGTTGAGCATGTATGAATGGTATGGATCTTCAGGATCAGCTACCTTGCCATCAATCATACCGTATCCTTTTCCTCGAAGTTCTTCCCTCTTGTTGCGTTCCCTCCAGCGATTCAGGTATTCACAAGCCTTCAGGATATTTGCCTTAATACTCTTTATCCATTCGATATCACGCGTGTATCTATAGTGCTCTCCAATATTCCAAAGCACACCTCCAGTTTCCAGCATATATCCGCCGAAGTTCTGCATGAACCCGTCCTCATGCTGCTTATCGACAAAGTACATTATGGCACGGCGTGCCAGGTCATTTTTACCCACCGACTCCAGGTACTGGATAATAGGGGAGCTTTCAGAACCAATAGGGGAATAGACACCGACGACGGGAGCTACAGCTTCTTCCGGTTCATTTCCGTAACATACCAGATCAAAATGAAGTATACCGGCCTTCATCATCTCATCTATACGTTTCTCGGGCAGGCTGATTTTTGCTGCATCTCCAAGCTTATCCTTCCAAAAGAGGATACACTCCTCAAGACGTTGTTGATAATCCGTTTCTGCCAGCAACTCCGCTCTCAAACCGGATATAGGCCTGTGAGGAATCTTGAAAACATATTCTGCCTTTTCCCCCGGTTTTAACAGCACTGCCATCTCCCTCTGAGGGACAGGCTTTCCATTCAAGGTGGCAATCAGAAACACCTTATCTTCTTTATATGAGCCATATCCTGCAGCACCATCATACTCAGGCTTGATTTTTGACAAGTCCGGCAAGCTGTGCACGTTGGGCTGAGGTATGCGCATCCAGCTGTATCTTGGGGCTTTAGCCATATTTATTGCCTCAATGCGCAGATAGATTACAGTTTCCTCATCTCTTTCCAGCTCACTTTCAAGGAGAGTGTCCTTCTTCCTGTTCTGCTCTTCGGTCAACATACTCCCATAGGAATACTGGTCTGCAACGAGAATGTTTGTTCCATGGATATTTTTCATTATCAGAGCGCTCTTTTCATTTGTCACGAACATTTTCGCAGTATAGCATACATCATCATCCATATGGCGTGCATTTAATATGGGAAGATTTCCTTCCTCAATCCAGCGTTCAAGTCCCTGAACACATCCAAGCCCCCTGCCGGCAAAATAATCATACTTTACAGAAGCCCCGCCAAGTTCAGGCAAGGTTACATCCGTGCCATGATATTTAGGTTTTATCCAGTCCCATACCTCTCTACCGGAACCATTGTAGCTGATATACCGGAAACCGGCTTCAAAGATCCTTATATCTCGGCTTACACCCAGCCATGTGTAGCACTGCATGTCTCTGGTGCTTGCAGCAGCATTATCAAAAGACTCTTCCGGCTCGTTCTCAATAGTTTCAAGCCTGGAAAGGGTAGCTTGTGATTCAATAGCGGAGCGTATTTCACTAAAAGAGCGAGTATCTTCCCCAGTAGTAACTATTACACCATATTGGGGTATATAAACAGGATATTGTGAACAAATGTCCCTTAAAAAGAAGCTGAAAGGACTTCCCTCCGTTCTTACATGTACAATGGTAGCGCCGGCACCATTCTCCAATGCTGCATTTTCAACCTCTACAGCCAGCTTACATTCAATACCGCTCTCAAAGCTGAAGGTAGCTCCATCAGCTTTCCCTGTACCTGAAACTACATTCATCTGCAATATTGAGCCATTTTTCACCGAGATTGATCCGTCAGGACAGCAACCTGACCAGATTATTGAAATTTTCTTATTCATAATAACCTCCATAAATAATAAAAAGATTCAATTATATTATATTTACATTATAAATTTGATATTAGCTTTAGTAAATTAATGATTTGTTATATTCTTATATTATATTAAGATATAAAATTATCAAACTTGCCACATATGCAGATCCTCTCCCGGTTTGTCAGCTAATAGCTTGCAGTGAATTTTATAAAACCATCTTTGCCAACAAGTGATGAATTGAAAATCAAGCGGCCTTTTTCATAATCGGCTTCTGTAAATACAATATTGTTATCAGCCACTTCCTTTATTACCCTGCCTTGTGGATGATTTATCCTTATTTCTATTTCAGGCGGCAGGCGCCCAATATCAAATAACACCACCTTAACCTCGACAGATTTACATGTGAAAGATACCCTGTAGCATATTGATACAGGCCCATAATATGTTGCTGCATTCTCTAGAATAACAGGGCTTTCCCATGCAGCTGCATTCTCCATCCATTCTCTGGGCATTGCCTTGCCAATGACAAGCCTGTTATTTCTTTCATCCTCAAAGACCAGAAACCGTCTTATCCACATCCTTATTGTAGCCATACTCAGAGAAAAGGGACAGGGCTGGAACCAATCCTCACGAAGATATATGCCCGCTGTTTCCTTGCTCATATGAGTATCACCGTCGCATCCGTAGCGCAGCACGAAATTCAATATACCGTTGGCACCGGCAGCCTCATCGCAGTCAAGGAACTTCCGCATAATGAAGTCATTGTATGGAAGCCCGCAGGAATATAAATTATTATCAAAGTCAAACAAATCACATATACTGCAATACCTTTCAATTGCATCCCAAATCTGTTTCCCTGTATGCCGTGCACCCTGGATAATGGGGGTGCTGCTTTTAAAATTGATAATTCCGGATAAAAGACCGAAGGAATATGCCATTGCATTGTCCATATATGGAGGATTTAAGGGTACTCTTGTATCAGGGCTCATAGGTACGAACATTTTCAGACCGAGTTCCTTCCCTTTGTCCTTTGAGATAATTTTCCCCTTGAATTGAACAGGAACTCCATTTTCATCCTTTTCTACAATCCTGTTATACTGAAACGGTCCGTCAAATATATATTTCGAGAAGTCATATTCGCAATCATCTCTGAAATCATCTACATCAAGGATTGCACTGTCTAAAGACTTCAGGAAGCACTTTCTGTAATCCTCCGTCTCTGCTTTGAGTTCAGCTGCAGCTTCCACACCACACTCCTCCAGTACTGCAACAATATCTACCAATGCAGCTAACGACCAAATGTCGCTGTAATACCATTGAATATGAGTGGAAGCATAGGCCATGTCCGTACTGCGTCCCGGCGGCATTAATCCGTAACCGGACCCATATGAGGCGTATTTGGTTGTCTTGCGTAATTCCGTTATCCAGCGGCACGACCTGATTATGGATTCTTTATGATCAAGTATCCATTTTTTATCTTTTGTAAGCTTATAATGACCGGAAATAGTAAGTAATACGCCGCCATTGCTGTTAAGCCACGTATGGGGAGTTGTACCCATATAATCGGCAGCAATGTTTTTATCAGGAAGTATGCTGGTATCATGTACTCCGGGTTTCCCCATACCCTGGGTTTCAAAGAAAAACTCAAGATATTCTTCAGCCTTTTTATGATAGCCCTGAATATCCAGCATTCCCACAACCCAGTATGCAGCCTCCTGTGACCAGATGAATTCATAATGCGTCGGTGTAAGATGCACATAACTCAATACTTTATCGGGGAAATCACCTGCCCATCCCTTGAACATCTCCCTGCCGAACAGCTTGTCGCTCCCTTTATTGTGCTTATCTACAAGAATGAAGGTTACTGCCGTTTGGGCCTTCCACAGATTTCCGAGATTAGTTCCCGGTATACTTAAGCCGGCACCCTTTTCAAGCCACGTATCCCATATCTCCTTATATTCCTTCAGTTTAAGATCAAAATCCATTTCCCTGAGCTTCGCCATGTTTTCTCCGGTATTTTCAAGAGGCAGATACGGTACCTTATAAATGATTTCTTTCGTTTCACCGGGATCAAGCTCCAAAACAACTCTCCAACCATGATTATACTTTTTCCCTTCCTGCCAGACTCCTTCTTCATATTTTTCGATAAATTCACAATTGGCATTTTCATAATTGTCAAAATAAAACAAAATCCCATTATCACCGGTTATGAGCATATTCCCGTTTTGCCTGATATCATAATCATATTTTTGTATTTCCCTCTCCATAGACAAGTCTTCCGGCATATCATCCCTTAGGAAGAATTCCTTCCAATAGCGCTTTTCCACTTCGGAATCACCTTCTTCAGGCGGCCGGAAACAGCTACCGAAAATAATAGTTACAGGCATTCTGACATTATGCTGCCTGTTTAGGTTAGTCACCCTTAATTTGACCAGATTTACCAATACCTCTGTCCCATCCCTGACGTCATTCCCCTCAAGAAGGCATGCAAATACCGTCTGTTCAAACCTGCAGCCTTTTTGTTCCGTTTCATGTTTTATTACCGGCAGATAACCCTCCATCAGCGAAGCTCTGGCTCTGGTTTTCACAGCGGCATCGCCTCCCCATCCGAATATTTCAAAAGGTTCTCCCACTAAGGTTAATAAATATAAACCCGAATGCTCTTTAAAATATCTTACCTCCATCTCTTCATATGGACATATCAAAGTGCCATTACGTACGACTGTTTCGCACGGATGCTCCGGCATACCCGTTACCTGGTTTGCCCTGGCTACAGGTGTTGGTATTATCATAAATAAAACCTCCTACAGTTTTTTCTTGTTGGCAGAAATTTTTATCCGAATATCAACTTAAAGGTATCAGAACTGCCACTTTACCAGGCTGGACTTAACAACATGAAATGCACCGTCCGGATCCCATTCAATTTCGTGGAAGCCCAAAACCCAGTGGTCCATTACTCCAAGAACTCCTGAACGGTACCATTTGCCGTTCCACTGTATGATTTCACAGGCGTAGCCCAGCTCATCCATTCTTTTATGATAATCCGCTTCCCCTTCATAGTATTTATGTACACAACTCTGTGTAAAATCAAGGGGATTATCCGAAAGAGCATATTGCCAGTTTCCAAGCATAATCCACCTGCCATTTAGCGGATGCTTAAGCACGGTAATACTTTCTGTGGTGGAATAAGGTACGTCGTCAAAGGGTGGAAACAGAACGCAAATGCCTATATATTCCCAATTCACCATATCCGTAGATTGTGAAACGTACTCCTGGCTCAGGCCGTTTACTGTTTTGCCGGTGCTGTACAAAAGCCATCTCTTGTTATCACTGTCATATACCACATGAGGATCCCTTCCGGGGATGGAAATACCTTTTTCTCTGTCTGAGATTTTCTCCCAGGATGTAAAATCAGTGGATACAGCCATGCCGATGGTTTCCTTATGCCCCTCCCATACCATGTGAGGATGGTGGATGCCAAGCTTCTCATGGCACATAGGCCGGAAGGGATGGACTATCCCTGTGTAGAACATATAAAACCGCCCCTTAGCTGGCATGCAAAAAGGCGCCCATATCTCATGCTGATCAAATTCCCCCTTTCTCAGTGAAGCATGAAGAACATGTCCCCTGAAATCCCAGTTGGTCAAATCTTTGCTGATGCTCCAGGAGATGGTTTCCTCGTTTCCATTGTATAAATGGCTGTAGCCTTTAATACCGCTGATGGAGAATAAATGCCACCAGCCCTCGAAAAAGACGAGGGTATGATCCTTGATATATTCTCCAGCTGGTGAATAATTACAAAGTATTGGTGAACTCATGTGAAGCCTCCAAAAAAGTTTGGCATTACTGCTGTAATGTCATATTGACATACTGCAGCAATGCCACAACAATTACTGATTTTTAAACATATTCACTATAGCTTACTTTCCAAGAATTTGCAGTTGTTTCTTGAATTCGGCCGTCAAAGCATCTTCAACCTTGCTAATGCCAAGAGCATCCAATTCCTTTAGTGAGTTATCATAAGTCGCTGTGAATTCATCATCGGATTTGGCTGTTACAAGCTTCAGTGCAGCTTTTGTCATTGCTTCCTTGGCCTTGGTATATACAATGTCGGTATCGCTTCCAACTTCTATGGACATTTGAAGATCTGCAAAGCCTTCCTGCCAGTGGTCTACAACATATGGCCCGAGTCTCTTCCACAATTCATCTCTTCCGGGTCCTGCCGGCACAAGATAATCATCAATATATTTTGCCCAATACTCCACCTTTGCAAAAGGTACCCATTTACTTATTGTGCCATACTTTTTGGTAGCTTCTTCAAGGCTTGTGCTTAATTCCTTCACAACATCAGGTTTCATAACCCTTTTACCGTCAACCATATCCCAGGTTACACCCTCTACTCCAAGAAGAATATTTGTCTGGCCTTCTTCAGTAAAGAGGTATTCCATAAGCTTGATCATTCTTTCAGGTTCCTTACAGTTCTTTGTGATTATAACAGTCTTTCCGCCCCAACTGCGCAGAGCGGGAGCTTTCCATTCAACACCGGGTGCTGTTATGGGGCCAACAGCTTTGTATATTTTATCTTTGCTGCCGGTATTCTTCTCAATTGTAGTATTTATTGTATTGTAAACATGGAACACTGCTCCTACAAACATACCATATTTTGCACCGAACTCTTTCTCATCAGACTGCTGTGCTTTCTCAGTAAGCCCGTTTGCAGTAATGAGGCCCTCCTTAAAGAGCTTGTTCATGAATTTCATATAGTCAAGATATTTGGGATCCTTATTGGGAAGCTTGATATTGCCATTGTCGGAGTATAATTTGGATACATGCATTCCAAACACCTGCGGCATGTAATTTGAAACACTTCCGCTGAGGAGTACGCCTAAACCATCCGCGCCTATATCACCGCTAAACCCAAAGGGCTCAACATCAGGATATTTTTGTTTTATAAACTTCAGTGCCTCGTATAATTCATCAGTTGTTTTAATGTCCTCTTTACCCATTGCAGTAAGTATGTCCGATCTGATGAACATTACCCTGTCACCGGGCGTTGGTGGATAGTTTACGGATTTATAAGCTTCTACCGATTCATTGTCACCAACGAATGCTACTGATTTGTAAAGCTTGCCATCCTTGGATTTGTGGTAATTTACAGTCTCTTTGGGAATGAGATTCCACATTTTGGGGGCATATTGGTCAATAAGATCGGAAATTGGCAATACCATTCCTGCATCAATCATCTGTTGAATATACGGGCTGTAGTAGTTTTCAAAGGCCATGGTTTCAGGAAGATCCCCTGAAGCTATCAACGGCCCCACCAAATCTTCTTCCTTACCGGTTTGTACATCGATATCCAATGTAACACCGGTTTTTTGCGTAACCAGCTTGCAGGTTTCAGTATTGTCCCATCCTGCAGAGGGCTTTGCCCATGGCCATATATTGGCATTCCACATGCCTATGGTTACCGGTGATGTGTCCTCCATATATTCCCACTCAAAATCAGTTTTTGCCGTCGTTGCCGCCTGAGTTTGTCCGGCAGCAGCTGTAGTTGCATCTGTTGCATTATTCGTTCCGCTTCCGCATCCTGCAATAATTGTCATTGTAAACAACACTGCCATGACCAAAGACATGAGCTTTATTACACTTTTTGTCATTCTAATACCTCCCATTATACTTTTTTATTATCCTTTATATCCTTAACCTGTTTTATGCACCAACAATTGTCAAGAGCCCGCCGGCGTAGACGTATCAACACCTCTTGAAAAAGCAGGAGCATTACAGGTGTACAAGGCATACTGATATTTCCTGAAGCGTTTTAACCTTTCAATGATCCAATCATAATTCCTTTCACAAAATATTTTTGCAAGAAGGGATAAACCATAATTATTGGTATTGCTGTAATAGCCATGGCGGTTGCTTTTACCGACTCCACCGAAGGATTGATATGAAGTCTGGCTATTGAACCCAGAGCATCCATGACCAGTTTTGTTGCCATATCCACATCTCTGATTATCTCAACCAGCAGCAGCTGTAATGGTACCAGCTGACGCCCCCCGAAAATCATTGCATCAAACCAGGAGTTCCATTGCCATACGGCATTAAACAAAGCTATCGTAGCAACAACAGGCATGGAAATAGGGAGTATGATTCTAATGAATACAGTCAGGTCATTAGCACCGTCTATCTTTACAGATTCCTCTATTTCACCGGGTATTCCCCTGAAGAAGGTCATCATG
>Ga0366766_1023_pt1 | contig 16788 bp, 9 predicted proteins | sample TotcelHN113001N4_FD_207064 | JGI IMG/M metagenome (GOLD analysis project Ga0366766, IMG submission 207064) | Enriched cells from coal bed in the Powder River Basin, Montana, United States - Total cells N11 rep1 HSBNCT.N11.300.1.N4 ... | reverse complement strand
GCTGATGCAGCCATGTTTTCTATTGTTCTGGACATTTCCTCAACAGAAAAGGATATGGAGTTCATGTTTTTACTGGTTTCTGTCAGAACCGTAGCTGCATGGGTTATGTTTTCCGTAATTTCCTCTACCGTCGTGTTGACAATCTCTGTTTTTGCACTTGTTTCACCGCATGCGGACGCCATACTGCCGGCAGCGTGCAAAAGCTCGCCCGAAGATTTGTTCAGAATAAATGTGGTGTTATTTATACTTATCATGATCTCATGGATTTTCTCCATAAACTGGTTGAAATAATCCCTGACATCGCCCATTTCACCTTTTATATCTTCTGACATCCTTTTGTTCAGATTGCAATCCATAGATACATCTCTAAGGGTATTTATGATTTTAATTGAAGGCTTCATATACCTGACATAGTTTTTCGAACTGACTAATAGAACCAGCAGAATGCCAAGTATGAAATTGCATGCCACATTAATCAGAAGATTTTTAGTATCAAGGCGCATTATCGCACCGGAAATCAAGGAAATAATTACGGTGCACGGTGCAACGATGAGCATGGTTTTTCTTAAATAACTGCCAAGTGTTAACGATTTCGTTTTCCTGTTCATTTTACCCCTCCATATGCTTAATAAGCTATCGATAGGTCACCCGATACACTGCAGTACCTTTTTTACCAGATCCTCGGTATTGAAAGGTTTCAGCATATAATTTGCAGCGCCTGCCTGTATTGCTTTGTTTATATTACTTTTTTCGGCTTCCGTCGTAATCATGATAACCGGAATATGCTTTAAAGCCGCATTGCTTTTAACAGCTTTCAAAAGGTCAAACCCATTCATAACCGGCATATTCCAGTCTGAAAGTATCAATCTCACATCATTAACCTCTTTTGAAAGAACAGCTAGCGCCTCCTTACCGTCCGACGCCTCCAGCAGCACATAATCTGCGGCCTCAATCGCACGTTTTATTATTTTCTTTATAACCGGCGAATCATCTACAAATAGTATTTTCCCCTTCATAAACCCTCCCCCTATGCATTCTTTTTGCAGCTTATCTGACCATTTTTCTAACCAGAGTCGAAACCCATATGCCTACCATTATCACGCCTGAAACCATTTCAACTGCTGAAACCAGCAGACTGCCTCCTATTGGTGTGACATTCCCATAGCCCACGGTGGAAAAAGTGACAAGACTGAAATGATACCATAACACCAGTTTACCCAGCGGGGGCGCCAGCTCTTTGGCAGATGGATGAAAAACAAGTATTTCATTGTTGTAGTTCACACCAAAAAGCATATACAGCGTACCGCATATTAAAATAAGGAACAAAGAGGTAATAAGGCTGAAGGAAGGCCTTTCACCATAGCCGCAGGTTATCAGCCCCAATATGGATTTGAATCTGTCAAAACCTCTTAAAATATGTAATTCTGTTGTTTTATTAAGATAAAAATATTCTCCCTGCATATCCAACAATTTGTTGTTTTCGAACAATTCGGAGAAAATTACATATACTTCAGCTGCGTACTTGATTTCACGTTCTTCCTTTCTGTTGTAGTTTATAAAACCAAGAAAGGTTTTCCTGTCGACTCTGGATTTTTTGCCTGAGTCTTCAATATAAAACTCGATAAACCTCGGGTTTATAAGCTTGGTACCCCTCATATCACAGCCTGTGAGCTTTGTGGTATCAAAGCTGCAGTCAAGAAAGATAGTTCCGCACAAGTCGACATTGTCAAAATGAGAGAAATAGTAATGGCATTTATCCAAAACCATTTGTGAAATATCACAGTCTGAAAATCTGGCTGAAAATTCACAGCTTTTAAAAGCTGACGGCATGTCATCAATGCTTTTTTTACCGGATATCCTGCTTGTGAAGCTGCAGTTATCAAAAATGACATACAAACCAAGAGTATAGCATTCTATGAATTTGCAGCCTACGAAGGCGCAATTGATAAATGCTATATTGTTGAAGCCGCACATTGTAAAATCGCAATAGTAGAAGCAGGTGTCGAGTACCTTGACAAAATCATCTTCACTGGCTGCATCGGCCTTTCCGAAATTAACCTCTGAAAACCTTGCCAGCTTGTATTCCTTTTCTGCAAGCTCATAGAATTCTCCGCCGCCGGGCAATGAATCAGGTGTAATTTCAATTTCTGAAATATTGCCATCATTGACAAGCTGCTTCAAATGTTCTTTGTAAAAGACCTCATTATCTTCGGTTCTCTTTCCGGCAACTTCCCTGACAGAAGCACTGTGTTTTTTAAAATCCACATTACGCATGCCGTTTTCTCCTATGTATTATAGATATTCAGTTTTAGAACTAGCTATAAAATAGCAAAATTTGTCGATTTGAGTATATTTTATTATATATTCCGCTTAAAAGCAATGGTTTTAGCTTCTATTAAACAAAAAATAAGCCGCAGCAGTACCTGGCCTTCTGCAGATTACAGAAACCAGGTGCCGAAGCGGCGGAATGTCTTCACATCAGGCAATTTATGCCTTTATTTGTGTATTCACATCGTCCAAAATGTCGGCATCATCCTTGAAAATGGGCTTGATCCTGACCTTGAAGCTTATATCCTTCCGTGACAGCCGGTACTGCGGCAATAGCTCCGGTCCGCAGCTGTTGGAACCGACGCCGCTGTTCATATAGTCTATATTGACAATGGTTTCGCAACGCTTGACCAGTTCATGGGGATGCATGGCTTTTGTCAGATCCTCCGACGTGAAATGTGATACATTGAAGGAGAAATCCTCCATCCCGGCAAACAGCAGGCCCATACCCTGCAAATTCGTTACAGCAGCCCACTCTGTAGAATAATGGCTTCCATTTTCCTGAGGCATCAGATAATCCTCATGCATGACGCTGACAGTAGATTCAAATCTGCTTTTAAAGGTACTCCGGTGCTTGTCTATATAGCTCTCGTGCGGTCCGAAGCCAAAATACTCCACCCTCTCATTTCCTTCAGGCATTACAAGCTGCAGGCCGAATCTGGGGAGGAACGGTATTCCTTCTCTTACCTCCACCTGTGTTTGAAGTATGATATCTCCGCTTCCGTAAACAGTCCAATAAGCCTTACCATGGAGAACAGGTTTATTAATATAGCCTCCCAGAGAATACTCCGTACAGATGGTTATATGTTTTTCATCCCTGCTTGTTACATTAACGGCATACACCTTTGTATCCAGTCTGTCGAAGCCCTCCTGCCTCCACTTGCTTACAATACTGCGGTCATTATCTGTTGGGGCTCTCCACAGGTTGAAAACCGGCATTTTGCTGATCATCGGAACCCCATTATATATAAGGCCGGTAAATGAACCATAGTACAAATCAAATATGTATTTGAAGCCGGCGCCTTCAATCACAAGCTCTTTTTTAGATTCCTCTATACCAAGTGATGACATGGCTGCCATATGGTATAAGCTTTTTTCCGTTTTTCCAACAGGAAGCTCAAACTGTGCAAAAGCTATTTCATAGCCTTTCTCAGCCCATTGGGTATAATTCTTCTGCGTATAGGAAACGGTCAGGAAATAACGACCATCCGCCCTTTGAGGTAATGTGCAGGGAAGGCTGACTGTAACGCATTGCTGGGGACCCGCATTCAGGTCATTTACTACACCATGGTCAATAACTTTGCCGTCCTTTTCGACTTTCCAGTTCAAAACCAGCTGAGACAGGTCGATAAAGTAGTAAAGGTTGGTTATTTTCAATTCTCCCTGCTTTAGATTCATTGCCTCGGTTCGGACCGGTGCGATAACATTTTTCAACTCAAGAAGCCCTGTGTGAGGTATTCTGTCAGGATAAACAAGACCGTCCATGCAGAAGTTGCCGTCATTGGGCTTGTCGCCGAAATCACCGCCATAGGCATGATATTCAATACCATCCGCTGTTTTTGTCTTTACGGTGTGGTCGGTCCATTCCCATACAAAGCCGCCGGAGAACCTGTCGTATTTATACATCAGATCCCAATAGTCCTTTAAGTCCCCAGGACCGTTGCCCATGGCATGACAGTACTCGCAAAGGATGTATGGCCGTTTTTCCGCCTCATCCTTCAATACAAGCTCCTCCATGTCGGCTATCGGAGGATACATTCTGCTGTATACATCCACGCAGGAAGTATCCAAACCGTTTTTACCCCATCCCGTAGCACCTTCATAATGTATCAGACGCGAGCAGTCCCTGGCTTTTGCCCACTCAGCCATTTTTATATGATTTTCACCATATCCCGATTCATTTCCCAGAGACCAAAGCAGGATGCAGGCATGGTTTTTATCCCTCTCCACCATTCTCTGCATTCTATCTACATAAGCTTTTTCAAACCGTTTATCTCCGGAGATCATATCTATATTGCCGGCAGGACCTGCTCCATGAGTCTCGAGATCTGCTTCGTCTATGACATAAAAGCCCAGTTGGTCGCATAGCTCCGGAAGCCTGGGATCATTGGGATAGTGAGAAGTCCTTATAGCATTGATATTGTGGCGTTTCATTAACAGAAGGTCGTTTTTCATATGACTCAAGGGCGTTGTATGCCCCAATTGGGGATGTGAATCATGACGGTTGACACCCTTGAATTTGACAGCCTTACCGTTGACCAGAATTACCGAAGCCTTTACCTCAATTTTCCGGAAACCGACTTTTTGCAGGATTATTTCATCCTCCATATAAAGATACAGGCTATAAAGCTGAGGGATTTCAGCAGACCACGGCTTAGGATTTGATACCTTGATTTCCAGAGTACCCTGCATTTTCATGCCTGCTGACTCATCATAAAGGATAGCTCCCTCAATGTCCTTCAATACTGCCCTGACTTGAGAAGCATCATTACCTGACAGCTCAACCTGGCACTTTAGAATACCTTCCCTGAAATTATCATCCAGCTCTGTTTTAATAAAAACATCTGAAATATGCTTTTTATTTCGTTTCAGCAGATAAACCTCTCTGAATATTCCCGACAGCCTCCACATGTCCTGGTCTTCAAGGTAGCTTCCGTCACACCATTTAAGAACCATGACAGCCATCCGGTTTTTACCCGGCTTCAAATATCCGGTTATATTGAACTCGGATGTCATATGGCTCACCTGACTATATCCCACCTGTTTTCCGTTCACCCAAACGTAAAAGCATGAATCCACACCTTCAAAAACAAGGTATGTATCCTTCTCATCAGGATTTTCAAAAGTAAAATCACGAATGAAGAGACCTGCAGGGTTATTACCCGGTACATATGGCGGATCACAGGGGTATGGATAATTGACATTGGTATAGTTCGGCTTATCGTAACCGTGCATCTGCCAATTGGAGGGAACCATTAGGTTATCCCAGCAGTCTGCATCAAAATTACCGGCCTGGAAGCCCTCCTCCACATTGTAAACAGAATTATGATATTTAAATTTCCAAACTCCATTCAGGCTTTGATAATATTTCGAATTCCCCCGCAGCCCTTTTTCAGCCTTTGCCTCATTTTCAAAAGGAATGAAATAAGCACGGGGCTCTTCACAATTCACATGCAAAACATCCGGATTCTCCCAATACTTTTCTACAATAAACATAGTTTTTCCTCCCTGTCCTCTTATCTTATTATATTGCAATATACAGGGCTTTTTCAATTGAATTATATTAAGAGTCCAGGTATGAATAATGTTAATATTCTTATATTCACACATATATCTGTTTTATTAGAATTGCAGGAATATTTCTCTGGAGTCATTTTAAATTTAGCTGATAGCGTCCTCCATACCCTTTTCCCAGCCTCTGATAATTCTGTCTGAGAGACTGTTGAAGCCTTCGTCTGCAGAGCAAAGCTCCGGATTTGCCTCGTACCAGCGGATAGAATCCTTTATACCTTTGGCAAATGGCATTGTTGCTGTGAAGCCAGGTACAAAATGTTTTATTTTGCTGTTGTCAAAAACCATGCTGACAGACTTTTCTCCAATGAGACCGCCGGTATACTCCGGAGAAATCCTGCAAATGAAATCCGAGGTAACATGAATTATATCAGGCTCAACTCCGGCTGCCGCCCCGATGAAACGAGCAATCTGATCCCATGTCAGCACTTCATCGGAGGTAATGTGAAAGGCATGGCCTATAGACTTGAAATTGCCAAGGAGTCCGACAAAGCCTTTAGCAAAATCAGTATTATGCGTTATGGTAAAAAGTGATGTACCATCTCCCGGTACTATGATTTTCTTTCCCCTTTTCATCCTGTCCACAAGTGTCCATCGATGTTCCTTGCTGTTGAACAGGAAGGGAATGAGGGTCTTGTTGTATGTATATGAAGGCCTTACTATTGTAACAGGAAAGCCCTTTTCCCTGTATTCCTGCATCAGCCTGTCTTCACATGCTATTTTATCTTGTGAATACTGCCAGTAAGGATTGCATAAAGGTGTGGATTCATCTATCAGATAATGCCGCAGCGGCTTCTGGTAAGCGGAAGCAGTGCTTATGAAGATGAACTGCCCTGCTATGTCTGAAAAAAGGCGGATATCATTTTCCACATGCTCCGGAATAAACGAAATCCAATCCACCACTGCATCGAAGCGGTAATTTTTCAATGCAGCCGTAACAGAAGCAGCATCCCTTATATCACCTTTAAGTACAATAGCACCCTTTGGGACGAAGTCATTATGGGTACCCCTATTCAGAAGATACAACTCAATCCCTTTTTCAACAGCCAGTGCCGATACCGCACTGCTTATAACACCCGTTCCGCCTATAAATAAAACCTTCATTTGATATACCTCTTTCTAAAGTTCGTTATAAGAATTATATCACAACTACCTTTGATAGGATAATCAAAAAAGTAATACTATATAAGTTGAACTAAGTTTTTGTGTCATTCTGAGCGCAGCGAAGAATCTTAATGAAGCTATAAGATCCTTCGCTTCCGCTCAGGATGACATACAAATTATTTAATTCAACTTATATAATTTCGTTTATACATTATTACTGTTTGGTTTATTTGGCATAGTAAATACTCTGCTTTCGCTGCTGATGGTTTGCTAAACCTTGTCAGGCGGGATTTCCACCCGCTGAACTACCTGCCCTTTTCTGGGCGCGCAATCACCCTTTCACGGCTCCAATCATAACTCCTTTTACAAAATGCTTCTGTAAAAAGGGATATACAGCGATTATCGGAAATATGGATACTATTATTGTGGCATAGCGCAGCGACTGGACAACTACAAGCTTGTCTTCCGATGCATTACTCTGTCCGGCGGTAAGAACCTCCCGCAGTATCAACTGCAGAGGGAATTTTTTAGTTGTAGTCAGATATAGAAACGGTTCGAAAAAGGCATTCCATTTGGAAACGGCATAAAAAAGTCCGATTGACACCAGTACGGCTTTTGATACGGGAAGCACAAGCTTCCAGAATATTTGAATATCATTAAGCCCGTCCATTCTCCCGGAATCTTCTATTTCATTGGGAAACTGGTCGAAAAAGCTCCTCATTACCAGCAGGTTGTATGTGCTCATTGCAGATGGAAGTATCACAGCCCATATTTTATCTATCAATCCCAGCTGCCTTACTAAAAGATATGTGGGAATCATGCCTCCGCCGAAATACATGGTTATTATCACCATCAGGGTAAAAAACTTATAATACATTATCCTGTTTTTACTCAGAGCAAAAGCAGCCATGGCTGTAATCATAAGTGAAAGGGCTGTTCCTGTGGAGACATAGACTATAGTGTTTTTAAAGGAGTTAAGAAGCCTTGAGTTTTGCATAACTCTACTAAATGTATCCAGAGTGAGGCCTTTCGGGTAAAAACTGATGTCTCCTCTCAGAACATATATATCTGTCGACAATGATACGGCAACCATATATATCATAGGATATAAGGCGGCAAACAAAACTATGGCGAGTACTGCGATTTTTAACACCGTATATATGGAAAATTGCTTATTAATAATCATATTATCATGCTCCATCCTGATTACCAGAGACTGGTTTTATTTATGCGTCTGCTTGCAAAATTTGCAATCACCAATATTGTCATGTTCACTATGGAATTGAGAGTGCCTATAGCAGATGCGTAGCTCAATTCGTAATTGGTTATTCCCACCCTGTAGACATAAGTGCTTATAACGTCTGCAGTACCATATATAGCCGGGTTATACAACAGAAAAACCTTCTCAAAACCGACATCCAGCAAGTTTCCGACTCTTAATAAAAGCAGTACGATAATTGTCGGAGAAATCATCGGCAAGGTAACGTGAATTATTTGTTTAAATTTATTTGCTCCATCAATCATAGCAGACTCATATAAGCTAGGATCTATACCAGATAATGCGGCCAGGTAAATTATTGCTCCCCAACCCAGATTCTGCCAGATGTCACTGGCTACATATATTGTCCTGAACCATTGACTTTCTACTCTGAAATTGATTTTATACCCAAAAATCACATCAATTAGTTCATTGACAGGACCTGCAACCGGTGATAAAAACTCCAGTATCATTCCGGTTACAACCACCATTGAAAGAAAATGGGGCATATATGTGACGGTCTGAATAATTCTTTTTGCAGTCATATTTCTTATTTCATTAAGAACCAGTGCAAAGATTATAGGGGCGGGAAATCCCCAGAACAGAGAATATACTCCCAGAAGAAAAGTGTTTCGGATTATTTCGAATGTATCCGGTATGCTGAAGAACTGGATAAACCATTTCAGTCCTACCCACTCGCTGCCTGAAAAGCCTACAAAGGGCTTATAATTCTTAAATGAAATCATGATCCCCCAGATAGGCAAATACTTGAATATCGCATAATAAAGAAAGCATGGCAGTATCATCAGGAATAAGAACCTGTTTCTATAGAGCATTTTTCTAAAATTTGTTTCCGGCTTTATTGAAGTACTAATAATTTTACCGGTATTTACGATCTTTCCGGGCATTTTTCAAGCTCCTTTCGATGGCAGCAGCATTTGATGCAGTTCACTTTATATGTACCGGAGGACAGATACCTCCAAAGCTTATCTGTCCTCCAATACCAAAGAAATACAGATTTATCGTCCGGTAATCATATTAACCGCCTGTTGCCCTTGCATATGCCGTCTTTATAGTGTTTTTAAACTCTTCCAGGCCCAGATCCTTTACTTCCTGTACATATTTATCCCATTCGGAAAAATCCCTCTGGCCTAAAATGAACTTCGAAATATTTTCTACCACATGCTTTGTAATTTCGCCTCCCTGTACATTAACCCACTGCTGTTCGCTTTCTGTCAATGCCGGACAGGGATTCAGAGGCAGATCCACTTTCTGTGAAAGCTTGACTGCTTCGCTGACATCCTTGGAAGCGAGAGACAAATGAGAATCATAGTCAAAGAGTGTGAAGAAGCCCTGGGTGGATAATCCTGTTTTTATCCTTAAATCTTTGACATCCTTTACATCAATAAACTTCTTTGCACCGTTCTCATTTTTGTAGGTTACGCCTTCTTCTCCCCAGCTCAGAAGCTCTCTTGCCTGATCTGAATAGAACCAGTCGCAGAATTTCAAAACATCCTTGAGATTCTTTGCTTTTACAAAGGGAAGGAAGCCATAATACTCGTTAGCTGATGCCGCCATTTTTGCTACGCCCTTGGAACCACCCTTTACAGGCAGCATATAAGCCAGTGTAAATTCGGGATTGGTCGGCCTTACGGCAGAATCAAAAGAATCTATCCTGGTAAGATAATCTACCGTTATGTATCCTTTTTCAGAGGTCACCAGAGATTCCCACTCGCTGGTGGTGGCTGTGAGGAAATTAGGATTGATAAGTTCTTCTTTGTATAGTCTATTATAGAACATGGCCATTTCCTTGAAGGAATCCTCAATAGGTCCATAGATGAAGTCCTTGGCGGTTGCATCATAACGGAAAAAGCCTGTTGTAGGTGAATGGAAATCCGTCCCCCATGAAGGTGCTATCATCAGGAATGCCAGTAAATCATGATCACGGACGACATAAGGATATGATTCGGGATAAAGCCCCTTCAATTTCTTGCAGACAGCATACAATTCATCGCTGGTAGTGGGAGGAACAATACCGTTCTTGTCGAATATATCCTTTCTATAAAGCCAGCCTCTCCTGTTAGCTTCGCCAATGCCTTTGGACGGGAACTGGTATACCTTGCCGTCCGCCGAAGTGAATGTCATCATATAAGCTTTGTTCTCATCCATAAATTTCTTAAAATTAGGCGTTATATCCAGATAATCCTTTATGTTGGCAAAAACGCCCTGGTTGTTAAATTTTTTCTGTATTTCCATTCCTATTGGGAATATGAGATCAGGGACATCCCCGGAAGAAATGGCTATTGTAACCTTTTCCAGGAATGCATTATTCTCATCCAGTATAGTTGAAACATTAAGATTAACATTAGTATATTTCTTTAAAACCTCTTGCACATACCAGTCTTCTTTATAAGGCCAGGTTGAGTGTGAAGACATCAGCAGACTTATGTTCACAGGTTTGTCGAACAAAGCCGTTTGTCCAGCCGGTGCTGAGGTTGATGCTGCTGCAGAAGCCGTTGTGCCGCTGGTTGTAACCTCTGCCTTGTTCTCAGCCCCGCATGCGCAAAGAGAGGAAATAATTAATACAACAGCCAGAATAATAATCCATTTGCTTCTTTTCATTGTTTAACCCCTTTCGTTTTTTGAACTTGTACTTCTGCAGAAGTAATCTCTAATCCGATTATATGTTTTTAAGTGCTTTGAGTAAATATACAATAACTACATTCATACTCCCAAACTTCAAAAGTGTATTATTTGAATATGGTATTAAGTTCTGAATACATCCTGATTACTAAAAATCGGGATTGCCGCGCACCATTCAACGACATACCGGGACTGCCCCATGCCCTGCACTGATATGTCCGGGCTTCAGTCAGGAATTCTGTACTTCAACGGCCATTCGCCCTCGGGAGCTATTTGTCCGAAAATAACTCCGGCTGTTATTTCCATATTGGCCGGCGAAGTGGCAAAGGTCAGTACAACTGTGTCGGCATCATCGGGTATGGTATTTTTATAGGGAGTATTTGAAATTACAACTATATTCTTTGTTTTATCCGCTATAAGTTCACCAACCACTTCATTGTTTCCTTTTGCCTCCCTGGAATAAAAATTGGTGACAACTATGATATCATAGCTTTTAGCCAATTCTCTGATGTTGTTTTTATCAAATTCATCCGGGGTGAAGTCCACCTCAAGATAATCTGCGTTTTTATTGTATTTCAAGCAGTTTTTGAAGAATTTCCCGGGATGCCAGTTGATATTGTTGATGGAGGCATTCATTTGTTCAATCACCAGCAATTTGGCTTCTTCGGATAGAGGAAGCAGGTTTTTTCTGTCTCTAGCAATTAATACGGATTTTCTGGCTACCAGTGAAGACAACCGTATTATTTCCTTATCCTTCAACACATTTTCAGGATTTTCCTTCCACTGGCTGCCATAATTGAAAAGGCCGTATTCATGCTTGCAGCTAAGAACTCTATATACTTTGTCGTTTAAATCCTCTTCGCTTATTTTTCTCTCCTCCACGTACCTTTTTATTGCATTGAAGGTCGCCGGAACCAGCTCATTTTCCGCCTTCATTAGCACCAGATCCGCTCCTGCCTGAAGCGCCATGGCGCAAGCTTCTTCAACCTTGTATCTTGTAGAAATCGCACCCATTGTCATACTGTCGGTAGTTATAACTCCCTCAAAGCCAAGATACTCCCTGCACATACCAGTAATGATTTTTCGAGATACGGTTGCAGGCACATCCTCATCGATTTTTGGATATACGGCGTGTGCAATCATAATGGAAGGCAGCAGCTTTTTTTGAATAAGATTCTTATAGGGCAGCAAATCCCTGCTATACAAACCATCTTTATCTATATCGATTGTAAGGACTCCGTAATGAGGATCTACGGAAGAATCTCCTCTGCCGGGAAAATGCTTTCCGGTTGCAATAAGTCCTCCCTTCTTGAAGCCCAGGCATGCTTGCTCCGCATATTCAATAACATCTTCAAGGCGATCCGAATAAGACCGTACTCCTATCCCTGGGTTATCAGGATTAACATTGACGTCCAGTACGGGTGAATGTATCCAGTTAAAGCCTGTAGCCCTGCATTGCCTTGAAACGGCAAGAGCAACCTCATACGCCAGTTTGCTGTCTCCGGTAGCTCTTATGCCCATGGGCTTCGGGAAAATGTTAACTCCTCCGAAGAAAAAATCCGCCCCGCTGCCTCCCTCCTGGTCAAAAGAGAAATGAAGAGGTATTGCGAGAGGTCTGTCCATAGCCAGCTTTTGGAGACCATCCAGTATTTCACGGTATTCAGGAGCTGTAACCGCCGGGGGATTGATTCCTTTTTTATACCCCTTGTTGTCCTCGACATTAATGACCATTTTCCCTGTTTTAGGATCAAGATAGCTTCCAAAAGTCCTGGACCTGGGTGAAAGCCGCAAACCTCCACAATAATACTTTTGTATGTATTCATGTAAATGCGGCCGAACTACGGTGCCGCTGAAACCCAGTGTCATCAGCGCACCGACTTTTTGATCCAGTGTCATCCTTGATACCAGTTTGTCAATATAGCTATTGTCTTTTTGCATAATGCATCATCCTCCTGAATTATATCCAATGTAAAATTTTTTTCATTCAATACTACCGCGAAACTAACATTAATTTATCGGCATTTGTGCGCCTTCCAGAAATATTGCGAACACTTCAGCGTACTATTTCCGGAAGGATAATAAAAAATGTTTCGCTGTAGTACTACTATAAGTTTAATCAAAATCATGGATTTATCAATTTTCAAAAACTACGATAATTACCAAATATAAAGAAAATGAGTTCCAAAAAGGTTTATTAAAACAAACTTTTTCAACCAGAGGTCGATATGAAAAAGGTGAGGAACCAAAAGCCGCGCCTTTGAATAATTCAAATATGGAATTTCTGAGCCGCCGCTTGTTCAAACATTGCTTTGCGGTATTCGCCGGGGGCCATTCCGGTAAATTTACGGAATAATCTGATAAAGGTATTTGAATTAGGCAGCCCTACCCGTGCTCCCGCTTCGTGTATTTTCACCGATGAATCTCCCAGAATTTCAATGGATTTTTTTATTCTGTAATTATTAATATAATCACTTAAATTTACTCCCGTTTTGCTCTTAAAATAAGCAGACAGATAGTTTTTGGTTATGTTCAGCTTGTCAGCCATTAATTCCAGAGTTATGTCCTCCATAAAGTGCTGCTTTGCATAGTTCCTGCAAAAGTCAATAATATAGTCGCTTTCCTTTTTATTTTCATTAAGAAAATCCGATACGGACTTGATAAAACTACCGAGAAGCTCCTCGTATTCCAAGAGCGTTGAGCATTGCTCCAGCTGCCCGTAAACATCGGATGTATTAAATTTCCCCGGTATCTCCAGATATATTTCCGTCAGTACCTTTACACAGCAATTTATCAATTCTATAGCTATGAGGTTTATATAGAATTCACTGACACCTTTTCTTACATTATACCCCAAAATAGACTTCATAAGAGAAATACACTCATCGCATTTACTGTTATAAAGAGAATGGGCAAATTGATCTGCCTGGTCAATATTGAAGAACAGCTTGTCGTTCCTATCAGAAAGTGAATCTTCATACAAAACCTGTGTCGCTTCGGACAGCTGCCTGTATTTTACTATTTCAAATACTCTGGTATATATGCTGTTCAATTCCGACATATTGTCACAAACATTGCTTACCGCAATGGTGAAAAACAAGAATTCACTTTCATTGTCCAGTTTTTGAAGGATATTCTTTATTGCCATTCTGATGTCTTGAGGATTTATATCGACTTCTATTATGCTGATTATACGGTCGTTTTCCGGAAGACATGTGACAGTATTGGTGAAAAATTCCTTCAAATACAATTGAATTAGTTCCTTGATTAACAAGGAACCTTTGGATTTTTCCTTTGAGATTGCTTTGAAAAATTCCTCCTTGAAATGAACCTTAAAGTAAATCAATATGTAGTTTTTTAGAGAAACAGCACTGTCCACCAGCTCGGTTAAACCAATATTCAGGTTTATAATCCGGGCATAGTAGGAAAACTTCTTAATAACCGCATCCTTTGAATTAATATCATTAATATAATCATTATTTTTAAGCACAATTTCCTGTACACGGTCCCTTATCAGCTTCAAATCAACAATATTGCCCGGGTGCCCCTCCAGATGGAATTTCCTCATAATATCGGATATCTGTTTAACCGGACTGCTGAACTTTCTAGCCAGATAAAGTGAAATAACAAGACTTACGGCAAGTGAAAGAGAAATAATCACAATATAAAGCAGCTTTGTCTGATTCAGTTGATGGATAATCTGGTTGTAGGGTATGATTTTATAATATGACAATCCTCCTTTCTTGCGGTAGAAAATAAACATATTATTAACTCTTTCAAAATCGGAGGCTTCGGGAATTGGCAGATTTAAGCCATCAAGGTCAATATCCTGCGGGTAAACCAATTCCGTGTTTGACTTGAATATATATAAATTTTTGACAAAGGTGCTCTCTATGGATTCAGCCAGGCTTTTTACATCTATAAATGCAATCAAAAGATAACTGGAATTTCCCATCCTTTTTATTACCACCGGAAGAAGCTGGCTCTTATTGGTTTTACTTATATTCGCACTATTCACGAATTCTCCGGTGGGATAATAATTGTAGATGAAATCCTTTTCCATTTCCTTTTCCCAGAAGGCTTCGGAATAACTGTCGTTATAATAGAAGTTCTTAAAAAAACCTTGTTTATTGAAAGTGCCTTCCTGGGTTACTATAAATCGGGATTTTTTATTTATGAGAACAAGATTTTTTATATATTGATTATGCTGTGTGTACGACATAAACATATCGGAAATAAGCTTTTCATCATAATTGCTGATATTATCTCCGTTTGATACAAGGTTAAAGGCCTCATCAATACTTGCCTTAACAAGGGCACTGTGAATACCGTTGAAATATTGCTCAAATTTATTGACAAGGTTGTCAAGCCTTTCGTCCGCATTTTTGATTGTTTCCTTTTCCAGACTGTCGAAATATTTATTATAGGTAAAAAACTGCGCGGATAATATTATGAATATTATTAAAATAAAGCTAAGGATCAGTTTAGTAAATAAGGATTTCAAAAAGCCGAAGCCATTTAGCTTGTTTTTCATATTTCCTCCGTACTTTACTTAAAAGCCCTCAATCATCTTTTAATATTATTATAGAAAAAATTTGTAAAATTATCAATTTCCAAAAACTATAAACAATAATTAAATATAACGATTTTATAATTTTTTAATATTTTCTTGGAATCTGTTAATTGTTGTAATTATTATGCTCTGATATTATACCTTCCGAAGACCGGACAAGATACGCCGGATATTTGAAGACTCATGCAATGCCTGTATATGATGTAATAGACTCCAAAGTGAACAACTGGGTCGAGGTTATGTCGGGAGGACTTGCTGTTACAGGAGCAGCCATCCGCGGTATCATAATCGACGGCGAGAACTGGGGCGTAAAGCTGATGGAAAAAGCCAGGACAAATATGGAACGGGCTCTGGCAAACCACTCCATAGGAGAAGGCGGTTATAATGAGGGAGAAGGCTACGCCGGCTTTGCTTTCCAGTACGGAGCCGACGGCATGGCAGCCATGAGAAATACGGGCTATTGCAATCTGTATGATAATCACCAATATCAGAAGGTATTGGCTTACCGCATTAAAAACCTGCTTCCAATGGGCAATTACCCGCTGTATGAAGATTCCAGGCTTGGCAGGGCAAAGAAAATAGAAAGCCTTAGCTGGATTGCTGCTAATATTCTCTCTCATAATGATCCAACCATACAAAGACAATTAAAATGGCTATATAATAAAATCAGGGAAGCAGATCCAAACCCTGTTGACAAGGATATATGGTCTGCATATTATCTGACATACTGCGATATTTGCAATCCTGCGCAGCCCGATGGCAACAGCCGTATTGATACACAGTGCGGCCTTGCCTACCTGAAAAGCGACAACACAGATGAAGCGCTGGCCTTATCCATGTCTTCCAAGCCATACTCCGAAGGCGGTTGCCACGAGAGGCCTGATGAAGGAAGCTTTGAAATATACGGATACGGCTCGTATCTGATCAATCAGCCGGGCTATTCCTCATCAAAACAATATGACGCATACTGGAAGACAGCAGCTGCCCACAACCTTATCAGCATCGACGGTGCAACCCAACTGGGCATTCCGGGTCAGAACGACGGCTTTACCGCATCAAACGGCTTTACGACCTATTCAACCGGCAGCGCTGTAGAATATGTTGAAGCGGATATCTCATCCCCATATGGCAGCGCCGGTTCCGTAAGACGGACAGCTGTCCTTGTAAAACCGGGCGGTGGAAAGGCCGGTTATTTCCTGATGGCAGATAATGCCGTAACTTCAAGCCCGTCATCCACCCTTGACTGGTATCTGCACGGAAGATCCTCAAATATTGCGATAAACGGCAATGACGCCGTTTGGAATATTGCCAGCTGGATACCCGGCGGCGAGAATGTCTTTATGCATGCACACTTTGCAGCACCGGCTTCTACCATGGTCCAGATGACCAATCCTGCTCCGGAGTATGCCTGGGGCCCGGGTGATACGGAAAAGGAAGAAGGCATATTCCTGAGAGTACGCCCGAACACCAACGGGAGCAACAGGTTCCTGACGGTCTTATACCCGAGGAAGTCGTCACAGGCGGCGCCGTTGTTTTCCGATGATACAGCCAACAAGGCTGTTACGGTAAATTCAACAGACACAGCCTTCGTACA
>Ga0366766_1020_pt1 | contig 17787 bp, 12 predicted proteins | sample TotcelHN113001N4_FD_207064 | JGI IMG/M metagenome (GOLD analysis project Ga0366766, IMG submission 207064) | Enriched cells from coal bed in the Powder River Basin, Montana, United States - Total cells N11 rep1 HSBNCT.N11.300.1.N4 ... | reverse complement strand
GTCTTTTACGAAAGATAAGCTCAAGTAACGCATTATTTTGAAAAGGAAGAAGGTTTAAACCTCAATGACAGAGAAAATAGCATACCGGGTAATAAGTCATATAATACTAATGTTGGTAACCCTTTCAATGTTTTTACCGTTGCTATTGGTTGTAATATCATCAGTCACCGATGAAAGTACTCTTGTTGCAAACGGGTATTCCTATTTCCCCGCCAAGTTAAGCTTTGGTGCATACCAGTACCTTATGATGTTTTTCCGGACAATTGCAAGTGCCTATGGAATAACCATATTTGCAGCGGTTGTTGGTACAAGTCTGAGTATTATAATTACCGCTATGATGGGTTATACACTTTCCATAAAAGGCTTGCCGGGGAAAAATGTTATCAGCTTTTTTGTTTTTTTTACAATTTTGTTCAACGGCGGTCTGGTTCCATCCTATATCATGTGGACAAGTTATTTTAAAATTACCAATTCATTATTTGCATACATTTTCCCGTTTCTATTGGCGAACGCTTTCAATATTCTCCTGATCAGGACTTATTTTGAGTCGAATATTCCGGCTGAAATATACGAGTCTGCAAAAATTGACGGTGCCGGATATTTCAGGATATTCTGGGATATTGCTCTGTCACTTGGTAAGCCGATCCTGGTTACGGTTGGACTTTTCACCGGTCTTCTTTATTGGAACGACTGGCAAAACGGTTTGTATTTTATTACGGACGCAAATATGCTTAGCATTCAGGCGCTCCTGAACAAGATGATGGCGAATATACAGTCTGTCATCTCAAATGCAAGTTACAGCAAGAGTTCAGCCGCCCAGGAGGCTGTACCGCCTGTATCGATACGTATGGCCATTGCTTTTGTCACAATGCTGCCTATTCTGGTTTTGTATCCTTTCCTTCAGAAATATTTTGCGGACGGGATCATGCTGGGTGCAATTAAGGGTTGATTGGTTAAGGATGATTCACTGTAAAGGAATTAATTCGAAAATGATATGAATATTATAAGGAGTTGTTATGAAAATGAAAGATAAAATATTTATTCAACCGGGGACGCCGAACGATGATAACAGGGAATATCTTCCTGAAGCAATAGCAATAAAAGGTTGCGATATGGTTGTGAATGAGAACGGAAACAACTCACAGGTATATCCTGCGAGATTGAAAAAATATACGGACATCGTACTGGACGAGATCGAGGATACATGGTTTGAATATGTACCGGCGAGCTATGACGGAACAAAAAAGGTACCTTTGGTCTTTTCAATGCACGGTGGGTTGATGACCGGATGGGGCCAGGCAATTTATACCTCATGGACGCTTGTTGCGGACCGCGAAGGCTTTATTGCAGTATTCCCGAATGCAAACAAAAGACGGTTCTGGCTTGTTGAATACGATAAGGAGAAATTAGGCATCGCAACAGAGCCCAACGATACCGGAGTATATTTGAACATGCCGCCGGAGAACCCGGATGACAACCATGATATGAATCTGGTGCTTAAGCTCATCGAACGGATGAAACAGAAATATAGTATCGATGAAGGAAGAATCTATATGCAGGGCATGTCCATGGGAAACATGATGACGAGCCAGTTTGCGCGTTATCACGGCGAAGTCCTTGCAGGCGAAGCCGGTTCCGGCGGTCCGTCGAGCCCGGCGTTGCTTTTTGACGACAATGATGAAGTCATCAACCGCGCGGGTCCGCTGGCTGTCTGGGAATCCCGCATGGAGCACGACCGCGTGCCGCCGCACTTCAAAGGAGACACGGACTATGTGGTAAAGCGGAGCCGCGAATATTGGAAGAGAATAAATAAATGCTGCTCTTTGCCGGAAATTAAAATCGTAGGCGAGGATAACTTTGCATTTTACAAAGGCGGCAATGCCGATCAGGTGTTCCGTGATGTGAAGAACCGGGATCACGGGCAGACCTTTGACGATGCCGAACTTGTCTGGGATTACCTCTTTTCAGGCGTAAGGCGTGATGAAAATGGTAAAATTGTGCATACCGACTCCATATACCCGAGGAAGGGAGACGAGTATGCTATCGCACTTGCCCTGGGTAAAGCCAAAGCATATGTCAATAATAAAGTCACCGATATGAGCGGGCCTGTATTCAAGCATCAGAAACTGAAGTACCACGGCCTCAATGGGGGATCGATCGTCAGAGGAGAATACTTTATGGTGCCGGTTTCTTTTGTGGAAATAGTATTTGGCGCGAAGTGTATTATTTCCTATAACGGTTATGCGGCTGAAATGACATTGAAGGACGGCAGGGTACTGCAGTTTACACGCGGCAGCATCGGGTGCGTTGTTGATAATAAAGTTCATTCCATGTTTTGTGAAGCGGTATATAGGGATGGAGAGCTTTGTGTTCCGATTGAATGGATCTGCAAGCGGCTCTTTAACAACCATATTTCCTGCTGTGATGATGTAATGTATATAACGGATCATTACAACGAGCTATCAATAAATATGGCTCATATTATTCGTGATGAAATACTGTTTTGACCTGCAGGCAAAGGAAGAAACTACTTGATTTTTATAGAAAGGGTATGTTCAATGAAGCTATAATTATGCTTCATTATTTCAGGAAGAACCACCTTTTTACCGTAACGATAGGCATTATTCTACTGGCCTTCATTATTTATGGATTTGCGGGAAATATTCCGATGCTGATTGCCGCGCGGCTGATACGCGGCGTCGGCATGGGCTTCCTGGGGCCGCTTACCCTGGCTTTGGCAAGTAATACTCTGCCTGAAAGCAGATCTGAGGCAAGCGGCCTAAGAACTTGGCGATTCTATTGCGATTTTAAGGTATGAGCTTGATACGAAGTGATTAAAGCGAGCTATGGTTGAGGTTAATATGAAGCTTAAAAACGAGAATAATTTCAAAAAAATTGCCGAACTGACTGGATTCTCTCCGAGTACAATCTCAATGGTATTGAACAACAAAAGCGATAAATTCAGGATTGCGGAGAAAACAAGCGAGAGGATTCTGCAGGCTGCCAATGAGATAGGGTATCAGCATGTAATACGGGCGAAGCAAAGGAAAAAGAATTTCAAAAAAATGCTCTTATGTGTCTTTTGTCCTTCAAACTTTGATAAAGGACCTATTGATCAATTTTATACTGGATTTAAAAAGTATATAATTGAAAATCATCTGCAATATGAAACGGTTCTATTCCCATATGAATTAGGGAAATTTAAGGAGAAGGCTGCGTGGGTTTCCGGTGACTTTATTGCCGGAGCGGTTCTGATAGTGTTGACGGAAGACGATTTAGTATTTATTGAGAATACCAGATTCGATGTTCCCCTGGTTTTGTTCAATCGTACGGCCAAAGGCTATAGTTCGGTACTTATAGATGATTATAACGCGGGCAATAATGCAATGAGCCATTTTCTTAAAAGGGGGCACAAAAAATTCGGCATTATATGTGCAAATTATTCAAGCAGATCATTAAGCCTTCGAACGGTGGGTTATCTTGATAAATTCCGGAGTCTGAATTTCAAGCCTGAAGAAGCCTTTTTATCTCCGGCTGCTTTCGACGATGATAGCGATATGGGTGGTTATAACGCCATGCAACAGATATTGCAGTCACAAAAAATTCCAACGGCCATTTTTGTCCCTTGCGATAATATGGTGAACGGAGTTATCCGTTGTATAAATGAGAACGGATTTAAAGTTCCGGATGACTTCGAAATAATATCCTATGGGAATAAAAGTATTAATTGCATTGTCAATCCCAACGTCTCCAGTTTTGCACCTCCATGGGAAGAAATGAGCTATAACTGTGCAAAGATACTTAACAATTACATAAAAAACGGAATTTATTCGGATTGCGTCAAACTCAGCTTTGAAGCGGAATGTATTTATAGGGAAAGCTGCCCTGCAGTTCCATAATATATATAGTAATTGGAGGAATATGTATGTCGTTAGTCACAATGAATTTTGAAAGCCAGTACTTGAATTCAAATCATGAGTTCAGTATCATTCTGCCGAACAAACCCCGTAACATTAATCCGACTGATTATTACCGCAGAAGCAGGAAGTATAAAGTGCTTTGGCTGCTCCACGGCACCTTCGGCGATCACACGGATTGGATTCGCAGAACCAATATTGAACTATATGCTTGTGAAAAGGATCTGATTGTTGTCATGCCAAGCGCACTGAACAGTAACTATTCAAACTGGAACAAATGTATGATGGGGTATGGAATGTACGATTATTTTACCGAGGAGCTTATGCCCTTGATCTACAATTGGTTCCCCGCATCCGACAAACGTGAGGATAACTTTATCGCAGGCCTTTCCATGGGTGGGCGCGGCACTGTTAAATTTGCAGCAAACCACCCCGACAAATTTGCAGCTGCAGCTGTGCTTTCCGCTGCGCCCATAAATTTCCACGGTTTGACCGATCAATACCTGCAAAGTGACGATCCTTTTGCCAGCCGACTTCGCGGCATGGTGGAGAATGCAGGAGGACTGGAAGCCTTTATCAACTCCACTGAAAATGTGTGGGATATTCTTGACTCGCTTGCAGGCAGCGGGAAGCTTCCCCGACTGCTGTTTGCCTGCGGCACCGCAGACACGCTTATATATGAAAATCTGAAAATATTCAAAAAGCATGCGGAAGAAACAGGACTGGATGCGGAATTTTGGACTCTTGAGGGCTATAGTCACGAATGGAGGTTCTGGGACCTTGCGATTCAACATGCCCTGGAATTTTTTGGCCTTGATGATACCAATGCAAGTCCGTTTTGATGCATACTGTTACATTCCTAATAACCAGGAGGAAATAGCACTATATTTTACTTTAAGTAAAACAGTGTCTTTCCCCAGGGTGATATTAATGAAGGCGATATTTGCATTAGAGCCGCCTAAGAAGTAATACAGTATCGAAATACTCAATAGAAAGGACAGAGTAATAATCATGAATAAAAAAATCGTTATCCGTCCCGGCGTTCCGGACGACAACAACAGAGATTATATGCCGGAGATAATCAAGACAACCGACGTTGTTGTCAATGAAAACGGAAATAATTCACAAGTTTATCCCGAGAGACTGACTGAACATACCGGAGTCATAGCTGACGGCCTGGAAGACGTATGGTATGAATATGTGCCTGAAACCTACGACCCGTCCCGAAAGACACCTTTGGTATTCTCAATGCACGGAGGTATGATGACCGGTTGGGGCCAGGCCATCTACACATCCTGGACTATGCTGGCCGAACGTGACGGCTTCATTCTGGTCTTCCCGAATTCAAGTAACGACAGGTTCTGGACTGTGGAGTGGGATAAAGCGAAGCTTGCCAAAGGACTCGAACCCGGATTGCATCCCTCACCGAAAAGTCCGAGGGATAATCATGACAACAAGCTGGTACTGGGCCTGATCGATTGGATGAAATCCAGGTACAATATCGATGAAGGCCGCATTTTTATGCAGGGTATGTCAATGGGTGATATGATGACCAATCAGTTTGCGCGCAATTTCGGAAACCTTCTGGCCGGCGCTGCCGGTTCCGGCGCCGCTGTCGGCCGCGGTCTGCTGTATGACGACGAAGGCAGGATAATTAACCGCGGCGGCCATCTGGCCATTTGGCAGTCCCGCCCCGAACTTAACGGTTTTCCAGGAGATATTGAAGCCAACAAATTCAACAGGGAATATTGGCTTCAAATCAACGGCTGCACCACCCTGCCCGAAATCTGTATCCTGGGCGAGGATAACTTCGCCTTCTACAAGTGTGAAAAGGCCGATCTGGTTTTCCTGGATATCAAGAACCGGGATCACGGTCAAACCCTGGACGACGCCGGGCTGGTCTGGGACTACCTCTTCTCCGGCACCCGCAGAGAGCCGGACGGCAGGATTGTGCATACCGGAACCGTCGCGTCCCGTACAGGAGACCAGTTTGCTATCGGAATCGCGAAGGATTGCTCCAAGGCATGGTTCCGCAACAGCGTTACTGAGATGTCCGGCCCTGCCATACTGTGGCAGAAGATGAAATATCACGGTTTGAACGGCGGCCAGGAGGTACGCGGAGAATACCTTTGCGTGCCTCTCTCTTTCATTGCAAAGGTTTTCAGCGCGAAGTACATGCCGTCTGACGATACCCTTTCCGCTACCCTTGTCCTTAAGGACGGGAGAGAGCTGCAGTTTGCGCGGGGAAGCATCGGCTGCGTTATCGGAAACCGCATCCAATCCATGCTTTGCGAGGCGCTGCACCGCAGCGGAGAACTGTACGTATCCCTTGAATGGTTCTGCAGAAGCCTGTATGATCTTCATGTTTCAACTTGTAGAGACGTACTTTATGTCACCGACCATTATTCCGTACTTTCAGAAAACATGGCAGTCCTTATTAATGATATTCTGAGAGGCGATGTTTGATACTGGAAGCAGATCATTTCCTTTACCGTGCGGATTTTGCAGTCACCGGTTTGTGCAACGCCGAAAACCTCAGCTTTTCAAAAAGAAGGCAAAACAATGATTAAATAGGATCAATTTATTCTATTATCCAGAAAGGTAAAAAAGATGAAAAAAAAAGAGCCAGGATGTGGTTGTCAATGAAAACGGAAATAACCCCCAGGTTCAGTATTATTTTACCGAACAAGCTAGCCTATAAGCTAGAAAGCGACCTGTTGCAATGCAATCAAAATAACATTATGGAGGATATAAGTATGAACGAATTTATTAAGCAAATTACAGCCTATACCTATATTGGCGATTTTGGACAGACTGTTTATGAATTCGCCATGGAGTGCACGGGAAATATCCCGCCGGTAAGCGCAGGAGATTTTAAAATCTCAGGCGCTCAGAAGGATATCAGCGGAAAGGTGCCGCCATCCGATATTATCGGCATCAGGAAAGAGAATAATGTAATAGTAATAGAAGCAGATCCTTTCCTTTATCGCACTGATTTTGCCGTCACCGGTTCAGGCGACGCCGAAAAGCTAAGCTTTTCAAAAGGTGACATAACACACATGGTTACAAGAACCGCAGATGACTTTGCCGCGCACAATGAAGGAGGTGTGCTCTATCGTCTGTACAGCCCCGAGGTCTCCGGGCCCCGTCCGCTGGTGCTGTTCCTTCATGGCGGTGGGGAGACCGGAAACGATAACTTTTCCCAAATGGTCGGCACGATAGGAGCCGCCAGTCTCGCTGAACGCTGGCCGGACTCTTACATTATGGCTCCACAGGCTCCAGGTAAACAAATGACACCTGAAGAGTTTCAAGAGATAATGAAAACAGCAAATCCCTTCGACATGATCAACGATAAATTCCCGTATTCTGGAAAATGCACAAGTGGTTGGAACCGGGACTATCTTTCGAAAGTATGCCGGATTATCCGCGACATGATTTCGGACGGAAGAGTTGATGAAAGGCGTGTCTATGTCATCGGCCTAAGTATGGGCGGCGCCGGAACACTGCGTGCTCTTTCGGTGGATCCGGAGCTTTTTGCCGCCGCAGCCCCGATTTGCCCCAGCATGAACAACGAAACCTACAACATCCTTAACAACATCAGAAATAACGCCTTATGGATTTCAGCCGCATATATCGATCACCAGCCTTCACGCCATGCCTACCTTACCCGCGCTTACCAGAAGCTGCTTGCCGAAGGCAAAACGGAGGTAAATCTGACCATATATACACCTGAGGAACTTGCCAAATATGGCATAGGCTGCCGCAGTGATCTGACATATACAGAGCTGCTTTCCGAAAACCACAACTGCTGGACCCTGACATTACACAATGAACATGGTATTCTCGACTGGCTTATTTCAGTCATAAAAAGATTAGACTGAGCCGTAACCGGGAATAGTAATTAAAAAGGAACTGCCTTACTGGGAACTTATCATTCCAAGTAAGGCAGTTCCTTTTTATCATATAACGTACTTGCTATATCATAAAACATTAACTATTCCTAATCCGTCTACGTATGTTATCCGATATTCTTTCGTCCTGAAATCCGCATTAAGCGTTGTAACGAATTCCTTATTGCGCCAGGTGATTTCCAGGATTCCGTTCTCAGCCTGATCATTGAGCTCAAATTCTCCATCAAAGGCTTGATAGGTATTCCGAAAACGCATGATTTCATACATTCTTTGCAGCATCGGATATTGCACCCGATCATCAATTTCAGCTTTCGTATAGTTGTGACGGTTGATGCTCCTGGGTTCTCCCAGGCTCTTGAGGGTATCCCAATCGTTCTCCCCAGCCAACAGCCCCACATAATAGACCTGGGGGATACCGGGCGCATAGAACTGAACTATCCGTGCAAGCAGGTATGCGGCATCATCCTCGTCAAGAGCGGAGTAGTAGGTGCACATTAACTGATATTGTTTCGCTTTGGCTCCAGACATCTTTATTAAACTGGCGGGTATTTTTACGTACTTTTGACTTTCTACGGTTTTTTTATTAATCCGTTCCCTTACCAGATCGATCTCATCCTCTTCCAACAGGCCTACTACGTCCACTACCCCGATGCCGTCGTGCGTATCCAGGGTGGTAAACTGTTTGCGAGGGCAGATTTTCATCCAACGGATCAGCCGGTCGGTGCGCCCGGTCACCAAACCGTGGAGCAGCAGCATCGGCAGTGCAAAATCGTAGACCCAGTGTCCTCTTTCTGCCATTTTAAGCTGTATCTTATAGTTTTCATGAATTTCCGGCAGCATTTCAATACCCAGACGTCTCAGCGGCTTCATGCCGATATCCAATACATCCCAAACTTCCGGCTCCACAAAAAAACAGCTTGTACCCGGACGTTTTGACGAATAGGCAAAGGCGTCAAAACGAATTAGAGGGACATACCCGGCGAGGCGTTCCAGATTCTGTTTATAGTAAGACTGCGTGACGGGTGACCAGGGGTTTATATCAACTTGTTCCTCAAAGAAAGTATTCCAAAGCTTGACTACTTTTCCATCTTCCCTGGTAAATTCTTTATAAGGCCCGCTCAGCTTCCGGCGGTAAAGAGTTTCCAGTTCACGTTCCGTAGGTTCGCCGTTCGGCCAGAACTTTTCCCAGTGGATAAACATATCCCTGTACACGGATGCATCCCCTTTTTCCATGTAGTCTATAAACTCTTTACTTCGGATGGATATGTGGTTAATCATGAAATCGGCCATTAAGTAATACTTTTCCGATAACTTCCGTATATCCTCCCAGTCTCCAAAAGTAGGAGCAACCGTATCATAGTTGATAACGGCAAATCCCCGGTCGCCTGAGGAGGGGAAGAAAGGAAGAATATGTACGCCGCCTATTACTCTTTCGAAATGCTTGTCCAGAATCCTGTATAAATCCTTCAGATTGCTGCCCATACTATCGGCATAGGTAATCAACATTACCTGGTTTGTTATCTTTTTCATATTATTCTCCATTTTACCGCAGCTAATACTACAACGAAAACTTCATTTTTGATACGGCATTTATGCGCCTTGCATAAATAATCGCAAAGCTTCAATGCGTTATTTCTGCAAGGATAAATCAGTTGTTTTCGTTGTAGTACTATTGGTTCACTACTGATTAAACATCAACCGGTTTACATTTTTGCAAAAAATACCAATTCAATAAAGGTTTATTATATATTATAATAAGATATCATGTTGATAGATACATGTCAATAAAGAAATGTCATACGATTGACATATAAATATAACTATGAAATAATTAGTACTACAACGAAAACTTCATTTTTGATACGGCATTTATGCGCCTTGCAGAAATAATCGCAAAGCTTCAATGCGTTATTTTTGCAAGGATGAATCGGTTGTTTTCGTTGTAGTATAGTTTATAGTTAGTTGAGGAGGGAGTTTGTGAAAACGATAAGGTTAACTTCACTAATTCTGTTGATCACAATTTTAAACGCTTCATTTGCGGGCTGTAACCAAATCATTAAAAATACCGATATACCTTCGGCAATATCAAGCAGCGCTTCAGCTGCATATAATACGTCAGCTTTACCGGACACATCGGCACAGTCTCTTCCCATCGTCAAAGAACCAATAACCTTCAGGGTGTGGACGCCTTATATTTTTCAAAATTACGTAAAGTCCAATTCGATTATGGAATCCAATATAGAACTTGAGAGAAGAACAGGTATTAAAATAGAATGGATCGAACCGCCTGCCGGCCAGACTGCGGAAGCGTATAACCTTATGATAGCGTCTCATGATCTGCCTGATATGATCGAGGATTTTAACGGCATTCAAACAAATGATTACAGTTATCCCGGCGGATATGACAAGGCGATAGAAGATGGTGTCATACTTAAATTGAACGATTTGATTGATAAGTACGCGCCTAATTATAAACAAATCGTCAACTCAGATAAAACCGCCCAAAAGTTAACTATCACTGACAAGGGCAATATGTACGGCGTAGCAGAAATTTCCACTTATATAAAAAATATTAATGATCCGATTATACCCCAAGCAGGGGATCCGGGCAACGGCCTGGTCATTCGAAAAGACTGGCTTGATGAATTGGGGTTTGAGCTTCCGGTCACAATAGACGATTGGCATACCGTATTAAAAGCATTCAAAGAAAAGAAAAAAGCAGGAGCTCCGCTGTTGATCAATAAAACAGGTATAGGACTCAATTCGCAATTTTTGACTGCTTTTGGTACTGCTTATACCAATAGAACCGGGCAGGAATTCTACCAGGAAAACGGAAAGGTGAAGTTTGGCCCTATCGAACCGGGTTTCAAGGATTATTTGGCTCTCATGAACAAATGGTATGAAGAAGGTTTGATTGACAAATCATTTGCAGTAAGAGATGATAACCTGGATGTTTTTTCCGCGGAATGCATGCCTTCGGACAAGGCGGGGGCTACAAACCTGGGGTGTGGTTGGGCCGCAGATTATTATAAAGTCGCAGGGTCTGCCAAAGACCCCAGGTTTTATTTACAAGCGGTAAATCCGCCTGTTGCAAGAAAAGGGAATAAAATTCATTTCCGATATACCACATGGAGCGTCGGAGGCTTTACTGTCATTACGACAGCCTGCAAATACCCCAAGGAGGCGATGAAGTGGCTGGACTATCAATATTCCAAAGAAGGAATTCTAATGACCAACTGGGGTAAACAAGGAGTCACCTACAACATAAAGGATGGGAAACCTGTTTTCACAGATTTGATTTTAAAGGATCAGAATCCATTAGTTTCGGCACTCCTGCATACAAGATCCAACAGTATGTCGAACCCCGGTGTGGCAGATGCGGAGTGGTTTCATGCACTTCCTATCGCAGCGCAGACGGATGCTAAAAAAATATGGGGTGAAGTGGATAACAGCTGGGTTATACCTCCTTTGTACTTGACCCGGGATGAAGAAACTTCTTACTCTGCAGTAATGAGCGATATCAAAACCTATATTAATGAAATGACGGTCAAGTTTATTATGGGAATTGAGCCCATTTCCAATTACGATGCATTTGCCAGCCAGATAAGGGATATGGGGATCGATCAGGTAATAAAAGCGGAACAGGATGCTTTGGACAGGTATAACAAGCGCTAGTGTTTATGATTCATATGTTTGATGATTCATTTTAGAAAAGAGGGTAATTGCTTATGCAAGTAAAAAAACTGTTCCAATCTCAAAACAAGGTTTTTTTGACTTGGATAGCCACCAGTATCCTGATTTTTTTGATACCTATCATACTAGGGGAATTTGTATACTATAATTCCATCTCTATAATAAAGAGTGAAGTTGAAAATGTACATCAGGCATCGCTGCAGCAAATAAAAATATTGGTTGATGGTAAAATGGAAGAGTTGAAAAAAATCGGCAATAATTTGTCGATTGATTCAAAGGTCAAATTACTTGCTTACTCGAAAAATTTCTATTCTCCGAAGAATCTTTATACCATGAATGAAATTCAAAATGATTTAAAAAAGTATATAGTCTCGAATAACTTCATTGAGAATATTTATTTGTATTTTAACGGCAGTAAATGCCTTTTAACTGGCAGCGGCATTTATGAAGGCGACGAAATCAAATCTTTTGTCGAAGATAATTTCATGACAGGCATGGAGGATTGGGGGAATCAGATAAACGCGGTCAATCAAGGCAATATCAGAATTTACAAAAAGGAGTATAATACCGGAACAAAAAATGTAATCATATTATTCCAATCCATCTCCGCCAGAATTAATTCAAAATCGCCGGAAGTTACGTTGATGGCGGTTATCAATAATGAAAAGCTCGAGGGTGTATTAAGCAGCCTGGGTGCGTCGTCGAAAGCCAATATCTTTATTATTGACAGTCGGAATGAATATTCTGAACTGAATGGTGACAATATCTTGCTGCCTTCAGTTAACTATAGCAGTTTACGGTCAACAAACAGTATTTTCAATCTTGAATACAAAAACGGGAGTGCAACGATCATTCATACGGGATCAGCTGTGACAAACCTGGAGTATATCCTTTCAATGCCGTCCTCCGTATTTGCTTATAAAGTACGGTACATTAAAATGATAATCTATTTCTACATCGGAGCGTGTCTATTTTTAGGCCTTATAATGATTTATCTGATAACAAAGAGAAATTATTATCCTTTAATGCGGTTGACCCAAATCTCATCAAAGAATGTATCTGTAAAAAATCCGGGTAAAAACGAATATAATGTCATTGAAAACGCAATCAACAGTCTCGTGCATGATAAAGAAAGTGCTGAAAAAAGAATAAAAAGACAGGACATTCCGCTACGTAAAAACTTCCTTCTGCGAATATTAAAAGGCCGGATTAATAAAGCCAGTATGGGTGATTTAAGTAAGCTGTATAATATACGTTTTGACAGTGATGATTTCATTGTTATGGTATTTGATGTGGAGAATCTGGGAAGAATCTCCGCGGAAGATTGCGGAAAATTAGAGAATGAGAATGAGGAACTGATCGGCTTCATTATTCAAAATATTACAATGGAATTGGCAGGTGATAATTACCTTATCTACTTTACGGACATAGATGGCTTGAATATTTTCCTGATCAACTGTAAAACCGGATTAGCCGATTCTGAGGATTTGAAATTTTCACAGGATCATATTGCAGAAGCAGCTAAAAAGGCAATTAATCTCATAAAAGAACATTTCGATATCGGCCTTTCCGCTGCCGTAAGCGATATAAAGGCGGGTTTTGATCAGATTCCTTCGGCATATACGGAGGTTATGGAAATAATAGAATATAAGAGATTAATGGAAAAATCAAATGTTGTTATAAAGTATGGATCAATAGAAAAAAACAGCCAGGATGAGCTTGAGAATATCAACACGATGAAAAGTGAGATAGAGTTTATGAATTATTTACTGGATAACGATTTTAAGAATGCCAGTCTTATACTTGACAATATTATGGAATTCTATCTCCCGCCCAACGCAACCAATTTTCAGATTATTAAATGCCGTATGTTCGGTTTGATAAATATTATGATGAACGCTCTGGGAGAATTCAAATCCAAAGCAGATGTTGATTATTTCAGCGAGCTTGATCCCATGAAAAGAATGATAAATGCAAAGTCCGGAACGGAATTGAAAAATCAAATAAGAGAGATCTTTAAAAGTATCATTGACTACTGCAGTAATAAAGAATCCGGTGAAACGCCGGACAAGGTTGATGAGATAATTGATTTTATCAATCACCATTATTTTGACCAAAATTTGAATGCATCAACTATTGCGATGCAATATGGAATGAACGTTTCATACTTGTGCAGGATATTCAAAAAACGTACTGAGACTGGTATTCTGGACTATATTCACAAATGCCGTATCGAAAATGCAAAATCAATGCTTTCTACTGGATTGAATATAACGGAAATTTCCGAAAAAGTCGGGTATAACAGTAGCCTTGCCATGATACGCACGTTTAAAAAGTATGAGGGAGTTACGCCTGGGAAATATAGGGAAAAATTCAAGCTATAGATTATGTTGTTTCCCTTTCTACCAGGGTTACGGGGAAGGTTACCCTTGACGGTATTGTCTTATTTTCCGTCTTTGAAATGATGCTTTCCACCGCATATTGACAGATATCATCCACGGATTGGCGAATTGTCGTTATTGCAGGACTGAAGAGCGTGCACAAGTCAATGTCGTCATATCCAACGATCTTTATCTGCTCGGGTATTTTAATACCACGCTTATTGCATATGGAGATTACTTGTGCCGCAATAATGTCGTTTGAAGTGAAAATTCCATCAATGTCGGGCGACTTTTCCAGAAGCATATTAATTATGGTTTCATAATGCATTGATTGGAATTGCTCTTCCGTAGCGTCTATAACCATATGAGGCACGTCTGCCTTTTCGCAGACATCCTTAAAACCGTAATATCGCTTATTCGCGTCCATGTTGAGATCGGTGCTTCCGCTGATGTGAGCGAGTTTTTTGCAGCCTTTGGCGATAAGATGCTCGGCTGCCAGTACGCCGCCCTGATAATTGTCGGAGCAAATGGACGGAATATGCGGAGATATGATACGATCTATGGAGATGACAGGGGCATGGATTGCGATATTTTTATCAATATCTTGCGTATGACTTGCAATAATAACCCCGGCCGCTTTATTAGCACCAAGCATGTCGAAATATTCTATTTCTTTTTCGGGTTCAAGATTGGATGTACATAACAGTAGTTTATAACCATTTTTTGAAATATAATGCTCGATTGAGTTTATCACTTTACAGAAATACATATTGCTGGCTGACGGGACGATCAAACCAATGTAACTGCTTTTTCTCAGGGAGAGGGCGCGTGCAAATTCATTAGGCTGGTAATTCAATTCCTTCATAGCCTGACGGATTTTCTTCTTGGTTTTTTCACTAACGTATCCGCGGTTGTTCAGCATTCTTGATACAGTAGTTATGGTAATGCCGCAGATTTCAGCTACATCTTTCAGTGTACTCATGGAAAATTCTCCCGATAACAACATGACTTATACTTTATAGTTCAACTATATTTTATACGCTAACATAATTTATGTATCAAGTCAATAAAACACCAGAGTTAAAATAACGGAGCTAACCCAAAGACATTTCTGACAAGCAAATATGTTAATCGGTTGACACATGGTGTTTTTATAGATATAATTGAGTTAGCTAGCAGAATGTCAATGAACTGTTTTTGGATTATTATAGAAAGCTGAAATGCAACGATGATGCACTGGGTATAGCATTAAAGCTTCTACATGTAAAGGTAATCTTCCAGTACTTATTCTCGTTTCCTATACAAGAGATTCGGTTGACATAGATATGATTTTTATCTTTAAATGGGGGATATAGTATGAGTGGAGTTATATCGAAAGAATTCAAATCTTCGCAAAAGAGTATTGCCTCGGAGAAGTCGCCTGATTCCCTGAGAATTCCGCAAGACATTAAGGAACTCAACAGCATTCCAAAGGGAGATATGCCGGGTGATAAAATTAGTATCGGTCCCGGACATATTTCCAAAGCCAGGCTGATATTTCCGAAATTATTGGAGATGCTTGCACCGTTAATTGACGAACACCCTTATAACAGGGTGGTTATATCAGTGTGCGGAGGGTCGGGCGTAGGCAAGTCGGAAATTGCTTCATTGCTTTCCTATTTCCTGAACCAGATAAACCTGGGCAGCTATACCCTGTCCGGCGATAATTACCCTCGCAGGATACCAAAATACAATGATGCGGAAAGACTCCGCGTTTTCAGACAAAACGGAATCAAGGGCCTTATATCGTCCGGACTATACGATAAGGAAAAAAAGGCGGTTCTGGAAGAACTTCAGCGTAACAATAACGACTCAAATCCCGAATTTGCCAAGCGATATCCGTGGCTTTCCATATACCGGAATGCGGGTCGCAGCGGACTCAGGAACTATTTGGGGACAATGAACGAAATTGATTTTGAAGAGCTTACGGGTATTGTTTCCCAATTCAAGAACGGTCAGGATCGGATATTCCTGAAGAGGATGGGAAGGGAAGAAACGGAGCTCTGGTATGATTCCATCGACTTCAGCAATACAAAGGTACTCATTATCGAATGGACTCATGGAAATAACAATAATCTCATGGGAGTGGATATTCCAATACTGCTCAACAGCACGCCGCAGGAAACACTTGAACATCGCAGGTCACGCAACCGGGACGGCGCAACCGACAGCCCGTTTACGACCATGGTACTGGAAATCGAGCAGGATTTATTGATTTCACAGGCTTCGAAGGCGAAACTGATCGTGTCGAAAAATTGTGAAATACTAACTTGATAAGTCGCCGTACAATTTAATGGAGGCTGCAAATGGACAGGAATGCAATTAAAACATGTGTGAAACCCAAAATCAGGCCCGCAATCGAGCCAACAATCAAACAGGCAATCAAGCCCGGCCCCATGCTGAATGCATACCCCGACAGCATAGGGGGGATGCTTTGCGATATTGTGGAATTTCTTAAAATGCCTGAGCTTGAAAATGTATTTCAGTCGTTTTACATATTGCCAAGCATTTTCAATACTGATTTGGATCGGGGATTTTCCATCATTGATTATGAATTGAACGAAATGCTGGCTGTACGGGAGGATCTCAACGCTCTGAAGAAATTGGGCCTGGATCTGAAGCTGGACTTTGTGCTCAACCATTCCTCCGTACTTTCAAAGCAATTCCAGGATATTCTGAAAAATGGGGAGAACTCTGTATACAAGGACTTCTTCATAAACTGGAACAAATTCTGGGATGGCTACGGACGGATGACTGAGGAAGACTATATCCAGCCGGATCAGGAACTGATTAAGGACATGTTTTTCAGGAAGCCGGGACTTCCGATACTCAACATACGTATGCCTGACGGCAGTGAAGTTCCCTACTGGAACACGTTTTACCAGGAAGTCGGATATGAAAAAATCGACGCACAGGATCTCATGCGAATGATGAACATACAATACACCTCGGCGGAAAAGCTGGCTGGTTTGGTAAACAGCGCGCTGAATGAAGGGAAGAAGCCTTCGGAGATTGAATTCGGGAGGTTTGCACGTTTCCGCGGTAAAGTCGTAGATATGCTTGAATCCAAGCGCAAATACCTCGGGCAAATGGATCTTAATATAAAATCACCGCTGGTTTGGGAGCTTTATGAGGACACGTTGAAGAAGCTTTCGCAGTATGGAACGGAAATCATCAGGCTCGATGCTTTTGCATATGCTCCAAAAGAACCCGGAGCCAGAAACTTTCTCAATGATCCCGGAACATGGGATTTACTTAAGCGTATCAAACTGTTGGCCGATAAATACAATCTGACGCTTCTACCCGAGATCCATTCCAAATATGAAGAGAAAATTCATGAAAAGCTTACGGAAGAAGGCTACATGACCTATGATTTCTTCCTCCCGGGATTGATCATCGATGCACTGGAAAGAGGTGCAAATGAGTATTTGCTCAAGTTGATCAGGGATTTGCAGGAAAAAGACATTAAAGTAGTGAACATGCTTGGGTGTCACGACGGTATTCCGCTGCTGGATTTGAAAGGCTTGATACCGGATGAACAGATAGACATACTGGTTAAAACTGTTGTAGGCCGGGGCGGTTATGTTAAGGATCTGCATGGCAAAAAGAACATGTATTATCAGGTAAACGCCACATATTACAGTGCATTGGGCGAAGATGACAGAAAACTCCTTCTGGCCAGGGCGATCCAAATATTCATGCCGGGTAAGCCGCAGGTCTGGTATCTTGACCTGCTTGCAGGAAAAAATGATTATGAGGCTGTGGAAAAGGCAGGGCCAGGAGGACATAAGGAAATAAACCGAACAAATTTGAGCCTGGAGCAGGCCAGACAGGGACTTGGGAAAA
>Ga0366766_1018_pt1 | contig 18547 bp, 14 predicted proteins | sample TotcelHN113001N4_FD_207064 | JGI IMG/M metagenome (GOLD analysis project Ga0366766, IMG submission 207064) | Enriched cells from coal bed in the Powder River Basin, Montana, United States - Total cells N11 rep1 HSBNCT.N11.300.1.N4 ... | reverse complement strand
ATGTCTGCTGCCTGCTGGCCTTCCAATATCAAGCTCTTGATTTTATTCAGCTCCTCACTGAGGGTCTTAACAAAATCACTTTCACCGGCAAAACCAATGCTAAGAAACGACTCAAGGCCGTTTATCAGCTCCTGGGCTTTCTTCCCGGCTTCCATTATTTTATTGATATCCAGGACAGCCTTTTCATTAGGTCTTGTAAAATCAGCTGTAAGAGTATACCGCAGATTTACCCATGCTTCATTTATGCTGTTGTCCAGGCTTGAAATTCTTTCACCAAGCACGTCTCTTTTATTTTTAAGGTCATTGATGCGGTTTATCAGGTCATTATTTTCTTCTCCGCCTTCTTCACTCTCTCCATTTGATGCTCCGGTATCAATCCTTTGCTGCTGAAGCCTCTCCAATTCTTCTTCCGCCATGTCAAGCTCTTCCCTTGATGTCACTATATCTGATTTCCATCCAAGATAGTTGTTAAAAGTCTCCTGCCAGATGCCGTTAAGATTGAAGCCGTTTATATACTTATCCGTGTCCTTTCCTGAGCCATCCACATACTTTTTAAGGCTTTGCTGGGCTTTATCCAGCTTGCCCAGCATTTTGTCCAGGCCCACCTTTTTACTGTAGGCTGTTGACATCCTGCCCATATCCTTGACGGTTGAAAGCCGCTCCACAAAGCCTTCTATCATTTCCTTCGGCGCCCTGTATTTCATGTACTCCAGTATCTGCTGCTTAAAGGCCCTGTTTTCACTGAGATTATGAACAGTGGATACATTGATGCTTTCTATCCTGAAGCCATACAGGTCAATTTTTGCTTTACTTGCTTCTCCGGGACTTATTATCCCAAGGTTTTTTTCAAGATAATGCTCTACGGTATCCCTTAGTTCATCTTCGGTGGCGGCATTATAAGCAAAGATACCGTAATTTTCTTTAAGCCTGCTGCTGTACCCTGCCAGAACAGATCTGGCTGCACTGCCTACGGCACTTTTTACCAGGGATTCGCCGGATGAAACCCTTGATGCATCCACCAGAACACCTGCAAGAATAATCACTGCCAATAAAATTATACATAAAAAAACTGTAATCTGACCTGAATTTTTGTTGAACCTCACATCCAGCCTCCTGTTAGTTTAATTATTACTACAGCGAAACAAGCATTAATTTATCGGCATTTATGCGCCTTCCAGAAATATCGCAAACGATTCAATGCGCTATTTCTGAAAGGATAATTAAAATGTTTCGCTGTAGTATAATTTACTCCGTGAATTTCTCCATATCTTCCTTCATCTTGCCTAATACTTCTCTTGTTTTATCACCCAGGTTTTTCAAGCCAGGATATTTTTTTTCTAGCTCTTTCTCAATGTCCAGTATAAAATCGGTATTTCTTATCAGCTCGGCAGGATCGTCAATCACAGCAAAGGAGGTAACCTTGAGCCTTAGCCTGCCGTCTGAGCCAAATATCTTCATTACTGCACCTCCCGGAAGCTTGTAGCAATACTCAATTGACAGCTCCAGTTTTTTATATATGGTATAATCCCTGACAGTAACAGAGGTGGACCAGCTTTCAGGCTTAAGTATGTTTTTCCCGGCAAGCAATGCCTCAGTATATTGTTGAAGCCTTATCCTCTTTTCTACAGAGTCGGGTTCAAAAAGCCTCCAGTAAAGTCCGTTATCATCAAGCCCGCTTATATTGATCCTGCCTGTAGCAGTGTCGGCAGAGAGGCTTTCCCATGTGGCCGCTCCTGCCCGTACAGACTTGTCGGCAATTGATTGGAGAACAGACCGCTGGTAGAGTATCAGCCCTATAAGAATGACGGTAATAATGCTGAATATGACGATGGGTACTACAATTGACGCCTCAACGGTAATACTTCCCTTTTCAAAACTGTTTTCCCGCAAAAAAATTTTCCTCACAATAACCTTCCTTATACTACAACGGCAATTACCAATTTATCCTTACAGAATTAGCGCATTGAAGCATTAGCACTAATTTATAAGGCGCATGAATGCCGATATTATAATGAAATTGCCGCTGTAGTACTAATACGGCAGATTGCAGCACTCAAATTGGTTAACGTACCATTATTTTCATTATTAATTTATATTTTACAGCATTTAAATGAAATATGGAAGATATTTGGAGGAATTTTGTTATATTATTGTAAAAAATACAGTAAAAAGGTAATGATTAAGTACCATCAGCATCAGAAATTGCCGACAATATGGAACTTATAACGGCCGGTAACAGCATCCTTTGCCGAATAATCAAAAAGGTAGACCGGTAATGACCTGCCATTGCCGCTGTTTAATTTATCATTGACATCAATGGAAATCAATTCAAAGCGGACATGCTTTATAATTTGCCTGGCGGGTAGTCCCATAAAAGCAGGAAGAAATGTGGTCAAATTGTTTTGATCCTTAAGAAATTCATGGCATTTATCATTAAAGTTATCTGTTGTAATCCTGTCAAGGCCTGCGGGAAGGTATCCTGAGCTGTCGGAAGCAAGAAAATCAAGCTTCAGGCACTCCTTAAACCTTGTTATATTCATACCTTCCACCGACTTGGCATACTCCAGCAGCAGCGGAAACAGATCCCGACCGGATACTATCCGGATACTTTTATTCATTTTTAAATTGAACCTGTAAAATCCGAGATAAAAATCAAATGCGGAGTCGAAATAATTATTAATAATATAATCCAGGGAAAATGAGAATCTCCCCGAATTCCAATACCTGTCCAGTATTTCCTCGACGCCCTTCAACAACGTCAGCTCATCATAGCTGATATATTTGTTGGATAACACTTCGTATGGGGCATACTCCCGGAAAACATAAGCATGCTGGCTTGAAGCAGCCCTGACAGGTGAACCCTTTAGCAGCTTCAGGAATCCCAGCTGCAGTGCATGAGGCTTCAGGCCGTAACCTCTGTTGAAGGATTCCTTGAAGGATTGGAATCCTTCATAAGGCAGTCCCGCTATCAAATCAAGGTGCAGATGGATATTTCCGGCTTCCATAATCCTTGCAATATTTCTAAAGGCTTTAGTAATATCGGTTTTTCTATTCACAGCTGCCAGAGTCTCTGCATTCGTGCTCTGTATGCCTATTTCCAACTGGATCAGGCCCTTTGGCATTTCAGCCATTATACTGATGAGTTCATCATCAAAGAGATCCGCCGCAGCTTCAAAATGAAAGTTTGTCAGGACAGATGAGGCGTCTGTACGTTCATTACCTGCTGTTGCTTGAAGCTCCGAAATAAATCTTAGAATATCTTTGGCCCGCTCCTTGTTACAGTTAAAGGTCCGGTCAACAAATTTCACTTGCCGTACACCGGCTTTTATGACTGTTGTCAGCTCCTCTTTTACACGTTCAAGCGGAAAGAACCTGACTCCTTCGGAAGCTGAGGAAAGGCAGTAGGAGCAGGAAAAGGGACAGCCTCTGGAAGACTCGAAATATGCTATTTTGTCTGTTATTGCAGCCAGCATCTCTTTGGAATATGGAGATGGAATATCAGAAAGATTCAATGGTAAATCTGCCGGAGTACTCTCAATTGCATCTTCTGTCCGGTAAGTAATCCCTGCAATTTTTTTAAGCATATCAGTAGATTCTGCTTCTTTGGTAATTACATCAACTGTTGGATATATACATGCATATGAATCGCTAATATAGTTAGCAACCTCATCAGTAGGTATAGTCACTTTATAAGGTAGCTTCATATGCCTTTGGCATAAGTACTCTAAAAGCTGCGGAAAAGGCATCTCACCTTCACCTGAAATCACGAAGTCGACAAACAAATGCTTTTGCAGCAGATCCAAAGGATCATAGGAAACCTCCGGTCCCCCGAATATCGTAATAATATGTGCTTGTACTTTCTTGAGATTCTCTGCTATCTGAAGAATATGTCCAATATTCCAGATATAGCATGAAAAAGCAGCAACATCAGCCTTCTCAGCATAAATAGCAGACAGAATGGATTCCGGATTTTCATTTATAGTAAATTCCATAACCTTGATTTCACCGCACCTGTCATTGCATGAAGCTTTTAGATACCATGGAGCCGGGGCGGAGTGTATATACTTGGAATTCAGTGCAATTATCAGCGTTTTCATAAGATTGATTATATTACAAATGCTTCATTTAATTCAAGGCTCAACTTTGTCACAGAGACGTTTCCTGACACTAAGCCCCTATATTTTACATCCGAACGATAATGCGCATTAGCAGGATAGTGCGCAATAAAGAATTGCATATTTTCAGGATAGTGCAAATCATGACCCCCTGTCGCTGCGCGACATCCCCCTATCGAGGGGGAACGAGGGTAGCTCTAAGAATTGGAGCAAAGTAGTACAAAAGCATAGCATAGTAAAAAGGCATAGCATAGTAAAAAGGCGTAGCATGCCTTGTGCTCCCTAATAGGGAGCTGCCCGTTAGGGCTGAGGGTATTGCGCGTTCTTTTATATTATGTAATGCGACAGGAAGGACGCTTCTTTCCTGTCGCATTACATCCTTCGCTATCGCTCAAGATGACAATCTTTTACCGCGCATTCTTTTTATTTTTTGCTGCTAAACTTTATCAATTCCCGAAAAATATCCCTTCACGCATCATTTTTGCCCAATCCCTGATGAGCCTTATCAGATAGTCATATACATTCTTTCTACTTACATCATGCCAGGTTTTCAAAGTTGTCCTTCCCAGGATTTCACCGTTCACAGAAAACTCCATAAAGCCGGTATCCATACCGGCATAAACAGGTGCTTCAAACTCATCTGGTACAAACACATTCATATCGAGTTTTTCAAATTCATCATCCCTCAAGGGGATTTCTACAGTCTCTGAAGCTTTAATGGACACAAAGCCCTCTCTTCCCTTATAAACCGGCAAACGCGCTATCTCCTGGCCTTCCTCTACCAGGGTATGATATTTATAGCTTTTAAACGAATAGTCCAATATGCTTTTGCTGCTCAATGCTCTTTTATAGTTGGTGGGTGATCCCAGAACAACAGAAATTATCCTCATTCCTTCCCTGGTGGCTGAGGCAACAAGGCATCTTCCCGCTTTTCCCGTATAACCGGTCTTTACGCCGTCGGCTCCCTGATAAATCTCCAGCAGTTCGTTGGTATTATGTAGCTGCTTCCCCGGTATGGCTGCATATTTTGTACTTACTATTTTTGAAAACACCGTATTATTCAAAGCATATCTTGCTATCCTTGCAAGGTCGTATGCAGTGGAATAATGTCCCTGTGCATCCAGCCCATGAGTGTTTGCGTATGATGTATCATAAGCCCCCAGTTCTCTGGCTTTCTGGTTCATCTTTTCCACAAAGGCTTCAACTGAGCCGCTTATGTGTTCTGCTATGGCAATTGATGCATCATTTCCCGAATTTAGCAGAAGTCCGTAAAGGAGCTCATTGAGAGTATACTTCTGGCCGGTCTGCAAATTTATATTAGAGCCCCATATGCTTGCCGCCTTGCTGCTAATTGTCACAGTATCCTCCAGGCATCCGTTTTCAATTGCAACCAGAGCCGTCATGATTTTTGTAGTACTTGCAATTGACCTGCGAGCGGTTGCATTCTTGGAATACAATACTCTTCCGGTTTTAGCATCAATAACGACAGCCGCCAATGCATCTATTACGGGCACACCCGAAACCTGCAAAAAGTCATCCGATAAAACTCCACTAAATGGTTCTTCATCAATTTCGTCTGCATATGATATGCTGCTGAATATAAAACCCAAAATAAATACAAATAAGTAAATCCCTAATAGTTTTCTTGTACATTTAATCATTTCACGCACCAAATAAATAAAAATTAGTCTTTTCTATAAGATAAATATATACTGTTATATTAAAAATATGTTATAACTTAAAATATAAACATCCGATAATTATATTAAGAGGAGGTTTAAAATATGGGTGAAAGCATTATTTACAGCGATGAATTTCTTCGTATATTCATCAGTTCCGATGGAGTATATATAGAATCATACAAAAAAGGGCTTCCCATGGATAAGCTTTCCTCCATACTTGCGCAGCATCCGCAAATCGGTGTTACAAGCCTGAGCAACCTTCGCAATGCTGTCCTGCTTGCTCCCAAAGAGCCGCAAAAATTTGCAGAGTTGAAGGAAAGGATAAAAGTAGAAATATCCGGTAATGAACTTACTGCAACTATAGAATTCAATCTGATCAAAGAAACCCTTGATATGGCAAACAGGGGCAATTTGATAAATGATATTATGTCTGCACTGAATACCAAAGGCGTTGTTTTCGGAATAAAAAAAGAGCTATTTACAGGTGAACTGCTTTCCGGCAAGGAATACGTAATTGCAGAAGGCACTCCTCCAATAAACGGAACAGACGCCACTGTCAATATGTATCCTCTGCAGGAAGCAAAACCCGAGGTTCGTGAAGACGGCAGTGTCGACTTTTATGAATTAAAGCTTATAAACAGGGTAAGAGCCGGTGATTGGCTTGGGGAACGAATTGAACCCACAGAAGGATTCCTGGGCCAATCTGTTAAGGGTAATGTAATAAAGCCTGAGAAAGGCCGGCAGATTCCGCTTGACTATGATAGAAACTCAGTACAGGAAATATATGATAATAAGAAAACTACACTTTATTCACGTATAAATGGCGCTGTCAGTTACACAAACGGCAGGATAAGCGTATCAAATCACATGGAGATTCAGGGTGATGTTGGATTAAGTACCGGAAACATCAAGTTCGACGGCTATCTTACAGTAAAAGGCACCGTATGGGACGGATTTTCCGTTGAAGTTACCAGGGACATTGAAATAAACGGTGACCTTGGATTGGGAAGCATAAAAAGCATCATAAGCTCATGCGGCAGCATATATATCAAAGGCGGTATCTCACCTAAAAGCCGTGCTGAAATAAAAGCTGACAAAAATGTATTTATAAAATTTGCAGACAATGTAAATATTATATGTGGCAGTGTGACACATATAGGGTATTATGCACTAAACAGCAATATTACCTCGAAAGAGGTTATTTTTGACAGTTCAAACGGCCAGATAATCGGCGGTAATATAAAAGCTGAAGTAAAAGTAGCTGCTCCTATAATCGGCTCCGATTATGAAAAGAAAACAACTGTTGAGGTAACCGGCTTTAATCGGCCGGAAATGCTTCAAAACCTTGACAGTATATTCCGGAAGATCAGTGAGCTGAAAAGTGAACAACAAAAACTTAAATTTGTAGTCAGCAGCTTTGACAGCAAACAAGCTACGCCTAATCAAAGGCGGGAATACAATGCTTCCAATGACAGGCTTTATTCCATACGCGATGAAATTATAAGCCTTGAAGGAGAAAGAAAAAGTATTGCAGGTTATCTGAAAACGCATGGTGAAGGAGAAATAATTGCATCAAAAAAAATACATCCCAACTGTACTCTTATACTTGGAAAGAATTCCTTCGATGTCAATACACTTCTGCATGCTGCAACATTTTTTCTTCAGGATGGCGCAGTTAAGCAGATTTGAGAGGAATTATGCATAAAAATGTAATGATAATAACTTCAGAATATACAGGTCATGGTCACAAAAGTATTACAGAAGCATTGACCGAGCAGTTTTCCAAACATGTTGAGGTAAAGCTCACTATTCTGGATGGATACTCTCTGAGCGGAAGCCTGGGACTGAAAATAGGAAAACTATATGGAACTATTACAAGGACATCCAGGGATTTATGGAAGCTTGTCTGGGATATTTCCCAGAAACACCCCCATGTTATATCCGAGCTTATTGAAAACTCAATCCAGGATAGCTTTTTAAGAGTTATGAACGCAGTAGAGCCAGACATTATTATTACTACGCATCCAAACTATCTCAGCTCAGTTCTTAACATTCTGGAGAACAATGGCAGAAAGCTCCCTGTATATGCCATGGTCGCCGATCCGGTAAGCATAACGCCGTTATGGAGCGATTCTCGTGCCCATTTCACCATTTGCCCTACTAAAGAAGCCAAAGCAGCCTGTATGCGCCATGGCATACCTGAAGCTAAAATTAAAGTCTTTGGCTTTCCTGTCCGTGAGAGGTTTGCCAAAAAAAATACTTACCCGGAAATAGTTCATTTTAGTCGTGAAAGGCCCCTACGCTGTTTGATAATGAGTGGTGGTGAAGGCTCCGGCAACATGGGCAGGATAGCCCGAAGCATTTTAAACAATTTCAGCTGCACTGTAAAAATTGTATGCGGCCGCAATAAGACCTTGAAAAAAAGAATGGAGCTTTCTCTGCTGGAGAAATATGCAAACAGGGTGGAGATATTCGGATTCGTAAATGATATGGAAAATATCATGGCTGAGTCGGATATACTCTTTACAAGAGCCAGTCCAAATACAATGATGGAAGCGGTAATGTGCAATCTACCACTGGTGATAACCGGCGCCCTTCCCGGACAGGAGGAGGGTAATCCTGCATTTGCAGAAAACTACAATCTTGGTGTTGTCTGCACAGAAACCAGAAAAATTAAAGAGACAGTTCAAATTCTGCTGCGGAATAATGCAGAAAAGCTTAATAAAATAAAAGAGTCACAGTATCAATACCGTGACCCTGATATTGCAAAAAACATAGTAGAGTTTATATTGGGAGATTCCACTTTCTCCTGATAATATTACTTCAATGTCTGACTAAAAATAGCTCCAGGTAATTGTTTACAATAACGTTTACAAATGTAGCTTTTTTCTGAGCTTATCCTTGTAATAGACAATAAACATGGTATATACCAGGTCATAGACAATAAATACAACCTCAAAAGCTGCTATTATCAGCCACCACGGCAGCTGAATCCTTATGCTTTCGGCAAAAACCTCACTGATGAACAATATGGCTGCAGCCATACATAAATTAAAATAAGTAAATTTCAAAATGTATTCTATTATAAGTTTATTGATTTTTTCAATATGGTATTTGATAATCCCATATATCCCGAAAAAAATTACATAAGGTATTATTTCCAGCTTGCTGGGTACAAGGATGACCGCAAGCAATGATGTGGCAATATAAAAAAGCCAGCCGGTTCTTATACCGGTTTCAATAACCACTATAGAAATAAAAAAAGAGCTTAAAGCATAAAATGAAAGCCTGCTTGTGGGTAAAACCGTGGCAAGAAACAGGCTTATTACGGCCAAAGCTCCAAGTATTCCGCCAAGAGCCATTTTATAGGTTTTCTTTGAGCTATCCGTCATTGAAGACCTCCCACTCAACAGCAGCCTATAAGATCACCGCCGCCGCATTCACAGCAGCAATCGGAACACCAAAGACACTGGCAGACAGTACACAAATCGGGTCCGCCGCGGTTATAACCTCTATTGTAGGCATTTCCCCTGTAATTGTTGTTTGCCGTGTTCATTTTGTTTAAAGCATTCCTGTATTCAAAATTTGACGGATCCATATTGACAGCAGTCTGCATATGTGAGTAAGCTTCATCATACCAGCCCTTGCGCATAAAGATCAGACCCTTCAGATAATACCAGGGCGCCGTCCTGTTGGAATAACCGTTGAGCATGTCTTCCGCCACTTTTACATTTCCGGAATTTACATGAACCCTTACCTGGTTGAAAAAGTCATTATCTCCCTGATTGTTCCAGCTTCTACTGTTATTATAGCTGGCAGACTCCTTACGAGGGCTTGCATTTTTCATCAGATAATCATATGCCTCATTAAGCTCCTTCAGCTTCTCTTCTGCGAGGCTTGAGAGCGGATTGTCCTGATATTGGTCGGGATGGTACTTTTTAACCTGTTCCCTGTATGCCTTTTTTATTTCATCCTCACTTGCGCCTTCTCTGATTCCCAATATTTCATACGGATTTTTCAACTTTTCTACAACTCCCTATACCTAGTATTTTTTCTGTCTTTCTTAACATGCCCATATAAATTATATTTTCCAATATTCCCACATTGTTTTTTACTTCCAGCAGTTCAAATGCCTTGGCTATCTGATCCAGTGAACAGGTTAGATTGAACTCCACTCTATCTCTGATCCTCTCTTTAAACCCGGCTTCAGCTTCGTTTGCATAATCAAACTGAGAAACCAGCGGATTATAGCTCTTGTCCTTAATATCATCTTCAATATCATCATAAGCGTCCAATATATAAATCCATTTTCCCAGGTTATAACCAATCCATCTCAGTATGTCGTTTATTTTCTTATCCTTGCATAAAGGCTCATAGGCTGTTACTTCCTCCATCAGCTTTGCAAATGGCTCCGCTGCCATATCCATTGATGTACAGACCTCTTTTTCCAGCTTGTGCAGTTCGTTGAGCCTGGACTCAATTATATCACATTTGGCAGGATATTTCCTTTTCAATTTTTTAAAGGTTCTTCGAAGCAAAACTGTGCCGGCATGTGAAATAAATGTGCCTTCATCCTGCTTATCGTCTTCAAGATTATAATACGCTAATAATACATTTATGTCTGAGGCATAGTCAACTATTCCATTATTTTTTACTACATACCTCTTTACTATGGGGTGAGCAATACAAGTCTCCTGTTTTACCACAGGAGTATCACCCGAAACAGCCGATAGCAGCACTGCCAGAAATGCAGAATCATAATTCAGCAGAAATCTCTTAAGCTGCCCCGATCTCCTGCCCAGGGATTTGCATACTCCGCAGTAATACGCCCTGAACAGCTCATATTCCTTTATCTTCATTTCCGGTTTTTCCGGAAGTATATATCCGAACAATGTATTTAGTCCTCCAGTATATAAATTAAATCTTAACATAGACATTGGAATAATTAAAGTCCAGTTTACTTTTTTTCTTCACATTCCACATTTACTGTGATATATTTGCATTGTGAATTTATACTTTATTGGATCTGCAATATAGCCTGGAGGTATTCAAATGACTCAAAATAATGATATTAATAATATACTTGAGACAAAACTGCTGCTGGATTCTCTGTGTATATACAGAAATCTGCTGAGAGATCCGGTAATAAGCCGACATTACTCCCTTGTTGAGCATGTCTCAAATTCTTCCGAAATTTCTGATTTTTTGAGACTATATACGGAATTTTATAATTCCTTGACTTTAATAAGTCATAATGCAGACTTTTGGGGTTATATTATTGAGAAAATAGTATTTGATGAAAATTCGTTTTCAGTTTCCAATTCTGAAACCCTCGAAGCAGCTGTCATAAATGATTTGAGAGCTCTTCAGAAGGCTGCCGCATTATCCTCAAATAATATAAAGAATGTGTATATTGGAAATTCCAGGGCTGATGGTTTATATGAAGCAGCAATAAACAGACTGCCCTCCTGGAATACCTCAAGCATTAAAGCCGGTAAGCATCCGGATACCTGTACAAAGTCTTCTGCTGCCATAGTAGAGACATTGAATTCAGCTGACGATTGGGGAGAATGCCTTGAAGCCTTGAAAGCCTTTTATGAAACATATGGCTGTGGGGATTTTGCACGCTGCAAGGCTTTTATATGGCATCGGTCAGGCAATGAGGGAAAGCTTGTTCCTGTACAAAATCCTGATCCGATAAGGCTTACGGATCTTATAGACTATGAGTCGGAACGCTGGGAGGTTGTCAAAAATACGGAGCACTTTCTCAATGGACATCCGGCAAACAATGTATTACTATATGGCGACAGAGGTACGGGCAAATCCTCCACTGTAAAGGCTATTTTGAATGAGTATCACTCCAGAGGCCTACGGGTAATTGAAGTACCAAAAAACCTCCTAGTGGATTTTCCGGAAATAGTCTCCGGCTTAAGCCATAGAAAACAAAGGTTCATCCTTTTTGTGGATGACCTTGCCTTTGAAGACAACGAGGAAAACTACACTGCCCTAAAGGCCATACTGGAAGGCAGTTTTGAAACCAAACCGGAGAACGTCCTTATATACGCCACATCCAACAGGAGACACCTTATAAAGGAAAAATTCAGTGACCGTGCCGGTCTTCAATATGGCGACAGTAATGATGAGATCAGAGCTTATGATACCATGCAGGAAAAGCTTTCATTGTCCGACAGATTTGGTATTACGGTAGTATTCTCGTCGCCTGATAAAAAAAGGTATCTTCACATCATCGAAGAGCTGGCGAAAAGAAACGGAATATTAATTGATAAAGAAGAACTGCACCGTGAGGCTCTTAAATGGGAGCTGTGGTATAACGGGCGGTCACCAAGAACTGCCCAGCAATTCATTGCCTGGCTCAAAGGCTTAAAATACGATTAGTACGTCAGGTATTCGCATTTTTTCCCGGCATGCTCTTTATCTGACGGAAGGTTCTGACATACATAATAAACGCAAAAAGCGTTGATAAAACTGCTATAAATATGAACAAAGAGCTGTACGGAGCCTTGAAAATAATCATTATGATTGCGAAATAAAATACAATGGTTGCAAGCTTGCCGTACCAGTTTGCAGAAACCACGTGATTATTCTGCTTTAAAAGCAAAATAGCGCCAATACCCATGAACACTTCCTTTGCAATAACTATTGCAAGAAGCTCCGGTGGTATTAATTTCTTGACAATAGACAATATAACCAGAGCGGTTATCTGCATAAGCTTGTCTGCCAGCGGATCAGCCAGCTTGCCCCATGGTGTTATAAGATTGTATTTTCTTGCTATGAATCCGTCCAGTACATCGGTAAGTCCCGCCAGCAGGAAAAGAAATACAGAAATATAGTAGTCTCCCTGCCAGAGATAATATGCAAAAACAGGTATCAGTAATAAACGGATAACTGTAAGTATATTGGGAACGTTCACCAACTCACCGCCTTTTGTTTGATTAGTACTGCAGTGTAAAAAACTTTACTTATCTTTTCAGAATATATTTTTCGCTTTAGTATTTTTGGCACTTTAAATATCTTACCCTTTAAAAAGAACAGTCACTCATAATATTTTTAAGTTTACCATATTTTATGATTTCAGTGCAATGTTTCGTGTCAAATTATTAACATTTTTCAGCAGCCGATATCACCAATGCATTGATTTCCGGCCGGTATTTTTTAATGTTTACAGGCTTGAAATCCCTGTTTACCCATGCATGAACAGTTTCACCCGAGGTAATGGGCTCTTTGCTGGCGGCTTTGAATACCTCATAATAGAAAGTTGTTTTTATCCCATTGTGCTGTTTGACTGAGGTCTTTACCGTAATTTCATCTTCATACCTGGAAAAGCCTTTGTAGCAGCATCTCAGTTCAATCAAAGGAAGAAGAAGACCGCTTTTTTCTATTTCCGAATATGGCAGCCCCATCTTTTTTATAAGATCCGTCCTGCCTGCTTCAAACCATACAGGATAACAGGAATGGTGAACAATGCCCATTTGATCTGTTTCCGCATATCTTACTGTCAATTTTGTTTCAGAAATATACATAGTAACCTCACAAAAATTTCTAAATACCTGCAAAAATATTAAGCCCGTGCAGTTTAAAACACGGGTTTATCATATGCATAAATAAGTAATAAACAATTAATAGCCTTTTTCAATTATAACGCTATGTGCTTCTTCGACTTCAGCTTCCGGAACAAGAACTTCAAAGTAATTATCATTATTTTCATGGTTTTTGCTTATAGGTCTAAGCTTTACCAGTATACCTTCCTTGGTTAACAGCTCCTGCAGTTTGGTTGCAATTTCCTTGCTTTGCGCCATGTATACGACTGTCCACATACTTACACGCCCCTTTTCTAATTATTCACCGGAATTTATCTCGCCATGGCGGCTAAGAATCTTCGACTTACCTCTCACCTTGATAGCTGATGTATTCTCGGTAAATTGGGCCAACAGAACTTCTCCCTTGTCCAACTTTTCTGTATGATGGAATTTAGTATCTCTACCTCTTGTGAGGCCAATAACATTTACCCCATTTTCCTCTGCTCTAATTACTATATAATCACCAAGTATCTTATCTAATTCCCATTCCATAAAACCACCCCGACATTACTATATATTATTTCACCCTAAAAATCAACAATTGATTTTCTACGTGACTTTGACATTATCTTCTCCGAACCTTTCCCGGAGCTCCTTCAACAGACAGTCATCAAGAGTAACCCATTTGTCCTGCTCCATCATCCTTTTAGTATTATCCATCTCATTATAAAAACATACAGGCGTTTTTCCCCGAAAAAACCTTAAAAGTGAATATGCCGATCTCATATTCCCGCTATCTTCGGATTCACTTGTTCGTATATAAAGCTTTGAAGCTTTTATGGTCTGATTCGCAGCATTTCCGAAAGTTTTTCTCAGAGGTTTGACCTCCTCACAAATTATCTTTGGCTGTTCTTCTTCCTTAATGCTTATTTTCCCATTGATCAATACGGTATTTTCGTCCGTTAACAAGGCTGCATATTTTGTCAGCGTTGAAGGAAACACAATCACTTCCATTGTACCGTATAAATCCTCAAGCGTTATAAAAGCCATCAGGTTATTGCTTTTTGTAGTCTTTGATTTCCTTTCGGTAATTATACCTCCTACTGTTACCAGCATTCCGTCTTTTAAGCCTTTGACTCCTTCATTTTCAGTATCTTCGCCGTTTTCCCGGTCATTCATACTAAGATCGGAGCTGAGAAGTGTTACCTGTTCTTTTATTTCCTCAACAAATTCCTTCAAAGGATGTCCCGATATATAAAGTCCAAGCATTTCCTTTTCCATGGAGAGCAGCATTTTAGGCGGGTACTCCTTAATATCGGGATATATATCTTCAGAAATGGATATTTCCTGCTTGGCGCCGCCCATCTCGAATATCGAAAGCTGTCCATCAATATTTCTTTTCCTGTTTTGAGAAACACCCTCCAGTATCTTTTCGTATACTGCAATCATTCTGGACCTGAAGATGCCAAAGGAATCAAAAGCACCGCATTTTAGAAGGCTCTCAATGCATCTCTTGTTTATATCCCTGCCATCGGTCCTCTCACAAAAGTCTGCAAAGCTTTTAAAATACCCTTTTTCATTTTTTTCCGCTATTATTTCTCTGACAGCGCCTTCTCCTACATTTTTTACCGCTGCCATGCCGAATCTTATTTTTCCATCAACAACTGAGAACTTCACTTCACTTTCATTTATATCAGGAGGAAGCACCTCGATTCCCATAGTCCTGCATTCCTGTACATATTGGGAAATCTTGCCGCTGCTGCCCATAAAGCTGTTTAAGGAAGCTGCCATAAACTCCACAGGATAATAATATTTAAGCCATGCAGTCTGATAGGCAATTACCGCATAAGCTGCAGCGTGGGACTTGTTAAAGGCATAGCTGGCAAAATCCATCATTTCATCAAATATGGAATTGGCCGTCTTCTCGTCTACACCTCTCCGAATTGCTCCTTCTACACCAACATTACCTGCGTCGTCCACTATACCGTGAATAAAGTTTATTCTTTCCTTCTCCATAACATCATGCTTTTTCTTGGACATAGCCCTGCGAACAAGGTCGGATCGGCCATATGAGTAGCCTGCAAGCTCACGGACTATCTGCATTACCTGTTCCTGGTAAACCATACAGCCGTATGTAACGTCAAGTATCCCTTCCAGAAGGGGATGTGCATATTTTGCTGCAGCCGGATTGTTTTTGTTTTTAATATACCTGGGTATCTGCTCCATTGGGCCTGGTCTGTAAAGTGATATGCCTGCAATTATGTCCTCAAGTGAAGATGGCTGAAGCTCCTTCATGAACTGAGTCATGCCTCCGCTTTCAAGCTGGAATATGCCGGCTGTCTTGCCTTCTCCTATCATTTTAAAGACAGCGGAGTCGTCCATTGCCAAATTTTCAATGTCAATAAATCTTCCATGGTTTTTCAAAATAAGCTCTATGGCATCCCTTATAACCGTCAGCGTCCTCAAGCCGAGAAAGTCCATTTTCAGCAGCCCCAGCTCTTCCAGCAGACCCATGGGGAATTGTGTCGTAACACTTTCATCATTCTTTTGAAGCGGCACATATTCGGTAATGGGTTCCTTTGATATCACAACCCCTGCAGCATGGGTGGATGCATGCCTCGGCATACCCTCCAGCAGCCTGGCCGTATCAATAAGCTCTTTTATACGTTCTTCATCTTCATATTTCAATTTCAATTCCGGATTCAGCTCCAGAGCCTTGTCGATATTCATGCCTATCTGGAAGGGTATCATTTTTGCGATTGCATCAACCTCCCCATAGGAAATATCAAGAGCTCTGCCTACATCCCTGATGGCAGCCCTTGCCGCCATTGTACCGAAGGTAATTATCTGGGCTACACGGTCTTTGCCGTATTTTGAAACAACATAGTCTATGACCTCCTGCCTGCGTTCATAGCAAAAATCAATATCTATGTCAGGCATGCTTATCCTTTCAGGATTCAGGAACCTTTCGAAAAGAAGGTTGTATTTTATAGGGTCTATACTGGTAATGCCGAGACTGTATGCCACCAGACTCCCAGCTGCTGATCCCCTTCCAGGCCCTACCATGATTCCATGGTCTTTGGCAAACTTGATAAAATCCCATACAATAAGAAAATAGTCCACATACCCCATCTGCCTAATAACAGAAAGCTCATATTCCAGCCTGTCATTAGCAGGCCACGGGGACGGTTCTTGCAAATCAAGGGGACGGTTCTCCTGATTTGCATCCCCAAGATTCCCAGAAGAACCAGCCTCTAGTTTCATATTTACCGTTAAGGAATCAAAAGAACCGTCCCCTTGATTCTGCTTTGCTGCCAGGCCTTCGTAGCATAGTTTTTTGAGGTATTCAAAGGGCTCTATGCCTCCTTCTACATTGAATTCGGGCAGATGAAGCTTGTTGAATTCCAGTTCCACATTGCAGCGTTCAGCTATTTTGACCGTATTTTCCACCGCTTCGGGTACATTTCTAAAGAGTGCCGACATTTCCTCTGTAGATTTTATATAAAAATCATCGGTACTGAATCTCATTCTGTCTTCATCAGTAATTTTTTTTCCGGTCTGTATGCATAGCAGCACTTCGTGAGCCTTTGCATCTGTGCGCCTCAGGTAATGAGCGTCGTTGGTTGCTACAAGAGGAATAGCGGTTTCTTTTGAAAGCTTGATAAGGCCTTGATTTACCAGATTTTGCTCCTCTATGCCGTTGCTTTGCAATTCCAGGAAGAAATTATCCTGACCAAAAATACTATTTAATCTGTTGGCTATAGTTTTTGCAGTGTTATAATCATTTTGAAGCAAGGCTTTAGCGACATTTCCCGACAGACAGGCACTCAAAGCAATAAGGCCTTCCGAATAAGCTTCCAGCAATTCATAATCGACTCTGGGCTTATAATAGAATCCTTCAGTGAACCCGGCAGACACAATCTTCATCAGATTCCTGTAGCCTTGCATATTCGAAGCAAGCAGCACCAGATGACCCTGGTCGGAATCTATACCCGCCTGCCTGTCAAACCGGCTTCTTTTCGCCATATAGACTTCACAGCCCAGTATAGGCTTAATGCCATTTTTAACTGCTTCCTTATAAAAGTCCACAACCCCGTACATAACGCCATGATCCGTAATTGCAATGCTTTTCATCCCCAGTCCTGCAGCCCGCTTTAGAAGGTCTTTTATACGGTTTGCACCGTCCAGCAGGCTATACTCCGTATGAACATGGAGATGAACAAAGTCAGCAGCTTTTGTTGAGATTGAATCCATTATTGACTCCTTATATTCTTAAAAATAAACTTAAAGTTCAAAAAAGCACATATTAATTATATCACAAAAAAACCCCGCAGTTATATCCAACAGACAACGTTTCAACATTATGCGCTTCGATTATATTTGCTAATAACGCAAAAAAGCTTATATACATAAGGCATGTGAAAAAGTAAGACTATTATCAGATATCGCAGCTGTCTACAATGAAAATATGGGTTTTTTCCGAAAGGTCTTGTTGGCACTTTAATATTGGCTTTTACAACAAGGGCCCTTTCACCGGTATTGAGAAGCACACCGGTTCCAACCGGATATATGCTTACATGTCTGACAAAGGCCTCAATGACCTTCGGATCAAAGTGATGTATTCCAAGTGAGGTTATATACTCAAATACTTCATTGGCCTTTAATCTTTTCCGGTAAACCCTGTCTGATGTAAGTGCATCATAAACATCGGCGATGGCAACTATCCTGGGGAATATATGGATGTTGTCGCCTTTCAATTGAAGAGGATAACCGCTGCCGTCATATCTTTCGTGATGCCCAAAGGAAATAAATGCCGATGACAGGCTTATCTTTTCATTCTTTTTTAACAGATCATATCCCAGAACAGTATGCTTTTTAATTTCCTCAAACTCCTCTACTGTAAGCTGGGATGGCTTTTGAAGTATACTTTTAGGTATGAATATTTTCCCTATATCATGGAGAATGGCACCTGTTCCCAGTTCCCGGAGGCGTTCAATGTCAAACCCAAGTCCGATACCGGTAATCAATGACAAAATACTGACATTGACACAATGCTGGAAGGTATATCCATCAATTGCTTTAATATCTGCAAGATTACATATGATATCCTTTTGCGAAAGCAATTCTTCTATAATTTTGCAGACTGCTTTTTTAATCTCATCCACATCGATGGATTTTGTAAAATGATAGTTGTTCATCAGATTGGAAATCA
>Ga0366766_1017_pt1 | contig 18577 bp, 16 predicted proteins | sample TotcelHN113001N4_FD_207064 | JGI IMG/M metagenome (GOLD analysis project Ga0366766, IMG submission 207064) | Enriched cells from coal bed in the Powder River Basin, Montana, United States - Total cells N11 rep1 HSBNCT.N11.300.1.N4 ... | reverse complement strand
TATCCTTTTTCTTGTTTTTCCCGACTCATATATGGCGCAGATCATCCTTTGTGTCTTAACAGCATCCTTGCCTGTGATTTCAGGCTTTACACCTTTTGCAAGGCATTCATAATAATTGCCGATCTGTTTTGTATGGCTGGTGCCCCAGTATCCCTTTGCACCGTTACCATAATCAAAGGTCTCGCTGGGGTTTACATCGGCAATGTACTCCCTGCCGTCTTTAAAGCGTATTGAGCCCCTGTCTCCCACCATTTTAGCCAGGCCTTTTTCACAGTGAAGCTCAATCTCAACAGGAGCATCATAAGTAAAATAATTAATGGTAAAAAAGCCGGTTACAACGCCGTTCTTGTATTTTATTACACCTTCGGCCACATCCTCGACTTCAATTATTTCGTGTGCCCTGTTGCCGATGTTTGCATCAACATAGTCGATTTCACTGTCAACAAACCATCTCATCAGGTCAAGAGTATGAATAGCCTGGTCGATTATTACTCCGCCGCCTTCCTTGTCCCACGTGCCCTTCCAGTCGCTTTTACTGTAATACTCGTCGGAACGGTTCCAGGTCACAATAGCCTTACCTGAAAGTATCCTGCCCAGGGCGCCCGACTGCAAGGTTTCCTTAATCAGCATCGACCCATTATTATACCTGTTCTGAAAGATGACTCCCAGTATGGTATTGCTGTCATCGGCTGCCTTAATCATTGCTTCTGCATCCTGTAATGATATTGACATGGGCTTTTCAGTCAGAACATGCTTTCCTGCATTGGAAGCATAAATAGAGATAGGCGCATGCATATAATGGGGAGTGCATATATGTACGACATCCAATTCCTCTTTTTCTATCATTTCCTTGTAATCCAGATAGTATTTGCAGTTGAATTCCTTTGCCCTCGCTTTTGCCCTGTCTTCCTTAATATCACATACTGCCCTCAGCTCTGCATTTTCCTGCTTACTCACCGATACTGCATGCATGGGAAAAATGTTGCCGCATCCGACTATACCTGCCTTGAACTTCTTCATAAAAATACACCTCGATATACAATAATTAATTATTTAAAATAAACTGCCTTTCCGGTTTTGCTTGATTTGTATATAGCTTCCAAAATCTCAGTCACAGCCAGCGCTTCTTCAGGTTTTACCATGGGCTCTGTATCATTGACAATACAATCTATCCACATTTTGGCTTCCAGGTCTGACGGACTCAGGCTTTTGCTGCCGTAAAAATCTACACCCGTAGCATCCATGTCCGGCTTGGTGGTATAAAGCTTACCATATTTCTCTCCATTTAGCCTGAGGCCTTCCCACATATCGGCTCCGCCTTCGGTTCCGCAAAGAGTTGTTATTGCTTCACCAACTTGAAGGTTGTTTATAGCCCAGCTGGATTCAAGTGATATTATAGCTCCATTTTCCATTGTGATAAAGCCAAATGCCGAATCCTCAACGGTGAATTTTTCAGGATCCCATGATCCCCAGGCATTGGCTGCATCCTTCTTCTTGCCCAGCTTGTAAAATGCACTTCCCATAACACTCTTCGGCTTGTAGTTGTTCATCATCCACAAGGTCAGATCGAGTGCATGAGTACCTATGTCTATCAAGGGCCCTCCGCCCTGTTCGTCTTCATTCAGGAAAACACCCCAGGTAGGAACTGCACGCCTTCTGATTGCATGGGCCTTGGCATAATATATCTCACCAAGCTCGCCTTCTCTGCAAACCTTGTTGAGATACAGGGAATCAGACCTGTACCTGTTCTGATAGCCTATAGTAAGCTTCTTTCCGGTACGCTTGGCTGCTTCCACCATTCTTCTTGCATCAGCTGCTGTTTTTGCCATAGGCTTTTCGCACATAACATGCTTGCCTGCCTCCAATGAACCGACGGTAATATCGGCATGGGATTTGTTGGGAGTACAGACATGTATCACATCGATGGTTTTATCTTTAAGCAGCAGCTTGTAGTCAGTATAGACCTTGGCATCACCGGTTCCATATTTTTTAGCTGCTTCCTCGGCTTTTTCCTGTACTATATCGCAGAAAGCCGTTATTTGCACATTGTCCAGCTTGGCAAGGCTTGGCATATGTTTGCCGTTTGCAATACCTCCACATCCAATAATTGCTACTTTAAGAACTGAATTTTTCTTTTTTGCAGGCATTTTAAACCCCTCCTAAAAAAATTATGATATTTATGGTTAATAGGCGAGTACACTAAGGGGACTTAAAGTATTACTTCCCATTTTTTGCGAGCGCTCATGAGACATCACGTGCGCTGTGCAAAATTGTATGGGAAGTTATATTTTAACTGTCCCTAAAACAGCAGACAGTGTACTAGCCTTCAATCCCTTGTATTTCTTCCTGTGGCTCCGATTTAATTCAGGTAAGCTCTTTCAGCCAGTTAACGGGCGTTGCCCATTTAACCGCATTTTTAATTACCGTAAGAACTTCCTCCTGATGATACACCGGATAAGTCTCATGCCCCGGCTGAAAATAAAATATCTTCCCGTTTCCCCGATTATAGCAGCAGCCGCTTCTGAATACCTCTCCACCCTGAAACCATCCAAGCAGAACCAGTGTATCCGGGGCAGGAACATCAAACCGCTCTCCGTACATCTCATCGTGAGGGATCTCAAAGTATTCTCCCAGTCCCTGGGCAATAGGGTGACCTGGCTCTATAACCCAAACCCTTTCCTTATCTCCTGCTTCACGCCATCTAAGGTTGCAGGTAGTCCCCATCAGTTTTTTAAATATCTTGGAGTGATGCCCCGAATGTAATACTATCAGGCCCATACCGCTAAGTACCCGTTTGTATACCTTGTCAACAATATCATCCCTGACTTCGCCATGAGCACAATGACCCCACCAGACAAGTACATCCGTGTTGTCGAGCACCTGATCCGTAAGTCCATGTTCAGGCTCCTCCATTGTTGCCGTACCCGCATTTATCTCCACATCCTTATTCAGATAAGCCGCTATGGTATTGTGAATACCATTGGGATATATTTCTGCTACCTTGCTCATTTTCCTTTCGTGTACATTCTCATTCCAGACAGTAACTCTGACCTTCATTGCGTTTTCCTCCAATTCTTGCTTTTATCTGACTGTTGACTCTCTAATAATGATTTCATATTCAAGCAGTATGTCTTTGGGCTCTTTCAGTTCCCCCCGGATTTGCTGAAGAAGCAGTTCCATTGATATACAGCCCATATCGTATTTGGGCTGGGAGATGGTTGTAAGGGTAGGGTAGCACATGGAAGCGAAGTTTATATTATCAAATCCGGCAACTGCAATATCTTCCGGCACCTTCAGGTTGTTTTCCCTTATGGACCTCAATGCACCAATGGCCATGATATCCGATATGGCAAAAATTGCTGTAGGCCTTTCCTTCATTGATACAAATTGGTTTGCCGCCCGTAAACCGCTGTTGAAGCTGTAATCGCCATATTTGACAAGCTCCTCGCTGAAACTGATTCCCGAATCCTCAAGGGCTTTTTTAAAACCGCTTTCCCTTTGCATGATTGAAACCACTGCGCCCCTGCAGCTTATCATTCCTATTCGTTGGTGTCCGGCTGAAATTAAATGCCTTGTCACCTTATAGGCTGCAGCATAATTATCTATGGAAACATGGGAAACCTGTGCGCCTTCAGTATACTCACAGCACTGCACCACCGGGAAGTTGTGTCCTATCTCTGTCAAACCCTCTTTACCAAGCACAGGGGCCATAAATATTACCCCGTCTGCAAGCCTGCTCTTTAAAAGCTCCAGATACATCCTTTCCCTTTCAGCATCAGAATCAGTATTGCAAAGCATAACGTTATAGCCATTTTTATGGGCTACATCCTCAATTCCCTTTACAATCCGCGCATAAAAAGGGTTACCTATGTTGGGTAAAAGAACCAGCAAACGCCTTGTTTCAGTGCGTCTAAGGTTTCTACCCAGAAGATTCGGCTGGTAATTCAGCATTTTGATGGCAGACATGACTGCTTCTCTGGTACTTTGAGTAACCGCATGGCTGTTGTTTATCACTCTTGAAACAGTTGCTACTGAAACTCCCGCCGCTTTGGCCACATCCTGTATGGTTGACGCCGACATTTTTTCCCCCCAATCCTCTTTCTATGTAACGGTTTACATGCACTAATTATGATACATTTCAGGTTACTCTCGTATATAATGTAACGGATTACATTTTGTATTATACTGCTGCTGTAACAAAATTTCAATAGGTTTTAAAAGAAAACTCGAAAAAATATTTCCACTGTGTATTGACATTGTAACTGCAACCTTCATCCGGCATTGTGGCTGCGCTAAGTCTGTCAAGCGGGGTAGTGGCAATAAGTCTTACAATTAAAAGAGAATTTTCTCCTCGCTTCCCTATAAAAGAGTGAGGGTGTTTCAGTAGAAACGTATCAACCATAGAAACTGAACCGCTAATTTACTTAATAAAGGTAAAAAGCGGAGCAAATGCTAAATTAAAGTCCATGGTGCCCCGCTTTTATTTTGAGAGTTAACAAAAAAGGAAATATGCCCATATGAGTTATATTCTGAAAAAGGACAATCTTTATGTCAATAAATCCTCAAAAACTGGTCAAGATAGCTGTCGGGGTGTGGTGTAAAGGGCGAAGAACCACCAACGCCCTTTAGATTTGATATATAATATCAAATTATAAAACAAAAACCACCAACAACATTAATTGTAATAAATGTAGAGCTACCTTTCAATGGTAATACGAATAATTTTTATGATGAGCTCTACAGAAACAGAATAACGCATGGATTTATACGCAATGAACTGAAGCTTCCGGAGGATGTCAGAATCAAGCTGAATGAAACATTCACGAGGGATTTATATTATTTTGATGGTGAAAGCAATATTCGTAAGATAATATTCAAAATACAGACAGCAGTCTGGATGAATGAGGAAAGGGAAAAATGGCAATACGTTAGCGTGTTCCCCTGCTTCATCAAGAAGCACTGTCCATCAAGCCTCCATTTGCTTGAAAATGCAAGCAGTATCGGGAAAAGGAGATAAAACTCTACATAAGCAAAAAAGGCTAAAACATTAGCCTTTTTCTTGCACCCTTTTTTAAGGGCTAAGAATACAGACAAGGTTTATATCCCCAGTGGAAAACAGGACGCCTCCGGCACTACTTACCCGATACGGATGCTAATTTTGCATATCGCAGTAATTTTGTGCAAAATTCTAATTAATGTATAAATAATAGCAAATATATTACCAGAATCTACACATTAATCGAAATTCTGCACAGTTTTAGCTGGAAAACTGGCATTAAGCCCATAAAATCTAAACATTAATCAAAATTCTGCACACCTCTCTCCAAGACAATCAAAAATGGGTGAAAATTCTCATAAAATATTCCTCATCCATGAGCCCTAAAAAATCTTGGACTGTGAATAGTAACTTCCACTAGCCAGGCGATAGACTGATATGATTCCTATTTTGACACCTGCAGCCTGGCGGTAAATGTCCGCAAAAAGCTCCACATCCTGTATAAAGAGTAAACAACAACCACCGTAAACATCAGATCAAAGCAAACATTAAAAAGAAACAGATGCTTGCTTAGATCTGCTTCTCCATCCCCTATGATGGGCATTACAAACTGCATTATTCCCGTCAGGCTTATAAAGGCCATTATCTCCATCAGCAAACGCATTTGAATATCTTTATTCCTGAAATATTCCAACGCTAGGACAAGGATAAAACCTGCATAAAAAATGATTACGAAAGCCAATGTGTGCGGCAGGATATTAAGCTTGAAATTACTCCAGCTGCTTAAGATATTTGCAGTAGTTTTATATGCCACACCCGGGTATTTTTCATAATTGCCGAAGCCCTGCTTAAGCTTAAAGCCTTCCAATGCCGCCACTTCAAGCTTGTCAAGCAGCCTTCTGGGATGCTTGAGATAAAAACCTGCTATTTTTAAATGATTTATTGTGCTGTCTATTTCCTCTTTAAATTCAGGAGTCCTGATGTCAAGTGGGTATTCCTTCATGAAATAGTTGGTGCCTGCCAGCACCCTGTATTCAGAGCTCAGCCCCAGCTTCCGAAGATCAGCCGCCGCATCGGGAGAATCCTTCAGTATACCGTAAAAAACCGTCTGGTATTTATTACAGGTCTTTATGTCCCTTGATATTGTAATATAGGAAAGAACCGATACGGCAATGACACAGGCTGCAGAAAAAACAACAGTACGCTTCCACAAGTTATCCTTTCTTAGTCTTATGAGCCTGAAGCCAAGCAGCACGGCAAGAAATCCTGCAGGACTGTTTTGCACCTTCGCGCCGGCAAAAAATACTGCTCCCGCAAAAAACAGAAGCAGCATCCACAGCCTTGGCCTCGCAGCAGATGCCAGATATATGCCTGCACCTGCCATTAAGAGAAGAAAAACCAGGGTTACCGCTTCACCATAAAAGGAATTGAAATAAGATATATAAGCAATATCGGAAAATACAAGGACAGATGCTCCAGCAGCCAGCCAGCCTGCCCAGCCCCATTTTTTACGTATTCCCAGCACTATAAGAACTAAAGCTGCAATAAAAACCAATATGTAAACAAAAGACAGATATCTGATATCAAAAATACCTGAAGGAAACACCAGCTGGCTTAGAAGAACTGCAATGCCCACAACCAGGATCTCTGTAGAAAAATAGCCTCCTCCGAAAGGTATGGGGATGCCTATACCGTACTCCCTGTTTACATAGCCGAAATATCTGTCATCAAAGGCAGAAGATATGTAATGCAGCCCGGTAGAGCCCATTATTCTTCCAAAGTCTCCATTATCAGCCACACCTATAACGGGCCGAAGCATCAGGACATAAACCAGGATAAAGAGGGAAGCAAAGGCTGAAAAAATCTCAGGCCTTATAAATTTCAGCTTCATACCAATACTCCATTTGTATTTATTGTTAAATATTAAACAGAATATAATATTCCTCACAACTCCCCTGATTATCCACAATTTATAAATTGCACGCAATTTAATAAGAGTGCGCGGTAAAAGATTGTCATCTTGAGCGATGCGAAGGATGTAATGCGACAGGAAAGAACCGTCCATTCCTGTCGCATTACATAATATAAAAGAACGCGCAATACCCTCAGCCCTAACGGGCAGCTCCCTATTAGGGAGCACAAGGCATGTTATGCCTTTTACTACGCCATGCTTTTGTACTACTTGGCTCCAATTCTTAGAGCTGAGCTTGTTCCCCCTCGATTTTCATAATATAAAAGGACGCGCAATACCCTCAGCCCTAACGGGCAGCTCCCTATTAGGGAGCACAAGGCATGTTATGCCTTTTTACTACGCTATGCTTTTGTACTACTTTGCTCCAATTCTTAGAGCTACCCTCGTTCCCCCTCGATAGGGGGATGTCGCGCAGCGACAGGGGGTCTGATTTGCACTATCCTGAAAATATGAAATTCTTTAATGCGCACTATCCTGATATTCCGCTGTTCCCTTATTATGATTTCCTGGCTTTGTGTATCACGAGTCGAGGTATACTCTTTTTCGTATCTATTCCTCAACTGTGTAAACAGTGGCCAGCTTGTCATTGCCGCACTTAACGGTAACAGGATAGGATCCGGGCTGTGTTCCCGGTGCTACATTCCAGGTCCATGTCACAAGCCCTCCGCTATCGGCTTTTGAGCTTATTGTTGTTACAAAGGTCTTGCCCTCCCGCCTGAAGGTGGTTGCTATGGTGTATACCTTGCCGGGTTTACCGCGTATCGTAAGATTTCCACTTTCACCCTGCCTGATTGAAGCTTTCATGTTTACCAGAGTGATGTTATCATTAATAGCTGCATTCTCCATAGACAGACGCTGGTACCTTTCCTGCTGTGGAACCGGATTGGAGGAATTGGTTCTGCAGCCGGTCAACGCTGTTGTTAGAAGAAGAGTGATAATTATAAGTAGTTTGTTCATATGCATTTCTCCAGTTTCAAAATTATATCATTATGTTCCCCCTTTTTGCATGTAATATAAAGAACCCATAACAATTTTTACACTCCTACACAGCCTCGCCATGCTGCGTACCTGCAAACTGGCTGTTGTACAGATCGGCGTAGAAACCGCCTGCAGCAAGCAATTCGTTATGGTTGCCCTGCTCAATGATGCTTCCCTTGTTCATAACCAGAATAAGCTCGGCGTCACGTATGGTTGACAGTCTGTGAGCAATGACAAAGCTGGTTCTGTTCTTCATCAGATTGGACATAGCCCTTTGAATAAGGACTTCTGTTCTTGTATCAACGCTGCTGGTCGCTTCATCCAGAATAAGTATTACCGGATCGGCAAGTATGGCGCGGGCAATTGTAAGAAGCTGCTTTTGGCCCTGGGATATATTGGTTGCCTCTTCATTCAATACAGTATCATACCCATCAGGCAATGTCCTGATGAAATGATCTGCATATGCCGCCTTGGCCGCTCCGACTATCTCATCCATGGTGGCGCCTTCTTTTCCATAGGCTATATTATCCTTAATTGTTCCGTTAAAGAGCCAGGTATCCTGAAGCACCATGCCAAACATTTTTCTGAGCTCAGTGCGTTTCAAATCCTTTATATCCACTCCGTCAATACTTATCCTGCCTGCATTTATTTCATAGAAGCGCATCAAAAGGTTTACCAGCGTAGTCTTGCCGGCACCTGTAGGCCCGACAACGGCAATAGTATGTCCCTGCTTTACATTCAGATTCATATTCTCTATCAGAGGCTCATCCTCTTTGTAGCTGAAATCAACATTCTCTATTGCCACCTCACCTTTAGGATACTGAATTACTACAGCCTCAGTGCTGTCTGGAATTTCCTCCGTCTCATCCAGTATCTCAAAAACACGTTCGGCACATGCAACGGTAGATTGTATGATATTGGCAATATTTGCAGTCTGTATAATAGGCATGGTAAATTGCCTTGAGTACTGAATGAAAGCCAGTATATCACCCAATCCCAGCAAACTCCTTGTAATCCAGATTCCACCGACTATACTTACGCCGACATATCCGAGATTGCTAATGAAGTTCATTAAAGGAAACATTATACCCGATACAAATTGGGCTTTCCAGCCGGCACTATTGAGCTTGCTGTTTATAGCCTCAAATTTCTCTATTGAATCCTTCTCATGTCCGAAAACCTTCACTATTTTATGTCCCGTATACATCTCTTCAACATGGCCGCTAAGTTCACCCAGCTCTTTTTGCTGAGCTGCAAAATATTTCTGGGACTTTTTGGTTATAAAGGCAGTTGCAACAATGTATAACGGCAGTGTTGCAATGACAATCACTGTAAGTATCCAGCTGATGGTCAGCATCATTATAATATAACCGATTATGGTAATAACGGACGTTATTATTTGGGTCAGGCTTTGCTGCAAAGTTCCGGATATTGTATCAATGTCATTCGTCACACGGCTTAGGATATCTCCGTGAGGATGCATGTCAAAATACTTAAGCGGGAGTCTCGCAAGCTTATTGTCCACTTCTCTCCTCAAGTCCCTGACAGTCTTTTGCGAAACACCCGACATCACCAGCCCCATAATAAGGCTGAAAGCCGAACTGATCAGGAACATCCCTGCCAGTATCAGAATGATCATGCCGATGTACTTGAAATCATATTCGCCATTGGTTTCTCTGATAACTCTGATGGTTCCTTCAATCTGTTCCTGGGTCAATTTTATACTATCACCGCTGTTTTCAACCGTGCTTTGCCCGCTGAAGGGCATTTTGCTTCCCAGGTCTATTATTTTTTGACAAATATCAGCTTTTTCATCGGCGTCCTTTACTGTACTTAGCATAGGCAGCTTTATGAACTCCTGGACAGCTTTTACCGATTCGGTGTCACCAGCGGCCTGCCGGCTCTGCTGGCCTGAACCGGCGCTGTTTTGCATTTCCTTCATCATCTGGTTTATTTGCTCTACCGCTTTTTCCTGAGCATCAGACATTTTATCAAGCATCATCCTTGCCATATATCCGTCCTGAAGCTTGTTCATGGCTTCCCCGATAACTTTTGGAGCCGCTATTGTAAATACGGTACTTGCTATTGCAAATATCAGAACTATAATCAGATTGATTTTGTGGGGCTTAAGATATTTTATAAGCCTTTTCAAGGTTCCTTTAAAGTCTTTTGCTTTTTGCACCGGCATCCCGAAGCCGCCCATAGGGCCGCCTCCACCGGGTCCTCTCATGTGTCCGCCGCTTCCCGGTCCACCCATCGGTCTTTGAGGTATGTTTTTATTTTGTTCGCTCATGCGTATTCCTCCTCTGACAGCTGTGATGACACAATTTCGCGGTAAACCTCACAGCCGGCCATCAGCTCCTTGTGAGTACCCATCCCGGCAATCCGCCCTTCGTCAAGAACAATTATACGGTCCGCATCCATAACGGTACCAACTCTCTGGGCGACAATAATGACCGTTGCCTGGGCAATTTCCTTCCTGAGAGCTCCCCGGAGCATGGCGTCAGTTTTAAAATCCAGTGCAGAGAAGCTGTCGTCAAATATATATACTTCAGGCCTTCTTACCAATGCCCGCGCAATGGATAGCCGCTGCTTCTGACCTCCTGATATGTTGGTACCGCCCTGGGCGATTTCATGATCATAGCCGCCCTCCATTTCAGATATAAACCCGGCAGCCTGTGCTACTTCGGCAGCATGTATTATTTCCTCCTCAGATGCATTATCATTTCCAAATTTAATATTATCGGTAATCGATCCCGAGAACAATACAGCTTTCTGCGGTACAAAGCCTATTTTGGCACGGAGAGCTTCCTGTAAAACATCTCTTACATCCACACCGTCAATAAGAACACTTCCGCTGTCTACATCGTAGAATCTAGGAATGAGATTTACCAGAGTGGATTTGCCTGAGCCGGTACTACCAATAATGGCTGTAACCTCGCCGGGCCGTACTGAAAAGGAAATATTCCGAATGGCAGGCACCTCAGCGCCATGATAGCTGAAGGTCACATCCTTGAATTCAATAAACCCTTTACCGGTAAAATTATCTTTTGCTGCTTTAGCATCCGTTATTTCAGGTACCGTATCCAGCACTTCATTTATTCTTACAGCTGCCGCCTGGGCACGGGGAACCATGATAAACATCATGGATAGCATCAGCACCGAAAACATTATCTGCATTGCATATTGGGAAAAAGCTGAAAGTGCTCCAAGATCCATGCTGCCGTTGCTTACGCGTATGCCTCCGAACCAAAGGATAGCAAGAGTTGTGAGGTTCATGACCAGCATAATGGCAGGCATCATAAAGGCCATTATTCTATTGACTTTAATATAGTTGTTTGTAAGATCTACATTTGCATCATCAAAGCGTTTCGTTTCAAGCTCTACCGTGTTGAAAGCCCGGATTACACGGATCCCTGTCAGCTTTTCACGCAGAACCAGATTTATTCTGTCAATTTTCACCTGCACCTGCTTGAACAGTGGAATCATCCGCGTTGCAAGCAGAGCAATAACACAGGCAAGAACAGGTAATGCTACTGCAAGCACCCATGTGAGCTGCCTGTCCTTACGAAACGCCATAATAATGCCGCCAATTGCCATCATCGGTGCAGATATCATCATACGCATTATCATGATGGTAACCATCTGAACTTGATTTATATCGTTTGTTGTCCTTGTAATAAGTGTTGCCGTACCTATCTTGTCAAATTCGTGAAGAGAAAAGCTTTCAACCCTTCTGAATATCTTGCTTCGAAGGATGGTTCCCAGGCCGACTGCAGCCTTTGAAGCAAGGAAGCTGGCAATAATAGCGCTTACAGCTCCACCACCAGCAATAAGCAGCATTTGTCCCCCTATCTGCATGATTTTGGCTGTATCACCCTGCATGACGCCATCATTTATTATATCCGCCATAAGTGTCGGAAGGTAGAGGTCTCCCAGCGTCTGTAAAAAAACAAATGCCAGCACACCTGCTACCATAGCGGTGTATGGCTTTAAGAATCTATATAGTTTAAGCATATGTATATATCCCTTTCATAATTTTTTGGTTCCATATCTGCCAGTACAATGTTAACTCTTAAACTTTATTATAAGCTATCAATGTCATCCTGAGTGAAATGAAGGATCTTAGTCTGCCAGGATTCTTCGCTGCGCTCAGAATGACACATTTAGATATTACAATGTACTAGTACTGTGTCAACTTTTAAAATATACTATCGGTGTCAAGTCTAATACTGAATTTATAAGCATTTAACTTAATGTGTATAGTATGAAATTAGACTTGACACCCTACTAGTACTCTGTCAACTTTTAAAATAGACTATGGTGTCAAGTCTAATAACCGAATTTATAAGCTTTTGACAAAGTAGGTATTGTATGAAATTAGACTTGACACCCTACTAGTTATGTTACGCAAATATAATTTACTAGTCTGATGGTTTTTGATATAAATGCAAATTTGCTACTCCCCGCTGCCGGATGTCAAAATCCTTTCCAAAACAACAAGTCCCTCAATAATGATATCAATTTCCTCTGAAGTAGCTGCATCCATCAAGCCTTCAAAGCTCTTTTCGGCTCTGTCAAGAAATTCGTCATGCAGCTCATGGAACTTATGAGTAGCCTTCACATAGACTATCCTTTTATCTTTTTCACTTCTGATTCTTTCAACCAGCTGCTGCTTTTCCAGCCGGTCAATTATACCGGAGACCGTACTGTTGGAAAGCTTCATTTCCCTGCTGATTTCAGTAAGCTTCATTTCGCCTGACTTAACCAATATACCCATGACAAAGCTTTGGGGCATTGTCATTCCAATATCTTCAAAGCACTTGCGCATACTTTGCTTTAAGGTTTTATGCAGCTTAAAGAAGAGCCTTGCCATCTTTACTTTTTTGTTTTCTGTTTCCACCTCACCACTCCTTGTAGAAAAGTACTTCTTTCGCATAAGTAACTTTCGTACACTAATATTTCGTACAAGAAACAATTATAACAATAACTCTATTAAATGTCAATAAAAATGTTACAGCCTGTGTTGCAACCAAACCCGTGGTGTATCTGGAAACAACTGCCTGAATTTATTCAGTTTGAGCATCTATTGCAAAACGAACGCACGTTCTGTATAATTATGGTATGAATCCTTGTGCCCCCTATTAGGGGACTGGCCGAAGGGCTGGGGCTTGTGCCCCCTATTAGGGGGCTGGCCGAAGGACTGGGGCTTGTGCCCCCTATTAGGGGGCTGTCCGAAGGACTGGGGGTAAAAAATGACTAACAATAGAAGATTCATACCATACAATGCAAATATCACATCCATAGCAAAACAGTTAAGAAAAAGCATGACTGAATCAGAACGCAAGCTTTGGTATTGTTATCTAAAAGACTGTGGCGTCAAATTTTACAGGCAAAAGCAAATAGAAAAATACATACTTGATTTTTATTGCGCTAAAGCCAGACTTGTTATTGAAGTTGATGGTGACAGTCATTTTAATGAAGATGCTGTCAAGTATGATAAGGCACGTAGTAAATTATTGGAAAACTATGGATTAAAAATAATGCGTGTTACAAATAAGGACATAAAATGTAGATTCAGCGGAGTTTGTGAAGCAATTGAGAAAATTATTATGCCTCATAAAAGTCAGGATACTCTTAATCCTGAATCCTTCCTGTAGATGTACCCCCAGCCCTTCGGGCAGCCCCCTGCAAGGGGGCACAAGGGTTTGTAATCCTTTAAAGGGGGCACAAAGGTTTGTAATCCTTTAAAGAGGGCACAAGGGTTTGTAATCCTTTAAAGAAGGGCACAGGGGTTTGTAATCCTTTAAAGAAGGGCACAAGGGTTTGTAATCCTTTAAAGAAGGGCACAGGGGCTCTGGCTAATGTCATCTATTGCAGTCAGCACACCTGCTGCCTGCGAACCTGCCTGTAGGTTAGCAATATAAATATAATTCCCATGGCAATAACCAGAGGGATAAGCACATTAATATACAGTACCGGACTTCCGAACAGGTTAAATGCCTTAAAGGCTGCAAAAGCATCATGCGCAACAGCCAGCTTCAGCATGCTCAGGTCTATTAGAGGCTGAAGCCATTCGGCACTTATACGTAATAATACTCCAAGTATATACGGATAAAATATGACTAGCAGCGATATAAAAAATGATGCTAATGACGAACGGGACACAGAAGATACAAATGCAATGGCTGCAGTCAGCATTATGCTGCCCAGAAGCTGCAGCACCAGCTGAATCAGGAAAAACTGGAGTATGGTAATGTTATAGGGACATAAGGCGTAGCCCAATATACTTTTCAATGGAGCATCCCAGCCCATTGCTCCGCCAACGCCAATATAGCCCGCCAGCTGGGAGAGATTATAAACTATAACAAATACTGAAGCAAATATCACCGAAGCCGCCAGCTTTGCTGTCACCACCTTCACCCTACCATTCCTGCTGCTTAATATTATGGAATCCATCCCGGTAACACGTTCATTTGAAAATACGGGAGCTATGACCAGAAGCAGCAGAAATGCTGTAAAAAGGAACCCCGAGCCCATGGTGAGAAAGCTGAAAAGGTTTCTCCAGGACTTTACATAATGAAACCCGGGTTCCCCCGATTCAACAAGCATACTATATTGCATTACTCTCATTACATATTCATATGAATCTTTTTTTCCTTCCTTCTCAAGTGTTTCCATCCGGTTTTTGATTCCACGCAGACTATACGGCTTTTCAGGTTTCTCTCTGATATCTCCGCTTTGGTAGCTATTCAACCCATGGTCTGCATTACTGTAATCAAAATAAAAATCTATCTGCTCCCGGCTGTTATCCCCAAATATATTTGCATCGCCGGTCTTACTCATCTTCCGGTTAAGCACCATCATTATTTCATCATTGGCCTTTTGGGCTATCTCAGGGTCAACATCCCCCTCATAGGGTTTGGATATCCCATACAATGTGCCGGGCTCTCCATTATTACTGTAATAGTTGATTTCTCCCATAAGGTTGGGAATTAGCGGAATCAATATAAACAGCAAAATTATTACCAATGTATTGCGCTTTAAAAACAGCTTTTTCATTTCAAACAACAGCAAACTCATATAATTGCCTCCTCCTGGCCTGATTGCTCTTTTTCCTTGAAAAAATACAGGTACATATCTTCCAGCGTAGGACTATCAGGGCACGCAGCTTCCTCCGGCCTTGCGTCACTTAGTATTCTCAGCTCAAGCAGCCCGTCTCTTCTAGTCAGGTTACCTATTGTGTATTTGTTTTCATATTCGACAAATCTGCTTTCCGGAATCTTTACGTTCCAAACCTTTCCATCCAGCTCCTCCAACAGCTTTTTGCCGGCATCCGCTCTAATGAGCTGCCCTTCGCGCAGAAGAATCACAGCTTTTGCTATCATATCCAGATCCGATACGATATGTGTGGAAAGCAGGACAATTCTATTTTGCGATATGCCGGATATAAGATTTCTGAAGCGTACCCTTTCCTTGGGGTCTAACCCGGATGTAGGCTCATCAAGTATTAATATTTTCGGGTCATTCAGTAGTGCCTGGGCGATACCCAGCCTTCTTTTCATGCCCCCCGAAAAACTGCCGCAGAGTCTTACTTTACTATCCTTAAGCCCCGTGATTTCAAGGAGCTCCTCCGCTTTACTTTTTGCCCGATGCTTTTCGATTCCTTTTAACGACGCAATGTACATAAGGAAGTTATAAGCTGTAAAGCTTTTATATATCCCCAGTTCCTGGGGGAGGTACCCCAACAGATCCCTGTATCTTTCATTCATACCTTCCTTCAGTTCACCGTCAACACGTACCGAGCCCTCCGTAGGTCTCAGAACATCGGCAATAATCCTCATAAGCGTTGTTTTACCAGCCCCATTGGGCCCAAGCAAGCCATAAATGCCTTCGGTCATTTCAAGAGAAAACCCTTTCAATGCCAGCTTATCTTTATATTGCTTCGTAATATTTTGCAGAGTCAGTACCATACAAATCCCCCCGTTCCATAGACTTTATCAGCAGGCAGGATACCGCATATATCAGAAATATAGACGATATTACGCCTCCAAGTACAAATAATTCAATTTCTGCACGGTAAACCAGATATTCCATTACTCTGGTATTCCCAGTAATGTATACCGAAAAAGCCGACCATATCCCCAGACATACTGTCGGTGCATAGTATCCTCTTATTCTCATAGTAATAAATAAGGATACCGTAGAAATAAACAGGAAGGGTACGCACCAGAATAGAAAAACTTTGGCCGGGTTTACACTCTTATACATTCCAAGGATTGCAATTGAGAATACCGAGTTGCATACTATGTTTGTAAATGCGGCCAATACAAGCTTTGAAATCATAAGCTGTTTGAGATTGTATTTGAAGCTGGCTTCCAATTCCGCCATTCCCGCTTCCCTGCTTCTAAAAATATCCAGCAGTGCTGCCATGAAAGGTACCGGACCGAGTATTATTACGGGCGTATATGGATTTATACGGTTATCCCGCAATAATAATAAAACAGCCGCATAGATCACAAGGCACACAAGGAAATACCTTTTGCCGGAATACCGCAATACATGGGCTGACACTTTTATCAGCCTGGAAAATATTCCTGAATCAGCCTTGTATGAATTACTGTGTCTCATACATTCGGCGACATGATTTACAGCCATGTCGATCCTTTTCTTTTCCGGAACCGGTATAATATATGCTTTCAGCATTTGTTCAATTTCATCCATTTCTTCCCTGGAAATTTCGTCCTTCATCATTATCCTCCTTCAACAAAATCTCTTTAAGCTTCAAAAGCCCCTGTCTTACACGTGATTTCACCGTAGATTCATTGCTGTCGGTTATCACGGCTATTTCGGCATATTTCCTGTCGTGGAAGTACTTTAGTATCACAGCTTCTCCTTGCTCTTCAGACAGCAATGATAATGCATGCTTTATGCTTTGAATATCTTCCTTCCTCTCAAGAAGTGAAATTACATTAATATCCAATCCGGCATCCTCATCAAACTCACAGGAATTCGACATTTGCCTGAACGTGCTGCTTCTGTAATAATCCCTGCAAATATTCACAGCAATTTTCAAAAGCCAGTTTGCAAACTTTCCTTCCTGGAGCTTAACATTACCAAGGCCGCCCAACATCCTGACAAAAACATCCTGGGTCAGGTCATAAGCCTTATGGTAATCTCCTATTCTCCTGCAGATATATGTAAACACTGTGTTATAGTGCCTGTTGACCAGAATTTCCATGGCCGCTTCATTTCCATTCTTAATTTCGCCTACCAGTTTCTCATCGCTTAACAACCCATCACCCCAGCATACAGCAATTAAGTACTTCTATAATACATAACGGATTAAATCAAAAAAAAGTTTATAAAAAGTGAAATTTTTTATAAACTCGCAAATTAAAATATTTTTCATAATTATTTTGTAGAAAATTTAAAGGCTTCATTCCAAGACCCGCTAGTTGTCTCTATTCTTGACAGACTATATTTAAATTAACTCATTAAGCCTTTTTCGCACAGGACGTTTTTTATTAGAAGATAAATCACTAAATGGTATTGGAATTAGTAAAATATCACCTTTTTTATACATTGTTCCATACCTCATCATCATCATCATTATTCCAAAACTCAAGACTGCTTTCACTAGCTAAGGTCAAATCCTTGAAAACCTCATTATCTTTTTTATTCTTTAAAAAAGCTATGAAATCAATTATCTCTGATATCTGGCTCTCAGGAACTTCTTCAATTAATTTAAAAAGTAATTTTTTTGCTGTATTCATAAAACTCACCTCTACATTATTATATCATAAAACAGGTTTAGTAATGTTCACATATAAACTTTATTGAATTCACTTCTCCATCATATCTTCGCAGTTACTTATGGTACGTCTCACCGCTGTTGATTTTAAATGTCCTGTAGACCTGCTCAAGTAAAATAAGCCTCACCAGCTGGTGGGGAAAGGTCATGTCCGAAATTGAAAGTCTTAGGCCGGCTTTGGCCGCTACCGAATCATGCAGCCCGAGAGAGCCACCGATGATAAATGTAATATGAGATATGCCTGAAACAAAGTATCCCTGAAGCCTGGCGGCCAGAGCTTCCGAGTCAAGCTTGATCCCTTTGATGTCCAGAATTACTGCAAAGGAGCCTTCTTTCAGCTTCTTCAGTATTTTGTCCGCTTCTCTTTTTTTGACCTGATCTTCCTGGCCCGGGCTTAATGCTTCAGCAGCCTGTTCGTCCTCCACCTCCAGTATTTGCAGTTCGCAAAACCGGGAAAGGCGCTTGGAGTACTCCTGTATACCATCCTTTAAATACTTTTCTTTAATTTTTCCTACTGCTATGATAGTTATTTTCATAAAACCTTCATCACAGTTCAATTATTTCGCCGACTCTGTCCCTTAGAACTACATCCAGCCTTATATCCGTTCCTACGCACATCTGCTTTTCAAACAGCGCATTGCAGACCGTCTGGTAAGCCAGCTCGGGAAAGTTGTTCTCCCTGCTGAGATGCCCCAGAAGGAATCTTTTTGTACCCTTCTCGGCCATATAGGCAATTACCTGCCCGGCGGCTTCATTGGAGAGATGCCCGTTATCTCCCGCGATCCTTTTCTTCAAATGCCAGGGGTACGGCCCTATC
>Ga0366766_1015_pt1 | contig 19120 bp, 13 predicted proteins | sample TotcelHN113001N4_FD_207064 | JGI IMG/M metagenome (GOLD analysis project Ga0366766, IMG submission 207064) | Enriched cells from coal bed in the Powder River Basin, Montana, United States - Total cells N11 rep1 HSBNCT.N11.300.1.N4 ... | reverse complement strand
GCCTGGAGAAGGTACAACGGTTAGGATTAAACTTTCCAGAACCTTGATCTACTATGATAATGATTTTGATTTTTAGCGCACTCCTTCTTTAGGTTTTTCAAACTCGCGGAAGCCTTTTCCCTCTGGTAAATTCATCGGAGGAACTTCTTCAACCTGTATGCCCACTAAAGGATTATTCTCTGCAATTGCTGCAAATCTGTCATTACCGGCCATCTTCAACACATCCTCATTTTTGGTGTAAATTTCATAATTGCTTCCCATTATATTAACAAAACTTCCGGGCGGAATCTCGTCCCGCCCGGAAGTTTCCCGTAACAGCTAAACACAGTCTCTGGACGTATGCCCCGTATTACTTGACATACTGTAAATACCTTTCATTAACAAACCTGGTCAACTCGTCGCCTCCCTTTTGCTTCCAGTTATCAAGCCATGCATCCCATGCTTCTATAGGCTTTTTCCCTAAAATGATATCAATAGCAAGACCAAGAATTTCATTCTGCTTTGTCAACTTATATTTCTCAGTTAAGTTATTTCCATCATCGTCAAGAACCGGACCGTTTACAGGAGTTGCAGTCCAACTCACCTTGTCGGGTGAAAGAAGGCCGGTCATTATACTGTTGTAGAAGTCATGCTGTTTCTGAGAGTTGAATTTATATTTTGTCTGGGTACGGTACTCATTGAAAGTTGTAACCGGACCTAAAAAGTACTTGCAACCAAGAGCCAGCCTCTGCTCGCTGGTGCTCAAGCTTATGTCTACCAGCCCGTTGTCTCCAACCTTCCATGTATCGCCTTGAGGACCGTAATAACTCAAAAAATAAAGCTCTTCATCCGATGAAAGGGCATCCTGCAACTGGAGCAAACGATGCAATTTATCAGGATCGTTTTCTAATTGTCTGCCAAATGCCGTCATCTGCCCATGGAAAGGATTCCATACATACCCGTGTGCTATAATCCCAGGCCTTAATACAGGAATGGTGCTGTAGGTGAAGGTAGCTTGAGGAACACTGGCTACTACGCGTCCTAAAAAGCTTGAAGGGTCAAACGGCGGCTCAGGATTTTCCGCGCCATACCATTCCAGGACAATAGTGTCTCCTGATATGAATTCATTGTTCCTGTCAGCTTCGGTCTTTTCCATAAATTTCGGATCTATATATCCCGCGCTGTACCATCTGGCCAACATGCCCAATACTTCCCTTACTTCAGGCTTGGTCATTCCATATACTATTTTCCCTTCTGCATTCATATAATTCCATTGATCTATGTTCACACCCGAACCGCCCAGAAAATGGGTAAATGTTTGCCATAACAAATCCTTCCCGCAGCCTGTCATGCAGTATTTTTCCGGATATCTTTGCTTAAATGCAGAGAATATGTCTTCCACCTGCCCCAGTGTTTCCGGTTCCGTTTTTCCAAGCTCATCCAGAATATCTTTACGCCAAAGTAGCGGACGCGGTTCAGCGCCGCCTTCCCATACCCATGGCAAGCCTACATATTTACCGCCTGCAACCTCGTACTTTTTCATAACTGATTCAAACGTACTTCCAAGCTTCTCTTCGGCAAAGCTCTTGTAATACTTATAAAGATTGGGCGTAAAGGTTTCCAGTTCCTCGCGTGTTATGGCAGCCTCAGCAGAGCTGAATTTACTGTCAGTCACATTAGGGTTGAAAACATCAGGCGTTTCCCCAGACATGAGCATAACCGTAAGCTTATCATATGTAGGTGATGAACTCATTTCGAATTCCATTTTAAACCTGTTTTCCAGCTCGGTTAATATCGGACTGTTCCCTTTTTTCGGAATAGTCGTGATATCAGTCACTTTGAAGAATTTGACCTTGATAACCGGAAGGTCTTCAGATGCTGTTGTTCCTTGCGTTGTCGAGTCCGGAGCGGTCGTTACGGATTCACTTCCGTTTGTACTGCTTCCGCCATTGCATCCGGTTACGAATGTCATCAGGATAAGCATTGCTGTAGTCAGACATAGTATTACTTTCCATTTCTTGCTTTTCACTTGGACTTCCTCCCTCACTTTTTAATTTTTATCTTTATCCAGCTGTTATATGCTTTGCTTTTACCATGAGCCCGCCGGCGTAGACGAAATTTCATCCCTGTTAAACAGCGAAAGCCAAATCAGCAGGTCAAGACCAAATAGGACAAAATAACATTATCTTATCATTCCACAATACCGGTCCTTTCAATGCCTTCCATAAACTGCTTCTGCAAAATCAGATACAGTATGAAAATCGGTAATATAACCATAAATGTGGCAGCCATAGCCGTTGCAATATTTATTTCAATTTCCCCCATTCTTTGCTTTAGCGCAAACAATTCTACTGAGCTTATTTTGGCAAAATCATATATATAGGGAAGTTTCGCCGGAAGCATAAGCTTCAGAGGATTATTGATATAGATATTTGATTCGAAATATTCATTCCAGTGCCATACCACAGATAATATGACTGTTACAAGAATAGAGGACTTTGATATCGGGAGTATGATACTGATAAACGTCCGCAAAAAACCACAGCCATCAATTTTCGCCGCCTTTTCCAATTCGTTTGGCAAACCGAGGTAGAATTGCCGGAATATGAACACAAACAAACCTCCCCGAAGGCCAAAGCCTAAAAACGTCGGTACTATTAAAGGCAAATAGGTATTGATCCACCCCAGTATGGAAAACTGCTTGTACAGGGGTATTATCAGAACATGAACCGGAATCAGCATAGTAAATACAACCATGGTGAACAACACATTCCGCCCTGGAAATTTAAACCGCGCAAAGCCATATCCTGTAAAGGAACAAGCGGCAACATGCCCGAAAGTGGCTAATACCGTCACAATTACTGAATTTTTAATGTAATTTAAATAGCTTAAGGTATTAACGGCTACTATATAATTTTTCATTTCAAGAGCCGACGGTATCCATATTACAGTTATATCATTAAGGTCTTTCACTGATTTTACCGATGTAACAAGCATGTAAATGAACGGATATATAAATACAAAGGTAATATCAACCAGCATGATGTATAATACTGCCTTGAAAACGGCTTTTGTAAAAACATGTTTTCTAAATACGCGCTCCAACATATGGTCACCTCCTGTTTTTTTCTTTTTCATCCATGGTACTGTATGGTTTTATTAATGCAAATACAAGAATTATTAATAAAAATATAAATCCGAAATATATCCAACTTATAGCTGCCGCATATTCAAATTGAAAATCCTTGAAGGCAAGCTGGTAGATGTAATCTACAACCGGATTGGTACTGTCGGAAAACGAGTCGATTATCGTATAAACGACATTGAGCAGTACCACCGGTGAAATTATGGGAAGAGTGATTTTCCAGAACATATCCCACTCACTGGCAGAATCACAATATGCGGATTCGTATAAGGATTTTGAAATGCCTTGCAACCCCGCGAGGAATAATACTATCTGGACACCTGATTTCCAGAGGAAAAGCGTAATCCTTGTAAGAAACTCCTGGACCAGATTGGTTGCATTAGCTCCCAGATATGTCATTATTTCCTCCGGAGCCATTATACCCCGGGAAAGGTCAATAGTCTGCCCATTTACATTCTGGCCCAACAATTGCTGCATTACGTAGCCTGAACCAAGAAGGACGGGAAGGAAGAAAAGCCCTCGGAAAAAGCCTCTCAGCTTTATATCCCGGTTCAGAAGGATGGCAATAAAAAGCGAAAAGGAGACGATGAAGGGTGTATTTATCAGAGTGTCTTTAATTACAATGATAAACATGGGAATAAACTTTACGTCCAGAGCAAATGCCCTAGTGTAATTTACAATACCCGCCCATTGGGTTTTCCATTCCGTAAGCTCTGTAAATTTGCTGAAGCTGAAAATCAATGAAGTTATCAACGGAATTAAAAACAATGTAGTAAACCCTATAAGCCATGGTGAAATAAAGAAATAGCCTTCCAGGACATGTTTTGCCCTCATATTCAACTTTGGTTTCATCATTTTTCATTCCCTCCGCCGTCAATTACCAGATAATCCATAGGCCTTACAATGTGTCCGCCGGCATATACGGCTTTATCGTTATAATTTACATATATCCTTGTCTTATCACTATATGTAACCATATAAAACCCTTCATCGAGCTTCTCATGCCCTGTCATATATTGATTCCATGTATTGCCAAGCCTGGAATCGAATTCTCTGTATGTCTCTGATGCAATACCGAACCAATCCCGGTATTCAGTGGAATACAGCTCCTCTGCCTGTGTATGCTGAAACAAGGACGATGTCGCATATGTGAGCAAAAAGTATGGCATATAACCATATTCAACCCACTGAAGCTTCTGCCTGGAAAAATCATAAAAGAGATTCCCTGGATCCGATGAATATGGGATAAGACCATGAACAACCATCTGGTAAAAAGGGACAGACTCATCGGAAAACAAATACCCCGAATCAGAAACGGGAACCTTGTAAAGCCTGTCCGCATTCTTTAATACATATGCATTTCCTCCGTCAACTGCCACGTGTCCCAGCTCTTTTATCGACATCTCCATAAACCTTTCCCAGTAAGCTGCGGTTTCCTGCCTTGTCACAGGATTTTCCTTTTGATAATCAGTGTAGACCACCCTACCGAACTTTTCGAATTTAATGCCGTCGATATTATAACTCCTGTAATCTTTCATAATACTGCCGGTATATTTGCCGAAGGCAATAACAGGATTTAAAATAAACAATTTTTTTAATAAATCTGTAACAACAAAGCCGTTCCTTTGGCAGACCACATCTCTTCTCTTGCTGAAACCTCCATAATCGCCGGATACGTCAACATAATTATCCTGCAGGAACAGCAGCAGTCGATTCTCCCTGGCAAATTCCGATAATTCCCTTAAGCCTATCGTTCCACCTGCCTTGCCTGGTGAAGATGAATGGTCGGGATAAGCGCCGTATCCTTCTCCCTGCCATCCTTGAAGCCCCACCTGTATCCGGCCGGCACCCTGCTTCAACAAGACCCCTAATATTTCGGAGGCTTGCCTGAATGTAGTCATGGGTATATATTTATCAAATAAGATTCGTTTCTGCTTTACGCCTATCAGGAAGTCAATCCCAAGAGGTATTCCATCCTTCTTTCCAATACTTTTATTAATAAGCCCGTTTTTTATCAGGTATTCCCTATAAACATTGGCCATCCCACTATAATCAGCTTCATTACCCTGGAGGAAAAAGTACCTGAGCGAGCGGTCGGACCCAATGATCTCTTTCTCAATAACGCCTCTTTTGTCATCTTTTAACCTGGGGTCGGTATAGCTCCTCCTATAAATAAATTTGCTATTGATCCTATTCAGATTGATGTCGCTTCCGCTCTGGTATATGTTAATTGTTGCATCATATTCCCCCTTTGTAATGACTGCGAGAAAGGCGTTACTCTCTCTGGACACTCCGAATACCGGCAGCATTGCCTGCTTAATACCCTGTTTATCCAGTACCTTATAGTTGTCGATATCTACCTTGTCCGTGCCGAAAACAGGCAGCTCAAAAGCGTACTGGCTGTTTTCCTTGAATTTCATCAGCGCGCCGGAGCCGTCCGGATAAAATAAATAGCCTTTATCATCGTCTTTGCTTGCCCCCAGCATAGGCATAATTTCAATACTGACGAGCCTGAAATCATTATTCTCTTCTATTTTTTCCATTGGTATCCGGATATCAAGAAAATCCTCCTTTAGTACAATTTCTACCGTAAATTTCAAGCCTATCTTGTAATAATAGTACGCAAGACTGATCCCTTCCCTGGACAGTCCGGGGACAACCTTGACATCATCTGGCAGGGAACCGGCTTTTGTAATGTTTTCCAGGTAAGGTCGTGAATTTGTTACATAGCTAACCTGCAGCAGGGACTTCATTTTTTTTATGTTTACCTCATTTGTCCCTTCAGCACCGGAACTGACGCTAGAAACCGCAGCATACCACAAATAACCGTTTCTTTTATCTTCTACACACAGAGTATATTCATTCCGGTTAAAATACAGTACTAGGCTCCCTGTCTCCGCCGACTTGACATATCCTGCCGGAGCCTGCATCTCATAAGCCTGTGGATAAACCGGCCATAAAAACAGCATATTTATAACAATCAATACTATAATCATCCTTTTTTTCATATTCATGTAAGTTTTATCCTCCCAGTTCAAAAAGAAGCATCTTTATCTCTACAGCCAGTTGTTGAACAAACCGGTATATCTGTCCTGTCAATACAAACATCAGCAAAATGGCAGCCCATAAAAGCACTGCGGAAATAATGGCCAATATGCAGATTTTAATCGTCTTACCAAGCGTATATCCGTTCATTATCTTTGTGCTTCCCAGAAGCAAGAGGAAAATCCACAGCCACATTGCAATCTTGAGGAAGTTATAGAAATCTGCGCCTTCAAAGTTCAGTATATTGGATACAAGCGCCAAGGGTATGGAAAAGACAATGTACGGCATCATAGAAAGAGAAGCGGACATAAGATTTTCACCCAACAACGTCTCTCCATCAAGAATAGTGGTTACGGCAAAACAGGCCAGAATCCAGGACAGCACTGGGATAAGCATTTTTGCCGATTCGATTACCAGATTTGAATCCCTGGCGTTGACATCTCCAAGTGTGAAACTGACCATATAAATATAAGCAATTCGTACCACCACTATTAAAAAAAGGATTATGAGACTATATCTATAGTCAGTTTTACCTCTATTTTCTTTTATATAGTGGAAGGTATAAACCGGATTATATAAAACTGTTAATGAAAGCTTTGCAATATTCAAACCTTACCCCTCCTAAAAATTACAAGTTCAAAAACTGCCTTGACGTCAATCTTCCGTATCTGACGGCATATATCAGAATGAGCGCAGATATCGCTACTGACAGGACAATGTACACAAAGTATTTGCGATAAAGCTGATGCAGATGAAAGCCAAAAGCCTGCGAGTATCCTTCTTTATCACCTGCCATTTTATACCTTTCCATGGCTTCACTGTATTGCCCCTGCTTCAACAACGCTTTCGCAATACCTTTATTGGACATGGGATACCCTGAATGGATCATTCTGACCTCATTCCATATGTTCAGCGCTTCCTGGTATTTTCCTTCATAGTATAACAGGAGAGCGCTGTGAACCAGCTTCATGAACCGGGTAGGTTCAAATACCTGTATATCGTTCTCTACGCCGTCCAGTACAAAGATTCTTCCCTCGCTGTCCACCGCCAGGCTGTTCACGCTTGCGAAGGCGCCCTTCCAGTTCCCTCGTCCGCCAAATACAGTCAGCAGATTCCCCTCCTGATCGTATTGATATATTTTCCTTGTATTACGCTCAAGTACAGTGATAATTCCATATTGATCTAATACTATATCTGAAAAATAAGGTTCTATTGGATTACCCTCGTCATCCGCAGCTTCTCCATAAAACTTTTCTTTGAAACTGTTCTTGCCCGTATCATTAAGCTTTCTCATCTGTCCATACTCTGTTGTAGCGGCATATATCATTCCATCGTTTGCAACAGTAAAGCTTGTATACGCAGAAGGTATCAAATCTAGAAGCTGCTCTTTCTGTTCCTTTGTCGCAAATGTCCTTCCAATGTATTCGATTAGATTGAACTTCACCCTGGTGGCCCCCACGTACCCCCTGAAATCGCCATACCCATCAATAATCATTAGCGAATTATGCCTTAACACATATAGGCTCCCTATGGAGTTCATGCATACTTTTCCCGGTGAAAAACCCGTGTTCTCAAGCATTTCAGTCTCCGGCTTAAAAAACTCTTCGACAAATCCGCCTTCAGGGTCCAGATGCAGTATTCTGGAGTTGCCGGTATCCGCAATATATAAATCTCCGTCATTGTCCACAAAAATCCCCTCAGGCTTTTTCAGCGGACTATCCTCAGATCCCGAAAACACTTTTAGAAAATTTCCTTCATGGCTAAGTTTCAATATCCTGTTATTCCCTGTATCCGCTACATAAATAAAGTTTTGACGGTCAATGAACAAGTCCTGTGCGTCTCTCATCAGAGTAGAATTATTCGAGACGGGTTGTATGATATTTTTCACTTCGTAGGTCAACGGGACAGGAATGCGTTTACTCCCATCCACATCCAATACATAATTTGTTTCAGCATATACGGATTTTCCAAAAACTACTATAAAAACTATAACCAATATATTAAAAACTTTTAACCGCATCAATATTCCACCACCTCACGCCTTTATTCCGGAATGCACCATTGTTTCCATCACCCTGGTCTGCATAATCATAAATAGTATTACCGTCGGAGCCGTTATTACCAGTGTGCAGGCAGCCACCGCACCGGCTCTCGCTACAACAACCTGTCCCCCTCCAATGCTTTGTCCAATGGTCTGCATAGCCAGGGGCAGAGTTTTCATTGCCTCGCTGCTGGTGAATATCAAGGGAGAAATGAAATCATTCCAATTGAGTACAAAAGAAAGCACTGTAAGTGTAGCCCAAGCTGGCTTGATCGAAGGCATAACAATTCGCCAGAATGTGACCCATTCACCGGCTCCGTCTATCCGCGCAGCATGCAGCAGCTCATTGGGAGTCTGTTCAATAAACTGCTTCATAAGAAAAAAGTTATATGCCACTGCCAGCTTTGGTACTATCAAAGCCCAATAGGTATTGACTATTCCAAGGCCGTTGACCACCAAATAGTTTGGTATCTGGGTTATATGAGTTGAAAACATCAGCGCTGCTATAACAATGGGGAAAATGACTCCCATACCGGGCGATTTATGCTTGACCAGCCCATAAGCGCCCATGGCTGATATTATTACCGTAATAACGACAATAATGACCGTCGTAAAAACACTATTGAAGACATACCGTAAAAACGGCACTGTGGAGCCGCTCATAGCTACCACAAGATCAGAAAAATTGCTCAGTGTAGGCTTCCTTACTAAAAAACGCGGAGGAAAAATAAACAACTCATCCATAGGCTTCAATGCCGTTGATACTAAGTATATGAGAGGTAATGCCGTAAAAACCACCAAACCTATCATGAGAACATATAAAAGAAACCATTTGAAGCTAAAACCTATTTTTTTGTTCAGGATACTAATCCGAATTCCCGTCCTGACTACACTCATATCCTTTTCTCCTTTACATGTCCTTTGAGGACAACAGTTTCATACATATGCGTCCAATTATAAATGTCAATGAAAACAGGAATACTGCAATGGTAGAGGCGTAGCCCATCTGAAACCTTATAAATACATAATCGTACAAATGCGCCACCAGTGTATGGCCCGCATAATCCGGACTTGGTATTCCGGCAACCCCCACTGCAATGTCAAACACTCCAAAAGAAGTCGAGATGGAATTTACTGCGCCATAAAGAAGCTGGGGTTTAACCATGGGAAAGGTAATATAATACAGCTCCTGAAACCTACTCCTGATACCATCAATTTCTCCGGCTTCATACAAATCTCTGGATACACTTTGAAGTCCTGCAAGAAAAACAAGGAAACCCGTCCCCATACTCATCCATATAGATATGATAATCACAACCAGGAGAATGGTTTTTGGATTCGTGTTCCAAAGTATGGCTTCCTGAATGACACCGGTTTTTATCAAAATACTGTTGATAAGCCCATATCTGTCTGATGAAAAAAAATACATCCATACTACGGTCATGGCTATCGAACTGGTGATAGAAGGCGTATAAAACGCAAGTGAAAAAGCGTTCCTGAGCTTTAGCTGGTTTATCACCCACGCAGCTATAAACGACATTATGTAACCAATAGGCCCTGTAGTTCCGGCAAATATCAAGGTATTCTTTAAAGCAATGATAAATACATCGTCTTCAAGCAACAAAAGACGGTAATTAGACAGACCTACCCACTTGGGCGCCTGGAGCATATTATAATTCGTAAAGCTCAAGCCTGCTGCCATAAAAACCGGAACCACTACAAATATAATAAACAAGACAAGAAATGGCGCCATAAAAAGGTATCCTGTTATTTTTTTTTCAAGCTTACATTTTATATACTCCGGTGATCTCATCATCTATTATCCTCTTCATCTATAATAATCCCATACTCTTCATGCTTACTTCTCAATTCCTTGTTTATATCCTTGACAGCCTGCTCAAGGGAATCCCTGACCAGCATCCCTCCAATGACCGACCTGATCCAGGCGTTGGTGATATGCCTTACTGTAAAATACCCGCCAGGCGTAACAGGCATTTCTTTATACTCCGGCCATTGTCCTATGATTGTTTCCAGATCGTCCTTTTTCCATGGTATATTTTTAAAAGCTTCAATGTTTGAGGTGTTCCAGCGTGCTTCCACACCTATCAGCGCTTCCAGTTCCTTTCCAAATTGTTCCTGTGTTCCGGAGGACGTCCACCATTTGAGAAACTCCCATGCTTCCCTGCTGTATGCTGTCCGGCTCAGAATCATAGCCGCTTCCGCGGAAGTACCCGCCGTGGTCCGATCAATAGTGCCGTCCTCCTTCCTTGTGCCAGGTAATGGGGCTATAGCCCATCTGCCGTATAATTCAGGCGCCGACGTGGAAAGCTGCATATAAGTACCAAATCCCGCTATTCCCATGGGCATCTGGCCTGTACGCATCCGGCTAAAAAAATCCGCCTTTACTGGGACTCCATAATTTGTATACAATTCCGTCAATTCCTTGAAAGCCTGTACTGCTTCAGGCGTGTCCAGTCCTGACCTGGTATTATCCTCATTGTAAAAGCTGCCGCCGCGCTGAAATAAAAATGGCGAGATGTCAACAGGGTTAACAGGATAATAAAATTCCATATTGTTCTGGTAAAGAGCCGGCAGGACAAGCTTGTATAAATCCTCCCATGTTTCAGGAAGCTTGACTCCCAGTTCGCCGATTATATCCTTTCTGTAAAAAAGCACTCTGAAATCCATCGTCTCAGGGAGGGCATAGACACCGCCTCTGTATTTAAGAGGTATAATCATGCCCGGGAGGAATCCGGAATCAATTTCTTCATAGTCGTCAAACTCCTCCAGGTTCAAAACCGCATCTCTTATTGCAAACTCCACCGGTGAAGCTGCAGATATGCCAAGGGCCACATCCGGCGCATTCCCTGAAGACAGGGCAAGCATCAACACATTAAACGCGCCGATATTCAATTGGGAGGAGGGCAGGATATTCATATTTACTGCAATATTTGTTTCCGGCGTAAATTGCGTATCCGCCATTTCCTTGATAATCTCCCCCCATTCCTTTCCCCTTGACACCCACACGTTTATTACTTTCACATTACCGTCATCCTTGTCATAGGTGTTTCCTATACTGTCATAATCCACTTTAAATGATCTGACAAAATTATATAAGGTAAGATATATTTTTTGAAATATATTGGATTTCTTATTAACCCATTTTTCTTCTTCAGATCCCACCAGCAAATAATCAATTCCCAGAGGCTGATCCTGAAGGCTAAGAATTACATCGCCAAGGGTATTCTGTGCGTTTTCGATCTGTGCTGTTTTATTTGATATTATATCAGGATCCGCTATCATTTTCTCAAGCTGTTCCTTTATAGCAGTGAAATTTCTAGCCCATACCGTCCTCCTGGTAGATATGCCGTCCAGCATATCTATATCTCCCTGGAGCCTTAAGGCAATCTTTTTCAGGTTTTCAACGATACCGGGGATTCTTTTTTCAAGGTAATAATTATATAATGGATCTGGGTCAGCGCCTGTGATCATAGCAATCCTGTGGATGATATCAGAAAGTGCATAAGAGCTTTCCGTAAGAGAATGAACGAGCCTGTAAAGAGGTCCCATCTTTACTGTCATGGTCAGTTCGTGCTCCCCTCGGCTAAGATAAAAAAGGTACGGCTCGCCGGATTCAGAATGGAACACGTCGGTTTGCCAGTTTTCTCCAAACCAAAAGGCATATTCTTCCATTTCAGCAAAAGGTATTTTTCCATCTATGGCAATCTGCCTGAAGACCGGAAGCCCATCATTGTATGATTGCAGATACCTGAATCCTATCTTATACAATCCATCCTCCGGAACGTCAATCTTCCAGGTTATCGACTGGTTGCCCAGCCTCCATCGCCAACCGCCCATAAAATTCAGCTTCTTTGATTCCATTGACACAGGTTCAGTCATGGGATCGGAGTCACTTGCGCGCCTTAACGTAGGCTCGCTTTTATATAAAACACTGTTTTCAGCCTGTAGCTTTATCGTTGTACCCGAATAGCGGCACTTAGCCTCATAAAGCTTTTTTACCTCCGCGTAGCCAGGCAGCCGCTCCGGCGACTTTAATACAATGCAGCTTATAGCAACAGGCTGGTCAATATAATTAAAACGAATCGTATGCCTGCCTGAAGAAAAGTATATCCTGAATGGAGAAGAATACATCCCCTTGCTGTCCGACAGGCTGACTGTCTGCCACCGGTAAATCTCTATCTGCCTAGGTTGCACCTCGTCTCCGATATTATTATGCCTTGTTTCAGCCCCGTCGTTCCACATACGGTTCAAGGTAATACTGTGAGCCTCGTCGAAAGGCACCTCTCCGTCAATCACCAATTCCCTTTTTACAGGGGAACTTGATCCGGGAATACAATAATATTCCACTATAATTTCATATAAACCAGGCACATTAACATCTGCTGTCCATTCAAACCATTCGTCCGTTTCTTCCCAGACCAGCGCACGCTTGCTGCTGTTTCCGACGCCTGACTTCAAGGTGTAATCATTTCTGCTTGAGGCAGTGACCGCCTGATAATCTAATACGATATCTGTAACCTGAGCCGGCTCGTATCCTTTACTCTCATATTCCATCTTGACATCATGGTAACCCTTTTTCAAGGTTAAGGCCGCAGCAGACTCATCCTGCTTTGAAGAACGGCTTACGCCGAATTTTTCCCGAACAGGCTCGCCAGGTAAAGCAACTGCCGAAGAGGACATATATGAAAATAAAAATGAGATAATATATAATAACAGGATCATTTTACAGAATAGCTTGTACTTGCGCAGATCCTTCACAATAAAATTCCCCCTATTTATATGTCTAATTCTTTATAATCTCCAATCTGTTGTTTGCAAAACCATAACCCCAAAGTCCTTTATTTTCATAGCCTTTGGTGAGAAGCCTTTGATTTTTCCCATCTTTCTCCATGATCCAAAGCTCGCTGCCATTACCCACATGCGACCTGCGGTAGATAATATGGGTCCCTCCCTGTGAATAACATGCATGACACTCCCATTTACCCTCCTGCTTTTCCGTCAATTCCTTGATTTCATATGTAAAGGGATTAATCAGGCAAATCTGGGTTCCTCCTCTTGCCAGTTCAGGCTTGTAAACATGCTCTTCATGATTTGGAAGTCCGGCGTCAAAATAGAAATCAGCATGAGATCCGGGAATAAGTCTGGTATAAATCAGTTCCTTTCCATCCGGAGACCACAGTGTGCCATTGGAACCATTTCCCCTGTTTTTTTCAGTGCCGTAGGAAGTCCCAAACCAATTGCTCTGATTTTCCGTAACACTCCTATGTTCCGACCCGTCAGGCCTTCCTAAACAGATATCCGCCGCAAAATGAGCACTATCCTTTTCCTCATAACAGTCAACATATGCCAGCCATTCACCGTCCGGCGACCATACAGGCTCAAAACAAATATGCCCCGGCCGGCCTGCCACAAAAGTACGGTTTGAACCGTCCGTACCTATAGTATTTATGGAATATGGCCCGATACCGTATTTGGGATCATCCGAGCATGTTATATGAAAGGATACCCTCCTACTGTCAGGACTCAGGCGAATTCCATAAACAAAGCCTCCTCCCTTTGTTGTCAGCTCATATCTTCCTTTTCCGCTTAAACCGGATATGAACAGCCTGTTTTCACCCTCAATCCATTCAGTCCAGAGTATTCTTCCATCATCCATAATGCCTGCACAACCGATATAGTTTGACGTTCTGCCTTCTGTCAGTATCTCTTCAATTGTTCCGTCGGAAAGGTCATATATCCACACATGGCTTATAACCAGTCCTGCAACCATTTTACTTATTGTTGTATCTTCATAACTCATTAATACGATCTTTTTATTATCCTTAAAGACAGAACCTATACCCCAGGAAGCCTGACCTGGCACACCAAAGTCAAAATACTTTTCAGAGGTACCGTCGGCCTCAATCACTCCAATCCTGCCTGCTGATGTAAAAAGAACAGGATTTTCGTAATGCCGTGCATTATTCATAGCATCACACCCTATCAAACGTTGTAATATTTCCTAAATAGGAACAATAAACATCTTAACGCATTCCTGGCCAATGTCAAGCTTGGATTACCGTTTGTTTTCTTTCTACATATTCATATCCAAATTACATATGCCCGGATCTTCATCACTGTTTGTTGGCAAAATATTTATCACGGTATTGCCCCGGAGTTAATCCTACACTTAATTTGAACTTGCGGATAAAATTAGAGGTGTCTGCATATCCAATGGCAGTAACAATATCTTTAATGCTCATGTCACCGCAGGTCAGCATCTGCTTTGCTTTTTCCATCTTCACATCAGTAAAAAAATCCAGTAGATTGCTTCCGACTTCTGACTTAAAGGTTTTTCTGAGATATTGGGAAGAAACATAAAAATCATTCGCCATCTTTGTTACGGTAAACTGACAATTACCCATATTTTCATTCAAATAATCAATATATGCCTGCCGATGTGTATTATGCAAGGTATTTATATTTTCCCCGGCAAATTCTCCAATCCTTTTAGCGACAAGCCTGATAATGGAATCTATTTCCAAAGTGCTTGAAAATTCAGAGATAAAGAATAAATCAAAATAATGGCCTATTTTCGCGGCATCTTCTCTGTTAATACTTTTTGCCTGCTTGATGAATATACTTATTATGTCAATACAAACATACTCGGCCAAAAGAAGCGTAGTCCCTGCTTTTCTCATATGTTCCATAATTCTTGACATGGCTTTATATATGTCATTTACTTTCCATAATGATAAAGTCTCTTTAAAATATATAATCTCCTGATAAGGGTATGAAGTATCGGTGTTTAATACCAATGCCATTTGTGAAGGCGGAATAACAGTATCAGCGTTACTAAGAAAACGGTACTTCAATGCGAACCGGGCGCTAATATAGGACTTGGGCAGCATTGAAATATCTTCATATTGATCGCCATATGATATTGTAAGCCTTATTCCGTATTGCCTGAGAATACTATCTCTTAATGTTATGAGATTATTATTGATAGATACACGCTCATCATTATCAAAACATAAAACACCAAGAAAACATTTTTCTCGTATATAATCAAAACCTCCGCAGCAAAAATATCCCTCAATTTCCGGCGGCAATAGCTGATGAAGATTCCGGCACATATCAAGTTCTGAAATGAACGCATTATCAAGCGCGCTGCTGTCTGACACAATGATGCATACGCAAAAGAAAGCATACGTAAATTTAACGCCCATATATTTACAGGCGTCATTCATATCCGATACATTGTAAAACCTGCCCCTTATGACATTTGAGACAAAATAGTCAAATAATGCCGGCGTGCTTTCATGTAAATTTTTTCTGATACGTATATTTTCCTGATACAGCTTTTCAAGGGACGACTGTATTAATGATATTTCATTCAGATGCCTTGAATGCTTTTCCCCCGGACTACTGCCATACCCTATTAACGGCAAAGAGATCTGAAGCAGCTTCCGCATGGGCTTGTATGCCCTCTCTATGGCCACTATAGCTAATATGCTTCCGCAAAAGAGCGTTACCAGCAGCAGAATGAAAAGGAATTGCCTGTCGGTATATATAGGCGCCAAAAACCTGGATTTATTCATAAGTCTCAATATTGTTATATCATTGACACCGGCCTTTTTTAAGGAAGAATAAATAACACCGTTCACAGTCAAATCGCATTCCGAAGGCATTGTCTCCAGCTTTACCGCAATTTCCTCCCCGATTGCAGCATAATTATTATCACTTGATGATATCAATTTATTTTGACGGTCATATATAAAAATCAACTCATAATCACCGTCTACAACACCTGTGCTACCCCAGAAGTCCTCTTCTTCAAATATATATGTGCAGACGAGATAATAAGAAGGTATCGCAAGTAAAATATGATCCTTGCCATTTATATATTTGAATTCCTCCGAATTGTAAAACGAGAGAATGTCTTTGGATTTCAGCGAAGTCAGCAGCGCTTTAAAACTCCTGTACTTCCCGTTTAGAGTTTCTGCGCTGCAAAAACCGTTAAATGTTAAAAACTGACTGTCGTCTCCATAGTATATAATAATATCCTTGATGGAACCTGTTACTGTATTGCGGATATAGTCTATCATTTTTGACGACTGAAGTTTTCTGCTTTTTATGTAAACAGGAGTAAATTCAGGCAGCTTTTCAATTTCATTACTAAGCCTGTTTGCCTCCTTAAGATGATTGTTAATTAAATAATGTATTCTATCCAACTGCATAGCATTGATCTTATCAATGTAGCTTGTTTGTGTCTTTTGTAAATATGAAGTGAATATTAAGCCAATGATGACAATAACAAGCATATTAAGTGTTATGAATACCATAATATTGTTTATGAGCATCTGACGTTCAATATATATACTTTTTAACGCCCGATAAGCTGATCTCATCATATAGTCTCTCCTGCCATATTCTGGTGCTGGTATATGAATCATGCTTTGACTCACCAGGAGATATAACATTTTATGTTACTATTACGTTATATCGTAACCGAAAACACTTCCCCCCCATTCAGATCCATGTCAATAGTTACCATTTTACCGATATAATCTGTGAGGTCGATTTCAGGAATCATCCTGTGGTAATCCCCTCTCAGTTGCGCCATTCCGATGTTCTTCCCATCACTATCCTTGACGGTTATATGAATGACGCCTTTCATGTTTATATGAAGCTTTGCCTGGACTACCTTCAACGGAACAGTCTTTATCGTACCTCCCGATAGGGAAGCAAAACCATCCTGCCGCAGCCAGGCTCGGCCGGTAGCGGCTGACATCCGGTTGACATCAGTTTCCATGTGATCCGTATTGATTGCGCTGTAATACAAACAAAGACGTCCGTCATCCAACTCCATGAAGTTTGCCGAATAAATCCCTCCTTTGTCCCAACCGGTTTCACCGCAAGCTACTGCAAATGAATTGCGGTTCACAGAAAAATCAATACCGTCATCGGACCAAACCATCTGTATATTAACATGCCCGTCTAGAGCCGTAAACAGTTGTACATGCCCTATGTACATACCGGCATATTCTTGAACATCCATCCCATAATACTGGTATCCCGGCGGAGCGTCCGCAGGTGGTTCCATAACTACCTGTTGATTCGTCCAATGGATGAAATCCTTGCTTTCCGAACGTGCAACAACACGCAGTAATTTCACCCTATCATCCACAATACCCCCTCCGCCGTCATCTTTTATAAGACTGCCTCCACACTTGAGGGCTACATCTATTTCCTTCCGTTCGGGAAGTATCTGCATACCGCTTATCCTTATAATGTCCCCGCAGATTTTTTTACGGGCGTTGCACGTATAGGCAAGAAAGTGTTCCCCCTTAGTCGTCTCTCCTTCCACCTTTGTCAGTTTACCATACAGGACATACTTATTAATGCGTGTATCATAAAGAAATGTATATGTATCCTCAGATCCTATCCAGTAAGGTTCACCAGGAAACTTTTCCCAATGCACGCCATTCTTGGATCGCCGGATGACATGGTGCGCATATGGTACTGCATCCGAACACCGCATGAAAGAAGTGCCAAGATAGGGATATCCTTCATATGTTCCCGGTCTGTCATAGAAGCCCTGGCCGCACTCCTCTCCGTCATCAATGATGTCAAGCTGATGCCGTTCCTTCTTCCAGTTGATTCCATCGTAGGAGGTTGCCAGACCGCAGAGATAATCATCCCCCTTGCTGCCAAAGGTATAATAGACCGCGGTTACCGGCCCGGTTTTTCCTGTCGGTCGAAATCCATACGGACCTATGCCCTCCCATTCATATTCTTTCTGAATGACAGGATTGCCTGCTTCCTTTTCCCACGGATGAAAAGTACGGATAACATTTTCCTTTCTGCTGATGTATTTATCATCAAGAAACAGGTATCGTTTGCTGTACATGTGTATTCTCCTTTTGAACAATAAGTTGAAATCCTTTTAATCTATCGCCTTATTTAATTGACATAATTTCTCATCATGTATAGTATAGCAGCCCTGACCCTGGCAGTCTATACATGTAGAATTTGATTATGTTCGGTATATTTTTCTCACCGATAAAGATTTCTGAAGTATCTTTGCAAATCTTCCTGAATGCTTTCAGGTACAGGCGATCTATAATCATGTATCATTTTCTCAACCTCATTATGTGCCTTTTCCAGCATGGACGGAGCATCTTCATAACCACCTGTAAAATCAAACATGGCATTTTTGAAGAACTCACCACTCCTGAGCAAATCAAGGGTCAGGTCGTCTGTCAGGAAATTCCCGCCGTGTCCTGCATTTAGTACGCTTTCTATTCCCCTCTCCAGATTGCAGGTGGAGATACCATCTCCCATAAACCGGGCAGCCTCCAGCCATGCCGACTGGATCAGCATCATTTCGGCAGACATGCCGTTGGCATTATGGCAGGAGCCGATACCATTCAGGAAATCCGATCCCGTGTTTTGCGCTGCCAGCATGAAAAGCATTCCCTCTGCACCATTCTGCTGATCATACCGGTAGGTCATGGTTCCCCCGCATTCCGCCGCTACAGGGATGCCATAGGATTTTGCCAGCTCGGTTGCGGCAGCCTTCCACAAGACCTTGTCTACGGTATAATACATATCATGCCCAGTCCTCATGTTGCTTCTAGAGGGTCCGAAGAGATAAAGAAAAGGATTTCCGGGGTTTAATATCTGAGTAAGCGCTGCCACGAAAATGTTTTCCGCATTTCCCAATAGCAGTGTTGTGTCCTTGCTGTAGGGTGAGGTTGTTCCCGCCATGGGACAGATGGTTGGTATTACGGGAAAGTTATTTGCTGTTGCACCCAGCAGCAGTTCAACATTGATATCCGTCAGCGTCAGTGGAGATACTATGGCAACGGCAACCGTCATCAGCCTGCTATTGGACAGTTCCCTCC
>Ga0366766_1014_pt1 | contig 19410 bp, 13 predicted proteins | sample TotcelHN113001N4_FD_207064 | JGI IMG/M metagenome (GOLD analysis project Ga0366766, IMG submission 207064) | Enriched cells from coal bed in the Powder River Basin, Montana, United States - Total cells N11 rep1 HSBNCT.N11.300.1.N4 ... | reverse complement strand
TATATCTCCGTCGCTTCATGGGCAGCTCCTGGTAATGTTGTCCCTCCGCCCTTTAAGGTACCTTCGTTTATATGTATTGACTTTTCTCCAGCCACTATATCATCCAGCAACATCCTGGATGAATATTCAGGGCTGCATACAAAGGATTTTATCTCCAGTGAATTTATAACTTTTCCCTTTGCCATTTGTCCCACACTCCATTTTATATTAAATATTTCTACAGCTCATATTTACCAGTCCCTTGCGAACCCGCATGTCCAACCGCCATCAACAGTAAGTATATTCCCTGTCACATAGGCGGCAGCATCGGATGCAAGGTAAAGCGCCGCATATCCGATATCATCCGGAGTACCGGGCCGCTTGAACGGCACATGTGACATGATGCTTTCAAACCTGCCATCCGTATAGATACCGGCTGTCATCATATTCGGAACCTGGATGGAACCTGGCAATATGGCATTAACATTGATCCCATAAGACGCCAGTTCGATGGCCATCGCTTTTGTCAGGTTGATTACTCCTGCCTTTGCCGCTGCAAAGGCACATTGGTTCCTTAACGGTACCGCACCGACAACCGATCCAATGTTGATCACTTTTCCATATCCTTTTTGCGTCATGTATTTCAAAGCCGCTTTACTGCAATAATAGACCCCGTCCAGATCTACATTTACAATTTTTCTCCACATGTCATCCGGGAATTCATGAATAGGGCGTCTATCCTTAACTGCAGCATTTATACCTGCATTATTGACAAATATATCGATCTGCCCGAATTCCTCCATGGTCCTATCTGCCAAAGCCTGCGCTTCCCCGGAGTCGCTCACGTCTGCTTTTATGAAGACGGCTCTGCCCCCAGTTGCTTTGATCTCATCTACGACTTCCAGCCCCATATCTTCATCTGTACCGCTCACGACCACGCTTGCACCATTTCTGGCGAAAATTCCAGCCATACCGAGGCCTATACCTGATGTGGATCCTGTTATGACGGCAACCTTGCCCCTCAAATCGACTTGCATATTTAATCCCCCATTTTTACCATCATTTTTATTTTAGTATCGTTTTTATATGTTGCTGTTTTAATCGCTTCAACAGCGTCTTTAAATGCAATTCTATGCGTGATCAACGGCTTTAGGTCCAAACCTTGCAGGGACATTTTTTCAATGATATCGGCACAAAGTCCTAATTCGCATGTACTGCCTCTCAGCTGTATTTCGTTCAGTACCATTTGATCAATTGGAAATCCGTCTAGTGTCCTCTCATAAAAACCCACAAGCGTCATGCTCCCCTTGGGCCTGATTATACCGACAGCGCTATTGACAGCTTCAATATTTCCTGATGTCTCCAGGACTGCATCCACACCTATATGAGCGGTATTCTTCTTTACAAATTCAGAAAGGTCTTCCTTGGTAATATTGACTACAGCATCCGCGCCTAACTTTTTTCCAATGTCCATCTTAAACTGTTTCCTGCCACTAAGCAGCACCTTCGATATTCCCATATTTTTGGCAAGTGCGACCGCAGCCAAGCCAATGGGGCCTGTTCCAATGACCAGCAGGCTGCCATCCTTATCCACTCCGCTTTTCTTCAGTCCATATAAGGCTATTGTAGCCGGCTCAATCAAGGCAGCCTCTTCCAGGCTGATGTTATCCGGCAGTTTATATACATGCCGTTCAGGCATAAGCATATATTCTGCAAAGCTACCGTCCCAACAGTTTACTGTGCCAACTGACCTGAGATCCTTACATTTTTTAAAATCACCCTTTATGCAGGCTTCACACTTTTCGCAGGATACAGCATTGTCCGCTACGACTCTGTCCCCCTTTTTCAAATCTTTCACTGCTTCTCCGGTTTCCTCTATAATACCGGACCACTCATGACCGATTCTAACCGGATACCGGATCAAGCCATCCTTTACGAAGCTTATATTGCCGTCCAGGATTGCATGGTCCGTTCCACATATCCCACTGTAGGACACTTTGATTAAAATATCACCCGGTCCTGCTTTCGGCTTCTCTACATCAATCATGCCAATATCACCAGGACCTTTTACAACAATCGCTCTCATATCAATCATCCCTTCTTTTATGAAACAGCACGGCGTCATCGGTTACGCTTTGATCATAAATAATATGTTTCTTACTGAAAGATATATTCTAGTCTCCTAATACTACAGCGTAAACTTCATTAATTTATCGGCATTTATGCGCCTTTCGGAGATATCGCTAAAGCTTCATGGCGTTATCTCTGAAAGGATGATTTGGTTGTTTACGCTGCAGTACTACCTGTATTTATCATATTTCTCCTGTTTATGATAAAAAAGCTCCAAATTGCTCTTCAAAACCACATGGGGGTCAACGAGGATTTCACCTTCCACTTTTTCTTCCTTTGTTATATGCTTATAAAGAGATTGCACAGCCAGTCTACCCTGTAGAAACGGATCCTGGAAAATAGAAGCTTGGATCGTCCCATCTTCAATATACGCCTTCAGTTCCGGAAAGAGATCCGAAGTGACTAGCCTTACTTTTCCTGCCACGCCTGATTCCTTCAGCTTTTTACAAACTGTATAAGAGTTGGAAGAATTTACGTAAATGCCCCCAATCTCCTGATATTCTGCCAGCAACTTCCCTGTAGCGTAATATGCAATATCCGGGTCGTCCTGGTTTTCATAAATACCCACCACGTCTAACCTTCTGGCTTCTGCTTCAAGCATGAATCCCTCCACGGTTTCCCTGTGGATCTGTGATTCCTTGTTGCAGGTAAAAACAGCTACCGGTTTATTACCGGACATATAGCCCAGCAGCTCTGCAGAAAGTCTGCCTGCAACCTTTCCGTTGGGCCGGACGCAGAAAATTCTGCGGCTTTCCGGCATATCAGATGCTACCAAAGCAATTGCCAGGGATTCTGACGGTAAATGTGCCAGAAGACTTGTCATGATTCTTGGTGCCACACACAAGACCACGCCATCATAGCCAAGCGCATAATATTCCTGCAGCTTTTCAGCAAGCTCCTGCTCCTTTGCCGGATAAGGGCTACGTGTTATGAAGATATCTCCGGTAACCTTATAGTCCTCCAGTTCTTCATATGCAAACCTTATCCCTTTCGCTACCTCATCCAGATAACTGTGCACCGATGCTTCAAAAAGGACACCTATTTTTATCATATTGCGGGACAGGCTTTTTGCAATCTTGTTTCCCCTAAACCCCATCTCTTCAGCCGTCTGCAATACCAGCTCCCTTGTCTCTTTGCTCACTTTTGGCTTGTCATGCATAGCCCTGTTTACCGTACCTACAGATATGCCAAGCCTTTCGGCAATGTCGTAAATTGTAACTTTTTTCATATTCCTTCCTTTTAGCGTAATCGATTATCCCTAATTCATATTATATTATGAAAATAGCTTTTGTCAACATGTAGCAGGCCAAAACATGCAAAAAAATTACATCCTTCATTCTCTCTTCTGGTGTGCAACCTTAAATTCCATCAGCCTTCCCTTTTCATAGCGTCCTTCGATTACCGTATTCATAGGTGTTATCTTTATATTAATTCCATATTGATTTTAGGATAACCTTAATTTAGCTTTCGGACAGTCGGACAGTCGGACAGTCTGCCACTCGTTTGCATTTTTATCATTTATAAGCCCCATATTTATGGGCACATTGGTACATTGTAATTACATTCTCTGTAGGTGTATTATCCTGGATTGCATGGGTTGGGGCAAAGTGGTAGCCGTATCCATCCATCATGATTTCAAGAGTCCTTTTCACATCCTCTTCTACATCACTGACAGGGCCATATGCGAGCGGGCCAGCCGTGGATATGCATCCCCTGAAAGACAATCTTCCACCAAAATGCTTCTTTAAATAGATCGGATCCATATTTGTTGCTTCAGGCTGCAATGTGTCCACAGCCTTTACCCCAATCTCTATAAAATCTTCATAAGCCCAGCTGGAACTTCCGCAGGTGTGGACTATAACCGGCAGCCTGTACGCTTTTGCAAGATCCATGAACCGTTTATGTATAGGCTTAAGGACTTTCCTATACATGTCAAGGCTAATCATTGGCGTATACTGTGTGCCAAGATCCTCACCAAGCCACACGAAGTCTATCTTCCTCGGACATTTGTCCAATATCCTTTCCAGAACCCCAAGATACATACTCATCCGCCGGTCAATAAAGTGTAAAGTCGCCTCGTTTTCAAGCTTCAAATTGACCAGTGTGTCCTCCATGCCCATTATTCTTCCAGTTGAGTTGATGATATCCGGCATACCGGCGACGCCTATATAGATAGCATAATCTTTATATGTTTTCAATTGCTCAAGTACTGAATTATAGTCGAAATCATCCGGATCGGGTACTAGGAAATTTTCAATAATCTCATCATCCGCCCCTGCCAAAGGAAAATCGCAAAAATCCCAGTATCCTCCCGTTTCATGCTTCACCCACCTCATATTAAAACCATCTACCATATCTGTCTTCCGATCCGGTAATGTCTTAAAAAGCATAGGGCCTCTATATGGTGCACCAATGCCACGATAGTCAACTCCCAAAGCTTGCCTTACAAGGTCGTCATTTCCATCTCTTATTCCAAGTGCTTCAGAGACCCTATTATGAATGGCACTATTGGCTTCATATCCAATCGTCACCCTGTCTGTCTTTTCCAAATTGAAGGTTTTCAATACCCTTTCCTTGGCTGTCATTGTTTCTTTTGCTTTATTGTGTATTTTATAGTCGGTTAGAAGTCTTTTTGCTTTTTCTACCCTTAAATTGTTCAAATAGTCTGTAAATATATAGCTCGTTTCTTTTTTGAATAGATATCCGAGGTAAACAGGATCATTGCTCTAAAAGTCGGCTATAGCAATACAAACTATTTATATAAAATATTTAAAAAACTTGTAGGTATATCTCCTGCTGATTTTCGGAGAAAAAGCATACTCTGACCCAGCATCTGTCCTACCAGGATATTTCTCCGATAGCCTCTCCAGTACGCAAAGATACATACCAATTCGGCAGTTGATAAAGCTCTACCTGTCTCATGTTCTATTCAGCTCATATTGAGTTCATCCTCCTAGCTTTCAAAACACATTTGAAAATATCTTGTCTTTTATTTTGTAATTTTGAGCTCCTATGTTCCAAGTCCATCAAATGGATGGATCCGCCCCTGCCTTTACATATTCCGTTTTCCCTTCCACACATCTCAGCCATTAGTATGTTTATATCCATACCTCTCAGGACATGCAGCCCATAGCTCCTATGTGAAAGAGCAACATAATCACCTTTTTCCAATGCATGATGGATTCCAGCCATTACAGCCTCCTGACCTACCCCAAGATGACAGGTACCCGTCACCTTTACTTGGGAAAATACTCATCCACCTTCTCAATCTGAAATAGCATGTGTAATAGTACTGTAAATACCATTATGCGTCGCATCCGATATTGCAATATGAAAATCCGTTGTTGTGTTATGCCTGGCCGCAGGAATGGGATCATTAATAAAACCTGACATTGTCAACAAAACCGCCTACCTTCAGAAATCCCTCTTCTTTACTTTTTACCATCTTTCCATTGATTTTAAGATTCTCAAAAGTGACCCCATCAATAATATGTGATTCGTCGGATCCATATAAAATAGATTCCGGAGAAAATTTAGCGGTAATGGCAATGTTTTTCAAATACACATTCCAGATGCTTCCGCGGTCGTTATCCTGTCCCCACCAGCCTCTGCCGATTCCGATGAACAATAGCTGGGGAGAGAAGGAATCCTCGGGCCTGAAGACAAATTTTTCATCATAAAATTGCTGCCAGACCGGTCTGAGAAGGTGCTCATCCATTTCTACTCTGATATCTTCATATCCAACATCCCTGATGGCTGCACGGTCGGAATGCTGGATATCCAGTGCAATATGGGTCGTATGGATGATATCGCAGTTGCAGAACCGGATATGGCTCATTTCCTGCGCACAGGTTTCGGCGCCTATTTCGAGCGACCGTCCCCAGTCGTTCCAGATGACGCAATCCTCCACATGAATATCTCGCACATCCTCGTCATCCGTTATATCGCCCGGCTTTTCCCACGGCCAGCATTTCATCCCTTTTATGGCTATACTGTCGTCGAAGGATCGGATGAAACACTTTTCAATCCTTACATGTTGGCTGTTTACAATATCAATGCCATCGGTATTATACCGCCAAAGCCCTATCAGTTTGACATTATGGATTCTGACGCCGCTGCATGCGGCAGGTACGATGGTCCAGAGATTCGGGTCGCGTATAATGATGCCGTCCATGACGACATCATTACATTTATATAGCGATATGGATGCTTCGGCCTCTTCACGCTTGAAGGTGCTTGTATCCAGGATTCCCCTTCCCAGAATCCGGATACCGGAAGCGTGTCTGGCCTCTATCACCCCATGGACGATGGCGCCGTCGTCAATGAAAACTATTTCTCCGCTATTCATCACAATCTTCCCGGCTTTATGCACTCCCGGCCCGTAATACCTTACTTTTTTATCGTCTCTGTCCACATCAAATTCCTCTACAGGATTTATAAAAAGATGCAGGGCATTGTATTTACCGTTCACTTCCACTGTAATGTGCTTCGGGGAAGCCATTTCAAACAATATCCTTCCGCCCTTCACCTCTGGCTTTATACCACAAGACAAAGGCCTTACAGTTACCTTATCAATTGGCTTTTCTGATGTTACTTCAACACTGACAGGAGCATCCATATCCCAGTAAGTAAAGGATGCAATTTCCGTCTGGTCCAACGGCCTTTGATAGCCAGGCCATATCTGGTTCAAGGGGACTGCTGAGACCCTAGCCATATATACAAATACCGGTTTCCCATTTACTTTTACAGAAAAGTCAACAGATGCTCTCTCATCATTCGGAAGGTAATACGGATTTAAATCTTCGATGCTAATCAAATAATTCACCTACTCTATTTTAAATAATCTGGCAATAAATTAGTTAAGGCTGTTTTAATTGCAGATGTTCTCTTAATCTGCTGGCATTATCCAAGGCCTCCTGCCTAGAGCTACCTCTTACCAAAAGAAAAAGTCCTACTTTACCCCGGAAACGGTCAATCAGGCCCCAATCGTCTATGCTGCGCGCCCATACGCCTTTACCGCTTAATGCCTTTTCAATCAAATCATGGCTGTTATAATCCGGATTGGCGTCAAAACCCATAAACCCCTTGGTATCAGCCATATTTTCAAACTGAAAATCATGGTTCATACAACAATGATAGATAATTCCACCAAATTCCCTTGCAATACGTTCATTATAGGGCATAAAAAACTCCCTGAATTGTTTAGGCGATACTGTTACCATCGTATCATCCCCCAGATACCAACCACGGGGATTCCACAGCATACCAGTATGGTTAAATGAGCAGAAGTTTCTGCCGATTCTCTCCATCTGAATATGAATGAATTCAATTATACATTCGGTCACCATATCAAGAAAACCATTTACGACCTCAGGTGCAGTATAAATTGCCTCAAGCATATCTTCAAAGTGCCAGATCTGTGTTGCAATACTCCATGATCCGGCAGTATCACAAGGCAGTATGAGTATTTTCCCTTGCGTAGCTTCATTATAATAATCAATTCTTTCCAAAATATCCTTGCACATGCCATCTTTTTGCAGATCAGGCTTCTGAAGTTTTAATACCTCCCCGGGTGTATGTACAACAGGCTCAAAAGCCAGAACATGATCTTCTCTAAGGATTGCTTTTGACCCAAAGGCAGTAGCAAGCGGACCTGTTCTAAAATGGAGCAGGTGAATGAATGGTATATTGCAGAATCCTTTTCCGGCAGTCAAAAACTCGGTAGATATTCTTACGGATTCCAACTGAACAGATAGATCAAATTCGGGATCTTCAACCATCTGCTTGCATATGCATGGATTGTTTTCATCTCCGAAAATATCTGACAAGTCATTTTTCCGTTTCCCGTCAGTCCATCTGATATATATTGATGGATCATTCAAGTCGAGGTCTTCAAGTGCCTATACTTTCCTCAATTTAAGCTTTGCATTTATTACATAATCATGGGGTATTTCAGGCACGTTAAATCTTTTCACTAATTATCGTCCTCCAATTATTCATTTATTTTTTTACTGGGTTGGAGAGACTGGAATCCCTCCAACCCCCCAGTTTATTTCTCCGTATCAAAGTAAAAAAATTACCAGTAATTCCCCAATGTCACAAACGCATCGTACAATGCATCAGCAATATCCTGCATGCCTGAATCATTTGGATGCTCTGCCACACCCGGGTGGTTGTATGGTCCTGCAAATCCTTTATTCTCAGGCGTATTGAATTGAAGAATATTGACAAACGGATAGCCGTATTTTTGTGCGATGGATTGGTCATAGGCGCTTTTTTCACTGCTCCACCAGTCACCGAGAACAACCACGCGAAGAGGCTCCCCGTTTGCATTTTGGAAAGATGAAAACTCAGCCAGCAACTGGTCGTATACTTCTCTGGTGGCCTGGTCGTAAATGTCGTTCTCACCGCCCTGCATGACAACCAGATTCGGCCTGGCCTGATTCAGTATGTAGCTGTCAAGATTGCTTTTCATATCGGCCAGTAAACCGGATGCATCATAAAAAATCTCCACCTGTTTTGTCTTGTTCTGCTGGACCCTGTTGGCAAAAAGATGCACAAAATCCTTGCTGCAGTCTGTAGCCGCCATCCCGCTGTACCAATCCCAGACGCCGGGAGTCGGACCTACCAGGGTAAGGCTGTCGCCTATGAAAAGGATACGGAATGTGTCGGTAGAAGATGCAATCGGCCTGTTGTTAAAAAAGTAAACAATGGAGTTTTTATTATCCTGGTTGATGACATCCGCTTTTGGATCATAATAGACCGTGGGATCCCATACTACAGTATCATTATAATGATTAACCGTATTGGCATTGACAATGAAATAGATCCGGTCGTCCGTCGCCACAGAGGTAACGACATTGAAGTTATACCCGGTAGCATCATTGTAGGCGATTGTCTGCCAACCGCCGGCAGGCCATATCTGCGTATCGTTTTTCATGATTTTGACTCTGACGCCGTCTCCTCCCAGAGTATCACCTTTTTTAACATTACCCATTATCCTGATATTGCCGTCATCGGGCGCAACCCAGGTTCTGACGGAATCAAAATCAAGATTGGAAGGATGCATTGTATCACTGCCAACAAAGGGCAAGACGCTTATTCCATTCCTCCACCAGTAGCTTGCTGAAGGATCCCAGGTCGCCAAGTCCGCATAATCGCTGCCTTCCGCGGTGCAGTACTGGTAGCGCCATTGGTTTGCACCCTGGGTGCTGCTGAAGCCGGCCGATGCCTGGTAGTGTACAGGTTCGAAATACACAGACGGATCCCATGCCACCATGTCAAAATGGTGGGCCGTGATGTTTGCATTGACAATGAAACAGATACTATCATTCGCAGCCACCGTTGTCGTTACATTATAGTCATACCCGTTTGCATCGTCATAGGCGATTGTCTGCCAGCCATTCGCCGGCCAGATTTGCGTGCCGTTTTTCATGATCCTGACTCTGACCCCGTCGCCGCCTCCGACATCCTCCTTTCTTACATTACCGATGAGGCTCACCTTGCCTTCACCCGGCGAAACCCATGTCCTTACTGCATCATAGTCTTGATTGGAAGGATGCATTGTCCTGCTGCCTATCAGCGGAAGGTCATCAATGCTGTTTTTCCACCAAAGGTTCCCTGATGCATCCCAGGTAGGCAGGTCCGTATAATTGCTGCCTCCTGCGGTGCAGTATTGGTAATGCCACTGGTTCAACCCCTGCGAACCGCTGAAATCCATTGAAGCCTGGTACAGGAACCCTTCCGATATGACGAATCTGTCGTTTACAAGTGTTTTATCTTCCTTATTAACAATCTTAATTGTGTGATTTTCAGGGTATCCCCATTTTTTGGTATATTTTCGCACTTTATACGTATCCGCAGCACTGTAGCAATCAACAGTAGAGCCCAATACATCGTCTATATAGATATCAACCAAGCCATGGTTCGGACCGGTTTTTGTATACCATTCCACGGAAGACCCCTCAAAGGAAAATTCAAAATATTCATCTGCCTTGTCGGTCTTGCTGCCTGTATTGTTATAAAATCTGACGTCATAATACTTTTGCGACATGAAGTCTTGTGAGCAGCGTATCCTTTCATTCCAGTCATCAACTACGTTATTGACCGCTGCCGCCAACTGCTCGGAACCGGGGTTATTATAATAATAAGCGATATCGTCGTCGGAAAGCACATTGTTTATGATGACGTCATCAATCATTCCATTCAGGTAAGCGCCTGTACCGCTTGCATTGAAAGCGTCGGTGCCCTCCCTTCTCCCTATATAGGTGCCTTCGGTGACGGGATTGACAAAATCACATATTACCCAGGGAGTATTATAAGTATCATTAACCATTCTGCCGTCAAGATAAAGCTTCAAGTGCAAATTAGGCTGCGAGCTGAACACATCGTGCATCAATGCCGCAACACAGACCTGATGCCATTGCCCGTCCGACGGATACGGGCAGGAAACAGTAACTGCATTGCCATTGAACCTGTCTCCTGCAACCAGACTGCCATCCTGAATCTGCATGGCAAGGCCTGTCGTGCTGTCTCCTTCGTCATACAGCATCTGGACGCCGGATGTGCCTGTAACCTTCACCCACATACTCACACACCGCGAGCCGTAATAATTGTGAAGGAAGCTTTTATGGGTAGCGTCAGCCCCGCTGATTTGCAGGTAGTCGGATGTACCGTTCAGCAACCAGGCTCCTCCGAACTTTCCCGAGCTTGTCCAGGTTCCGCCGGAAGCTGTTGCATCCCGCGAAAAGCCGGAAGCATCATTAATGACAGAGCCATTATTAACATCAAAGGTGTAATATGCCTGGTGGTTTTTATAATAACTGTCATATGGCCCGAATCCATCCTCCAAAGGATTATTACTGTATGGCGTATTATCACAGTTTGTGAATATACTCCGTACAGCATCCAGATATCCATAGCCATATTCCTCGGTAGGACATACATAATGGCCCTCCCCGAATTCATCCCAGCAGCCGAGCAATACCAATCTGCGGTTGATACCGCTGCCATTGCTATCTATCCATGCTTTCACGTTCTCCGCCAACTGCTGGTAGCCGGTAGGCTTCAATCTCCATGTAATATTATTATTTAGCTTTTTACTCCAGGGATCATTATCAAACCCCATAAATATTTCACCAATCTTATTACCAGGGATGCCGCCCCTTTGCCACTCATTATCTACCTGGCTCCAAAGCTCAAGGTTGGTATAATCACTGCCTTCCGCCGAACAGTATTGATAATTCCACTGGTTCTGCCCTTGCGTACTTGAAAAGCCCGTTGACGCCTGGTATGTGATTCCTTCGATTGTAATGGCAGGATCCCAGAATGTCATATCATTCCAATAGTTACCGGTATTGGCATTAACCACAAAATAAATCTTATCATTTGCATTAACCGACGTTGTTACGTCATAATTATACCCGGTTGAATCGTCATAGGCAATTGTCTGCCATCCGCTGGTAGGCCATATCTGCGTGGCGTTTTTCATGATTCTGACCCTTACCCCATCGCCGCCGGTGACATCGATTTTTCTTACGTTTCCTGTAATTCTCGCAGTTCCGGCATTGGGTGCCGTCCATGTCCTAACGGCGTCATAGACCAGGTTGGACGGATGCATATTGCTGCTGCCGATGAGAGGGGTATTGTCCCCCTTTAAACCGGACATTATATATTTTACCGCTTCCGTCTCCTGTGCCGGTGTAGGATTTATACCATAAGTCATACTGCAACTCGCATAAGGAAATGTGTAGTCGATAGAATCTACACTGTCTGTTGATATAATATACACCCCGCTGAACCCATCCGCTTGCGCCAATGCTCTGATCCTGCTGTATATGCTTTCCGTCTCAGGCGGATGTCCGAATTCATACATAATAGGCTTGTTATCAAGTTTAAGATATTGGGAATTCAGGAATTGCTGCCTTATATAAGGCCAGAAATTATTCTCGAAATCCGTCAGCCCTGTGCACTGAAAGGTTGTCCAATCGACTATCAGGGTATATTTCATATTGTTGAAGAATTTTGACTGCTTGAAGGTGGACAGCCCGCTGTCGCAATACGGGTTACTTATATTTTCCCCTTTGAACCAGACAAAATTGAAGACCGTACAGCCCCTTTCCGCATTCCATTTAATAAACCAGTCCCATACCTCGGGATTGTCCTGATTGTAGAATCCGATTAAAGGCTTGCGGTCCTGGTAGGGTGAAACAGCGTCCCAACTGATATGCTCGTTATCATTCCATAACGGGCAGATAATGGGACCGACAATATATGGATTGCCGTCCGAATTGTTCTTGATTGTCGGAAGATTAAGCGCCGGAACATTGCTCTCTGCGTTGGAAACCTGAGGAAAAAGCATCAAGACTGAACACATAATGACGATTACAACAACAAAAACCAATCCCAGTACTCTTATACGTTTTGACATATTTTACCTCCTTTTGAAAAACGGGACACCCCTCAACTCCAGGTCATCTGTAGGAGAGGTGGCATTCCCTATCCTTGTTAAAAAAGCTTTGCCAGATTTATTGCGTTTTCTTTTGCAGCATCACTTTGAACCGATAATAGGACGTCATCGACAACTTCCTTCAAGCTCCCGGCTTCCCTGTACATGGCCAGGATGTTTTCCAGCGGAGACCCCGCCTGAATAGCGTGGGACGGTCCTAGAATCAATCCGCCCTCCGGGAATATATCCAGTCTTCTTCGAACCTCCTTCATAACATCTTCCGGCGTTCCAAAAGCAATTTCCTTCTGGACGTCCATGCTCCCTTGAAATACCAGCTTGTCGCCAAAATTTGCTTTCAAATACGCGATATCCATTTTCGGCCCCGTCGGCTGCACAACATCCTGGATGTCAAGCCCAAGCTCGATCAGCCTTGGTAAAAAGGCATCAACAGCCCCGCACATATGCATCATCACCTTGGCTCCATTACTGTGCACCATATCAAAATATTGTTTAAACCTGGGCGCAAAGTGCTTTTCAAATAATGGCAGGCTGATCATGGGACCCAACTGGTTTCCCAGGTCCTCCCCGATATGCGTGAAGTCAACCATTCCATCTGCCGCTATCAGGGCTTTTTCATGCATTTCATAATAGAATTTGAACCTGTGCTCCATGATTTCCAAAAACACTTCATTGTCATCCATCAAATCCATCAGCACTTCTTCCATACCCCTTGCCCGGGAAATGCTGTTGATGAAGTCCATGTCTCCCGGTCCGCCGAAACATACTGCATATTCGCCATTTAATTTGCTGCATTGCCCCTTGATGGAAGAATAATCAAACCAATCAGAAGAAGGGAAATGGGATCGGTCAAGGTCTTCAAGGGAACTGACGCCTGCAAAGGGCTGATATACCGATTCCATATATTTGCCGTTTGTAAACTGCATATATTGGTACCGCTCTCCCCAGTAGCCTTCAAAGCTTCCATCCTGATATGTCTTCAATTCAGGTCCTCGGTAGGTTGCTTCTACATATCTGAAATCATCGCCGACAACCCGCAACAATTGCTCGTGGTTTTTAAGGCCGAAATGCTCCATAATCAGATGGTTGATTTCCGGAGTCCCTTCATGCTTAATGGGTATCCGGTCATAACCTTTTTTATAATATGCATTCATCACACGTTCTTTAGAAGTCATTGATGTTCCCCCATTTTCCTTTTTATAGATTTCTTCCAAATTCATTCTTTCGGAATGCCTTAAAAGAAAAGCACCCGGGCTATTGTTTTGAATAACCCAGTTGCAAGTCTTATTCAAATATTATACAGTCTATTTTCCATTAGCTTTTCTCCAGTCGGCAAGCTGTTTTTCTACCTCAGCCAGCACTTTCAGGAAACCGGCCTTGTCCATTCTGGCCTTGGAATCGGCAACGTATTTGTCCAGATCCGGGGCGCTGCCGGTTTGCAGAATAGGCATTACTTCAGAAATGATGGCGTCGATCTGTCCGACCTCTGTCTTGATCGGCTCCGGATCAAATATGAAGCCCAATATCGGAGACACCTTTCCTTCTTCATTTCCTTTCCGATAAACCTCCAAGGTCTTTTCGTCATTCCAGTTGGATGGCCATTGGTTGTAATTCAATTCACCGATCCAGCAATGCCAGATGGCCCATTTCTGCTGGTCTCCAGCGTTCGCTTCCACAGTCGGGTTGTCGGTTCCAGCACCGGAAACTACCTTGTAGTCCTGTCCTTCCAGGCCATAACACATGGTATTGAACAACTTTTTGTCGCCGAACATTTCATTGATGAGCATCATGGACCTTTCCGGATATTTGGAATTCTTTCCGATAAGCGTCAAGGTCGTCTGTACGGAGCTTGTACCCACCATACCCATAACACCCATATTGATTTCCACACATGGAAAACCATTAAACGATGTTGCTTTGACTCCGCCATCATCATTGATTGATCCGGGGTCACACATTACAGCATACTTTTTTGTCTTGTTTTCTGTATTGGCGTCTTTCTTAAGAGATGCATCCTTAGGTATATATCCTTTCTTGTAATAATCAACCAATACCTTGAACTGCTCTACATACCAAGAGGCGTCCAGAATTGATTTTGTTTTATTATCTGTCGTATCATACAATAACCAAGTATTCAATTTATCATAGATCGTATTGTACATCATAGGTGCCTGATCTGTAGCAAATGACCCTAAAGGGATGATTCCGGGTTCATTTTTCTTGATAGCCGCAAGGAAAGGCTCAAGGTCTGCAAGCGTCTTAATACTTGTTGTGTCCAGATTGTACTTTTCGGCTAGCTCCTTTTGCACTACTGCCCCTTTTGCCATAACATAGGGCAGCGGATTGATGACGGCATATCTTTTTCCGCTGTAAGTAACTGCCGGCCAGAACTTGTCCGCAACCAGCTTGAGAATATTCTGCCCATACTGGTTCAGCAGGTCGTCGATTGCCAGGCATGAGCCTTTGCTGACATTGGAGGTCACATTGTTGGTAAAGCCGGAAAGCGCGATATCCCATGGATCTCCGGAGGCAGACATGATGTTCATCTTTTCCTGGAACTGGTTCATGTCCATGAAAACAAATTCAAGCTCCGCATTGATTTTTTCCTTGAACATCCGGTTGACTTCCGCCATGACTGAATCCTTATGGGACATGTCCGGCACCGGCTGCGGCAGATACCATTTCAGATGCACAAATTCAAGCTCCTTTTTGTCTTCCGTTATGGCAGCCGTTGTCCCTTCTTTTGTAGTGTTTTCTGCAGTCGTGCTTTGCTGATTTGCGCCCGTACCGCACCCCGACAGCAGCAATGATAAGATAAACACAACCACCATCAGCATACATAAAGTTTTTTTGGATAAAATTCTGGCCATTTTGACCCCTCCCAATTTTATTTGTTAAAGGCAGATTGAATCTGCCTGCATAACCTATTCCTTCAATGACCCCACCATGATTCCGGTTGCAAAGTACTTCTGGAAGAATACAAATATAAAAAGCATCGGACCCGCCGCTATGATACACATGGCAAACCGGGCGCTCAGGGACGGAAAGATCATATCCTTTGCAACTACACCCAGTTTGGATGCATTGTTCGCCATGAATTCAATATTATTAAGAATTCTGACCAATAAATATTGCAGCGTATATAGCTTCTCATTGTTTATGAACAGCAGGCTCAGCCACCAGTCGTTCCAATATTGCAGCAGTAGAAACAGGCCTACAGTGGCAATGGCAGGTTTTGACAACGGAATGATGATCTTTACAAATATGCCCAGCTCTCCTTGTCCATCTATTTTTGCCGACTCGATCAAGGATACGGAGATCCCCTTGAAAAACCCCTTAAAGACCAGCACATACCAGGGGATCACCAGATATGGCAGAATCAGTGCAAGCAAACTGTCTCCAAGCATCAACCATACGGCAATCAATATATAAAACGGGACAACGCCGCCGTTGAAAATCATGGTGAAAAATACATAAAGGGACAATTGCCTTCTCATAAAGAAATCCTTCCGTGATATTACATAGGCAATGGACGCCGTAAGCCACAGACCTAGCGTTACACCTGCCAATGAAACCAAAGCGGTGACCCCGTACGACCTTAAAATTAGAACAGGGTTCTTTAAAATCGTCTCATAGGCAAAAGCAGTAAACCCTTTCGGCCATAGGCCATAGCCGTCTCTCACAATATCAAGCTCATTGGAAAGGGAAGTGGCTATAACGATTACAATAGGCAAAACACAGCATAGGGAATATAAAATGAAAAACAAATGAATAAATGTATTTCCAATACCAGCTTTTTTATTTGTATAATTTCCTGCTAAATGAATGCTTTCCACTCGGATGTCCTCCTGTCAGAATTAGTTTCCATTTTAAAACAAGGCGCTTTCACTATCTATCCTGTTGACAATCTTATTGGCGGCAAGCACCAGCACAAAGCCTACAACCGACTGATAAAAACCGGCTGCCGAGGACATGCCTATATCGCCGTTTAATTTGAGGACCCGGTACACATAAGTATCGATAACATTTGTCACCGGCAGAAGCAAGCTTGATTCCCTGGGCACATAATAGAACAAACCAAAATCACTGTAGAATATCTTTCCGATTTGAAGAATGATCATCATAATGATAAAAGGCTTGAGGAGCGGAATTGTTATGCGCGTGATCTGCTGAAGCTTAGTCGCTCCATCGATTTTTGCAGCTTCAAAGTACTCCGAGCTAAAACCTACCATTGCGGCATAATATAGTACACTGCCATATCCCAGCCCTTTCCATACCGCTACAACCACTATAATCAAAGGCCAATAGCTGGTATCGCTATACCATGGAAACGGCTCGTTTCCCATCATTCCAAGGATTTTATTCAGTATGCCGTAGTCCATATCGAAAAGTGCCGTGCATATATAGGAGACAATGACCCAGGAAAGAAAATATGGGAAGAATAATACCGTCTGGTATACCTTCGTAAACTTTTTGGCAAGCTCAAAAAGCATTAATGCCGTCACAACCGAACAGAAGGTTCCGATAAAAATGAAAGCAAAATTATACAGAAGCGTATTCTGCGTGGCGATCAATATATCGTCGGAATTGAAAAGATACTTGAAATTGTTCAGTCCCGCCCAAGGGCTTTTTAAAAATCCCAATTCGTAATTCAAATTCTTGAATGGGAGTATCAGTCCATATAATGGCAGATAATTAAAAATGAATATGAATAGGACGGACGGCAAAGCTAATAGTAATAATCCTGCATTTCCTCTAATCTGTTTACTGAACGTTTTTTTCATTAAACCAATCCATTCTATAAAATTTAGGTTGTCCCGGTTTACATGCCTGATGGGTCATCCCACAAATTTATTATCTCCCGGATTGGTAGAAAAGTGTATTATAAATATTCGATTTTTATTTAAAATCCACTCTGATTTTTTATGATTTATTCGATTTTTGATACTTGATTTACGATTTGATTGTTGAGAACATATTCTTTTGGGGTAACACCATATCTTTTTTTGAAAAGGCTATAAAAATATGTCTCATTCTCAATTCCAACCTTTGAAAGTACCTCGCTTACCGTCAAGTCGGATTTTTTGAACCATCCCACGGCTTTTGCCAACCGGACGTCATTGATATACTCATTCACCGATAGCCTGCAGCAATCCTTGAATATTTTCCCCAGATAGCCCGAGGACATCTTCAGTTTGGCTGCAATAGCAGAAAGGCATAGAGCGCTGTCAAAGTATTCCTTTTCAATGATAGACTTTACATTTTCCGCTAAAACCATATGCTTTGCATTAACAGTGTTTCTTTCCCGTTTGTCGCATATCATTTTTAGATGTTGAGATAGAATTGCAAAAAATTCATCCAGTGTTTCAATGCCGAATATGGTCTGCTTCATTAATACAAAGTCCACATCCACCGGTTCCAGACTGACACTGTTGATATCATCGACATTTTTTTCAATTATTTCTACAACCATCAGCATTGAGAGGATTATCGCCTTGTAGTCAAATTTCCTGGTCTCATCCAGGATCCGCTGCAATACCCCTTCAACCTTTTCAAAGTTCCCTGATTTGATGCTTTCCGTTAATAGTTTCTCACAATCGAATGAATACTCATGCTGCCTGTCTGCGGCGATGTTCCCGGGATATATGATGGATTTCCTTCCAACACCAAGCCTGTAGTTGGAGCTATCCAATGCATTCCCATAAAGCTCCGTCAAATCGCCGATATTACTGCTGCATTTGCTTACAGAGGCAGAAAACGAAATGTTATAATATTTTAAAACACAGTCCTGCGCCTGTTTGATCATCCCCGTCATTTTGGAGTAAAAAAGTCCTTCGGCTTCCTGTATGTTTTCAAGATTGACAAGCAGGACGACTCTTTCATCCTCCATGTCGACTCCTTCTGCGCAATATTCGGAAGAGATGATTTCCGCGATGATATTGATGATTGCAAATTTTATTAAAGCCCTTGAAGCGGAATCATTGTTATTTTTAAATTCAATATATCCGTCAATTTTCAGGACACAGACAGAATATAGTCCATCCGGCCCGAGACCGATATTGTTTTCTGAAAACCACTGCCCCATTCCTGCAGGATTGAAGGATGAAGAATTCAAGATCAGCTTTTTTAAATGATATTCCTTGAGAAAATTTCTACTTTTTATATAATTATCCTCATATTTTTGAAGCTTATTCTTTGAAAGTTTATATACTTCCTCCAGATAATTGATTTCATCCGTTGTTTCAACTCCCTCCACACTATGATTACGATTGTCGCCGATCTTGGATATGAAGCTCCCCAACGGTTTATAAATCGCTTTAGATATAAAAACTGATGTGCCGAAAACGATGACAAGAAATATAACAATGATGACTGCAAGCGCAATGCGCATGGCTGTAAACAAACCAAATGCATCTTCATAGGACTGCATCCGGATCAGGATCAATCCTGCGCTTTCTATCTTGAGAAAAGTCACAATGCTCGAAGCTCCTTCAATTTTCTGCTCCACATATCCCTTTTTATCATCGATGTTCAGATTCCCCTGCCTGTAATCCTCAAAAAGCTTTCTAATATAGTCCGGAGGGTCGCTCTGCTTTTCCCTGTCGCTTATGAAAAACCCTTCTACATTAAATACATAAATTTTTCCGACGCTATTCTTTCTCTTGTTGATTTCCTCCAGATTGTTCAAAAGCCAGGAGGCGTCTATATTGATAATAAGGGCTCCGCTAGGGACATTATTTTTATCTGTATACTGATACATGAAATAGGCAAGCGTCTGCATGCTTTTACCACTGATATTTTTTTCGATGCTGTTTTGAAGGACAATCGGCTTCAAG
>Ga0366766_1007_pt1 | contig 26354 bp, 19 predicted proteins | sample TotcelHN113001N4_FD_207064 | JGI IMG/M metagenome (GOLD analysis project Ga0366766, IMG submission 207064) | Enriched cells from coal bed in the Powder River Basin, Montana, United States - Total cells N11 rep1 HSBNCT.N11.300.1.N4 ... | reverse complement strand
GCCAAAAAGGAAGAACCAAAAGATAAGAAGGATAAGAAGGACAAAAAGGACAAAAAAGATAATGATAAAGATAATGATAAGAATGAGGAAGAGGTAGAGGCAGCGGAAAAGGAAGAACCCAAGCCCCTAAATGATACGCATCCGTTATGGTTGAAAAATCCAAAGGATTGTACTGACGCAGAGTACAAGGAATTCTATACAAAGGTCTTTCATGATTTCAATGAGCCGTTATTCTGGATTCATCTAAATATGGATTATCCCTTCAACCTGAAGGGTATTCTGTTCTTCCCGAAGCTTAAGCATGAGTTTGAGACAAATGAAGGCCAGATCAAGCTGTATTATAATCAGGTGTTTGTTGCTGACAATATCAAGGAAGTCATTCCGGAATTCCTGCTGCTGCTTAAGGGTGTAATTGACTGCCCCGATCTGCCGTTGAATGTTTCCAGAAGCTTTTTGCAAAATGACGGCTATGTAGCAAAGATTTCCACCCATATTACCAAGAAGGTGGCGGACAAGCTTACCTCCATTTTCGAAAATGAAAGAGAAAGCTATAATAAATACTGGGACGATATTAATCCTTTTGTAAAATATGGTTGTATACGTGAAGCCAAGTTTTACGATAAAGCAAAGGATATAGTGATATTCAAGACCACCAACGGTGATTATGTTACTTTGAAGGATTACCTTGAAAGAAACAAGGAAAAGCATGAGAACAAGGTTTTTTATGTTTCTGATGAGAAGCAGCAGTCACAGTATATAAAAATCTTTAAGGAACATGATATGGAAGCGGTAATTCTCACCTCCATGATAGACAATCATTTCATACAGTTCCTTGAAATGAAGGAAAGCAGCACAAAATTTACCAGGATTGACTCCGACTTGTCCGACAATTTGAAGGAAAGTGGAGAAAATGAGGGAGATGCGGCCTCTGCAGAGGATCTGGAAAAGCTGTTTAAAAGCGCACTTGACAACGACAAGCTTAAGGTTCAGGTAGAAGCCCTGAAGGCGACGTCGGTACCCGGAATGATACTGCTTTCGGAATATTCAAGGAGAATGCAGGAAATGAGCAGGATGTACGGCGGTGGAATGGATATGAAGAGCATGTTCCCCGAGGAACAGACACTGGTACTTAACAGAAGCAATCATCTCATCAAGGCACTGATTAAGCTTAAAGACATGGAAGATAAAAAAGCAGATACGGATATGATTTGTCGGCATATTTACGATCTTGCAATGATGAGCCACAAACAGCTTGAGCCCGAGGCAATGACCAGATTTATTGAGAGAAGCAACCACCTTTTGGCCAGGCTTGCAGATATTGAAACCGGAGAGTAGTAAGGTAGAGTAAATTTTATTTTGCTTTAGGCGTTTATGCGCCTCTCGAAAAGAGTGTGCAGTAAAGAATTGCGTATTTGCAGGATGGTGGCAAGTCATGACCCCCTGTCGCTGCGCGACATCCCCCTATCGAGGGGGAACGAGGGTAGCTCTGAGAATTGGAACAAGGTAGTTCAAAGGCATAGCATGCCTTGTGCTCCCTAATAGGGAGCTGCCCGTTAGGGCTGAGGGTATTGCGCGATCTTTTAAATTGTGAAATGCGACAGGAAGGGACGGTTCGAAACCACTGAAAAAGTAGCCTGTTTTTGCAATGCTCATGTAAAAATTTGGCAAAATATATGTAAAAATATCCCAAGCATATCGTGCTTAGTATATTTGTTGGGATTAAATGGAATTTGTATTGGTTTAATGGGGATACCAGGGCGGCTATCCTCTTTAAATTTACTGCCAATGCAGTCAATTTAGCTTGTATACGCATACTTCTAAGGCCATATCCTCTGGCCCTTCCCATCCCGTGGAACCTTTTCATCTCTCCGTTTTTCCATTCATGACTGGCCCGTTTTTTATACTTTTCCTTGAATTCCTGCTCTTTTGCCCGCTGGCTGTATTCGTAATATTCAGGGGTGTTTATTCCAACCCTTAACGTCCTGCCTACAGATTTACCACTTATACATTCCCCCCGATAAGGGCAATCCCTGCATGTCTCCCTTTCAAAATAGTAGCTTAATATCTCATTCCCATGCTTTTCTCTCTTTGCCACTTTCCTTACCGTATAATTCCCTGTTTTGCAGTACCATTGGTCCGAATCTTTGTTATAGTTGAACTTACTTTCATCAATCTTATAGACGCTTTCACTCACCGGTATTATTGCTTCCACTCCATCTGCTTCTAATACGTCAAGAATAGGTTTCCTGAAATATCCCTTGTCCCCGTAAGCTGTCTTTATATCGATCCCACATTCCTTGCTTTTGTCATACAGTCCTTTATATTCCGTCCCATCGACATATGCCCCGTCATGCACGTCGACTGCTGTGATTATCCTCTCTTCCGGCACCATTGCAAACTCCACTTTGTAACCGAAAAAGCTTTCCGTCTTGGATTTGTACCCGACCCTTGCATCCTCATCCACCAAAGACCTGAGCCCTTTTTGTTGCATGAACTTCGGGTCTTCTAATATTTCCTTTGCTTTGTCCACTGCTTTTTGGGTTTCAGGGGCCTCGTCGGGGTTAATAGCACTTTCTGTATCGTCTATCAGCTTTTCCAAATGGTTCTTCATGACCTCTTTTGCCTGCTTATGGTCTTCGATCTGCTTGTAATCAGGGATCTCTTTGTCTATGTTGTCGGGTATGGCACCTTTCTCTTCCTCTAAGTTCTTCATGATCTTTTTGGCAAGATGCTTCATGACCCTTTCAGGGACTTTCTTCACCGTATTGGCTTCAGTGTGGGTGCAATCGACACTGAGCCCAGTCCCTTTGATGATTCCTTTTTCCACGCACTGTTTCACAACTTCCTTAATGATGTCATCCAGGCTTGTTTCTTGGAGCCTTTGTTTTCTGAATTTTGTCAGGAGGCTGGGGTCAGGAAGGTCATCTTCCGGGTTTATCCCTATGAACCACATGTATGCGATGTTCAGCATAGTATCTTCTATGATCTGGATGTCTGAAAGGTTATAAAGGTATTGGAGTATCAGCAGTTTGCACATCATCGCGGGTTCTTTTGCTGGCCTCCCATAGAACTTGCAGTAAGATTTTTCCAACTGCGTGTTTATGAAACTGAAATCAATTGCATTATTTATTGATTTTAGTATATGATTATCTGGAATTTTGTTATATAATATTGAGTATAAACTTAATTGCTTAGGCTCGTTCTTAAGCATCTTAAAACCCCCTTGTAGATAGTGTTTGCATCACATTCATTATATCATATAAAGGGGTTTTTTGATACTGTTTTGTTGCAATTTGTTGAAAATTTTACAATATTTATTTAATGTTTTTCAGCAATTTCGGACGGTTCTCTCCTGTCGCAAAACATATCATTACCGCGTACTATCCTGTTATTATGCAAAACAGGTATATATTTAATCTGCTATTTACGTATTTTTACTTATGTCTTACAAAATAATTAATCGCACACTTTTCCTATTATTTCTTGTCATCATCGGTTTCGCGGATCTGTACCCTGCGTATTTTTCCGCTTATGGTCTTAGGCAGCTCGGTGACAAATTCTATTATCCTTGGATATTTGTAAGGCGCAGTGACTTTTTTCACATGCTCCTGAAGCTCCTTGACCAGATTATCACTGGCAGAGTAGTTCTTTGAAAGCACTACAGTAGCTTTTACGATCTGGCCTCTGTCAGCATCCGGAACTGCTGTAATAGCACACTCAAGAACTGCGGGATGCTCAAGCAGGGCGCTTTCTACTTCAAAAGGACCTATTCTGTAGCCGGAGCTTTTTATCAGATCATCGGCTCGCCCTACAAACCATAGGTAATCATCTTCATCCTTCCAGGCCATATCGCCTGTATAATAGAGATTGTCATGCCATACGCTGTTTGTCAGCTCGCTGTCACGGTAATATCCGTCAAACATGCCAAAGGGCTTCCTTTTATCGGTTCTGATAACAATTTGTCCTTCTACTCCCACGTCGCAAGGCTTGCCTTCGTCATCCAGGAGATCTATGTCATAACCGGGAGCAGGTTTGCCCATTGAGCCTGGCTTTGGTTCCATCCACGGGTAGGTAGCAACTGTGACGGTGAGCTCGGTTTGGCCATAACCCTCCATGAGCTTCAGACCGGTTGCTTTCAGAAATTGGTTGTAAACCTCCGGGTTTAGAGGCTCTCCTGCTATGGAACAGTACTTAAGATTACTCAGATCAAATTTTGTCAAATCCTCTTTGATAAAAAACCTGTAAATGGTTGGAGGAGCACAGAAGGAGGTAACCTTATGCTTTATAATTACATCCAGCAGGTTCTTTGGAACAAACTTGTCATAATCATAAACAAAGACGGCTGCTCCACAGATCCATTGACCATAGATTTTGCCCCACATGGCCTTGGCCCAGCCGGTATCTGCAACAGTAAGGTGCAAGCCTCCATCTGAGACGTTTTGCCAGTATCCGGCGGTCAAAATATGTCCCAGGGGATAAGTGAAGTTATGCTGCACCATTTTAGGCATTCCTGTGGTTCCCGAGGTGAAGTACAGAAGCATGATATCACTGTTGCAAACTACTTGTTCACCTGCAGGGCGGGGAAATTTATCGGATGCTTTGTCCATTTCTCCGGAAAAATCAAGCCAGCTATTTTTTTCTCCTCCCACAAGGGCCTTGAGCTTCAAAGTCGGAGATTTGGGCTGAGCTTCTTCAATATGTGAAACAACTTCCGGATCTGCTACTGAAACAATCATTTTGATATCGGCAGCGTTACATCTGTATACGATATCCTTGGTTGTAAGCAGGTGAGTGGCCGGAATGCTGATGGCGCCGAGCTTGTGAAGTGCAAGATGGCAGAACCAGAATTCATACCTTCTTTTTAATATCAGCATTACAGGATCACCTTTTCCGATACCGCAGGCCTTAAATAAAGAAGCAGCCTTATCGCTGTAATACTTCATTTGCGAAAACGTAAAAGTGGCTTCGGCACCTTTGTCATCACACCATACCATTGCAATTTTATCAGGATTCTTTGCTGCAATTTCATCAACTACATCATATGCGAAATTAAAATTTTCAGGGATATTAATCTTGAAATTACTGTAGAAATCCTCATAGGAATCAAATTTCACCTTTGAAACATATTTACTTAACATAACCATAACCTCTATTCATTAAATTTATATGATTTTAAAATTAATACTACAGAGAAAACAACCTAATTAATCTTGAAGAAGTAGCGCATTGAAGCGTTTGCGATATTTCTTCAAGGCACATAAATGCCGTAACAAAAAAGAAGTTTTCGCTGTAGTACTAAACCAATATCATGGCAAGAAATCTGGATGCCCGGCCATTTAATGCTTTCATACCATGGCTTGCGCTGGAATCAAAATAAAGTGAATCACCTTCATTCAGTGTAATCTGGTGGCCGTCTATATATATCATAAGAGTACCCTCGAGAACATAGTTGAACTCCTGGCCGGGATGAGAACTGAAATGTATGGGAGAATCCTCAGCGTCAGGCTCAACTGTAACGAGGAAAGGCTCGGCCTTCTTATGAATGAAATTGAATGCCAGATTCTGATATTTATATGGGTTCCTTCTATCTACATACATTCCCTTATCTTTTCTGACAAGACAGTATCTGTGAAGCTTAGGACCATCACCGGTAAGTATGGCAGTGAGCTCCACGTTGAATCTGTTGGCTGTTTCAAAGAGGAAACCGATAGGTATATCTATGGTTCCGGCTTCATATTGTTTGTATAATTCCGTTGATACACCCAGTTCCTTCGAAAGGGTTTCCACCGAAAGACCTGCTATTTCCCGCAGATCCTTTATTCTGGCAGATATCTGCTTGATTTGATCCGACATCCTGATCATCCTTTCTTTACTGCTGCATTATTGTATGATAATTACATTTTATGAAATTATTCTTAGTGGAAAATTGTATTCATTATTTACAACATATTTTAGCACAATATCAAATTAAAATAAATAATTAAGCACAGGATAATAATTATTGCCCTAAAAAAGCAATTTTCGTTAATTTTTATAGGTGCATTAAATGATATTAATGTATTTTTAGTTATCAGGAGTGTCTTGGAATCCATCGCCCGACATGTGCTTTAAAAATTCGGAAGAGGCTTGCGAAAGCGGCATATCCTTCATTAGCGCAAAACCAAGCTTTCTTGTAATGAAGGTTTCCTTTGTTTTCACAATGAACAGCTCACCGGATTGTATCAACGTATCAGCACTTTCTTTAAGTACATGTGCTATTCCCAGACCGATACGGGCGAATTCTACCAGCAGTTCAACGCTTTCCAGCTCTATTTCAGGCAATATATCAACTCCAAGCTTTTTGAATGTAAGGTCAAGATTACGTCTTGTCGAGCTGTCCTGCTGAAGCAGCAGCAATGGGTATTGAGAGAGCTCAGATATTGATATGGTCTTGTTTTTGAGCTCGCTGTATTTATCAGAAGCAACAAATATATCTTCAACCTCTTTGAAATCCTTTGTAATTATACTTTCGTCCGTAACAGGCAATGTAACCAGACCGAAATCAATTTGTCCGCTTTTTAATATTTCTATAATCTGAGGAGAGGTACGGTTGATGACTTTGAATTTAATTTTGGGATACAGTCTAGTGAAATTTTTCAAGTATGGTATGAGAAAGAATCTGCAGTTGGTGTCACCAACGCCTATCTTGATTTCACCAAGGCCCAGATTCTGCATTTCCAGAATTTTATCTTCTGCGGTTTTAATGAAATTATATGCTTGTTCCACATGCTTTAACAGAACCTCTCCCTCCACAGTCAGACGTGTGTTTCTGGTCTTCCTGACAAAAAGCCTGCTGCCAATTTTATCCTCCAGATTGCCGATGGCCTGGCTGACGGCAGATTGTGATATGAAAAGCTTTCTGGCTGCTTCGGAAAAGCTTGCCGCCTTTGCTGTATGATAAAATATTTTATAGAGCTCAAAATTTATATACATAATCACACCTAATGATTCGTATTAGTATTATTAATTTTACTAATAGATTATATCATAGTATAATTTAAGTATCAATGTTTTATATGGAGGCAAATATGAATACAAAAGTAAGAAGGATTTTTGTAGAAAAAAAGGAAGGCTTTGATGTTGAGGCAAAGGGTCTTTTCAAGGATCTGAGAACAAATCTGGGAATTGCTGGTCTTAAAAGCTTGAGAATAATTAACAGATATGATGTCTCAGGGATCTCAGACAGTGAATACGAAGCTGCAAGATGCGTAATTTTTTCCGAGCCTCCTGTAGACAATGTATATGATGAGACTATTGATTTAGATGCTAATGAAATGGTATTTGCAATAGAATATCTGCCGGGTCAATATGACCAGAGGGCTGATTCCGCAGCACAATGCATACAGATGCTGACATTGGGAGAAAAGCCGCTTTGCAGGGTTGCAAAGCTTATTGCATTGAAAGGTGAAGTATCGAGCGAAGAATTTATAAAAATTAAAAATTACTGCATAAACCCTGTTGAAAGTCATGAAGCTTTAATGGAAAAACCTTTAAACCTTGATGTGGACGTAACTTATCCGGATGATGTGAAAATAATAGACGGATTTATAGATCTGGAAGAAATTCAGCTGGCGGAAATGGTCAGGGAGCTGGGCCTTGCCATGTCATCTGAAGACCTTGCGTTTTGCAGGGATTATTTTAAAAATACGGAAAAAAGAGATCCATCTATGACTGAAATAAGATTGATAGATACCTACTGGTCCGATCACTGCCGTCATACAACTTTTCTGACCTCCATTGAAGATGTTGCCTTTGATGATGGTCCATATACCGGTATAATAAAATCAGCATATGAAGCTTATCTGAAGTCAAGAGAATATGTATACGAGGGCAGGAAAAAGGAAATCTGCCTTATGGATCTGGCCACTATTGCAATGAAAGAGCTCAAAAAGAAAGGTGTACTGGATGATCTGGATCTGTCGGAGGAAATCAATGCATGCAGTATTGCAGTAAATGCAAGGGTTGACGGCAGGGATGAGGAATGGCTTGTCATGTTTAAAAACGAGACCCACAATCATCCTACTGAAATTGAGCCCTTCGGAGGTGCTGCCACTTGTCTGGGAGGCGCAATAAGGGATCCGCTGTCGGGAAGGTCTTATGTTTATCAGGCCATGAGGGTCACAGGAAGTGGTGATCCAAGGACAAAAGTCAGGGATACCATACCAGGCAAGCTTCCACAGAGAAAAATCACCACCGGCGCTGCTGCCGGCTACAGCTCTTATGGAAACCAGATAGGACTTGCTACCGGACAGGTTGCTGAGATATATGATGAAGGATATGTGGCAAAGAGAATGGAAATCGGGGCAGTTATAGGCGCGGCGCCCAAGGCAAATATTGTGAGGGAAGCACCGGCTGCAGGCGATATAATCATACTGCTGGGCGGGCGAACCGGTCGTGACGGCTGCGGTGGCGCGACCGGCTCATCAAAGGAGCATACGGAAGAATCTTTGCTGACCTGCGGTGCTGAAGTGCAAAAAGGTAATCCGCCTACTGAAAGAAAGATTCAAAGACTTTTTAGAAACAGTATGGTCAGCAGGATGATAAAAAGGTGCAATGATTTTGGTGCAGGAGGAGTCTCTGTTGCAATAGGAGAGCTAGCCGACGGCCTGGAGATAAATCTTGACAGGGTGCCCAAAAAATATGAAGGATTGGACGGAACCGAGCTGGCTATATCGGAATCCCAGGAAAGAATGGCGGTTGTGGTTTCCAGTGAAAACGAAGCTGCTTTTATAGCTGCGGCAAGGGAAGAAAATCTGGAAGCAACTGCTGTGGCTGTAGTCACCCGTGAGAAGAGGCTCAAAATGACCTGGCGCGGAAAGAAAACAGTTGATATTTCAAGGGAATTCCTTGATACAAATGGTGTGCGTCAAATTACCAAAGTCAAAGTATCATCTCCTGTTAAGGAGTCAAGCTATTTCAATTCCATACCATCTGTGTTGACTGATGACGCAGCTGACTTGAAAACAGCCTGGCTTTGCAATCTCCACAGACTGAATGTATGCAGCCAGAAGGGCCTTGTGGAAAGATTCGACAGCACAATAGGAGCAGGAACAGTACTTATGCCCTTTGGCGGAAAGCATCAGTTGAGCCCGGCAGAAGGCATGGCTGCAAAACTGCCTGTATTAAATGGCGATACCACTACAGGTACGTTGATGTCCTTCGGGTATAATCCTGAAATCTCAAAATGGAGTCCTTTTCATGGAGCAATGTATTCAATTATCGAGGCTGTTGCCAAAATAACTGCCATGGGCGGTGATTATAAAAGAATCAGACTCACCTTGCAGGAGTACTTTGAAAAGCTGGGGAAAGATACCTATAAATGGGGAAAACCACTAAGCGCTTTACTTGGAGCATATTACGCGCAAATCAGACTGGGCATACCTGCAATAGGCGGCAAGGACAGCATGTCTGGCACTTTTAAGGATCTGACAGTCCCGCCGACACTGGTTGCTTTTGCTGTTGATACAATAGATGTGGGCAAAGTGATTTCCACAGAATTTAAAAAAGCCGGAAGTCAGGTGGTATTGATCACTCTGGATAGAGATGAGAAGGATATTCCGGATTTTGAGCAGCTTGAGAGCAATTATACAAGAATATATGAACTGGCCGCAGAAGGGAAAATACTTGCCGCTCATTCAGTAAGGCTTGGTGGGATTGCAGAGGCTATCAGCAAAATGTGCTTCGGCAACTATATTGGATTTGAGTTTGCCGGCAGCATTACGGCCATTGAATTGTTTTCGCCGGATTATGGCTCCATAGTACTTGAGGTTGGCGAAGGTGAAGACTGCACCAAATTGTTGGGGAATATAAAATACAGATTAATTGGACATACATTAAAGAACAGCATCATCACAGTAAATGATGAAGTGATAGAAATTGAAGCTGCTCTTAAAAAATGGCAGGAGCCTGTTGAACGGATATTCCCGACTAAAACTGACGATAGTGAAGGTAAGCCGGAGAATCATGCATACATGAAAAAGGCCGGCAATGCTGTCAGTCATGTTTATTCAAGCATAAAGACAGCCAAGCCAAGAGTTTTCATTCCGGTATTTCCAGGCACCAACTGTGAATATGATTCAGCAAAGGCCTTTGAAAGGGCTGGAGCCATAGCTGATGTTTTGGTAGTAAGAAATTTGACGCCATCGGATATCGAAGAAACCATTGCAGCAATGAAGCACAGAATTTCACAAAGCCAGATTATTATGCTTCCCGGTGGCTTCAGTGCAGGCGATGAACCTGACGGCTCAGGCAAATTTATTGCTACAGCTTTTAGAAATCCGTATATCAAGGATGCAGTGATGGATCTGCTGAAAAACCGCGACGGTTTGATGCTTGGTATATGCAATGGCTTCCAGGCACTGATAAAGCTGGGACTAGTGCCCTATGGAGATATCAGGGATATGAATGAACAAAGCCCGACCCTGACCTTTAACTCCATTGGAAGACATGCTTCCTGCATGGTATATACCAGGATTGCTTCCAACATTTCGCCATGGTTTAATAATGTAAGTACAGGCGATATCCATACTATAGCAATATCTCATGGAGAAGGCAGGTTTGTGGCTGGAGCTGCAGACTATGAGTCTCTGGTGAAGAATGGCCAGATAGCCACCCAGTATGTAGACATGGATGGAAAGGCAAGCAGTGATATAAGATACAACCCCAATGGCTCAATGTATGCAATTGAAGGAATAACCAGCCCTGATGGAAGGGTACTGGGAAAGATGGGGCACTCGGAAAGAATAGGAAGCAACGTTGCCGGAAATGTACCTGGAAACAAGGATCAGAAACTGTTTGAAGCAGGTGTAGGATATTTTGGGTGAGCAGCAGGACCTGGTTATTGACAGTATGGAAATAATGAATAATGAGATGTTTTGTGACAGGGAACCGTCCCCTGACACAGTGCGACAACCGAGAACCGTCCCCTCTTGTCTTGTCGTATGGAAAGAAAGTGAATAATGAGATGTTTTGTGACAGGGAACCGTCCCCTGACACGCACTCTCGCACTTTTGCTGCGATAACCGAGCACCGTCCCCTTTTGTTGGATCCTTTTGTCGTAGAGATTGTGCTGCTGTCAGATTAATACTGTTGAAATTGGGTTACTATTATGTTAGTTTATTTAATTGATATGAAAATTAGAATAAGTGGTATATTTCTATATTATAATAACGTTATTTATGAAATTTGGGAGGGAATATGATAGATAAAAAGCTGAAAATATTGTTTGTATCCGCAGAAGTTTCTCCATATGCAAAGACAGGCGGCCTTGCCGATGTGGCAGGTTCTCTGCCCAAGGCTCTTTCTGCAGCCGGCAATGATGTAAGAGTAGTTATGCCCAGATACAAGTCTATACAAAGCAAAATGAGTTATGTAACGGATTTTTCTGTTCAAATGGATAATGCGAAAGAAACCTGCATTGTCAGAGAAACTGAAATGGAATATAATAGCGGAAACATAGCTAAAAGTCTTCCTGTTTATTTTATAGACAGTTATCACTATTATGACCGGGAAGGTATATATTGTCACTTTGACGATGGCGATAGATTCATATTCTTTTGCAAGGCAGTTCTGGAAATGCTTCCTAAAATAAATTTCCAGCCGGATGTGATACATTGCAATGACTGGCATACAGGGCCCATATGCATGCTGTTGGCAGAGCATTACCATAAGCAGTCCTTTTATGCAAATATCTCAACGGTTTACACAATACACAACCTCGAATACCAAGGTAATTTTTCACCGGACATTGTAAGGCTGTTCAATCTGGGCTATGATTTTTTTAATCCGGACAAAACCGAGTTTTATGGTCAGTTCAGCTTTATGAAAGCCGGAATTGTATATTCGGATATAATCAACACTGTCAGTGAAATGTATGCAAAGGAAATACAAACACCCCAATACGGTGAAAAAATGGAAGGACTACTATCAAAAAGAGCACATGACCTTTTCGGTATAGTTAACGGAATAAGCTATGAGCAGTTTGACCCTGAAACGGATCAATGGATAGTAAAGAACTACAATGCCGACAGCTATAAGGATAAAAAGGAAAACAAGCAGGCTGTACAGAAGGAAATGGGACTGCCTTTGAAGGCGGTTCCCATGATAGGCCTTGTATCCAGATTATCAGGACAAAAGGGCTTAAATTTAATTCTGGAACAGATAGATAATCTTATGAAGTATGATGTTCAGTTTGTCCTGCTTGGTACGGGGGATGAGTATTACGAAAATGAATTTAAGAATATTGAAGGCAGATATCCTGGCAAAGTGGCAGTATACACAGGCTTTAACGCAACGCTTGCGCAAAGGATTTATGCCGGAGCAGACATGTTCCTCATGCCTTCAAGATTTGAGCCCTGCGGACTGGGTCAGATAATCAGCCTTCGATACGGAACAATTCCTGTGGTAAGAGCAACTGGCGGTCTGGCGGAAACAGTTATTGATTATGATTTTGATAAAGTAAAGGGAAATGGTTTTTCATTTGAGGAATTTTCATCGGAAGAAATGCTTAAAACAATTGAAAGAGCTTTGAGGTTTTATACGAAGGATTCGGAAGCATGGGAAAACCTTGTGGTGAGAGTGCTGCAAATGGACTATTCCTGGAATATACCTGCAAAGAAATATATGGACTTATATTATCTTGCCATAGGGAAAAGAAGGTCGGTAAAATGAAGAAAAATGCAGTTGCAGCAATTATTGCAGAGCTTGACAAATTATATCCTGAAGCAGTATGCTCACTGGTGTATGTGGATCCTCTCCAACTGATGATATCTACACAGCTTGCAGCACAATGTACCGATGCCAGGGTAAATATTGTCACCCAAACACTGTTTAAAAAATATGTGAATGTATACGATTTTGCAGCTGCCGATTTAATGGAGCTTGAGCAGGATATAAAATCAACCGGTTTTTATCACAATAAGGCAAAAAACATAATAAATGCCTGTAAGATGATAATCGGCCAATTTAACGGCAAAGTACCTTCAAATATGGATGACCTGCTCAAGCTGCCCGGTGTGGGCAGAAAAACTGCCAACCTGGTATTGGGTGATGTTTTCGGAATTCCGGGAATTGTTGTAGATACCCATGCCGGAAGGCTTTCCAACAGAATAGGATTGACGACGCAAAAGGATCCGGAAAAAATCGAGTATGATTTAATGAAGGTAATTCCTGAAGAGAACTGGACAAATTTCTGTCATCAGCTGGTGTATCATGGAAGAGCTGTCTGCAATGCACGCAAGCCAAAATGTGATGCCTGTACCATACGGGAGTATTGCGACTACGGAAGTAAAGGGGCAGAATGAAATTATAATACTATTCTTCTAAAAAAGTTTTGGCAAACTTTTGTACTGAAAGCCAGTTATATCAGCAGGTAGTAGTCAGTATTCAGTAATCAGTATTCAGTAATCAGTATTCAGTAGGAAAAGAAGAAATTTATGTATTAACAGCATTCAAACTACTGAATACTGAATATTGGCTACTGATTGTAATATATTTGTAATAATTAAGAAGGATTTGCAATAAACTTGTCGAATTAATATATTCTGTATATTAAATTAACTAAGTGTTTAAAAGGGGAAATTGCTAATGCCTTCAGGCTCATCACAAGCAAAAAAGCCCATTGAAAGAAAAGAAAAAAGCAAAAAGGTGGTCAGACTGGAAAAACGGGAAGAAATCACTCCCATTGATTCTGTGTCTATAGACTGTGATGAGCTTGTATTTGCACTTGATATTGGCACCAGGTCTGTTGTCGGTATAGCAGGAATCCAGGAAGGCGATAAATTCAAAATATTTGCCACAGAAATCATTGAGCATAAAAACCGTGCCATGATGGATGGACAGATACATGACATTGATCAGGTGGCTTTTGTTGTAAACGAAGTCAAGGGAAAGCTGGAATCCAGACTTGGGATACACCTGAAACGTGTAGCAATAGCAGCTGCCGGAAGGGTACTTCGTACAAGCCGCATAAAAGTGGACAGAGATGTAGAGCACGGCAGGGAGATAGATCATGAACTGGTCAACAGCCTTGAAATAGAAGGGATACAACGGGCACAGATGGCGCTGGATGAAGATCTGGCCGGTGGAGACAGAACGCAGTTTTATTGTGTCGGGTACAGTGTAATCAATTATTATCTAAACGACTATATAATTTCAAGACTTGAGGGCCATAAGGGAAAAAACATTGCAGCTGATATTCTTGCTACATTCCTTCCCCATATGGTAGTTGACAGCCTGTATACCGTTATGAACAGGGTAGGACTGGAGGTATCCAGTCTGACGCTTGAACCTATTGCAGCAATAAATGTAACAATACCTCATGATCTGCGGCTGCTGAATCTGGCATTGGTGGATGTGGGTGCAGGCACTTCCGACATCGCACTGACAAGAGATGGAAGTATTATTGCCTATGCCATGGTACCTTCAGCAGGAGATGAAATAACAGAAAGAATATCACAAAATTATCTTGTAGATTTCAATACAGCAGAAAAAATCAAGCTGTCATTGGGGTCTGCAGGTGAGACTGTTAATTTTTCAGATATATTAAATATAAAACACAAGGTCAATATTTCTGAAGTAACAGAGGTGATAAAACCGGCAGTTGAACTACTGGCTGATACAATTTCGGATAAAATCATGGAATTCAACGGTAAAGCGCCAAATGCAGTTTTTCTAATAGGCGGAGGCAGTCAAATTAACGGTCTGGCAGGGATGATTGCAAAACGGTTAAGCTTATCAGGAGACAGGGTGGTAGTAAGAAGCCGTGATGTTATAAAGGATGTAAAGTTCACTGACAAGAAGCTTTCAGGACCTGAATCCATTACTCCGTACGGTATTGCTGTAACGGCTCAGCTGCAAAAGGGCAGGGATTTCCTGAATGTTACAGTCAATGGAAGAAAGGTCAAAATGTTCAACTCCAAAAAGCTTTCCGTTGCAGACGCATTGATACTTCTGGGCTACAATCCCGGACAATTGATTGGGCGTACCGGAAAAAGCATTTCCTTTACCCTTAACGGTGAAAGAAAGCTGATTCGCGGTGAGTACGGAAAAGCTGCTGAAATATCTGTAAACAGCACTCCGGCAAGTCTTGAGACATGGATTAAATATAACGACGAAATTACAATAGTACCTGCCCAGGATGGAAGGGATGCATGCATTATATTGTCAAATTTGCTTGAAGCCAATGGAGTGGATGATACTTATGATGTACTGGTAAATGGTAAAATACAAAATAAAGATTATGTTGTTAAGGATTCAGACACTATAAATTATTCCATCAGGGAAAGTATTTCGGTTAATAATGAAAAACCGGCTGAGGAGTCAGACCGGGATGGGGAAATTTTGGAGGTGCTTGCTGCAGAAATTGAACCTGAGGTAAATTATAAAGAATTCCAGGCAGAAATAGTCAAGACAGATGTCAATAATCAAAGATCGGTTGTGTTGTCTGTAAATGGTGAAAAAATCATTATAAAGGATGGCAAGTCCCAACACATTTTTGTTGATGTATTCAACTATATCCATTTCGATTTGACAAGACCTCAGGGCGCCATTGTACTTAAATTAAACGGGCAGCAGGCTGCATTTACCGATAATATAAAAAATGGCGACATAATCGAAATCTACTGGCAAAAGTAAAAGTGAATCATTTACAAAATGCGGGGGTGAATATCCATCATTAGCAAGAAAAGTGATTTAATGAATAAGTACCAAAGATATGAAACTATGTTTATTAAAATGACATGGATATTTCTTACAATCGGCACTGGGTTCTTTCTGCTCAATGAGCTGGTATTTAATGCAGATATGATCAGGGAAGGCAAAGAAGTGGTCTTCTCGACTATATGGAAGCTATTTTTTGGTTTGGTTGTTTTCATTTTACAATTTCTGAAGCTTATATTTTTTAAAAAAGAAATATTAGATAAACCTTTATTTTATTATACCAACAGAGTTGTGTGGCTATTAATTATTTCATTTTCAATAATTTTTATCAATGTCGGTTCATGGTCATATGTAGTCATCCTTTTCACAATAATCGTAACAAGTCTTTCCAAAGGCTCAAAACCTGGTGTGATTTTAGCGATATGTTCTTTTGTAATACATTCTGCCTTTACCTTTATTGCATTTTCCTACAGAATAAAATTATTGGGACTTTTGAGTCTTGATATTGTTGAGAATTTTCTCATACTTGTTTTTCTATATTTCATGTTTGTGCTGTTTGCTGTCTTTTGTGGCATGATATTCAAAGATAGTACCGAAAATGAGAAGGAAAACAAGCACCTGATGGAACAGCTGGAGGAGAAGTACTTACAGCTGGAAGTGGCTCAGGAAGAAATAAAGCATCAGTATGAAAAGCTCAAAGGGGCAAATCAAAAGCTTGAAGACATTAATAAGAGGCTTTCGGTAAGTATTGCGGAATTTTATACACTGCAGCAGATCAGCCAGGCCATAAGCTCGATTCTTGATATCGGAGAACTGCTCAAGTATTTGAATGACATTATCATAGGCGTAATGGGAGTAAATTACTCAACAATAATACTATTTGATGATGGAAGCGGCAGACTCAAGGTGCAAGCTACAAATATAACAAGTCTTGACGAACTTGCGGTACTTTCAGACAATATAAACAATAACATGCTTAGACAGGTAATGGAGAATGGAGAGCACTTTCTTGAAAACAATGCAGACCAGAATAAATATCCATTTACCCAGGGCAGGGAAGTAAGTTCACTTATGTGTGTACCGCTGAATACCAAATCACGTAAATACGGTCTGGTTCTTGTAGAGCATAAGCTGAGCTTTGCCTTCGATGAAGATAATGTCAGGCTTCTTGATATCATATCCCAGCAGGTAGGTATTGCCATGGAAAATGCGGATTTATATCATAAGATGCAGGAACTGGCTACAAAGGACGGTTTAACCGGTATATACAACAGACAGTATTTCCAGCAAAGACTGGAATCGGAATTCCTTAGTGCACAAAAGGGAAATTATCCTTTGTCTACTGCCATTTTTGACATAGACCATTTTAAAAAATTCAACGATACCTTCGGTCACATGTTTGGAGACAAAGTTCTTAAAGCTATTGCAGATGCAGTATCTGTGTCATTAAGAAAAAATGATATATTTGCCAGGTATGGCGGAGAAGAGTTTATACTTTTGTTTCCTGGAACCAATCTCAATGATGCCTACGAAAAGGTCGAAGTACTGAGAAAAATGGTAGGGCAGCACATTGTCAAGGACAGTCTTGTAACTGCTTCGGTCACGGTAAGCTTTGGTGTTTCCAGCTTTAATGAATGTGCATTGTCTGAAAATGAGCTTCTGCGTTCTGTGGACGATGCACTATATGACGCAAAAGCTTCGGGCAGGAATTGTGTAAAAGTGGCAAGAAGGCTGCTGGAATAAGCTATGTTTTTCTGAACGATTTAACCATAGTAGTGAATATTTCCTTCTGTGCTTCAGTCCATTGATTTTCAGGGATAAAATAGCTAATCCTGTACATTTGATCCTTACCTTCCAAAAATACTTCGCTTCCTTTATAGTAAGAATTATTGCTGCCAAGGGCTGAATAATCCCAGTAATATCCTGTAAAACCGTTAATCCTCATTTTTCTGCTGCTGAAGTATTTATATTCTAGCTGAGAGGTTTCCTTTGACTTTTCTAGAAATTCTGCCAGAGGCATGGACATATTCCAGATTTGAATGAAACCGTATCCCGTGCCTGCCGCATCATGTAAATCTATATGGTATAGTATATCATTACCGGAAAAGCTTCGCGGAATTAGTGTAAATGAAGAAGGATAATTGAAGCTAAAGCCTCCTTCAGTAGATTCATATGTCGAATATTCAACCAGGTGTTTTGCAGAAGTATTCATTTCCGAATCAATATTAGAAAAATGTGAAGCTGTAAAAAACATCAGTATCCAAAATAAAAATGCTGCCAGGATCAATACTGTTTTTTTTCGGAAATTGCTAATATATATGATTTTGAGCCTTTTCATATTTTATACCTTTCGTACCGAAATATATTAGTGCACAGTAATATCCTATTCGCAACAAAGCAATAATAGCACAGACTAATAATGCAGCGAAAACAACCGAATTATCCTGTAAGAAATAACGTATTGAAGCGTTTGCGATATTTCTTCAAGGCGTATATATGCCGAAAAAAATGAAGTTTTCGCTGTAGTAATATTAAGCAATCACCAAAATGAGAGTATTGAATATAATGATATAGTCAGACCTTTTCGTGGGGGGTAGTTTATATGAGGATTGTAGTTTTAAAGATGCCGAAATTTTTCGGAGGATTAATCAAAAAAGTACTTGGTATGAGTTGATTCCACTTAATAAAATTTGAGCAACATAAAAAAAGCGATTAACGCTTTTTTTATGTTGCTCAAATGATTTTTTATTATAAAAATTATTCTTAATTATACAGCTCTTGTAACCTTGTTGGAACGCAAGCATCTTGAGCATACGTTCATGGTTAATGGAGTGCCTTTAAGCACAACCTTGACCTTTTTAACGTTTGGTTTCCAGGATCTGTTGGTTCTTCTAACCGAGTGGCTTACGTTATTACCAAATACAGTATCTTTGCTGCAAACATCGCATTTAGCCATTTATATCACACCTCCTTCGAAATGGAGAAATATCTCGTCAACTTTAAAATTGTGATTTTATTCCTTGGATAGTATAACATATAGAGCTTGAATCCTGCAAGGATTTTTTTTGTGGCATTGCTATAGCAATCGCCAAAAGTTTTAGGGGCTCGATGCCCCTAAAACTTTTATTCATCAAAAATGAGTCAAAAAATTTTTCTGGCATATATGGAAACTATATAATAAAATATGGTATATAAATTATTCGTTTAAACTTTGCGTGGAGAATAACACTTGGAAAACAGAGATATCAAGGATATGTTGAAAAAATCCATAAAGTCCATAAAAGGTGTGGGTGAGGCCAGAGCATCACTTTTTCACAGGCTGGGGATTTATACCATATATGATTTGATTACTCATTTCCCCAGAGAATATGAGGACAGAACTTCCATGCTTAAGATAATGCAGCTTGAAGATGGTGCTCAGTCCTCATTTAAGGGAATGATAGTATCAAATGTCAGCGAGTCAAGGCCACGGAAAGGATTACTCATAAGCAAGGTAAGCATCAGGGATGATACAGGCCTCATTAATGCAGTTTGGTTCAACCAGGGCTATTTGAAAAGAGTATTTAATGTAGGGGAGACTTACATCTTTTATGGAAAAATTACCAGGAGAAGGACTTTTGAAGTTCAAAATCCGGTTTATGAAAAGCTTGACGACCATGAACTAAAAAACACATGCAGGATAGTTCCCATTTACCCAGCCACAGAAAGCCTTACACAAAATATAATAAGATCGGCAATAAGAGGGGCACTTGAAATGGTGCTTGGGAGAATTGAGGATTTGCTTCCTGTTGAAATAAGACAAAAACAAATGTTAAGTGAAATTAACTATTCCCTGGCAAACATTCATTTTCCAAAAAGTGATGAGGATTTTAAGAATGCAAGATACAGACTGGTTTTTGAAGAGCTTTTCCTGCTTCAGCTTGGCCTGTTTTCTTTGAAAAATTCCATAAAGAAAGCGGAAAGAGGAAGTATATTCGGAGCGGCAGCTTTTGTAAGTCAATTCACCGGAAGTCTGCCTTTTAAACTGACAAGCGCTCAGTCAAGAGTATATGGTGATATAGAAAAGGATCTTGAAAGCGGAAAAGTAATGAACAGGCTTATTCAGGGTGATGTGGGCTCGGGTAAGACAATAGTTGCCTTGCTGGCACTGCTTAAAGCAGTTAGAAGCGGTTATCAGGGAGTATTTATGGTACCCACGGGAATATTGGCCCAGCAGCATTTTAAATCGATTACAGTACTCCTGGAGGGCCAGGATATAAATATTGCATTATTTACAGGAAACCAGCCCAAAAAGTTAAAAAATGAACTACTGGAAGCCCTGAAGAAAGGAAAAATCAATATAGCTATAGGAACCCATGCTTTGTTGGAGGAGAATGTGGTGTTTGCAAATCTGGGTCTGGTTGTTACAGATGAGCAGCACAGGTTTGGCGTTCGCCAAAGGGCGGTAATCTCTCAAAAAGGAGAGAATCCTCATATCCTTGTAATGACAGCGACTCCTATTCCAAGAACACTGGCTCTCATACTTTATGGTGATCTTGACATTTCCATAATTGATGAGCTTCCACCGGGAAGGAAGCATGTGGAGACCTACTCTGTAGATAACAGTAAAAGAGAGAGGATTAATAGCTTTATAAGAAAAAAAGTGGCTGAAGGGCGGCAGGTGTTTATTATTTGCCCGCTGGTGGAAGAGTCGGAGGCCATTGAAGCAAAAGCTGCATCTGAGCTGGCAGAGCGCATAGCAAGGCAGGATTTTCCTGATTTAAAGGTAGGTCTTGTTCACGGCAGGCTTAAGGCAGGGGACAAGGAAGCGATAATGAGTGGATTCATAAACGGAGAAATAGACATACTTGTCTCAACAACGGTTGTTGAAGTAGGTGTAAACATACCAAATGCTGCTGTCATGGTTGTAGAAAATGCCGAGAGATTCGGTCTGGCTCAGCTGCATCAGCTAAGGGGCAGAGTGGGAAGGGGCGAGTTCCAATCCTATTGTATATTGTTCAATGAAAGTAGATCTGAATTATCGGCAGAAAGAATGAAGGTTATGGAAAAGACCGGGGATGGGTTTCAGATTTCCGAGAAAGATCTGGAACTAAGAGGCCCGGGTGATTTTTTCGGAACAAGGCAGCACGGTATACCTGATTTAAAGATTGCAAATCTTTATAAGGATGTGGAAATACTGAAAAAAGCACAGGAAGCAGCCAGAGTAATATTTGAGGAGGACAAGCTCCTTGAGCTTCCACAAAACAGGATGATAAGGGACAGAGTTAAAGAGAATTTTGAAGCAAGGCTGAAGGATTTGAGTTTAAACTGAGCAGAAAGACAGGGAGGAATTTAATATTCTAAGAGTAATTTCAGGCGAAGTCAGTGGGCATAAATTGAAAACCTTGAAAGGGACTGCCACAAGGCCTACTACCGACAGGGTGAAGGAATCGTTGTTCAACATAATTTCTGCATATATACCCAAAAGCAATGTGCTTGATCTGTTTGCAGGCAGTGGCAGTCTTGGAATAGAAGCACTTAGCAGAGGTGCTGCTTATGCTGTTTTTGCAGACAAAAGCAGGGAAAGCTGTGGCATAATAAAGGAAAACCTTGCATTTACAAAATATACTGAAAAATCAGAAGTATTATTAATGGGCTTTACACAGACACTTGCAAAACTGGCGGTTGAAGGAAGAAAATTCGATGTGGTTTTTCTTGATCCACCATATAATAAAAATTTTATTCAGGAAGCATTAATAATTTTGGCTAAAAATGATATAATTAGGGAGAACGGTATTCTTGTGGCAGAACATCATATTGATGACAGGCTTCCTGAATACTGTGGCAAGCTGAAATTCAGAAGAAAACAAAAGTACGGGGACACTGTTATCAGCATCTATCAATGTGAGGGGACACACCTCACCGAGCAAGAGGTATTCCTATAGGGATGAGGAATGTCCCCTTTTGAAAGGTGAGGGGACACACCTCACCGAGCAAGAGGTATTCCTATAGGGATGAGGAATGTCCCCTTTTGAAATGTGAGGGGACCACCTCACCGAGCAAGAGGTATTCCTATAGGGATGAGGAATGTCCCCTTTTGAAATGTGAGGGGACCACCTCACCGAGCAAGAGGTATTCCTGAAGGGATGAGGAAGTCCCCTTTTGAAATGTGAGGGGACACACCTCACCGAGCAAGAGGTATTCGTGGAGGGATGAAGAAGTCCCCTTTTGAATGTGAGGGGACACAATACTAGAAACCAGATACTAGATAACAGAAACTCTTCAGTCTCCAGTATTGGAATGTACCCGTTTGATTAAGCGATGTTCCTTTTTGAAAGGATGATAATATGATTTGTGTATACCCGGGAAGCTTTGATCCGGTGACTAATGGGCATCTGGACATAATAAACAGGGCTGTACGTATTTGCGATAAGCTAATAGTAGCAGTGGGCAGCAATGAAACAAAAAAGCCTGCCTTTACGGCTAATGAAAGAATTGATATGATAAGGGAGGCTGCAGGAGGCTTGCCCTGTATTGAGGTAACAAGCTTTTCAGGCTTGCTTGTGGATTTTGTTAAGAAAATGGGTTCAAAAACTGTCATTAAAGGCTTGAGAGCAATGTCTGATTTTGAATATGAATTTCAGATGGCTCTTCTTAATAAAAGTCTTGAACCGGACATTGAAACACTTTTTATGATGACCAGCGTAAATTACTCATATTTGAGTTCGAGTGCAGTAAAGGAAATAGCCAGAAATGGCGGGAATATCGAAGGATTGGTTCCTGATTGTATAAGGGAGAGAATCTTTAAGAAGCTCAGGGGAGGAATGTAAATGGAGATACTGTCTATTTTGGAGACATTGGAGGATCTTGTGGAAAAAAGTGTTAATGTACCTTTTTCCGGTAAATGTCTCGTGGATAAGGAAGAAATTCTTGAGATCGTTAAAGAAGTCAGGTTAAAGCTGCCTGACGATATAAAACAGGCAAAATGGGTCAAGGAAGAAAGACAGCGGATTCTCCTGGAAGCCCAGAAGGAAGCAAATAATACCATAAAGGATGCTGAAGGCAAGATAGCAGCCCTTGTGGATGAGCATGAGATAACAAAAAAAGCCTATGAACAGGCTAATGAAATTATTTCAAACGCTCAGAAAAATGCAAGGGAAATAAGGCTCGGTACAAGAGATTATGCTGATAGCGTTCTGGATAAGGTTGAGGAAATTTTAAAAGATACACTTGATGTAATAAAAATGAACCGGGAAGAAATAAAGTAAAACCAGCCACAGGCTATCCAATTTAGGAGTACTGAAAATAATACTTCCCTTTTCTGAAAATGCCGGCCGTAATGGACTGCATTTTCAGAAACTTATACGGGAAGTGTTATTTTCACCAGTACATAAGTTAAACGCTTATGCTGGAATGAATTATGTATAAGCTCACGCAGGGATGGTCATTACTGTCCACATTATCACGGGGTTTTTTTATTTGTACCTCTTGCCAGAAATGCTCCCAGGCAAAAAATACCATAGATACCAAGAACAAAGGCAAGATATGTGAGTGAGTTTATGAAAACACTTTGCCAGCCTGAAGAAGCCTTCATCTGTTCAGAGCTTAAGACAGGAGAGCCTGCAAGTTCTTTAAAGAAATTAAATTGCATTCCAATCCAGGTGAAAAACGCCGCAATCAATCCCTGAAGAAATTTACCAAGGATATAGGGCTTCATACTAATACCCTTGTTGCTTGTTATACTGTATACCTGGGAGTGAACCGACAACCCTGCCCAGCCGATAATCAAGCTTGTAAAAGAAAGCTTTGCAGCAATTGGAATACTTATCACTTTGCTTGCCATGCTGGCACCTGTAGTTATTTCAAAAAAACCGCTTAAAACTGCAGAAATCATGTCTGCGTTAATACCGGCAGGAGCTAGTATAAAAGCCAGTATATCTGCTATAAAGCCTATAATTCTTGTATCCAGCAAAAGATTAATGACAACAGAAAAGAATATTATAAATGCTCCAATAGCTATAATTAGCGAAACCGAATTTTTAATGGCATCACCGAAAACTGTACCAATGTTTGTCAATTTCTTTTTCCTGAAAACAAGCATTTCATTTCTTAGCTTATTGAAGGTTTTTTCTTTTTTTACCGGCTGTTTTTTATTGCCCTGAGAATTGAAGAATCCCAATAGTATGCCTACTGTAAAAGCTGCAGCAATATGGCAGGCAAGCAAAAAAAGTCCGAGGGAAGGAATTCCATACATGCCAGTGGCAACAGCTCCTACTATGAAAAGCGGCCCGGAATTGTTGGTAAAAGCCAGAAGGCGTTCCGCTTCAGACCTGGAAATATCTCCGTTTTCCAGAAGACTGCAGGTAATTCTGGCGCCGACGGGATAACCGCTTGTGATTCCCATAGCCAGAGCAAAGGAGCCGCAGCCGGGGACTTTGAACAGCGGCCGCATTACCGGCTCAAGTAATACACCTGTTGCTCTGACGAAGCCGGTAGAGTTTAAAACCTCGGAAGCAACAAAGAAAGGGAAAAGTGAAGGCAAGACTATGTCAAGCCAAAGTCTGACACCTTTTAACGCAGCATTTACCGATGTCTCGGAAAATAAAATCAATGCGAGGATAAATATGACACCAAGCAGCGGAAGGGTGAGATTCCTAAGATAGATTGCTCTATCAGGCTTCACCAAGATAAAAAGCAGCAATGCAGCAGTGCAAAGACCTGCAATTATATATGCCGGCATAAAAACTCCTGATAAAAGATGGATTCACTTTGAAGTTTATTATGCAAAATGGAAATTATGATAAATTTTATTCTACTTCAACCATCCAGCCCAAATCATCCTTGATAAAACCGTTCTGTATGCCAGTGAGTGTCTCATATAGCTTTAAGGAAAGCTCACCGATTTTACCCTCAGACAGCTTGATCATATTTCCGTTCCAATTGAACTCTCCTATGGGAGAAATAACTGCTGCGGTACCTGTACCGAAGGCTTCTTCAAAATTGCCTTTTGCATAGGCGTCAAAAAGCTCCTGCACAGCTACCTTTCTTTCAGTTATCTTTATACCCCAATGCTTGATAAGCGCAATAACCGAATCTCTGGTTATACCCGGGAGAATGCTGCCTTCAAGGGCTGGTGTCACAACTTCGCCGTTTATTTTGAAAAATACATTCATTGCGCCAACCTCTTCAATGTATTTTCTTTCTATACCGTCAAGCCATAGTACCTGCATATAGCCTTTTTCGTGTGCCAGATCCTGGGCTTTAAGACTGGCGGCATAGTTACCGGAGCATTTGGTGAAGCCTGTTCCGCCTTTAACTGCACGAACATACTCATTCTCTATAAGGTATTTACCGGGATTGATTCCTGTAGGATAGTAAGCGCCAACAGGGGAGAGAATTATAATGAACTTGTAGGTGAATGAGGAACGTACTCCCAGAAACGGGTCAGTCGCTATAATAAAAGGCCTTATATATAGGGACGTACCAGGTGCTGTCGGGATCCAATCCCTGTCAATAGCTACCAGAGCCTTCAATGCTTCTAGTGCAAAAGCTTCATCAATCTGTGGGATTGACATTCTCTCATTGGAGCTGTTTATTCTGGCCATGTTTTTCTGCGGCCTGAACAATAGTGTTCTTCCATCTTTGGTCTTATAAGCCTTTAAGCCCTCAAAAATAGCCTGCCCATAATGGAAAACCATGGAAGCCGGATCCATGGGCAAAGGTGCATAAGGTATTATTCTTGCATCATGCCAGCCTTTTCCCCTGGTATAGTCCATAATAAACATATGATCTGTAAAATGCTGTCCGAAGCCCAGATTATTCTGGTCAGGTTTTTGCTTTAAGACTTCCGATTTTTCTATTCTGATCTGTTGAGACATATATATCACACTCCTTGTAGTAATTGGTATCATGCAGACAAATTTATTTTTTTCTATTATGCTACTTTTTTTATGAAAAATCCAGTATTTTCTTAAATTTTATATGAATAATATATATCGGAGGAACGGGTTGTAACAAATGCTCATATTTGCTATTATTTATACAAGGCAGAAAAGCGTGCTGTTTTTTGTGACCTTCGCTGTAATATACATGATAAATGGAGGTTTCGATGTTTGAAAAATTTTATCCCAACGTGATATTGGACAAGGTGCAGGATATTAGTATAGAAAAGCTGGACAAAAACAATATCAAGGGGCTGATACTGGATATAGACAATACCCTTGTACCTGAGCACATGAAGGAAGCTGACGAAAATGCCGTAAAATGGATTGAAAGAATAAAAGACGCCGGTTTCAAGCTGTGTATCGTCTCAAATGCGTCAAAAAAAAGAGTGATCAAGTTCAACGAAAGACTGCAGCTTTATGCAATACATAGAGCGTCAAAACCAGGAACCAGAGCTTTTGAGAAAGCAGGCAGGCTCATGGATTTTCAAAATGAAAATATTGCTGTAGTAGGGGATCAAATATTTACAGACATTTATGGAGGAAACAGAGTAAACATGTTTACTATACTTGTCACTCCCATTCATAAAAAAGAAAATTTATTTGTCACGCTCAAGCGGCTCCCTGAGAAGCTTGTACTGCGCAGCTATTATAAAAAGAGGGGTATTATGAGAAGGTGAGGTTAAAATGAAGCTTAGCGAAAGCATTACCGGGAAAACAAAGCTGCTGGGACTTTTG
>Ga0366766_1005_pt1 | contig 28920 bp, 16 predicted proteins | sample TotcelHN113001N4_FD_207064 | JGI IMG/M metagenome (GOLD analysis project Ga0366766, IMG submission 207064) | Enriched cells from coal bed in the Powder River Basin, Montana, United States - Total cells N11 rep1 HSBNCT.N11.300.1.N4 ... | reverse complement strand
GGTCTGTACCCACATATCTAAAATGCCAAGGTTCATAACTAACGCCTGTTATATCAGTTTTCCCTTCCGGATACCGAAGTATAAATCCATACTCACTGCAGTGCCTGATAAGCCATTTCACTTCAGCAGTATCGGCTTGTTTTTTATCAAGGAGTTGATATTTTAACGAGACAATATCGGCAGCAAGGCCTAAATTATGTTCACTCGTTCCCGGGTAAGCTACAACTTTTCTAGCTTCAATATCAGCCTGTTTGGCACTTAAACCTTTTGATATTTGTTTTTTAACCTGATTATTAAATAGCTCTTGTTGTTTTTTTATAGATCTGTATGCAGAACAAACAACAGGAGATAAACCTTGTTTCTTTGCTGCCGCAAGCATTGAATTCAGCTGTTTAATTGCTCGTTCATCAAACTGTTTACCATTGGAGAGACTTTTTAACACCGGTTTGAATGTATCGGGTAGTGGATTTTTATTGTTTACCAACGTAAGCATCCAGCTCCCATCAATTTCTTTAGTTAAAGTAGTGTTGTTTATTTCAGGTTTTGAAGATTCCTGGAATAGAGTCTTTTCTACAATCTTATAGGATGAGGTTCCTTTAGTATTATTTATGTTACCCAAAAGAAACAGTGTACATGCAAAAATTATCGATAAACAAATTATTTTTTTCAAGAATAAAACCTCCCTGTTGAATTTATGGACATATCATAACAGGAAGGTGTTATGGAATTGTTTTGTAGTTGCGACAAAGTTGTAATATCCTTTTTATTTTTTTTTATTTTTCGCAGTAAACAGGTTATATTGCTGTAAAAGTAAGTTTATTCCATTAAAGTTTTTATCGTTATCCGAAACTTTTACACTTTTTGTCGTTTATACACTGTCACTGTTTACAATTTTAACCGCAACAATACTTATAATATCCCCCTCAAATCCTTTTGATGCCATAGTTTCGCTTACGCTAAGGGAGTCTCCCCCTTCAAGACCAAGATAAGCCGCATACATTTTTATTAAATCCTCTAAATCCAGATTATTAAATGTATCCATATCTTGATATGAAACAATATGCACTTTCCACATTTTTCCGGTCACAGCATTAAGAGTCAGCTGTACACCTACTTTTTTATTATCAAACGTGATGTCCCAATAACTATATTCAGGCGGTAGTTCTACTTTTACCATAGTATATGATGATTTATTCCCATCCATAGTAGCTGGCTGATTCTGGCAAAGAGAAGCATTCGTACGGTTAAACTTCTCTTCAAGAAACTCCTTTGGAATAATCCCTTGTTTGCTTAAATATGATAATCCGTCTTTAGCTGCAGTAATAGCCTGTTCCATATTAAGCTGGCCTTCGACCGGTTCATGCGGCCTTGTGTAACTTCCCAGAGTATTCCAATTTCCCAATATTTTTGCTATTTCTTCTGCTTCAAGCTTTAAATCAGTATTTGCAGTCATAGTCTCATCATTTGCCGATGGGTCATGAAAGCTTCCGGTCGCAGCAAGCAGCATGGTTTCCTGTCCGTCAAGCAGGGTGTTTGTCAGTATCCATCCACAAAAAGCTATCGTAAGTGAGAACATAACACCTGCAGCCGTGTATATTACATGCTTATTCATATGTTTTGCCCTCCTCACAACAAAGGTTTATTTCAACGGAGGTGCCTTTTTGTTCTTTGCTGGCAAATTTTAATGCTGTACCATGTATTTCAGCAATCCTGGATGCTAGCGCAAGGCCCAATCCAGCGCCGTGCTGTTTACGCGAGCGGGATTTGTCCACCATATAAAAAGCTTCGGTGATGCGATCTATTTCATGGGCTGGTATTCCGTGTCCGTTATCGGAAATACATATTGAATACTGATTACCATACCGTTTACCGGAGATTTTTATTTTTGTACAACCTGCCTTAATAGAGTTGTCAATTAGATTAATTAGCAATGTTTTTAATAAATCACACTCAAACTTGACATAAGCATGGTCTGCTTCCAATTCCAAATCAATCTTTTTTTCTTTTAATAAAGGCATTAGCGTTTGAACAACATTTTCAAGCATCACATCAACAGGCAGTTCCTCCAAAATAAATTCATGACGGTTCAATACTATCAAATCCATCAATTTTAAAGATAATGCTTCCAAACGCATGCCTTCATCTAAAATATATCCGGCCGCATTTCTTACATCCTCCCGCGGCAGGTCTTTTTGATAAATCATATCTGCGTATCCAATTACCGAGGTAAGGGGGGTTTTTATTTCATGAGCAAAGTTTGCTACAAAATCCTCTTTTTGCCGGGCATTAGCAGATAATTCGTCAACCTTATCCTCAATGGCCTTAGCCATAATATTAAAACTCCCTGATAGCTCAGCTATTTCGTCCCCACCGGAAACAGAAAGACGCTTGTCGTAATGACCTTCCGCAATCCAGGCAGATACTTTTGTAAGCTTTTTGATCGGGTTTGTAAACAATGTGGATAGTGCAAATATCAGAAGCATACTTATACCAAAGGTAAAAAAATAGACCTGAGTAAAACTCCTGATCATTTCTTTCTTTTGTATTATTATTGAGCTGATGTCAGAAGCAATCAGCAAGAAAAGTGTTTTGTCTTTTTGGACGATTTTCCCACAGACGATAATATATTGTTTTAAACCAATCTTATCTGTCTTATAAATTGTTTCATCGGCGGATACCATGTTTAGTATTTCAAATTGAGCTTCAACAGGAAGATTAGAAAGAACAATTGATTTATCCTCTGCAAAAAGCGCAGCCTGACTGCCGTAATCGAAGGAAAAAACATCTTGCAAGCTTTCTTTATTTGTTATGAGTGAAGCCTGTACTGAAAACTTATTATATTGGTATTTATCAAGCGCAAGTTCCTTTTCGCGGTCAATAGCATTTTTATATGATGAAGTGATCAGTAAATACCCGGAAAGGGAAAGCGCCATACTTAATACAAGCGTTATACAAAGAAATAACTTTGCAAATAATCTCACAACTATCCCTCCAATCTGTAGCCGATACGAAAAACAGTCTTGATACGGTCCTCCCAACCCAGCTTTTTTCTCAGACGTTGTATATGAGAGTCAAGGGTCCGCGTTTCCCCGACAAATTCTTCTCCCCAAACTTTTTCATAAAGACGGTCGCGGTATAGCGCCACATTTTTATTGTGTATAAGCTCAAGCAACAAATCAAACTCTTTAACAGTCAGTTCAATAGCCTGTCCGTCTTTTTTTACCTGCCGGGAATCAGTATTGACAATAACATCATACAATGATAATTGTTTATCGCATTTACCGTATCTGCGTAAAACTGCTTCAATCCGTGCAGATAGTTCTCCTATTTGAAATGGTTTCACAATATAGTCATCCGCACCAAGTTTAAGTCCTTTTATCCGATCATCGACATAGCCCTTTGCGGTAATAAAAATTACGGGCGTCCCAAGTGGTTTGATGTATTCAAGCAGCTCATAGCCGTCAATTTCCGGCAGCATAATATCAAGTAAAACGAGGTGAAAATCTTCTTTTTCAATAATATCGGCAGCCTGCTTTCCATTAAAAGCACAAATACAGCGATAGCCCTCATCACTTAGGTTTATGTAAATCAAATTCGCGATTGCCTGTTCATCTTCTACGATCAAAATATCAAACATCTATAATTCCACCTTTTTCGACATGTGTCTACTTTATCACAAAGATGTGTCATAATTGTAACATAAATATATAATAAAGCTCTATATATAGAACTTACATGCAAGCACTTTTTTAAAATATGATAGCGGGTATACATTTTATGGCAATATTGTAAGATGTCCATATATGTATACAAATACTTTTGTCCAAGGCTCCTAGCAGGGTGTCAAGTCTAATTTCATACCATACCTACTTTGTCAAATGCTTATAAAATAAAGATTAGACTTGACACCGATAGTATACTTTTAATGTTGACAGCGTACTAGTGGCGATTGGATATCATATACCTTCTGGGAGGAATGCCATAGGTATTCTTAAAGGATCTTATAAAATTGGAATAATCGTTAAAACCACATTTTGAACATGCTTCTGTTACTGAACATCCTTCTTTCAGCATGGATTTTGCTGCAATAAGACGTTTCTGGCAGATATATTTATGTATTGTAAAGCCTGTATGCTTTTTAAATTCCCTTAAGAGATGGTATTTGCTCATGAAGAACCTTGCAGATATGCTATCAAGCAAGAGTTCTTCACAAAGGTTTTCATTAATGTATTTAATTATGCTGTTAATTTTTTCATTAAACTCGATGTCTATTGTGATATCATCTTCATAGGCTTCCAAAACTGCTCTGTTCAAATATACGATAAGCTCAAGCAGATAGGCATTTCTAAGCAGAGTGTTGCCAAATGCCGAGTTTGTACAGGCTCGTTCAAACCTGTTGAGAATGGATTTTATACTGGCAGACATTTCAGAATTGGGACGAAGCAGATTATGCCGTTTGGAAAAGTCCACATCAAAGCACATGGAAAGGTTGGCGCCTTCAATACTTTGATTGCGCAGAAAGTCGGGATTGACCCACAGCACTATCCTTTGATAAGGCTCTCCGGCTTCTATTACCGGCTTGTGCAGCTCTCTGCTGTGTACAAGCAAAATATCTCCGGGCTTCAGCTTGTAGGATTTTCCTTCTATGATATAAGAAACTTTGCCGGATAAATAAATATAAATTTCATAAAAATCATGATTGTGGTATTCCACTTCCATGGTAGGCTCATCGGTATAATGAAAGTATTCGAAATCGGGTGTAACCATGTACTGCCTTGTTGTAAATGTTTGCTTTAAGGATTGCATCGGCCCGCCTCCCTTGCTATTACCTTGTTTTTTTAGCAAACTTCTATACTGGAAACCAGTTGTATCAGTAGTCAGTAGCCATTATTCAGCAGGAAGAATAATTTACTGACAAGCTGATTACTCAATTCTACTGAATACTTACAGCTTCGTGGTATAATTATATACATACAATAAGGATAAAGCAATTTTTGCAATAAATCAAGCAATAATCATCAGGATTATTGTAATTATCAGCAATATAATTATTATTATGAAAGCGCTTACAAGAAGATATGGGACACACCCTCTGAGATGAGGGTAATCCGTATAAGGAGTGAATGTCCCTTCTGAAAAAGGAGGATTACTATGAATATTGAATTAAAGAAAAATTGTGCTTACTCATTAGTCGTGCCTACAAGCATGGGAGTCCGTATAACGCCTGTAAATGGACAGCCCGTCCATTCCAGCGATACATTTTCCATGCAGGCTACAAGTGCGGAAACCAATGTAGCCAGCATTTCTTCCTATCTGGGATTGCCGGTTAAGGTTCTGACTACATTTGTAAAAGATAGCCCTGTTGCAGGCTTCATAAAAAACAATCTTGCTTCAAGACGAATGACTTTTGAAGGCAGGGATGTTCCCCAGGGCGGTCCCTGGGGCTACAGGCATCAATTCAACATAGCGGACAGCGGCTATGGCTCCCGCGGACCGAGAGTGCATAACGACCGCGCCGGAGAGGTGGGACGTACCCTTAATGTGGGAGACTTCGACCTGGAAAGAATATTCGGCAGGGAAGGTGTACAGATTCTGCATTTGTCGGGCTTGATCGGAGCTCTGTCTCCTGAAACCGGCGTATTTTGCCTGGAGCTTGCCAGAGCTGCAAAAAAATACGGCACAAGGATATCCTTTGATCTGAACTACCGTGCTTCCTTCTGGAAGGGCCGTGAGAAGGAGCTCCACAATATTTTCTCAGAGATTGCAGGGATTTCCGATATCTTGGTAGGTAACGAAGAAGATTTCCAGCTTTGTCTGGGTATTGAGGGACCTGAGGCCGGCGGTAAAGATATTGCTGCAAAAATTGACAGCTTCAAGGGAATGATCGGCAGGGTAAAACAGGCTTATCCCAACGCCTCTGTTTTTGCTACCACATTGCGTCAGGTTGTACATTCAAACAGCCACCTTTGGGGAGCAATCATGCTTGAGGGTGAAAACTGGCATGTGGTTGAACCCAGGGAGATACATGTTCTTGACCGTATTGGCGGCGGAGATGGTTTTGTTGGCGGTTTGCTCTATGCGGTGCTGAAAGAATGGATGCCTGAAAAGTGGATTCAGTTCGGATGGGCAAGCGGAGCTCTTGCTACTACTTTTCTTACGGATTATGCCCAGCCGGCAGATGAAGAACAGGTATGGAGCGTTTGGGAAGGTAATGCCAGGGTTAAGAGATAAATTTACGGGTGTTTTAGCTGATACTACAACGAAAACTGCTTTCAGATCCTTGCAAAAACTGTGTGTTAAAGCATTTACGATATTTTCTGCAAGATGTTTAGTTGGTAAATATTTGAAGTTTTTACTGCTGTACTATAGAATAATAAATAATTTGGAGGTAGTTTTATGAGCAAAGCGGATATTGGATTAATAGGTCTGGCGGTTATGGGTGAAAACCTGGTAATGAACATGGAAAGCAAAGGCTTTACAGTTGCAGTTTTCAATCGTTCTACCGAAAAAGTTGTAAATTTCGTTGAAGGAAGAGCAAAGGGCAAAAACATAATAGGAACCATGTCCTTGCAGGAGCTTGCCGATTCTCTCAAAAAGCCAAGAAAGGTGATGCTTATGGTCAAGGCCGGCCAGCCGGTGGATGACTATATAGAAATGCTGCTGCCCGTTCTTGATCAGGGCGATATCATTATTGACGGCGGTAATTCCCATTTTCCGGATACCACACGCCGGACAAAATATGTAGAGAGCAAGGGTCTCCTTTATATTGGCACCGGTGTATCCGGCGGTGAAGAAGGCGCTCTGAAAGGTCCCAGCATTATGCCTGGAGGATCTCCGGCAGCGTGGCCTCATGTGAAGCCCATTCTTCAGGCTATATCGGCAAAGGTTGAAGATGGTTCGCCTTGCTGTGAATGGGTTGGTGAAAATGGCGCAGGTCATTTTGTAAAAATGGTTCATAATGGAATAGAGTATGGAGACATGCAGTTGATTTGCGAGGCATATCAGCTTATGAAAGATATTTTGGGCATGTCGGCGGATGAAATGCATAAAGTATTCAAGGAATGGAACAAGGGAGAGCTTGACAGCTATCTTATTGAAATCACACGTGACATTCTTGAATATAAGGATGCCGACGGTTTGCCGCTGGTAGATAAAATACTTGATACTGCAGGACAGAAGGGTACGGGAAAATGGACAGCCATTGCGGCTCTTGATGAAGGAATTTCTCTGACACTGATAGGCGAGGCGGTGTTTGCCCGCTGTCTGTCTGCGATAAAGGAAGAAAGAGTAGCTGCATCCAAGGTGATTTCAGGCACGAAGCCAAAATTTGAGGGTGACAGGAAGGCATTCCTGGAAGATATTAAGCAAGCATTGTATGCTGCCAAGATAATTTCATACGCACAGGGTTATGCGTTGATGCGGGCAGCTGCAAAAACCTATGGCTGGAATCTAAATTACGGTGGTATCGCTCTGATGTGGCGCGGCGGCTGTATTATAAGGTCGGTATTCCTTGGCAGGATTAAAGAAGCCTTCGACACCAATCCTGAATTGAGCAACCTTCTGCTGGACCCCTTCTTCAAGGGCAAGGTGGAAGCGGCACAAGGGGGCTGGAGGAGAGTGGCGGCTGCAGCTATAATGAACGGTATTCCCGCGCCTGCAATAACAACGGCACTGAGTTATTTTGACGGCTATAGGGCAGAGGTGCTTCCTGCAAACCTGCTGCAAGCACAGAGAGACTATTTTGGCGCACATACCTATGAGCGCACTGACAAGCCCAGAGGAGAATTTTTCCATACCAACTGGACAGGCAAGGGCGGTACAACCGCTTCCTCCATATATATAGCATAATGCAGCATAGCTGCAACGTAGTCAGTAATCAGTAGTCAGCATTCAGTATATTAGGATGCATATTACAGATTGCATTCCAGTTACTGAATAATGAATACTGACTATTACCTGTTGATATAACTGGCTTTAAGCATAAAAGTCTGCTAAAAAAGCAAACTTTTTGAGAATAATAGTATAAAGGATAGGGGACACGTTCTAGACACTAGAAGCTAAAAGCTAGAAACTAAGCTAGATTTATGAATTTCTTGAATTTATCCTTTAATTCTAGTCTCTAGCCTCTAATCTCTAGTCTCTAGTATGGTAATGTCCACTTTTGAAAAGGAGATTTTGTTTATGAAATTACCATTTGAAATAGATCTTAAGGGAAAGACTGCTGTAGTAACAGGCGGTGGAGGAATACTGTGCGGCAGTTTTGCCAAAGCTTTGGCTTTATGCGGTGCCAATGTTGCTATTCTGGATCTGTATAAATCAAAGGCTGATGAGGTAGCTGCCGATATCAACAGTAACGGTGGCAGGGCTATGGGAGTAGAAGCCAACGTACTGGAGGCGGAAAGCCTGAAAAAGGCCAGGGATATCATCTTCAACGAATTTGGCGGCTGTGATATTCTCATCAATGGCGCAGGCGGAAATCATCCTAAAGGCACAACCTCAAAAGAATATATGCAAAAAGATGATCTGGAATCAAAGGAAGGTATCACTACATTTTTTGACCTTGATCCTAAAGGAATCGAGTTTGTCTTCAATTTGAACTTCCTGGGTACTCTTCTTCCGACACAGGTATTCGCCAAAGATATGCTGGAAAAGGAAGGTGCGGTTATTATTAATATTTCCTCAATGAATGCCTTTACACCCTTGACCAAAATTCCAGCATACAGTGGCGCAAAGGCTGCAGTATCGAACTTCACCCAATGGCTTGCGGTTCACATGTCCAAAGTAGGGATAAGAGTAAATGCCATTGCTCCCGGCTTCTTCTGTACGGATCAAAACAGGTCGCTACTGTTTAATGCCGATGGTTCCTATAGCGAAAGGGCGAACAAGATTATCAGCCAGACTCCCATGGGGCGTTTCGGCGAGAGTGAAGAGCTCCTTGGCACGCTGCTGTGGCTTGTGGACAACAAGGCGTCCGGATTTGTAAACGGTACCGTTGTGCCGGTGGACGGAGGCTTCAGTGCCTATTCGGGGGTATAAAGGTATTTTTGGTTTTGTAGGAGTAATTATTGGATAATGCAAACCTGCAGGAAAGTGCGTAATAGAGGATATTGCACATTTGCAGGATAGTGCGCATTAAAGAATTTCATATTTTCAGGATAGTGCAAATCATGACCCCCTGTCGCTGCGCGACATCCCCCTATCGAGGGGGAACGAGGGTAGCTCTCGTACACCTTGTGCTTCCTAATAGGGAGCTGCCCGTTAGGGCTGAGGGTATTGCGCGTTCTTTTATATTATGAAATGCGACAGGAAGGGACGGTTCTCACTTATCGAACGTGACAGGGGACGGTTCCTTGACATAAAACAGAAAACTGTCTCCTTCCTCAGAGAACGGATAGGGTCGTCCGCCCCTACAGACCATCGACTGCCATCAATTACTTCATAATATTTCCATAATACGCACTATTCCCATATAATGTAGGATAAGGAGGATTTATGAAAGAATTAGTTATAAGAACAAGTTGTGATTCCGGTATTGATGATATTGAGCTTTATAAAGGCCTGGAACAATCTATTGGCCATTTGGCCGGCAAGCTGAAAAAAATCCTGCTGCTTCCGCCTGATATAACCAGATATCACTCAGGTGCGGGTAAAATAACAGCAATGTATTATAAAATGCTGAAGGATACCTGCACGATAGATATAATGCCTGCACTTGGAACTCACGAACTCATGAGCTGTGAGGAGTGTACCGTATTTTTCGGCAGCGAGGTGCCTTTTGAGCGGATAATACCTCATAATTGGCGCACTGATGTAGTAAAATTGGGTGAAGTACCCGGGGAATATGTAAGTGATGTATCCGAAGGTCTGGTATGTGACCCGGTAGATGTAGAAGTGAACAGGCTGCTCATGGACAGCACTTATGATCTGATCATTTCCATAGGTCAGGTAGTACCTCACGAGGTAGTCGGCATGGCCAACTACAGTAAGAACATTTTTGTGGGCTGCGGTGGAAGCAGTATGATAAACAGCTCTCATATGCTTGGCGCTTTTTATGGTATGGAACGCATAATGGGAAGGGATAATTCTCCTGTAAGAAAGGTTTTTGATTATGCAGAGGAGCATTTCATAAAAGATATTCCACTTATGTATGTTCTTACAGTAACCTCACAGGTACAGGGAAAAACTGCAATTCACGGACTGTTTGCAGGCAGGAATCGCAGTTTGTTTGAAAAAGCTGTGAAGCTTAGCCAGGAAAAAAACCTTACCTTTGTAGATAAACCATTAAAGAAGGTAGTTGTTTATCTTGACGGGCAGGAGTTCAAAAGCACCTGGATCGGCAATAAGGCAATTTATAGAACACGAATGGCAATGGCTGACGGCGGTGAATTGATAATACTGGCGCCTGGTGTCAAAAAATTCGGCGAAGATGATGAAAATGACCGCCTGATAAGGAAATACGGATATGTAGGCAGAGTAAGAGTTCTTGAGCTGGTTAAAAACAATAAGGACATCAGCTGCAACCTGTCGGTGGCTGCACACCTTATTCACGGTTCTTCCGACGGCAGGTTTTCCATCACATATGCTGTTGAAAAGCTGACCCGTGACGAAGTGGGGGGGGGCTAATTTTAAATATTTGTCCCTTGATGAAGCTACAAAAAGATATGACCCTCAAAAGCTTAAGGATGGATTAAATACATTGGAAGACGGTGAGGAAATATTCTATATAAGCAACCCCGCAGTTGGTTTGTGGGCTGATAGAAGCAAGTTCTGACGTTATTGCATGAAATGGTGTAAATATGTAGGATTATGTGGTGTGCCAAGCAAGCATGGCATTTACTAGTGAGCCAAAAAAGAACTGTCCCCTTTTGACACATAGCAGGATAGTGCGCGAACTTCAATATAAAAGGGCTAGCACGGAGACCCACCCCTATAGAGCCACACGTATTTCAAATGGAATCAAAAGAACCGTCCCTGTGCTTCCCCAGTTGGTTTGTGGGCCGACAAAAGCATATTCTGACATGATAGTGTGAAAAGATGCATAAATGAAGGATTAATCATATTAGCAGGATAGTGTGCAATAGTGGATGGTGTGTATTTGGATAGTGCGTATTAGCAGGATAGTGCGCATTAAAGAATTTCATATTTTCAGGATAGTGCAAATCATGACCCCCTGTCGCTGCGCGACATCCCCCTATCGAGGGGGAACGAGGGTAGCTCTCGTACACCTTGTGCTCCCTAATAGGGAGCTGCCCGGTAGGGCTGAGGGTATTGCGCGTTCTTTTATATTATGTAATGCGACAGGAAGGACGGTTCTTTCCTGTTGCATTACATCCTTCGCTATCGCTCAAGATGACAATCTTTTACTGCGCATTCTTTACAATTAACGCAATAGCTGTCCCGCATGCGACAGCATAAGAGAATCGGAACTTCGCTCCGTCACTTTTATCTTTGAAATCAGTATAAGGCTGTAGGGAGCGGGTCAAATAGCATGCCTTCAGATAACTGACAAGATATCTTCCTCTTCTCCTGAAGCTTTTATTTACAAGCATGATTATGCATGCAATAATACCGCCTGCTATAAAGGAATAAGCCATTGTATACAGAACGAACCTGACGCCGGCTATTGCACCAATTGCGCAAAATAGCTTTATATCGCCGGCTCCCAGCATTCTTGCCATATAGAAAATTATAAGCAGAAGAATCGGCAAAGCAGCAGCCAGGAAAGAGTCTGCCAGTCCTGTGAATCCGGTTGTGATCAAATTTGTTGTTAGTCCGGCTGTCATAAAAATGACAATTATTAAGTTTTTTATCTTGAATGTCCTGATATCACTGATTAGGCAAATTAAAACCAGCAGTGAAAGTTCGATATATTTTACAATCATTCCCAGACACCTTCAACCATCTTTTCAGGAACCGGCTTCACTGTCGCGGGCAGTGTTAAGCGCTACAATATCTATCTGATATATTTTATCATAGGCATCAAATGCCGCCTGTCTGTCACAACGCTTGATTGCTTCCAGCAGCTGGCGGTGATACGGAATTGTAGTAATCCAGAGAGCATTGGCTTCCTCCAGTATACCGGCATATTTATCCAGAGCTTTAATCAGATTCAGCACAATCTGCTCCAGCATCTTATTATTTCCGATTTCCAGCAGACAGTGATGAAATTTGTGGTCCTGCTCCATTGAAAACGTGTTGCGGGCTGCTGCATTCTCCATCTCCAGAAGGAAGGATTCCAATTTTTCAAGCTGGGCAGGCGTGGCATTTTCCAAGGCATAGTCAATTACTGATTTATCCAGAACCATTTTTGTATCCATAAGCTCCATGTAATTTACCTTAATCAGCTTGAGATATATGGAATCGGAGCTGGAATTTTGTGCAACATAGACGCCTTTGCCCGTCTTCACTTCAATAATATCCTGATTCTCCAGAACACGCAGGGCTTCCCGTACGGAATTGCGCCCTATTTGCAGCATTTCCGCCAGCTCCCGCTCTGAAGGAATTTTATCTCCGGGCTGCAGCTTATTCGTATATATAAAATTATTGATAGCATCAGCGACCTTCACGTAAAGGAGGTCTTTTGAAACAGGTTTGATTGATGCAAGCTCCTTGAGCATTTTCGTCCCTCCCTGAGCAATACTTTATACTTTGCAATTATAACATACATACCTAAAAATTAACATATACTTCGTAGTTTGCCGCTATTCCTTTACAGCACCTGCAGTCAATCCGTCAACAACGAACTTTTGCATAACCGCAAACATAATGGCGGTAGGAAGCAGTGCCAGAACACCACCTGCCATCAGTATACCCCATTTGACTTCGTATTTTCCTATCAGGGATTTCAACCCAACCGGAATTGTCCACATATCAGGAGAGCTGATAAAGATAGTTCCCGCAATCAATTCATTCCATGCTCCGATAAATGCAAACACAAACACGGCTACAATTCCGGGGAACATAACAGGAAGGACTATTTCCAGCAGGCTTCTCATTTTTGAGCAGCCATCCACCCGTGCTGCTTCCTCAAGGGAATAAGGTATTCTCTCAAAAAAGCTTCGCATGGTAATAACGCAGAAAGGCAGATTAACAGCGAGATAAAAAAGGAATAGCCCAAAATGAGTGTTAATCAGCCCTGCCTGGGTCAGTATGATATAAAGCGGGATAATAACCAGAATTCCAGGTATCATCTGAGTCATAAGAAAGAATATAAGCATGGTATCCTTTCCGCGGAATTTGTAACGGGCAAGTCCATAGCCTCCAAGGATTGATAATAATGTAATACAGATACCGGTAGAAGTAGAAACAATAACACTGTTTTTCAGCATCTCCCCATAATTATACATCCGGAATAATTCACGGAAGTTGTCAAGAGTAAATGTTCTTGGAAAATAGGTCAGTTCTTGTGCATTGATAATTTCAGGCGTAGTTTTGAATGCGGTAATACTTATCCAGTAAATTGGCAGAAGCACGGCCAGCAAATAAAAAGTCAATAAAAGAAATCTTCCGGTTCCGGCAAGAATTTTTTTTATTTTGGGATTCATTAGAAATCACCCGCCTTATTGTAATTTGTAACACTCAGGAATACTACCGAGTAAACTACTAATACCAGAAGCAGAATAATACCTAATGCGGAGGCCAGACCGAAGTCATAACTTGAAAATGCACGTGTATACATGTAGGACGGCAGCGTCTGTGAGGTGCTTGCAGGTCCGCCGTTGGTGATTACAACAATAAGGTCAAATGAATTGAAAACCCAGATGGTGCGCAGCAGCAGTGTTGTTATGATTGTTGGCTTTATATAGGGAAGCGTGATCTTAAAGAACTTTTTCACTATACCGCAGCCGTCAATTTCACACGCTTCATATACTTCCGCAGGAATGGACTGGAGTGCTGCCAGATTCATGATAGCAAAGAATGGAACGCCCATCCAGATCATGGCAAGGATGACTACCAGCAGAGAAATGCCCGGTGTACCAAGCCATGCAATCCTTTCAGTGAGTAAATTAAATTTAAGCAGCAGGTCATTTACTACGCCGTATTCGCCGTTGAAGGACCAGCGGAACATTAAACCTGTAACAAAGGCGGAAAACGCCCAGGGAAGAAATACAATTGCCTGATAGATACCTCTCCCGCGGAAATTCTTTTTCAGTGCAAGTGCCAGGGTCAGACCAAGCAGGAATTGTCCCGCTACCGATGCAAAAACATAGACGAAGGAGTTCTTAATGACAAGGAGGATGTCGCTGTCTGAAAACAATTTAACAAAATTATCCACACCGTTAAATCTGATGTCATTGGGAGCGGAGAGCTTGTAATTTTCAAATGCCAGTATAAAACTGTTGATAAGCGGATTTCCGAACATCAGGAGTAAAACTATAAAAACCGGCAAAATGAACAGGTAAGGCTCTATTTTTGCTTTTACATTGTTAGTCAGAATTCTTGGGCGAAAGTGTCCTTGTCTATTATGCATCCATAGGAAAATACCCGCACATATCACAATGAGAAACACCAGGTACAAAATAAGTTTTTCCATTGCTTCCCTCCTCGTACTGATATACTGAAATATATAAATATCCTGTGTTGTTGCTATACGCATACAGTAGGGGCGGCCATTGGCCGTCCGCTATTACTTTATGTTTCTTTATAGCAGTCCCTCATTTTATCTTATATTTTACGGACGCGCAATGCGCGCTCCTGCATTTCTCTTTTCTAATAGTAACTTTCAGATATAGATATCAGCTTGCCGCCGTTATTTTCGTCTTTAAAATATTTATACTGCAAAAACATGTTAACCTAATTCTTTTTCGCAGTAAATAGTAAAAGGTTCCAACCGGTGTTTAAATAATTGGAGCGGCTCACCTGGAGCCGCTCGCAGGGAAGATTACTTCGAAGTAAGAGCCTTTGGAGTTTCTACTGTAGCATCTTTATGGTCAGAAAGATATTTCTTCATACGGGATTCAAGCTCAGCTGTGATCTTACCTAGAGCTGTTTTTGCATCAACCTGTCCAAGGAGATATTTTTGAACCTCTTCATGAAGCATGCCCTGATGCATGTCAGTGTAATCAAATGGTCCATATGCTACAGGTACAACCAGATCAGGATTGTTGAGCTGCTTTACAAATGCACTGTATGCGCCACTTGTGCCGTAAGTCGAGTCGTTTGCCACATCTTTCTTAATCGGAATAAGTCCACCCATCTTGCAGTATTCAATATTGTTATCAGGACGGGTAAGAAATTCAATGAGTTTCCATGCGGAATCGGCATCCTTGGTATTACCGGAAATCGTGTAGGCATAAGGTGAATTAATAGTATTATATATTTTGCCGTCTTTAGTACTCTTCGGCATCGGCATTACCATCCACTGTTCCGGCTTCATGTTTGCTTCACAAGTCGGAGCCACCTCCGAATCATTAATCAACGTGCCTGTGAGCCCGCCTGTAAAGTTATCAACCATCTCGGTGAATCCCCAGTTAATTGAATCCTTTGGCGCATATCCGGCAAGGTAGAGGTTTGTCCATTTTTTAAAGCCTTCCACGCTTTCATCCGAATTGATTAGAATAGTGCCATCCTGAGCATATATGCTGCCCCCATTCAAGCTTTCCAGATAAACAAGCAGCGGATCAAATGCACCCCTGGCACCGCGATATGACGTGCCATAGTGCTTTTTGGAAACATCCGTAAGCATTTTGACTACATCAAAATACTCATCATAGGTCCAGCCCTTGTCGGGGTCGAGAGTAATACCTGCTTCCTGAGCCCAGTCTTTCCGTACATAAACACCTTTTACCATCATTCCGTCAGGAACGGTGTAGGTGCCGCCATAAAGCTGACGTTCAGATTTCCATACAATGTCTGTAACTACATTGGTATACTGATCTTCGGTGCCCTTAATATACTTGTCGATGGGAAGTACCCATCCTGCAGAAGTATATTGGCCAAGCCAGCCAGCCCATGTAGTCATAACATCGGGAAGCTGCTTGGAAGCGCCCAAAACGGTGAGCTTGTTGGCTGCTTCATCCCATGGCACACTCTCATATGCAACAGTGATTCCATTGTCTGCTTTAAACTTTTCAAAGGTTTTTAAGAAATACTCCTGACGTCTGGGGGATGGAGATACATCAATAAAGCGCAGATTTTCAGTTGCTGCTGCAACTGTATTATCCGCTTTTGATGTTGCTGCCTGCGTCGTTGGTTGTGTGCCGGGTTTGGTAGCCGCACAGCCCGCCAGTACCGAAACGGACATTACCGCTGCCAGCATGATTGACATTAGCTTCTTTACCATTTTAATATTCCTCCTTATAAATTGTTTTATTTTAACCGGTAGCCTTCGCTTTACCGGTTCAAACCTTTTCAAGCGCTTGAGATAAATCAGTTATCAGGTTCTCTTCTCCCTCGAGGCCGCAATGCAGACGTATCAGGCCACGGCTTCCGGTGAGCTGCAGGAATTCCAATTCTTCTTCGTCACAATGATAAAGAGGGCAGAGCGCGAGGCTTTCAAATCCTCCCCACGAGCAGCCTTTACCAAACAAATGCAGGTTATTTATGAATTTCACTGCTTCTTCAGGTGTGGTATTGAGTTCGATACTCATAAGTCCGGTATGCCCTGTCTGTTGACGATTTATAATCTCATGCTGGGGGTGTGATTGGAGGCCGGTATAATAGACCTTTCTTACTTTAGGATGCTTTTCCAGAAATTCAGAAACCGCCATAGCTGTCCTTTGATGCTGCTGCAGACGTGCGTCCAGTGTCCGCATTCCGCGCATAACCAACCAGGCTTCCATAGGGCCTATTATTCCTCCGAACCACTGGCGCATCTGTCCCATTATCATGCGCATAAGCTCTTCATCTTTGGAAACAAGTATACCGCCGATTATATCGCTATGCCCTCCAAGGTATTTGGACATAGTATGCATTACAATGTCCACACCGAGGTCCAGCGGCTTTTGGAAAAGGGGAGTGCAATATGTATTGTCCAGATAAGTTTTAACCCCATGGCGTTTTGCTATATCCGTTACCGCCTTAATATCTATTACGGTAAATACAAAGGTAGCCGGACTTTCCAAAATTATCAGTGAAGTATTTACCTGAATCTTCGATTCCAATTCCTTCAGATCAAGCCCCGAAATATAGGTCACACTCATATTGAGCCTGGGAATACAAATATTATTTAGAAACCTTTTTACGGGCTGATAAGCGTCGCGCAGGCATATGATATGGCTTCCGGCCTTACAGGTTGCCATAATTGCAGCCGATGCCGCCGCCATGCCGGATGAAAATGCTACAGCCCGCGAACCGTGCTCCAGCTCTGCTAACTTGCGCTCCACAATATTCACAGTTGGATTTGAATCCCTGCCGTAAACATAGTTGTCTTCTTCATATATGTTGATATTACTGTAAGCCTCAAAGGTTTTAAAGACATGTAGTGAATTGAGGAACACCGGTGGAACGACTGCGTTGAGATATTTATCATATTCATCGCCGGTATGGGTTAATGATAAGAGATCCTTGTTTTTGCTTGCTTCCATATATTCCTCCTAACCTGGCGGATCTATTTTACTGTGTATGCAAGGACTGGTTTTGCTATTTTCAACAAACATAAATATTCATAGTATATATCATTAAAGATTTTATAAAAATTATGAAAAATGTTGATTATTATGTGGGCCCATGGTATAGTGGTACTACCAGTACGTTGTTAACTTGAATATACCACTTAACCTTTTTACTGTCAATAGTTAATTTATGACTAGTACTACAATGACAACAAATAACGGAGGAAATATATGAGTAATAAGTACAAATCCAGTTACCGCTGCTACCTCATCGATCATCATTCTCCAATGCCGCCTGTTGTACCGCTGAACCGGCATGACCCTGGTGAATACAGAAAATTTTTTGAGGAAGCGCATATCGATTCACTAATGGTTTATTGCAAGGATCATTGGGGGAATACTTACTACCCCTCCAATGTAGCCGGTGCTCAAATGCATGGTGGTCTCACTTGCGATTGGATTGCAGAGATAAAAAACATACTGGTAAAGGACGGAATTGAATTTGTAGCCTACTATTGTATTGAATACGATGAGGGCGCTGCACGGCAATACCCGCAATGGAGGGTGCGTAAAGCCGATGGCAGTCCCCTGATCCGAAACGACACCTTTGCCAGGTGGAGTTTGTGCTGTTATCAAACCGGTTATCGTGAGTATTGTCTTCAACAGCTGAAAGAAATCGTTGCTAACTATACTCCGGATGCGCTTTTTCTTGATATTTTCGGTTCTTCGCTTTGCTACTGTGAAAACTGTTGCTCGAAATTCACATCGGAATTCGGCTATAATCTGCCTGTTACCTCTGAAGGTATTCTTATACACAAGACCGACCTGCTTGCATTTCTTGATGGTAACGCATCGGAATTTCTCGACATGATCCGTGAAACCTTGCATGCAATTGATCCCACATTGGCCATCACAATTAACTTTTCCTGCCATTATCCTGCTTATATCCGCAGTAAGCTGGATTATCAGTTCTCTGAGCCGTTGTTGAAGGACAATTGGTTTTCTGCCGCCTATGCCCGCGATACTGCTCAAGGACAGTATCCGATTCTTGCACCGGGCGAGGCGTCGCAGGTCTATAATTACAGCCCCGTTAACCAATATCTGTTCGATCTGTCGTGTATTGCTGCACAAGGCTGCCGCGTCGGCATGTACAGCGGATCTCAGCATATCGACGGTACGCTGGATTTTGAGGAAGCAAGACGTCTTGGCACTGTTTACCGTGAGCTTGAACGGTTTCATATCTGGCTGACAGACCGCAAACCTGTTAAGTGTATTGGTATTGTGCAAAGTGATGCTTCTGCAGGAGTCAACCTGGATCAATTCAATCCGGATGCAATTCTTCGGGCAAAGCTGCATAATCCTCATATTAATGCAATTCTTGGCGCCATGCAGCTTTGCGAAAAAGCTAAACTTCCATGGCAGATTTTGCCTGATACTTGTATTACCGCTGCATCGCTCAAAGCCTATGAAATAGTTCTGCTGCCGGAGGTTTACATAATCAATGATTCGCTGCGCCTCGCCCTGGAGGAGTATGTCAGAATGGGTGGACGCATAATATCTTCAGTAAACAGCGGACGTTATGGTTCTGACGCAAAACCTCTTGCAAATTTCTCAATTTCAAATCTGCTTGGTACGGATTTTATAAAGCTGAATGAGGAATATCGCCAAAACCAATGGAGTGCATACCTTACACCGCTTGAAGGTGAAGCCTTCGATGGTTTGCTCAGCTGCACCACACCTCCCGTCAGCGAGTACTTTGCTCAAGTACAGGCAGACAATGCAGAACAATTGCTGCAGTTTGTGCTGCCATGTGTACAGTGCTCGGATTTGCAATGGGTTAACTGGTGGAGCCCTCCGCCGGGCGATGTCACATCAATGCCTGCTTTATTGCAAAACCGGTTTGGTAAAGGTACTGCATTTTACTGCGCCTTTGACCTTTTCACAATGGCTGGCACCGGGCGGTATAATGATCTTGATATGTTGTTTGGTAATCTTCTCAAACGCAGCGGTGTAAACCCGCTTGTATGTAATGAGACCTCAACTCCCACCATGCTGCGTACTGCATTTTTTGAACGTGAAAACCAGCTGATCATACACCAGATTTCATTGCTGCCTCACATATGTCACGGTGAATCAGCTTTAATAAGCGGTGGAATTGTCTCTGTAGACGAATGGCGTTTTCCGGTTAAGCGGGCACGGGCAGTTTATCCTGTAGAACAGGAGTTGACTGTGCACCGGTGTGACGGACGGGCAAAAATTACTTTGCCCGCAAATGAGCTGCAGCAAATTATTTGTATAGAATAATCGTTGAACAACATCAGGAATAATACTAAAAAAGAGGGTTGAAAAATGTATGCAGCAAATTCTCAATGGAAAGGGATTAAATGATTAGTATATTCGATGAGAAAATAAATTAAATGTTAGTGAATTGACGATAATACCATTGTTGTATGTAAAGAATTATAAGGTTATCCTATTAACATATGGCTCTTTTTTGTCGATATATTCTTATACCATATCCCTATATTTGCATCTGTGGGACAAATGGTACAAATTACATGTATATTTAGTCTCGCAGCCCTAAATACAAGGCGTGCGGAGTATGATAAAATATAATTCCCGGAGGGTATATTGATGATTCGTCTTAAACGGGCTTTATCTGCAGTACTGGCATTATTGCTTACATATGGGTTCTTTGCCGGATTAACGGTAAATGCGGCTACAATACCTGTTAATATATATGTGGACAAGTATAGCTCAGGTACTCTGAACTTTCACTGGGATGCTTTACCTGGAGTGAAGTCGATACGAATCCTGTATCATACTGTTAACGAATTGGATATTCCTGTATATCAGTCTGAAGAATTGGATCAGACTACCAATCAAGCCTCCATTACCGGTCTTAAACCTGATTATATATATGATATTGAAATTCAATTGTACAGCCAGCCGGGCGGAGGCGGTGAATTACTGGGGAGAGGCCTTCTTTATTATCTTCCGAAAATAACCTTCTTTGTCAGTACAGTGGCGCCCGTCCCAGCTTATACCGATATAACCGGCGGAGGCCGGGAATCAGGTGACAAGCCTGAATTAAAGCTGAGCTGGATTGAGCCTAAAGTATTCAGTGCAGGCACATTTCACTACGCATCACAAGTGCTGGGGCATATGGAGACACAGCTTAACAATATTTATAATGATGGAAGGGATATTCAATTTCTGAATTACAGGGTAAATATTTCCTCCGACCTCACAAGACTTAATGGTGGATCATCGCAGGCTGCTATTATAATAAACAATAATGGTGCGGGTACGATGGAGGCTTTTGTCTCGACCAGTGACCCCACCCCCGATGTAAGGTGTGTAGTTAATGGGGTTGATTTGAATGGGTATTACAGCTTCAATCTGGTTGGAAGAAAAGACGAAACTGTTGCAAATGCACCCGACGACGATCCTGACGATGCACGGCTTCCCGACAATGATATTATCCCCGGAACGGTATACTATATGAATATCAAACCGGTGTTTACCGATTTGAATTACAACCCGATAAATGCTGTAACCTCGGGCAATCCGGAGGACCAAAACGGAAGCCTGCTTTCAGGTACTGCCTCATATGCTTATACTCCTGTCAGATTTCAGCTTAGTAAAGACAATGCAAACAACATCTACATCAAGATATATAAAATCAATAAGGGAAGCCTTGATTTGCCCAGATTATTCTATCAGGTACAGGCTAGTGACGATCCTTCGGTTCCGGGAGACTGGACAGTAAAAAAGACCATGGACGATACATATTTTAACGGCGATTTTGCTGTAACTGCTATTTCAGGTGTGAACCCAAACAACAACATATACTACAAAATTGTTGTAAAATCCGACAGCCCTAATGACAGGCTGGAGTCACTTAAAATGCCGTATATACTTTCCATAGATACAAGTAAACCGCCGGTGCCGATGAACATTGCAGTAGTCCACAGGGAACTGCATACTGCGACAGTGGCGAATCCATCACCGGTCAGTGTCGATGTCAAGTCAACTGATGTAACCATTTCCTGGGACAAGCCAACCAACTGGGATAGTGTAAGAAATGATCTCGTATACCACTTTATGCTCAGTACCAGCCAGTCGGACCTGACAAACCAGGTACCTTTAAACGTAAGCGGGTTTTACAGGGACACTAATAAGGATGAGTTCAGATATTGGAATAGCTACACCCCCAAATACAGGCTTTCGAAATACGCCGATGTCAGGACGGGAAAGATTATGGATGAGGGCAGCAGACTTTCCATGACTTTAGATGCCTTTGACCTGTTTACGGCTGATAAATGGGATAGTGTCACTGATTCAGTTTACTCAGTCAATCTGCCCAACCCTGATGCCTACCCTGCATTCCTGGTGCCAAATACGGTATACTATTTTAAAATGTATACAACCAAGGCATCTGACGCAGGTACCGCCGACGCTTCAAAAATGTCCGACATGTCGTTGGTTGTCAGCTTTACCACGTTAAATGGAATAGAACTGGATGTTCCGCTGCCTGCCAATCTGGAACTGGATGCAAACGGTAAGAATACTGAAATTACACCACCTGTCAACTACATAGATATCGTATTCGACAAGGTTACCAATCTGGATTGGAGAAACTATACAAGCAATTATAATACTACCGATTATAATTACTATACATATTATGATATTTACATGAATTCCAGGACTGATACGGCATTCACCCTTATCGGCACTACTGAAGAGCAGGACGCGGACATAATATTTACAGGCGTGGATGATCCTGCCAGCACCTCTGTTAAAGCAAGGATTTCCCAGTTTACCGACAATACAGGTCCAAACTGGGTAGTAAATAAATTCGGTGAAAGGCTTTTGCCGAATACTACATATTACTTTACTGTCAGGACCAGGCTTGTCATGCAGAGTAAAACCAACCCAGCGGATTTTGAGGAAAAGGTTTCGGCAAGTACTGCCATTTTGCCTGTAACTACCATTGTAACAGGTATAAACCCTCCGGATGACAATGACCGTAAACCGCTGACACCCATTGATTTTATCATAGCAAATGACAGCAGCGGCAATCAGATGCTGTCGGGAAACAGTGTCACATTCACCTGGGAAAGGAGGGAATTTGATGTTGTATATGAGCTGATCCGAACCGCAGGAAGAGTTAGTCCTACAGATCAGCTGTCAACCTATGAATTCGATGCTGAATATCTGAGCTTTCTGGGTGCGTACGACCTTCCCAGTGACGGGTCAGCCAATAAAAAGGTTTATCTTGACCCTGATCCTGATGCTGATCCGGCTGTCGGCCCCGAAGGCAAGTTTTCCTATGACAGCGTAACAAGGATGTGTACCTATACCGTTGACATGCGGCTTTTCCCCAATAAGCTTTATTACTTCAGCCTGAAAGCTGTAAGGCTGAACAGCCAGGGTATATCCGTTGCAGAAAGTGCATGGACGTCCATACCGGTCACCACTTCCCTTATACAAGCACCTGCAGAGCTAATCCCGATAAACGATGCACAGCTGGGCTTTTTCTGGGTTGACGGCACAATAGGCATGACAGCCGAAGATTACAGGATATTTATCAAAGGTCCGGGAGATCCTGCATACAAGCTGGTTACACGCTCAGCGTCAACAATTGTGAGGGACAGTGATGGAAGAACCTATTATGGAAGAGTAATGAATCTTAAAATGAATTCATCCTATGATATAAGAGTTTTCAAGGGCATTGACAATAATGTCATGGTGTATGAAAAAAAGGGGATGGCGACGAGGGATGGCTATCATGAGCTTGAAGTCAGATGGAAGGGACTTCCCGTCGATGATTATTCAAAATATGAGATAGCCATTAGAGCTGAGGATGCTTCGGAGTATACTACACTGACGGCATCGGATCTGGAACAGTATAACGATAAGAGCGGGAGGCTGCTTTCGTATTATACTGAGGAAACAACACATACATCAGGTAATGATTATATGTTTTATAATGCAAGAATCAAGTCGGTGACAGTTACACTTCCCGGCGGACTCAAGACACATCAGCAGCTGAAATCCAATGTAAAATATTACATAAAAGTAAGAGCAGTACGGGTTGATGCTGCAGATATTGCACTTGTATCATATTCCAAATATATAGGCCCGGTGGATTCAAGAACTGAATTCAACCAGGATGATTATGACAATACCGACAGGGAGAATGAGAACAAAGCCACATTTCTTGAGAAAATGAAGCAGCTGGAAAAGGGCTATTACTGGAGAGTAGATATAGACAACAGTGATGCTGCGCGAATTCTGCTCAAGAGTGAAATGGTTGTGAATGCTATAAATAATTCCTCTGAAGCTTCATTTACTCTTGATATGTCCGAATTATCGCTGAACATTGACAAGGATGTAGTATATGTACCGCTAAATGTACTGAAGGCTATGAATTCCAGGAATACAAGCCTTGTAATAAAAACCAATGGAGCAGAGTATGTCTTAAGGCCAAGATCCCTCGATGCAGCAGAGAACGAACAAATAAGCGAGCTTGTTAAGCGTCCTGCCGTTAAGGATCTTTACCTGCAGCTAACCATTGCCCGGACTGATACGGTTCCTGCAGCTCTATCAACCTCAGGAGAAAGGATATCAGCACTAAATGACCTTGAGATTCAAGCTGTAGGTGCGTCAAAAACAGATACGGAGCTAAAAAACCTGTTTTATGACAAGCTGTACAATAAGGAAGACGGTCTGGTGAGCGCCAAATTGAATCTGCTGCTGAATACATACCTCGGAAACGGTACCAATGCCTCAAAGACAATGAACGAGTATACTGCAAAACTCATAGGTATGATAGAGAAGGAGCTTTCGGAATATGTTGATTCGATTCTCCAGTCGGTAACACTAAAAACTTCTGCGCAAATCATTACCCAGTTTGGTACTCCGGTATCAGCCAGACTTTCCTTCAGCACTCGTCAGGGAGTAAAAACACCCTGTGTGCTTTATGATGGAAGCACTACCTGGCAGAAGCTTTCCACTAATGTAGTACAAGCCCCTTCAAGCCTCACCTTCAATGTACTAAAGACAGGGAAATATGTTATTATGCTGGCTTCCCTGAGCAGTGTCTCCGATGTGCCTGACAATCACTGGGCAAAGGACTATATAGTCAAATTGACATCAAAATATGATTTGAGTAATGTCTTTATCGGCGTCAACACTGCATTTGCACCGGAAAATCAGGTGTCGGGAAAAGAAATAATATTGCTTTTCGAGAAATTGACAGGCAGAGCGGACGCAAATATCGGGCTTGACATAAAGCAAAAGTCTGCAAGACTTGGACTGGATACCATTATAAATCAAAATGCCGTATTGAAGAATATCAAGCGCCAGGAAACCGCGGCAGTACTGATTAAGCTGTTTGCCGCAAAAAAAGGTGTCAGCGAGGCCGCCCTGAGGCCAGGCAGGACAATCGTGCTTAATGATGAAGCAGAGGTGGGAGATATTTTTTACAGCAGAGTCATACTGGCTGTTGACCTTGATTTTATGGAAGCGGATTCGGGTTATAATTTCAGGCCTTTGGCCTACATTACCCGGGCAGAAGCAGCAGCTGCCTTTGTCAGGGTCCTGGAGCTGACCGGGGATATATAGATTTGCCATTGTTAGCGGAATGTAATCAAAAAGCTTGTTTTTTGGCAAACTTTTATGCTGAAAGCCAGCTAAGTTAGTAGCCAGTATTCAGTAGGATAAAGAAGAAATTTTTTTATTCATAGTAGTCAGTATTCAGTAGCTTAATGTAAAATAGAAAGTGGAGTACTTAAATGAAGAAGTTAAAATGCATAGTTTGTTTCAGTTTAATACTGATAATGGTTCTTCAGCTGACAGGCCTGGAGCTTGTCACAGCTGCAATAAATCCACCGCAGCCGGCACCCGAGAAGCTGAGAATAGAAGCTTTGCATGATACTCCTCCAAGTGATGTTCAGCCACCTATAGGCTATAATGAATTTGACAAGTATTATGCGGATTTTAAGAGTGATCCTCAGAAACTGCCGGTAGCTCCTCCGGCTCCTGCAAGTGTCTATCTGAACTATTACCTCCAGGAGATAAACAAGCCTTATAAGCCTGCCAAGCCAGCCATATTGAAGGAAGGCAACCTTCCTGCCGAAACAGGTGCGGGCAATAACAATACTCTCAGAATGAAGGAGCTCACATCAGGAACCATCTACTATGCATACTCCAAAGCATATTATACCTATTCCCTTGAGAGCACAACCTTTACCAGTGCCGAATCGGCTCCCTCAAATACAGTTAAGTTTTTAACCGATATTTCCATTGGAGCCATGTCATACGGTCCCAATACAATCAAGATAGAGTGGGATGACGTCTGGAATTCGGGCAGGCGAATAGACTACAAGCTGTACGTTTCTGAAAACAAGACCTTTGCCAATACACCGGCCATATATATAGGTCAGGAACAAATAGGGCAGAATGGACCTGTCACAGTTAATCAAGCCACCGGCAAGCTGGAATATATTCATACGGTCAGGGATCCGGGCAGAGTTTATTATATCAAGATAGTTCCGGATATAAATGAGACCGAGCTGAAGAGGTCGGCTGAGAGCCCCACGGTTACTGTCAGCAGCTTTATACTTGCAAGAACCACCAAGATGTCCACCACCGATTTCGGTACTGTCTGGAAGCTTGAATGGAGTCCCGTGGTTACCGGAATAGGAGACAGTACCATAAAGGTTACCTACCAGATTTACAAAGGTACTTCTGATGCCGGTTCCATTGAGCAATATATGGCTTCGGTGGATGATACGGTGTTTTTCTTTACACTTCAGCCTGAAGAGCAGACCAATTATTATGTTATTAAGGCATTGGTAACCAGAAACGGCGAGGATGTATATCCCGGAATAAAGATACAATCAGAAAAAATATACGTAAAGGAATCAGAGGTTCCTGCCAGTCCTGCAACACCCGAAATTGTTGATGAATTTACAAATGCAGGAGCAACGATAATAAGCTATGCAGACAAATTGAAGCCCGACAGCGCAACTATTCTCTGGAGAGTGCCAAAGAAAAGCACCGGTACCGTAGATACCGATATAATGTACGACATATGGCTCATCAGCGATCCCAACACCCTTGATGAACCTCCCTCCGGTACACAGATAGCGTCAAATCTGAGAATGTCGGAGAGTAATTTTGTTATGAGCGGAACTACATTGCTGGGCTACAAGTATGTTGTCAACGGCCTGACCTCAAACAGAACCTACTATTTTAAAATTATTGCAAAAAAAGCCTTTGTTGAATTTGTGGATAATGTGCTTGTCAACAGTGTTTACAGCTCACTTTCCGCCCTAAAGGTTATAATAACACCAACGGATGGCCCTATTGACCAGCCGGTGGTGCCCGGCCGTCCTCCAATGACAATAAAAAAAGTAGACGGGAAGGATAAGATTACAGGAACTACAGCGACTATTCAATTGAAAAATAAATGGTATGAGCAATACGAGGTCTCCGGCGGACGAGGAAGATGGGTATATAAGACGCCCAGCCAGCTTGAGGCGCTGGAGCCGGGTCTGGTTGACAGGATAGAAAATGGCCTGTTGACCCAGGCAGAAAGCCTTAAGTTCCGGAAGGTGGTATATGATGGCGGAATAACCTTTGATGTGGGATGTGTAGAATACACACTTGACTTTAATTATAATGACATAAGCGAGCTGCCCACAAATAAAATAATCGGTTTTCCAGTCAGCCCCAACGATCCGAATGAAAACATAAACGACCCTGATGCTATCCGGGATGGTAAAAAGCATAATGTAGACATAACCATAAGCGGCCTTGAGACCAATACAACTTATGTCATATGGGTAAGGGCGGCCAGAAGAAGCCAGGATTTGCTGTCAGGCCCATCGGATCCTTTGATCATTACTACCATACCGGATTTCGAGCTTCCTTTGGAAAAGCCCACCGTTCCTGTCTTCAATTTCTTTGAGCCAGGGGATGCTTACGTAGATCTGGGATGGAATTTTGTGCCGGGATACAAATACTATTTGAAATATGCTACCGTGGACAATATAAGCTCTGCAAAATCCAGTAGGGAGATATTGCCGGCAGAGCTTGAGAATAAAACCTTCTACAGGGTATTTGAGCTGGATTTTGAAACAATATACTACTTCTGGATACAAGCCGAGGCTTCCAATGCATCCGGCGAGACTATCCGCTCTGAATGGAGTGACTCTTTGATACTTAAAACATTACCTCAAATTGCCCCTTCTACACCGAGAGGCTTTGGGGTGAAAGGCACGAAGGACTCTGTAACAAAAAACAGCATCACCTATGAATGGATTGCCGAGGATGGAATAGAGTATTATCTGGAGATCGCCAGCGATATAGGCTATAAGGATGCTATAGAGTACAATGCAGCTAAAGGCTCTGAATATAAGGTCGAGGGACTAAGGTCCAATTTCCGCTATTATGCCAGACTGTATGCCTATGATCCGGACAAGAAGCTGAGATCTCAGCCCACACAGAGTGTTATAGTACGTACTGAAAGCAGTAATGATGAATTTGATTCCGATCAGAATGTGGAAAATATAATAAGCGGAGCCTTCATAATTAAGGAAGCTCAAGCCATAAACAATATCTGGAGGATAAGAATTACAGGGGTAAATGCGGATAGATTCATTGAGCATGTGCGAAGTGATAATATTTTGGATTACTATATTGATTTAAGTAAGGCGCCGGAGAAAACCAACAGGATTTCCCTGTTAATATCGGGCAAGGTTTTTGCAGCATTGACCAAGCTGAAGGAAAACCTTATTGTGAAAACTGAAAGGCTTCAAATTGTAATAAGGCCGGGAGTGCTGGCAGGTACTGCCATTGATTTATTATCGACGAAACAGCAGGACAATATATATGAAATAGGTGTGGTACTTAACAGCACGTCAAGTGGAACAGATACCACAAACCTGACATTCAAAACACCAGTTACCGGCCTTGAGATAAACAGGGCTGACGGTGGTATTACAATTCCATATGAGAGTCTGGAAAGGCCGTTAAAGCTGATATATGAATACACCTCTCCCGACTGGTACAAGGAAGGCATAACTTCAGGATATGTTCTGTCCGGCAATTCCTTAAGCTGGCGGAAAAGCAGCTCTGTGGCAGCTTATAAAGCTGACAGCGGAACAGGAAGGCTTAGCTTTGAATCCATCAATACAGGACGACTGGCTGTTGCTGATATGGGGAAGGATTTATTTGATGATGTTTCTACCCATTGGGCCAGAAATTCCATAGTAAATGTAGCTTCCGTACATAAGCTTAAATTTGTTAACAACAGGAGATTTGAGCCGGAAAAATATATTACCAACGCTGA
>Ga0366766_1003_pt1 | contig 30377 bp, 17 predicted proteins | sample TotcelHN113001N4_FD_207064 | JGI IMG/M metagenome (GOLD analysis project Ga0366766, IMG submission 207064) | Enriched cells from coal bed in the Powder River Basin, Montana, United States - Total cells N11 rep1 HSBNCT.N11.300.1.N4 ... | reverse complement strand
AATGTAACCTTCGTTGTAGTATTAATTAACATTCCTAGTTACCACTCGTCAGCTTCTGTACGAAAGGCCAGTCAATAGTCGTCTTTTTTATGACCCTGTTTAACAATATCAAAAAGCCCGGAAGTACAAATATCACACAGAACATACTTATCAGAGCACCTCTGCCTATTAGCAGGCACATTTCAGAGGCGGCAGTGATTGTTGCAATGAAGTACACGCTGAAGGTTGCTGCAACAATTATACCTCCACTGGTAAGTATGGATTTTGCAGTATCCTGAATAGTCTTTTCTGCAGCCGCTTTTGGTCTCATATTGGCAAGATTCTCTCTGTATCTGCTTACAAAAAGAATGGCATAGTCCACGGTTGCTCCCAATTGAATAGCTCCAATAACAATAATGCTCAAGAAATTCATAGGCTCCCCGGAAAAATATGCAATGCCAATATTGATCCAGATAGCCATTTCAATAACAAATACAGTTATTAAAGGTATTATTAAGGATTTGAAGGTTATCAGCAATATCAGGAAAATGAAAACAGCCGACAACACATTTGTTACAAGGAAATCCCTGTCGGTTATTTCTTTCATATCCTTGTAAACAAAAGTCTCTCCTGAAGCATACCATTCATCATAATATTCGGCGGCGATTTCCCTTACACTGTCTGCCGTATCAAATGCCTGGGAGGATTCCTTGTCATAGGTGATATCAAAGGTAATCATGGAATAGTGCTCCGACAGCAGTTTGTCCTTGACATTTTCCGGCAGCATCATTTCCGGAATTCCCAGCCCCAGTTGCTTGTATAGTCCTGTCACATTGCCTGCTCCCGGCAGGCGCTCCAGCTTTTTAATCAAGGCAGCCTCTTTCTCCTTATCACCTATGGGCAAAAGAAGAATGCTCTGGTTTGAAGGTCCGAATATGGCTTCAGTTTCCTTTTCAGCCATAAGGGCGCTGTCGTCGGAAGGAAGCATCTTTTCCACACTGTAATAATACTCTGTTTTAGACTGTGCAAGAAAAAACAATGCAGCAGTCACAACCATTATTGTCACTATTACATATCTCAGTTTTATAGAATATTTCGAAGTCCTGATAAATTTCAGATTCAAATTCCTGTGGGAAAATTTTTCAATCCATTTGTCAAATACGATAACAAGAACCGGCAGCAGTATGAATACTGATATAAGGCTCAAAACTATACCTTTAACCAGCACCATTCCCATGTCTTTACCTACCCCGAAGTCCATGAACATCAGTGCCATGAAGCCGGCAAGCGTTGTCAGACCGCTGGCGGTAATTGTTTTGAAGGATAATGTCATGCTGTTTATCATTGCCTGCTTTACTTCAATTCCATTAGCTCGCTCCTCATGAAACCTGTGAAGCAGGAATATGGAATAATCCATGGAAACCGCTAATTGAAGCAGGCTGGCAGCCGCAAATGTGGTCTGGGATATCTCGCCTTTAAAAATGTTTGTGCCCAGATTCAGAATTATTGCAGCTCCTATGGCAGCCAAAAAGAATACAGGCTCAATCCATGAAGAAGTGGTGGAAAACAGTATAATCAATATAAGCACTACTGCTATAGACATATATATTGGAATTTCACGGTTGGTCCTCCGGACCATATTTCTCGAAATAACTGCAGGTCCGCTGATATTGTCTCCACTCCCTGAAATTGTCTGCAATTGATCAAGAGCTCTATATGTGCTCTCATGATCATTTCCTTTCTCAAATAGAACAGTCAGCAGAGCATTACCATCTTTATAGAAACGGCTTGTTAAGGTATTGTCAATAAACTCCAGGGGCTTATTTACATCAGCATAATCATCCAGCCATATGACCGATTCGACGCCATCCACTTCTTCTACCCTTTTAATTATTTTTCTTACTTCACCTATTTCTTTTCCCTTTAACAAAACATACGCATTGCCTCTCATACCAAATTCGTCCGCCAGCTTCTCTATTCCCTGTCTTGCATTTGATTTCTGAGGCAGATATTTGGAATTATCCGTATTAATCCTTACACCCAGGGCTAATACGCCACATATTACAATTAATATGGCAAAGACAGTAATAATTATTTTGGGATGGTTGACTATTCCTTTTTTAATATTACCCATGTATTCTGTTAAGCCTCCTGCAATGATAAATTGGTACTAAAGCGGGAAACTGCCGGAATATCCTTACGGAAATAAAGCGTTAAGGTGCTCGGGACTATTTCCGCAAGGATGACTTCCAGCTGAATTTTAAGTTTTCGCTGTAGTATTGGAAGAATATATTTAAATCATACATGAAGGAGCAGAAAATGAAATTATCAGAGTGGGTAGTTTTTCAGATAAAACAGGGTGATCTTCATATCACCCGTTGGGGTGACGCCTGAATAGCTGCATTTGAGGGCACCGGTATTAATGATCATAGTTTTGTTCACTGGTGCTTTTATCCATTTAGGATTCCCTTATTTTGTGAAGTAGCTGGACTCTGTTTGATACATCACACTTTTTATAAATACTTTTCACATGGGATTTGACAGTATTGACAGAGATACAAAGGCTATCACCGATTTCCATGTTGGTTTTCCCTTCAATCAGCAGCTTAAGCACTTCCATTTCCCTTTCCGAAAAGCCATAAACCAATATTTTATCCAGACTTAACCCGGTATTGTTCTCATATTTCAAGAAATAATTTGTGGAAATATAGTAGAAGGTGAGCAAACTGAATACAAGATAGGAAATATGTGTAAACTGAAATGCCAGCTGACGGAAAAGGAAAAAGTCAAGGATAGTAAAGACAATCTGAGGCAAAAACGCACCAAGAAAGTATTGTGCCAGCCTTACCTGATTGCCCTGCTTGATGCTTTTGAAAAAGAAAATCATGACCACTGCAAGGAAAAATGGCGCCAGAGAGCCTGCGGGATATATTATCCATATGACATTGGACAGCGTATCCTCGAGATTGCCTGCAGAATAAAAGGTTATAAAGAAAATGCTGAATATTAGAAAAGCTATGGAAAACATTACAATAACAATTATTCCAATCCGCTTTCTCTCCTTTGAAATGGGAAAAAGTGAAATTCCATATCTGCAAACTGTTATTATTGAAAGAGCTATTACCATTATCGTGAATATGGCAAAAAAATAAGATACCCATCCTATACTGGAAGCATTGCTTTCATTGGCATAGTACATGTTGAAGAATTTGGTGAAATATGAGTAGGAGTATGAAATCAAAAAGTAAATAGCCGTAGGAAGGTTCATCCACAAGGTTTTGCCCGTAAAAGGATCCCTGGTCTTATAATATATGAAAGCACAAAACAATGTGATTGAAAATAACAGGGCTGTATCTATAAACTGAATCAAGTCAATTAAAATATTCAAAAAGTATATCTCCCCTTACAAGTATATAAAGATTATAACCGGAATATGTTTTTTATTCAAGCCGACTCATCTTAAATAGTGCATGAATAAATAGCATAAGTGCATCAATACACAATTCATCCTTTTGATTTCAATGAAGGGACATCGCGTTCTCTGTAGTTTTTGGCGACTGCCAGGACAATACCGCAAAAAAGACCGCTGACGGAAGCTCCAGCCAGCAGTCTTTATATTTTTCTCAGTTTTAGTCAACGGCAGCCTTACTGCTTCAGATTGAACCAGGCTTCAAGACCGGGATAAATTGCCGCCTCTCCCAATTCCTCCTCAATCCTCAACAGCTGATTGTATTTAGCTACACGATCGGTCCTTGACGGTGCTCCCGTCTTGATCTGTCCGGAGTTGACAGCTACCGCTATATCAGCTATGGTTGCATCCTCGGTTTCACCGGACCTGTGGGAGGTTACTGCCGTATAACCGGCTCTGTTTGCCATCTGTATTGCGTCCAGAGTTTCAGTAAGAGTACCGATTTGATTTACCTTTATAAGTATTGAATTTGCCACTCCCATATTGATGCCTTTTTTTAGCCTGCTGGTATTGGTCACAAAAAGATCATCCCCTACCAGCTGGATCTTGCCGCCAAGTCTTTCTGTAAGCATCTTCCAGGCATCCCAATCCTCTTCCGATACAGCATCCTCCAGGGAGATTATAGGGTATTTTTCAACCAGATCTGCCCAGTAATCCACAATTTCCAGCTTAGTCTTGCTGATTCCCGATTTCCAGAACAGATAAGTACCATCCTCCTGATACATTTCAGTAGCAGCCGCATCAATAGCAATCCTGAAGTCTTCCTCTGCATTAAAGCCCGCCTTTTCAACCGCTTCCAGAATTACCTGTATGGCTTCCTCATCTGTTTTCAAATTTGGTGCAAAGCCTCCTTCATCTCCGACGCCCGTAGAATATCCTTTGGCTGAGAGTACCTTCCTGAGACTGTGAAAAACCTCGGCACACATCTGTAATGCCTGCTTGAAGCTTTTTGCCCCCACAGGCATTATCATGAATTCCTGTATGTTTACGCTGTTGTCGGCATGCTTGCCTCCATTTATTATATTCATCATAGGCACCGGTAAGGTTTTTGCATTTACTCCGCCTATATACTGATAAAGGCTGATGCCCAAAGCCTCCGAAGCAGCCTTGGCTGCAGCCAGGGATACCCCCAGAATTGCATTGGCACCCAGCTTGGCTTTATTATGAGTTCCATCAAGAGCTATCATCTTCATATCTATTGCCACCTGGTCGAAAACATTCATGCCTTCTATTTCAGAGGCAATGGTATTATTGACGTTATCAACTGCCTTCTGTACACCTTTTCCAAGATATCTTTCCTTATCGCCGTCCCTAAGCTCTATAGCTTCAAATGCCCCTGTGGAAGCACCCGACGGCACCGCTGCCCTGCCAACGAAACCGCCTTCGGCTATAACTTCAACTTCAATAGTGGGATTGCCTCTGGAGTCTAATATTTCCCTGGCAAATACGCTTTCAATTTCAAGATATTGTTTCATTTCATTTTCCTCCTCATTTATACCTTCTGTAAATTATTACCATTTGATACTGTCAATAGAATACAGCAAGGAATTTCAAATGTAAATATGCTCGGGAATATTTTACCCGTTTTCAGGAGGAATAAAACAAAACTCATCAGCAATTAAATTATTTATAACATTTTGCCTTATCAGCGGCATTGAATAAATCTAATATGTCAGGAAAGATTCGCCTTGATAAAGAAACGGTATTGATGTTATGCAGGTGTTCGGTTTTGTCAAAGGCAATGGCATCTATATGGACACATATCAATACACCTCAAGCATATTTACATTGTATTACAATTCACACAGTAGTTCTCCAAGCTCTTTTGCCATCATTTTTACCATATTGTCAAGCTTCAAATAATCATCTGCAATGTTTTCCGTTTCTCCTGCCTCCAGCTTTTTCTCAAGATTCCTGGCAAAGCTGAAGGGTTTCTCTGCATGAAAAGGAGATATAGAGCTTGCAAGCTTGTGAACATGTATTTGTACGGCTTTCAGCTCTCCTTTGTTCAAATTTTCATCAATTATTTCAAGTTTTTTATTATATTCAGCTAGAAATTCCTCTCCAATTTCCCGCAAAAGCGCTTTTCCAAAAAGGTTTGCCTCTTCTAAAAAAACATCTCTATCAATCATACCCTTGCACATTTCACTCTCTTCCCCGCTTTCTCTTTCAATGACAGAGCCTGTAAGACAGTTTTTATCAGCTATACTGGCAAGTATATCCATCAATTCCTTTTGCTTTACAGGCTTGGACAGGTAATAATCCATCCCCGCTTCCAACAGCCTTTCTCTGTCACCGGCTATAGCTGAGGCTGTAAGGCCGATAATCGGTATCCTGTGTTTTTTATCGGATTCAATACTCCTTATATGCTGTGTTGCCTCAATTCCATCCATTTCCGGCATATTCTTATCCATAAGGATACACTGGAAATCATTTTCATCCAATAGCTTCAACAGCTTATTACCGTCCTCCGCCACTTCAACCTCACAGCCATAATATTCGAGAAGGCTCCGTATATATTTTTGCGCAATACTATTATCTTCCGCAACAGCGACCTTTAAGCCTCTAAGTCTCTTATCGCCTTCATCAGGCATACCATCCGATTCAATATCCGTCTTGTTGGGTTCGGATTCGCTTCGTTCCACCAGCAAAGGCAGGACGCACCTGAAGGAACTCCCTTGTCCCACGGTGCTTTGAACATCAATAGTCCCGTGCATAAGCTCAACAAGCCTCCTGGTAATTGAAAGACCCAGTCCTGTTCCCCCATATCTTCTTGATATGCTGGCATCCGCCTGAGTAAAGCTGTCAAATATAACCTCCAGCTTGTCTTCCGGTATACCGATTCCCGTGTCTCTTATCGTTATCTCTACCTCCGCATATGCACCATGTATGGATTTTAACTCAACCCTGAGCTCAACCTCCCCAAGGTCGGTAAATTTTATGGCATTGCTTAATATATTATTGATAATCTGTTTGATACGCAGCGGATCACCTCTAAAGAATACGGGCACCGCTTGCCCATATTCCACCAGAAGCTTGATTTCCTTTTTTTCAGACGCAAATCTGAATGGTCTGCAGATGTCCTCCAGCAATACAGGCAGGTTGAAAGATTTTTCCTCCAGCCATAGCTTGTTTGCTTCCATTTTTGAAATGTCCAGTATATCGTTTATAATCTCCAGCAGTGCTTGGGCCGAAGTCTGAATCATATCGAGATATTCTCCTTCACACCCCGCTCTGGCATTGTTCTGAAGCAGAGAGGTCATTCCTATGATTCCGTGAAGAGGAGTCCTTATTTCATGGCTTATATTTGTAACAAATTGGCTTTTTGCCTGGTTTGCCGCTTCCAATTGCATGTTGGTCCGCTGAAGCTCCATATTCTTATTATTGAGCTCTGCCGTACGCTCCTCTATGATATTTTCCATATATCTGTAAAGCTCAGCTTTCTCAAGTGATATGGCAATTTGAGAAGATAAAAGCTGCAGCACCTGTAAACGGTCTGCGGTAAATGCTCCCGATATCAAGTTGTTTTCAAGATACAATATTCCCTTAAGCTCTCCATTGGCCAGCATCGGCATACAGATGGCCGACTTTGGAAGCTGTAAATCCCACTGTTCACTGTAAATAAAGAGCTCTGCATTATTCTCCGGCCTTAAAACAACCTTCTCACAGGTACGTTCAACATAATTTATAAGCTTGACTGGGATGCTGTTACACTTTTCTACGGATACCCGCTGATGAACATCCACCCGAGTATCCTCCATCGTTCCCTCTGCTGTTACAAACAGCTTGTCATGTTTTTTCACCATCAGAACCGCCCTCTGGGCTCCTGCATTCTGCAAAAGAATCTTCATCAGCAGCTCCAGCAGCTCCTCCAGTACGATAGCCCCTGAAATAACCTGGCTGGCTTTAATGATGGAAAGCAAATCCAGCGAATCCGATACTCCTGTAGTAGAACAGTTTCCCTTGCTTAAAGAAAACGGATCTTGCTGCTTCAGTATGAAATCCGACAGCAGCTGCGGATATCTTTCCAATAGCTGCTTGACCTTTCCCTGTGCACCCCATCTGGTATATGCCTCACATGCATCCGCCAGATATTTTTTCGCCCGGATGGTCCTTCCGGTATCAATATGGAATCCGGCAGCCAACTCCTTCGCCAACGCTTCATCCTGTATGAAACCATTGGCAACCGCATTTTCAATGGACATTTCATAATAGCCCTCGGCCCTGACAGGGTCTCCATTTACTCTCTCCTTCTCAGCCAACAAGAGGTACAGTTTGTGGGAAAAATTCTCAGGAGAACTCTCAGCCAACTTTTTCAAGGCATTGATACATTGATTCACAGGCAGCATGGCACGGATTCTTTCAACAAAAGGCCTGTCTTTCAGATTGGCTGTTAGAATCAGTGCCTTGTAAAACTTAAGATTTGATACGCCAAAGGTTCCTATGACGCCATCCTGATATTTCTCGGCAAGGGCAGCATTCTCCATTGCTTCCCTATATCTTCCGAAGTGATACATCAGCGTCATCTGGTCAAAATATATTGAAAACAAACTGGTCCGGTCATTTGCAGCAAATAGTCCGTCAAGGGACTTTTCCCTGTCATAATAAGCGCCGGCCAGCCTGCAAGGATCCGCACTATCTCCCTTTAAATTAAGAATGGTTTGCATGGTGACCCTGCAGACATTAATAGCAGTGGTATGACCTGTCTTCTGCAAAGCGTTCCAGTGCTGCTCCGCTTCATTGATAATCCCAACCAGCTCTTTCCCGGAAAAATATGAATATACAATATGCTGCATGATGGAATGTCCCGCTGAAAGCAGGTCCCCCGAAGCAAAGCCGCTCAGGTAGGTGGACGGAAATCCCGAAAGCGTATGTTTCAAATGATCCTTTTTATGCCGTATGTGCATATTGACGAGCAAGTGAATCTTGCTCTCATACTTGTGCAAATGAAGCTTTTCCTGAAATTCAACAGCCAGCCTGCCGAAATTATAGCCCTCTTCCACTTTTCCCATCATGGCTGACAGTATAAAGCCATAAGCGGCAAACACCACAAGCGATTCCTCTGTGGTACCATATTTAAGGCTTATGCCAAATGCATTAAAAACAAGCAATGCAATAATATAATTGGACAAGGAATAGCCTGCCATGCTTACACTGTTTATAATTCTTACAGCCATAAGTTTTTTCCTGTCTGTCATAGGAGGAAGCCCGGATATTTTTTCAATAGTCATGCCCTTCAACCTATACCGGGTTTTTAAATAGGCTGCGATTACATGAAAACGTGTTGGGTTTTTGGGAATCCTGACACCTAAAAGCTTCAATATATGATTTGCAGTATCCAATGCCTTTTCAAGCTGGTTTTTTGCTGTATATGCTTCAATTATGATTTCATATGCCCTGGCCTTGTCCAATATATCCCTTCCATTTTTTATAGCCTCATTTGCAATCTCTTCCATAAGATCCGGGCATGCACATGCATAAGCTGTCTGAGCCGCTTCAATATAAAGCTCCAGAGTTCTCTCATAGGCTTTATCCCAGCAATCCCCCTGCATTAAGCCTATTGCAAGCTGAAAATACTCAAGGGCTCTATCGTAGGCAGTAGCTGCTTTAGCCTTTTTCCCGGCATTGAAGCTCAATTCCGCAAGCTTTTCCCGTTCCTCGAGTAAAGTTATAAATTCCAGAGCATAGCTTAAATGGTCCACAATCTCAAAAATTCTGTCTTCCAATTCTGCTTCAGGGGTGTTTTCCAACAGATGCCTGCCTATTTTTATATGGATAAGCTTTTTTGACTCCTGATCCAGGAAGGAGCAGGCGGCCTGCTGTATACGGTCGTGCAGAAACCTGTATTCACCGTCCTGATGAATAAGAAGGCCTTCACTGACTGCACAGGATAATTCACGTGTGATGTCCTGAAGGCTTTTCTTCATAATAACCGAAAGCTTTTTCACAGAAAAAGTATTATTAATACAGGCGGCTGTTTTTAATATTTCAATTGTTTTTACAGGCAGCTTTCCAATTTTGCTTGTCATTAAGTGCACAACATTATCCATGACATTTTTTCGTGAAATTGCCCTCTCATCCCAGACCCATATCCTTTGATTTCTGTCAAACCATAAAAGACCCTCATCCTTCAATGCGTATATGAATTGAATGAAAAAAAACGGATTGCCCCTGGCTTTTTCATGACATAGCTTTGACAACTGCATTGTTATTTCAGGAGAACAATGCAGGGCTATACTCAGAAGGCTGTTAATATGCCAGGGCTTAAGAGGCTTGAGCTGGATATGCTTCATACGGTGAGTTGATTTCTTCAAATTCTCCAATACCAGCTTAAGCAGATGGCCATCCCCGGTTTCATTATCCCTGTAGGCTCCTATTACAAGCATATATCTCTTTTCGGAATCATTTGCGAGGTACTCAATAAGCTTTAAACTTGCGCCATCCGCCCACTGTAAGTCATCCAGAAATAGAACCAGCGGCTTTCCCAATGCCGCATGCAATTGAATAAAATCCAGCATAACCGTATTGAAACGGATTTGCGCTTCCAGCGGCGGAAGCTTTACAACCTGAGGCTGTCTCCCTATGATCTTCTCAACCTCGGGAATCATATCAATTATAAGCCCGGCATTTTCTCTCAAGCGTCCCAGAATTCTGTTTTTCCACGAAATAATCTCTTGTTCGTCTTCTGCCAGGATTCTTTTGACAATCCAGCTTAAAGCCTGGATTATAGCAGAATACGGTGTGTTCCTTGAATATTGGTCAAACTTCCCGTAACCATAACAGCTGCCTTTTTCATGTATATAAAATATGAACTCATTGACCAATGAAGTCTTTCCTATACCGGAATAGCCTGCAACCATCACCAGTTCAAGGCTTCCACCACCGGCTGCTTCATAGCTTTCCTGCAGTAATTGCATTTCTTTATCTCTTCCGAACAGCTTCCTTGGTATTTTTATTTCTTCACTGATGTCATCCTGCGCAAGAGGGAAATCCGGAATATCTTCTTTTCCATTGCTTTCCTCAAGCAGCATCCTGCATTTTCCTATATCCGCTTTCAAGCCCGCTGCAGTCTGGTAGCGGTCCTCCGGCTTCTTTTCAAGGAGCTTGTCTATAATATCCGAAATTACTCTGGGTATATTGTTTCTTATTTCGAAAAGGGGAATATGTTTCCTTGCGATATGGGAATAAACCATTTCCATCGGGTCGGCAGCTTCAAAGGGAAGCTTTCCCGACAGCATCCGGTAGAAGGTAATACCAAGGGAATAAAGATCCGAACGGAAATCTTCCCGGATCCCGAGGCGGCGGCTTTGCTCCGGAGATATATAGGGGATGGACTCCGAAGGCCAATTCTTGTCGCTGCTCTCATTCTTTACATCACTATTAAAAACCGACGAACTGAAATTTGTTATTTTTACGCTGTCTGAACCGCTTACCAAAATATTGTACGGGTTGATATTCCTGTGCACAACTCCATGGCTATGAATCTCCACCAGAATTCCTGCCAGTCCGTCTGCAATAGCAAGAAACTGCCAAACCGGCATAGACTGACCGTTTATCAAGGCATGAAGCGGTTTCCCTTCAAAATCCTCCATCACCAAGGTCGTCATTTTCCCATTCCGCATTATTGCAGATATTTTCAGTACACCTTCATTGTTCAGTTTTCCAGTTATATTAAACTCATGTTCCAGGTCTGCAAGCTCTTCAAAAGTGGCGTGTCCGTTTTTTATCAGCTTAAGGAGAACAGTATGCCCGTTTCTTTCATCAAAGCCCTTATATATTGCCGTATCACGGTACTCCTGCACTTTTTCACTGATACTATAGCCCTCAAGCAGCATATCCACACCCCCTTTATAACCGGAACCCTGCCAGCCATATTCTATTCTGTATAATTTTCCATATTAATGCTATGCCGAAATTTTTCGTTTGGAAGGCCTCCTTCCAGCCGGGATAGAAAATAATAAGGCAAAAGCAATATACACCAAGCCTAAAATCAGGAGTGTGTTAACATCTGCAACCGTCGTCATCAGCATTAACCATCCATATATCACAGGACTCAACATTTGTGTCGCATTTCCCACAACCCCCAGAAAAGCAAGCGAGCTTGAAACACCTACTTTTTCCTTGATCCCCGGCATTTCTATAAAGTAGTCCATTGATACCGGAGAACCGAAACCGTCAAACAAGCCCATTAAGGCTGTAGAAAGTAAAATAATACCAATAGAAGGCTTTATACTGATAACAAGTATTGCAACCCCTCCCATTATAAGCATCAGTGATACGCCAAAGGTCCTCCCAAGCTTTTTTGTTAGGCAATTCGCCAGGATAGGTCCAAAATATATACCTACCAATCCGTTTACAAGATATCCATAGCTGATTAGGATAACAGGAAGGCCGAGTTTCTGTATATAGCCGGGTATAAAAGCCACGATAAACATCAATCCGAGATTAAGTGGCAGCGTCACCATGACGAGATACCTCAGCACCTTTGTATTTAAAAGCATGCGCAGCATCCCGCTAGACGACTTTTCTTCCTTTTCGGCATGAGAGTTCATATTCTGTTTCAAAAGCTTCCAGGGAATAATAAAAAGAATAAGAACAACAAACAAAAGTAAAATTCCTGCTGTAAACATGTATGTAAGGGCTATTCCCATGGAATTGGCTATAACCGCACCCAGAGAGCCTCCGCACATGATTCCGCCAAGCAGGCCTGCATTCATCCCTGCTATATTCAATCCGGTCCTTTCACTATCTCCGGAAGCTGAAGATACGATGGCGTTCAATACATGCTTGATGCCTGCAAAGCCTGCTCCGCAAATAACTCTGGAAAGGATGACATACATGGGACCTGTGGCCATTGAGCAGAGCACGTTCCCTGATATTATACAAGCACCTGCGGCAATGATAAAGGTTTTGAACCCAGCCTTGTATCGGGCAAAAATAACAGAGAAAAGCATTACCGCCAGCAGCTCCAATGTCATGGGCAGTGAAGCTGAAACATCTGTTGACAAGCCGAATATCCGCGCATCCCACTGCCGCATAAGTATTACTGAAAAAGGCATGCTGGAATACATCCCCATAAATACAATGAAGCTTATAATGCGTATCGCACCGGTTATCTTCTCGTATTGAACCAAAGCTCCGGTATTAAACTGCCTGCTTCTTCTAAAAATCAATATATCCGGCAGCCTTATGAATTCAAATATGGTAACTGCCGATACAACTATTGTGACAAGGAATACCAGTAGCATGTTGAGCATTTTCCGGCTCATATATTCCTGAGATATCTGGATTTTAACCTCCATCCTGCCGCCCTCGGCTTCGGGAGCCAAAGGCGCGGATATACTCCATGTATCTTCTCTTTTTAATGCTTCTTCAGTATCAGCAATGGTATTATATATGCTTATATTCCAAATAATTGATGTGTTCATGGCCTTGGAGGTCAGGTATTCCGACAGGCCATACATTTTTTTATACGGGATGCCTTTATTGTTCAAATTGTTTATGGAATTTTGAAGATACACAAGAATACCCTGAGCGCCCTCTGTTACGGCACTTTTATACTTCGCCTGGTATTGATTGTACATTATGGCGCTCTGCACACCGATCCCCAGCATAACCACAAGGGCAGGAACTATAAATATAAGCATCCGCATGCGCTTTGCCTTATTAGTATCATTTTCCGCATATTCTTTTTCACTCTTTTGTGCATCATTCGGAATGGGAACAAAGCACAGGAAAATGATTAATATCAATACAGGTACAATCAATATATAAACCGATATCTCCAGATTCTCCATATGCTGTGGTTTCAGCTCCGCACTGATGGCTTCGGCAGGGTATATCAAAGTGAAGCTTCCTATAATGGCATCGCTTTTATCAGATATGGGCATTATCATAATCTCATATCTGTCCTGGGACATTGCGGTGTAGCCCTGTTCCTTCGTTACGCCTCTCAGCTTGGCATCCACATGTGGATTTTTCAGGACTTCCATATAACTTTCCTTATCCCCGGCATCGTCAAAGGATGTATAGAGAATCTCCCCGCTGCTGTTGATGATGGCCGCCCTGACATGTGAAGGCAACAGGGACGTCAGTTTCCCGAATACACTTTCTATATTGTAAAAGGAATCCAGGCTCTTTCCGTATTTTATAGAAGCTTCAAGCTCACTGACAACCTGTCCTGCTACAACGCCATAATACTGCTGCGTAATTTCCCTATAGCTGCCTTCAAAGTTGGAAGAGCTCATCCACCAGACAAAGAGAAATGCTGCAATAATCAATGCGGTAAAGATAAATATGAACCATTTCCGTCTTGCTCCAAATTTTATCATTTAGACCTCCCACCGGTTACCCTATTCATTTTCACTTGTATAAATATACTCACAGGATAAAAGCATTTCAAAGCTCGGAGTGAAGCCTATCTTCTCTGCTACATTAAGATTCAGGCTTAAATACGGAGAGCTGGTATACTCCTGGGGCAGATCGCCGGGCTTCGCTCCGTTTAATATCGCCCCTATCCTGTTGGATACGAAGGCTCCAAGACCCTTGTAATCCCTGGGCGAAACCTGCATTAATGCGCCATTTCTTATATAATTGTCTCCCACCTGTACAAAAACAGGAATTTTGGCGTCATAAAACGGTTGGAAAAGTTCCTTCATTTTTGTGTCGTCTGTTATAACATCCGTATTAATCAAATAGGCGTCAATTTTATCAGTTTGAATCAGCTTCAGGTAAATTTCATTCAAATTTTCATAATAAGAAGCCTTGTCAGCCTCCTTATCGCTTGTAAGCTTTTCAATCTTCACCTTTGTGATTTTAAAACCATTGGCCTGCGCCGTTTTTTCATAATCAGGAATTGATGCAACAATCTCATCATTATACACCATTCCTATATTCTTGAAGCTTATCGTATCATAATAGAATTGGAGCTGCCTTCTAAAGGCGGACGGATCCACCTGCGCCCATATGTTCTTGTCACCGGAATCCTCAGCGGACTTGACGATACCCGCACCAATGGGGTCCACACTGCCATATACCAATAAAGGCAAACCCAGGTTCAAGCTCTTGACAAATTTCCCGGGCCAGGTACCCATGGCAAAAATCAGGTCCACATCCTTGTTGCCTGCATGTTCCTTCAGACTATTACCTACTGCTTCCTCTCCCTCATATGCCAGATAATAGTTGGCTGTACCGGCAAATTCCAAATAGGGTCCGAGGTCACGCTTTGACAACCAATCTATTAAAACCTTTGCATCCACATTATCCGCTGTCATGGGCAAAAAATCGTATTGTATCCAGCCATCCTGCTTCAGGTTTTCCAAAACGTAGTACAGCATACTTCCCGTTGCGGGGTATTCATCAATATCCACATAAGCAATACTGAATTTCCCTCCACCCTGCTTTTTTACCGGAGAAGACGGAAACTTATTCTGCTTCGCAGCACCTGCCGAAACATCCACCTTTTCCTGTTCCGCCTGGCTTGTCCCGGATCCCGGCAAAATTTCACAGCCTGACATGGCTATGACCGTTACTATTGCCAGCAGTATGATTTTCATTTGCAGCAGACATTTGTTTTTTTTCATCCGACCACCTCATTATATTCATTCTATGGCAAGTACAGGCTGCCGTTCTTCATCCTGTACACCCATAATGTGTTATATTTCGTCTTTTTATAGCCGCTTCTGACCATCATACTGGCAGAAGCTAAATTCCCGGACTTTACCAATCCGAATATTATGGAATTCCTTTCAAAAAGCAGTCTGTTAAAGCGCATGAGCAGCTCGCTTCCAAGTCCAATTCCTCTAAAATCCATGTCAACCACCAGGGGTCCCGACTCCCCGTCCTTGTGCTGCAAAGCAAAAGCTACTTTTCTCCCCTGATAAAGTAGTCCCATACCCGGACCATTCAGTATCCTGTCGGAGATATATCTTTCATTGCCAAATTCCATATCCTTGTAATTGCTCATTATGAAATCCATCCAATCCAGATCCAGACTACTGGTTTCAAAGCCTTTCAATTGTAAGTTACAGGGAAGGTAGTCTTTTTTTTTCATTACATATGTATTGTATTCGCCGGTCAACGCTCCAGGAAACATCCTGAGAATTTCATTTCCATATTCGCTTGTGTTGACCATAAAAGTATCCAGTTCTCCGGACGCCTCCTCCAATAAAGCCTCCAGGCCGTCCCAGCTATCTGCCGCAAACATATGTGTACCGCTTAGCTTGTCACGTATGCGGATGGAATTTCCAATTACCTTTAAATCCTCATGACAATTCCTTTCTGCTACATTCAACAGGGGGGCGTTCATCTCCGGCTTTCGGGCTAATTTTTTCAATATTGACGTTGCTGCATATCTAAGCATGAGCAACTCCTTTCATTATGTCAAATTTCCTTGCACTCATTCTATTTGAGCATAGCAGAGCGGTAATCACACAGCAAACCGCACTGCACAATATACAAACCAGAACCAGTAAAGCCGTGCGCAGAAGAAATCTGTTAAAAAAGCTATAAATATATGTCCTTGACACAGTGGCCGTTATTTTGCGGTTTCTGTCGAGAGTCAATGATTTGACTATAGTCAGCTCACTGCTGTTTTTTGCAAGCCATCCGTTCAAATCATAAATCCGTTCAAGGGAAACCCCTTTTGCAACAACAGAATCCACATCACTTTGTAAGGCTTGTGCCATCTTGTTGGCCGACTGAAGAGTAGTGTCGCTGACAATTTGATAAAATCTTGCAATTACCAGTCCTGAATCAAGAACAGCCGTAGTGGTTACAGCAATAGAAAGCAGCAACGCCAACCTGAAAGCCATCTGCTTTTTCTTGTTCGGCCGGATTCTTCTGATTAAAAACACTGCCATCCCAAATATTTCAAGACCAATAACCAGAGTTTGTATCCTGTTCTGGTTGTTATAATCCGATACGGCGTTGTCTACAGCATTTTTACCAATACACATGAGAAGATATCCTTCAATCTGTCCGCTTCCATTTTCTATTGGCACCGCCAGATAGTAGTATTTCTCGTCCTCCTGCAGGGTGTACAGCTTGCCTTTTGGGTATACCGGATTTTGGGGGATCGTCAGGCTCAATTTATCGGCTTTTACTCCGTTTTGATACAAAAGCTTCCCTGAGGCAGAAACGACATAAGCCCCTTCCATGTACGATGAGCAGCCTTGAATCCCTAACAATGTCTCCTGCATGTTATAAAAGTTATCCAATTGTCTTCCGTTTTTCATGCCATACTCAATCTGGCTGATGTATCCCCTGGCCTCCATGGTTATCCTCATAAAGGTCACGTCCTTATATACTTCGCGGATGGAATGATCCTTGATGTTCAAAGAACCGTACATCACCGCCAAAAGGCCAATCAGAAGAAGTACTGTAAAAATCGGTTTTGCTTTTCCCTTCATTTCATATCTCCCGTATGATAAAACTTTCATGGTACCTGCACCGTAACAGCCGGAGTCATTACTATCTGTATGACGCCCCCAAAGATGCAAGAGGCCGTGCTTGTATTATTCAATGCCGGATATTGCCCAAACATTACTGTTGGAGATCCGGGTGACCATGGTGCTACCACGGCAGGCGTACAGGGCGCAGGTGTAAATACGCCTAAAGCTGCTGCCGTAGCCGCAATTACAGCGGGATTTGACTGACAGAAGCACATACCGAAGGGTAGAGTGGGCAAATCAAAAATAGTAGCCGCAGGCAGATTCATAGCAGTAGCATTTACTACGCGGGATGCTAATAAAGGCATCGGTGCTGCTCCAAAGGAGCACTTGCACATTGCATTACTTACTACAAGATTTCCCATAAATAAATCATCCTTTCATTATTTTACACTATAGCGGAATTTCTATATTTTCAAACTTGTTTTCTTTATATGCTTGAACCTCAAAGGACTTTCTGAATATTTTACCGGATAAACCCCGTATCAGTATGTCCAAAGGGGCTTTACCACCTTTCAGCTCCGGCAGTACGGCAAAAAAACTGCCGTCCTGCGAAGTTGCACACTCAATGACCTCCACTAATGGAGTGGCTCGCAGATGGCTATATACAAGTCCATTTTCAAGAGGATATGATCCCTCCTTGTCGGCATTCTGAATAATCAGGCAAAATTCCCTCTTAGCCTCATCCTTATCTTTAATCATATACTTACCCGGGATGGACAGCTGCCGTTCAGAGACTGCTGCAAACAGCTTTATCCGGCAGTTTCCTGTTTCAGCCTTGTCTTCGGCTATCTTCATCACTTCTCCCCCATCTCCGGGAATCATATGAAATTTCTGCCCTCCAAAATGAGCATTGCCCATCATAAGCCTCCCTGATACGGTAGTAACAGGACCTCCAAATGGATACACTCTGGACGGATTCATCATAACATGGCTGATCACATACCCGCTTCCGGCTTTCGGAATCTTTGTAACAACTTTTTCAGTACCGAAGACAGGAGAGGTAATTTCAAAACAGGCTTCTCCCGGCGTCAAATCAGTAAAGATGAAATAGCCTCCGGGCTTGTACAAAGGAGTCATCCTCTGATTGTTTAAAAAAATAACGGCCTCCGGAGCCAGCAAGGCTTTCTTTTTAAAGCGATCCATTATTTTAAATATAACTGAAATGTAAGTATTCATTACAGTATCCCTCTTAATTCCTTTATCCTCTAATTCTATATTACCTGTTCTCTCATTTCTTCTGCCTTATTTCAACACTTGCACTGCTTACTCTTGTTCCCACAGGCCTTATGCGGTTGGACGCTATGGTGACAGAGGAAATATGCAGCCCGAAGGATGGCTTGATTGTCTTGTTTGCACTATTCCATATCTTGCTCAGTTCATCATTGTTAAGCTTGATATATTGCAGCTGTATTGCCGTTCCATCGTTTGCAAGCGACCCTGTCAGTTTGTCAGCAGGGATAATAGGATTGTCCCTGACAATCTGCAGGGCGCGCCCTATAATTCTGTACTCATCTGTCAGCCTGGTCTGGGTCGGCGCCTTCGAATGGGCTGATAACAGTGCATGGCAGCGAAGCTGCATGGGTACATACCTCTCCTGATTGGAATTGGCAGAATCGATGGCAAATCCCGAATTAATGCTGGTATCGTTGTGTTCCTCAATATTATAAATCCATACCGTCAGTTGATAATCTTCAGGTTCATGAGGCGTGCATAGCCCTATCCCTTCAAGACTGCTTACAGGCATCGGCGTCATTTCTCTTTTAAAAAGCTCCACAAGGGATTGTCCTGCTTCATAGATTGCATTGTAGTCTCCCAAGGCGTCAGCCTCCTTTCTTTTTTAAAAGCTCCGCAAGAGATTGTCCTGCTTCATAGATTGTATTATAGTCTCCCAAGGCGTCAACCGCCTTTCTCTATTGTATTTGGAGAAGGTAAGAATATAGGGTTGGGTATTTTTTTGACGTCTCTTGATATGTAGCCCTGTAGGCTGCAATCAAGCTCATATAAAAGCTTTGAAAACTGTGCCTTCCCTTCAAGGGCGTCAATCCGCGCTTTTTCCTTGTCTTCCCCGGCAGCTTCCACCGTTTCATGATCCGCTTTACCTGTTTTATATTCCTTTTGCACTCCTGCCAGCTTTTCTCCTGCTTCAATATAAACTGAAATCAAATCTCCAAGCTTCTTATATGCAGTCAGCACCTCGTTCAACTTTTTATCTGCATCCGCTCCGTTCATGTCCTTATCTGCAGAAGCCGGAAGTTTCAGTTTCCCGGCATCGGTAATGAGATAGGCATCATCATATTCAAAATCACTGGAAATGGCCTCCCCGGTCAAGCTTTTAAAGCTTTTTTCACAATTCTCAATTTGCAATTTATAATAATTCAAATCAAAATTGTTCTGTACAACCGTTTTTTTAAGTTTATCTCTGGTCTTTGAATCGATCCTGCCTACCCTGAAGTCTTTATCCGCCTTTTCCGCCTTCAATTTCAGACTTTCCTGCCGGGCATCAAGATACTCATACTTTATATGTGCAAAATCGAGGTCAATAACCACGCTGGCAACATTAAGCGCAACAGCATTCACCTGCAAAACATCCGACGCACCCGTGGATTGCGAAGCCAAAGCTTCTGCAGCTTTAACAGCCTGTTCCAGGGTTCTGATCCCTGTATCCTCAGTCAAGCCCGCAGCTGCTGATAAAACCGGAAGCAGAAGCACTATTAAGATAGAAGCAAGCTTCTTTTTCATCATATCACCCCTTGCAAGCTTTTCATTACTCATACCCAAGACTGCCAAAATCTTTCATATCAAGACCCAGGTCATCAAAATATACTGCATAATGTTCTACTGCTTTTCCTTTTTCGCCATTCTCTCCCGGTGCATCTGCATTACCTTGCAAATCCTTGCCGGTAGTGGTTTGTGAAGAAGGATAATATTGTATGACAGCCACCTCTCCGGTATCGGGATAAGTCCAGCAGCACACCCCATAGTTATCATAAATGGCTTTATAATACTTCATTTTTACCGCCTTCATGCCTAAAAAAAGCGCAACATCAGCATCAACCCTGCCCTCTCCTGTCCCGCCCACCACATAGGTACCCGGAAGCTTGAAATCAACAATTCTCCTGACCGGTGCCATACCATCCTTCTGTGGCAGCGTATAGGCGTCCGTCAGCTTCGCAGCATCCGTTTCATTTGCATAGTCAAGCTTCAAAACCATTCCAAAAGCCTTATTATATAAGTAATAACAATCATCTCCCGACGTATCCTCTGTAAGTCCCCTGGAAAAAGCCGTATAAATATTCGTAACAGGCAGATTGAAAAGCCTTCCATATGCAATGTCGTTATTTTCAAACAGCCCTGTATAAGCTACTCCTGATGGGTTATGGGTAAGAACTCCGTTTCCCGACATCATATCGTCGGTAAATCCCCCCTCATAAAACAGCATCCCATCCCTGTACAATTTTCCTTCCCCACTTGCCTTTCCAGCCATAAAAGAGCCTTCATACCAGGCTGCATTCTTTACAAAAATCAATTTCCCATTCCCCTCATAAAGACCGCCTGTAAAAGACCCGGTATATGCAAGCTCCCCGTCCATACCGTAATAGCGGCCTTCTCCGCTGAAAAGACCTCTCTCAAAGCTGCCTTCATACACTATGCTGCCATTCTCATCATAAAGTACACCCTTGCCGGAATACATGCCTTCTTTATAAGCTCCTTTATACTTCACCTTTCCGCCCTGATAATACTCTGCTCCGTCTCCTTCAAAAACATCTTCTGCAAAAGCCCCGTTATAATTCAAGCTTCCATCGGCATAACATTGTTTCCCGATGCCGGCCTTTTTGCCGTCAATAAAATCTCCTTCATAGATTAGCTTATCCCCTTTGATTACCCTTCCCTTTCCCATCATTTTTCCTTCGGCAAAGTCTCCCATATAGACGCTTCCATCCTGAAGTAAAATCTCCCCGATGCCATCATATACCCCCGCTTTAAAATTTCCCTTATAGAGCTGCTTCCCATCCTCCGAATATAAGGTGCCTTCCCCGTCATATTTGCCCTCCAGATAGCTTCCCGAATACTTCTGCATACCATTTTTGAAAAATACTTCTCCCTTGTCGGTATACTTTCCATTCTTTAATCGTCCTTTGAACATAAGATTTTCAAGCTTCTGTTCATAATAGATTTCAACCCTGCCTTTATAATTTTCAAGCTGAGGCTGTCCTTCATAGAATTTTACTGTAAGAAGCATACTTGCAAACCAGGGCCATACAATAAAATAGATTAAAAGCGGTACTACAATAACAGTCACAGCCAGAATCACAAGCAGGGATTTTGCAACGAACACAGAACCTGCATCCACATAATCCTCACGCTTCTCAGGCTTCATTTTAAGCTTTGCCAGCAATGAAGCAAAGAACTTGGGAATCCGGTTTAAAAGCTTGCTTATATTGGTAATACTGGAGATTTTATATTTGAGTATCGTAAACGGCCTTAATACAATACTTTTCAATGTCCGGTAAATCATTTGAAAATTTCTTGCAATCAGCTTTAAAAACATCGGACCCTCCCTGTCAACGAATTTTTTCCAGCTCATGAATGGTGGTATATGTACTGTGCTTATGCTCCGACCTGAGATTGTGCTCGGCAATATACATATAATTGCGGACTGCGCCATCCAGAGATGAATACTTGATTATATCCATAAACATATTTCTTGCATTTGCATAATCTCCCTTGATAAAAAGGTTGACTCCCAGCTCAAACCTGTCGGAATGTACTTCCTTTGTCTTAAGTAGCATATAGGGATCACTGTCGTACAAGTCAAAAAGCTCCACCTTCTCCTCCTGAATCATGATCTGACCAATTCTCCTGCTCCTGTATACGCCTGTGGGCAGTTCATCCAGTACCTCTTTCGTACAGCTGATGTATATCTCGCTGTCAAAGCAGATTTTTTCCACAGGCTCCGCTTTTTGGGCTTCATTTGATATTGCAGCCGGCTCCATACGCTTTTCTTCACCTATAAACCCCAGCATTATGTTTCCTTTTGAAATAAAAATACGCATATCCACCTCGCCCAGCCTCTTCTTTTTTCTTTCCTGGTTCAAGGCGCCAAGTACTTCCCGGATTCTCAAAGCCGCACGCAGCACATCCTCCGGCTGGGATTCAAATACGGCATTGAAACCGTCCGGGAGAAAATTATAGACAGTACCCTTACTCTCACTCACTACAGGTACAATATTTTCAAAAACATCATTTATATTGGAAAAAATCTCCTTACTTTTAACTCCCATACTGGAAAGAAATCTAAAGCGCAAAAACAACATAACCACATTTTCCTTATATGCCTGTGATTTTTTACCTACATTCTCAATACGGGTTTCTCCCAGAATCTCAAGAAACCTTTGGGGGACAAATCTGTAATAGGACGCATTCAGCTTGTTCAAGCTGTTGGTTGTATTCAATATATTCAAGGAAAGCGTTCTGATTGAATTGGAAAGCTCTTCGATTTCGTCGCCCGAATGTACGTCGATTTCTCTTCCGTAATCACCGGCGGCAATTTTATCAACACCCTTTTTAAGGCGTCTTACATTATAGACGGTAAAATACTCGACAATCATGACCAAAAGCACCAATATCAAGCCTATCAGCCTCATATAACCAGTTACTGTAGCTGCCATGCCGGAGGTATTATCATAAAGGGCGTCCAGCCCTACTACCAGACCGAGAATCACAGGTGAACCCGAAAGCGTCATTCCTGTAGGCAAAAGTACGCACAACTCCCTGCCTCTTTGAGTCATAACCTCAAAGGAAGTAATATCTTTCTCCATCTTTTGTATTTCATTTATAAAACCGTTCCCATAGCCCATCAGCCTTACAGGGTAACCTTCTTCATACCTGTCGTTTGAGGCCGCTACAATATACTGATCCCCGTCCCCGGTAATCAGGCTTATATGTGCAGTGTTAAGCAGCTTATCAGCAAGGGAAGAATAAAGGTTCTCTCTAAACCTTTCAAAAAATAATCCAGCCTTGCTCAAGCCAATATCATTATCTCCCTGACCCGCAGCAAAGCTTTTGAACGCTGCAATGAACATCTCCCCTGCTTTTATCTGCTCCTCCAGGTGTGATTTCTCCAACATTTCTCCGGATTTTGGAATTATGATGTTGTTTGTTAGAAAATAAAGGGCTAAAAATATGACGAGTATAACAAGGAAGGCCTGCCTTAACAATATTGAAAGCCTCATATTCAAAAAGCTGCAGTAAAAATCCCACGCAAGAAGCGACACAATAATAATTCCCGCTGTTATGCCGGCAAGCATGAACCATAGATTTAAATCATTCCGGTCCGAAGTATCGGTTTTCCCTATTTCAGGCAAAAAAGCGAACCCGCCCAGGAAAATCCGGTGAATGCCATTATCATTAAAAATACCCATGACATTTCCCACATTCCCAACAGCTACAGGGTTCAATTGCTTGAAAAAAATCTCTTCCCTGTCTGAAATGTTTTTACCGCCTTTCATGGCAACTGAAAGGTCCAGGTTCAATGCGGATGAAATATACATATTTCCGCTTACTGCATCCCTGCAATAAAATTGATTTCCTGCAAACCAGAATCGATCCACAATAACCTTTTCACTGAACTTGTAAGTTGTATCTTCATTCCTCCCTGACTTCTTAAGCAGTTCTCCGCCTTCAAGACTAAATATGGCGTCTCCTGAAGGAAGTATATAAAAAGCATTGATTTTGTCTGTCAAACCGGCTATAGAGTACTCATTTGTCTTCTTTGCCTGACTCCCGGCGCCTTTCTCATATGTGAAGACATCTGCGGAAGCGCCGTTTATAAATCCAAAATAAACATTCAAATTGTCATCGCTCATGGCTGAGATAAGACGGAATTTACTGTCATAAATCTGTTGCAGGTTGTTTTTGAATATTTGAGACACAAAGCTACCGTCGTCACGGAACATATATATTCCGGCCTGCCTTATGCGGGAAGAGCTTGACTCCAACTCATAAGCGGTAAGAAACAGGGTTTTGTCCTGGTCTATGAAAATATTATCAAAAATGCAGTTATCACCTACAACATCGGAAATATTCCTTTTGTACGATTGCCGTCCCGTGGAATCCAGACTGACCAGGTAGGAATGTTTCTCTTCCTTCCTTACGAAATAAATATTGCCGCTGCGGTCTACTGCATGTGCGCATTCCAGCACATTCCCGCTTTCCGGCTGAATAATATCCGAAATCAGATCATTGGCAAAGAATATATATACCAAAGTACTGATTGCAGAAAATATGATTATGAAGCTCAAAAATTTCTTAAACAAACCCCTACCCCCAACATATATGACTATATTTATATCATCTGCCGCTTTACTTAGTACAGCTCCACGTATATTCGTTACCAGTGTAGGGGCGCGCATTGCGCGTCCGCATAAATACTATCTATGGTAACAAATACCGGACGTCCAATGGCCGCCCCTACATTGGATCCCCTTTTCATTCCTATCTGGTAACTAACCTAAACGATTCCTAAAAAAGCTCTTTATCCGCCGTACCAGATACGTTGCCAGTGTCTCTTTCCTAAGGTTTCTGTGTTCATCCATCAAGTCTTCCTGTATTTCCTTCCACCTTGAGAAAGCAGTGACAATGCTTTCATATATGCCCCTTTTCAATTCGACGATATATTCAAAAAGCCCTTCAGGCACATACCGGTTTGCTGCAAAAATCTGTTCCAGAAGTAGCGCCAGCTTTTCTCCTTTGTAATTACTGTTTATTGTCTCTCCCGGCCTTACTATATAATTGATCCTTACTTTCTGCAATTTATCCGAAACAACTATATTATCCGGCTCGAGGCAGGAATACGATATAAAGTCCGCGGCGGCGTCAAGTATCAGGCATTCCTCAAGCAGCATGGAGGCATATCTGCAGCGAAGCCCGAAATCATTCTTATCCGCCTGCTTGAAGTAGCTCCGAAGCTTCACTCCCGTATGGTGCTCAAAGACCGCTGTTATACAGTGACGTCCGGACAGAACCCGGATAAAGTCCGAATTCCCTTCGTGGCTCATACTGAAAAACGCCGGCAAATATCGCCTGATATATTCATCCTTCTCATAAATGTTAAATATCATCGGCCTGTAATGATTGTTTGTCTCTACATCAATACACAAGCAGGCCCTGTAGCCATCCTGTTTTTCAAGGACTTCAAGGACCTGGTATTTGCCTTCCTGTACCAGGGTATCCATGCTTACCTCCAATATATTTTCACCAGTGCTTAACTCTATTCCTCTACAATTACAAAGGCACTTGTCGCGGCTGTCGGATCCGAGGTGTTTGCCGCAACTATCTCATAAGTTCCGGGTTTGCTTGGCGCCTGGTAAAGCCCATTCTGGTCAATTTTCCCGCCTTCTTCATCCTTCACGCTCCATGTGACCCCCTTATCGGCAGTTCCGCTGACAACGGCTTCAAAGTGCATCCTTTCCCGGACTTTCATTTTATTTATCTCAGGATTTATTTTAACACTTACAATATCCCTTGAACGCATATCTGCAGTATCTCTTGTGGCTTTGTAAGCAAACCAGCGGACTTTAAGGAAATGTCCCTCTACATGGTCCAGACACCTGACTCCTATCCTGAAAGTGCCGGTATCAGGATAAAGTATTCCTGCCACCTCTACCTTCGGGACCTCCTTGCCTTCATTTTTGGAGTTGAATACCTCTCCATTCCCGAAGAGCAGCTTTCTGTTCTCGTTTTCTCCGAATTCTACTGCAAATGTAAGACTTACATTGCCTATACCGAGATTATGCGGTACCTCATCCGAAGTAAATCTGGCATTAACACGGATAGCTCCTGACAGCGGTACCTCTACAGCACCCGATGAGGTTGCATAGTCATATGCCTCCGAGGACGGCAGTCCGAAATGAAAGTCCATGCTTTTTTTATATGGATTGTATTTTGCAAAAACCTCCGGCTTTTGCCAGTATTTAAGCTGTTTCACTTCTGTTGTAATATTTCTTAGCATTTCCCCGGATGCATTTTCCATTGTCTTGTTTCCCGCCGTCCTTGCAGAAATGCCGGAAATTCTTTGCGCGAAAGGCAGTGCGGTTATTTTTCTCAATATGTGGGTGGTGCCTGCGCTGGCATAATCTATTTTAGCAAGGTAAACTGGTGTTTCGCTGCCGCTCATCTGCTTCTCCAGACTGCTTGACTGGATATCCATCATCTGCTCATAGCTTGCCCTGCTTCCGCACAAATAGATTTCATGCCTTATGGGAAGCTCCACCTGATCGGTAAAATCCCCCATGCTTAAGGCTAATACCGCATTCCCTTTTCCAAAGGGCACCTGCATATCGGATATGGATACGGACCTGAGTGTATAATCTAATATATATATGTCACTGCTTGATTTTTTATCTTCGTTGAACACTATCTTGATAGCTTCATTGTCTGCGCTTTTAATATATTCGGATATAAAGGTATATGTAAAGGAAACAGCAGGCAGACCTGCACCCTTCACTACTATATATCTTGCAGAAAATTCCTGGTCCGCCATAACAACAGCAGGAGTCACCTGATAAATACACAACCCCTTGTTGGTATAAAGAGCCTTTACATGATTTTTCCCTGACTCTCCGAAAAGTGTTTCCATATCCGGTTCGTTGGTATCAAGATACAATCTGTAGCCTTCTTCCAGCTTATTAAACTCCCGGCTTTCACTATCTGCAACACCGATATTATTTACCGGTTCTCTCATCTGCTCTTCATACTCAAGGCAGAGGTATGCCATTTCGTGACCGGTCAGGCTCTCAAAGCCTTCCAGCATCTGCAGCTTCCGTATAATGGGCGAGGTTACTATGATTTCCCTTCCGGAATAATCAAAAGCAAGACCTGTCTCTATTGAAAGAGATGTGTCATCATTGAGGTATACGCCCAGGCCGCAGGCGACTCCGGCTCCCAGAACACAACGGTTGAACAGCCGGCGCTTGTTATTGAAATACTTTTGTTCTGCTTCGAAATCTCTTGCAGTGAGCATCTTGCCGTGAAAATAATGGTTTCGCTCCATTGGAAACAGGTTTTTATTCTTCATGAATACTTCCTCCTATCAAGGTATCGTAGGATATTGCAATATTCTCATCCATGCTTACATAATTGTACTCGCCTACCATGGAATTGACTCCAAGGTATGTATGTTTACCAAGGATTGTACTCTTCTTCAAAAGTACGATTTCCACCTCCGTGTGAGCTGGAATATTACCCTTTAGCTTTCTTAGAAAACTGTTTATATTCTGTTTGCCAAAAACATCCTCAGGAAGCAGTATGAAAAACTTAAAAGGGTTGGTGCCGAAAAGTTCCTTGAAAAGCTCCCTATCCCTGCCTTCATATAGCATTTGCTTATAATTGAAATACTCAATTATCAAGGGTTTCACACCCAGCTCCGATATAATGAATTTTTCAAGACCCGGTTTGGTGCCTATAGCCGAATATTCGGGCATGATTGCAGCTATCCGCTCTTTAAGCTCCTCGTCACTCAGATTTTGCGCTTCATTTATGCATACCCAGCTTGCAAGGTATCGCAGCAGTTCTCCATTTGCAAGGCTATAGTCCAGCTTTTGAGCCATACGGTTTACAGAATCCTCAATATCAAAAAATATGCTGTCGAATATCTCCATGAAACGATGGAAAAAGTTGTTATCGTCCTTGCCGTCTCTATATATTTCAGGAAGATACCGAATAATCTTCTCATCTGTCAAAAGCAGCTTGATTTTGCGCAGGCAGAAAGTGTCAGGCTGCGGCACTAAAAATTCCAGTTTGAGCCACAGATATCTTCCCCTGACCCTTAAAAGACCATCAACCGAGCCGGTAAAAACTTGTTTGAAAAGGTGTGAAAGCTCTTTTTCGCCATTAAGGGCGTCAACCTGTGAGGCAATAATATATTCATCCAGGTTGACCGGCTTTCCCTCCAGCATTACATCAAGGCAGTCCGAAGCATGGCATGAAACCTTGATGACAGAATTCTCCGGTATATCTGCATCAATTCGTATGCCGACCCACTGGAAATCCTGTTCGGTACTGTCAATAGATCCGGTTATGACAACTCCTGACGCCAGCATTCCATATTCAATTTTTCGGCTGTCCGGAAATACAAGCTGGTTATCTCCCGGCTGGAGATTTACCAAAAGGCTGCGTTTCCATTCCCTTGTCCTGTTGAGTGTTATGTACAACCTGCCGTTTCCCATTTATGCTTTTCACCTCTATCTAGTACTCTGTCAACATTATAAATATACTATGGTGTCAAGTCTAATAACTGAATTTATAAGCATTTGACAAAGTAGGTATGGTATGAAATTAGACTTGACACCCTACTAAAGTAATGTACGGATTTGAATATCTCCCGGAAATGGAAGTCCATTCGGCGGAATTATGATATTTCCGTACTTATCCCTGTAGCTGTCGCTGTCCCTTACTCCCAGTGTCACCTTCTTCACATGAGCGACTCCTGGAATTGCCCCTATTTTTATGGACAAAATGCTTTCACGTACAGGCTGTCCGAATTCCGGCCTTCCTCCGGGTGTACCCTTGCGTACCAGTTCAAAATAGGTTTCGATAGCAGCCTTTATTTCACCATCCATGTTTTCACGGCGAATGTCTTCAAGGACTATCTCTGTGTAAATAGAAATTTTAATGTACGAAGGTCCTATTACCTTGACCCGGGTAGTGATAAGCCTGAAATTTTCCAGTTGCTTGCTGACAGTCTCAAGAAACCGGTTATCCGGCATTGGGAACACCCCTTCATTATATGGAAGGACAACCACTGTCACTGTAGCAGGGGCTTGTTTATCTCCAACCACTTTTCTGTCCGGGTCATAAAAAGGAATGGCCTTGACACCCAAAAGCCGTAGTCCCGGAGTTGATGCAACCAGTGATTCATAGTCGGTAACCGTTACAGCCTTTACACACTGCTTTAATGAGGCCTTCATGCGTTCAATGGCGCCCCTGATATTTTCTGCATCCCTTCCTCCTGAAGCCGGAGCGGGATTATACGGTATGGTCCTGATATTACCATATTCCAATGGCTCAAACTTCTGTATATCTATATTGCCAACGCTTCCCCTGGTTATGACACAGCCTGTAACAATTATGTTATTCTCTCCCGCCTGTGGTACAGCACCTTGCTCATTGTCACCGAACAGCAGCTCTCCTGTAGTGCGGTCATAGGTAAAACAGCGGTCATAGGCGCCGGCTCCTGCAAGCTTCGGGGTATATGACCAGTCAATCCACCGTTTATGGCCTTCTTCCGTTTCTTCATAAACCATTATTGAAAGCTGCTCTCTCAATAGTTCATCCCCCAATTGCAGGGGAAACCTCTGACAGGGCAATCCATTGGAGCCGGAAAGGATCATTGAGCCGGCAAAATCAGCCTCATAACATAAGACTCTTATATTTGAAGCTCCATCCAACGCAATATCTTCCGGCAGGTTTGCAAGCTTGAAGACTGCAATTTTTTCATTTTCAACAACCTGTATATTCATCACTGCTTCATTATAAATACTCCAGCCCAAAATGTCACGTACAAATATGATATACCGCCCCGTCAAAGCCAGCCAGGTGCGAAGCTCAAATGTTGCTTTACGTTTGTTTTCCGTCAGCGTAAGGGAGTTGCATTCACAAAGAGTCTTCTTTTGCTCTGCATGAGCCATATCCTTAAAAATATCAGCTATTCTTGGATTTTCTTCACAGCCTTTATTAATCAGGCGGGCACGAAGCCAGCAGCATTCCGGCAGACCTTCTCCAAGGCTCTCCCTGCAAGCCTCTTTTTCAATTTTGAACGTAACCGTACCAGAGCATGAAAAGCCAAAGGTCTTGTCATTTACTTCTTCTACCTGTATAAATTTCAATCCTTCCTTACCTGATACTCCATATTCCCAGACTATATTCCCGGGCATTATTGATTCTTCCCTGAAAGGGTTCCTCTGGACGGGATAACTGTCATCAAGCTGCAGGAATAAATTGAATGCCTGATTCCTTACAAGATAATCAGTCCCTATATACAGTGCACTTACACCTTCTACAGGCTTGTCACCAAAGGCATGACAATAAATTCCCGGTTCCCTTATGATGTTCTGTACATCGATAAAACCCGTACTATCGTTGACATAAATGCTCTGTATCTTGAAGCTGTTCAATCTCACTGCATCATTGCATTCAAAGATAATGTTTCCGGGTGTTTCAAGCCGCATTCCCCTGGGAAGAGTACCATAAGTACTTATATCCGGTAATACGATACAGGTCTTAGCCGCAGCAGCTTCTCTCGCAGCAGCCCCCAGCAAACCCAGCATGCTTTCATATCCGGAAACGGTAATTCTATTCAAATGGTATTGCTGCATTTCCTTTAGCCAGGCAAAAAGCTCCAGGATAGTAATTCCGGGGTCATGTTCATTCATATCCGTCCACTGGGGATATATGACGGGAATTCGCTGTTTAGCCATTTC
>Ga0366766_1001_pt1 | contig 34519 bp, 23 predicted proteins | sample TotcelHN113001N4_FD_207064 | JGI IMG/M metagenome (GOLD analysis project Ga0366766, IMG submission 207064) | Enriched cells from coal bed in the Powder River Basin, Montana, United States - Total cells N11 rep1 HSBNCT.N11.300.1.N4 ... | reverse complement strand
TGCCGCACAGGATTCCTCCGGCGGTACACCAGAATATTCGGGAACAAATGTACAGGTTCAGGGAGTAGATGAGGCCGATGTAGTTAAAACCGACGGTAAATTTATTTATCAAGTAAACAAAGGAAGAGTGGTAATAACTGAAGCTTATCCTGCATCAGGCCTTAAGGTGTCTGGAACTGTTACATTTGGCGATTCATACCTTTCTCCGATTGAATTGTATATTGAAAATGATATATTGACAGTTATAGGAAAATCTGTGGCGAGTGTACCAGTATATGACAGCGCTGCCGGCGATTCAAAAAAAATATACCCTTATTATGAACCCAGAACTGTAAAGGCAATAGTTTACAATTGTAAAGATAAAAACAATATCATAAAACTAAGAGAACTGGAGCTTGAAGGCAATTACATATCATCCAGAAAAATCGGTTCAAGGTTCTATCTTCTTACTGACAAAAATATTAGAAGTATTATTCTGAATCGTGATGCAGCAGATGTCTATTTTGACGGCAATACTGCAAGCGGAGAAGCAAAGGGATATGATTCAAAGGTAGTGGCAGAAACCGTTGAGATGTTTGTCAGGCCGGTGTACAGGGATACCTCCATAAACAGTGGGTATAAGGAACTAGACTATTCGCATATATACTATTTCCCTGATTCCATGGAGCCTTCCTACCTGACCATAGCTTCAATGGACCTTGAAAAGCCTGGAGAAGAAGCTGACATCTCCGCATACATGGGTTCAGGACAAAATGTTTATGTGTCGCTTGACAATATGTATGTTGCTTTTACAGACAATGATGGATACAGGATCATGTCAAAGGGTGGCTTTTTACCTGTTGATTACGATTATAGCACCATTGTGTACCGGTTCTCATTGGATAACGGTATTGTTACCTACAGAAACAAGGGTACTGTACCCGGAACAATACTCAATCAGTTTTCCATGGATGAATACGGCGATACCTTCAGAATAGCAACAACCAAAGGTGAAGTATGGCGCAGCGGCGATGGAGCATCCAGTAATAATGTTTATATTCTGGATGAAACCATGAGCATTTCAGGCAGGCTTGAAAATATTGCCCCAGGAGAGAAAATATATTCTGTTAGATTTATGGGTGACAGGGGATATGTAGTCACCTTCAGGACGGTAGACCCCCTGTTTGTCATAGACCTGTCGCAGGCGACCTCTCCAAAGGTGCTTGGTGCTTTGAAAATACCCGGCTACAGTGACTATCTTCATCCTTATGACGAGAATCACATAATCGGCTTTGGAAAAGATACTGTGGAAATCAAGGGGCAGGCTTATTATCAGGGTATGAAAATAGCTTTATTTGATGTGTCGGATGTAGCGAACCCCAAACAAAAGTTTTCTGTAAACATTGGTGACAGGGGAACGGATTCCGAGCTTCTAAGAAACCACAAAGCGCTGTTGTTTTCATACGGTAAAAATCTATTATCATTTCCTGTTAGCGTGTTTGAAGTCGATAAAAACGGATACAGCGGTAATAAGGCTGAAAGCCTGCAATACGGAAGGTTTGCCTTCCAGGGCGCTTATGTTTACAACATTGATCTGACCAAAGGGTTTGTCTTAAAGGGACGAATAACCCATATTTCATCAGACGAATACCTAAAAGCCGGAGACCGTTGGTATAACAGCGACAATAACATTGAAAGAATATTATACATAGGGGATACCTTGTATACGCTGTCCAATGGAATGATAAAAGCCAATGCATTACCCGACCTGAAAGAAACAGGGAGCCTGCTGATACCCTAAGGTGACAAAAGTGACAAAAGGGGACGTACCTTGATTGTCATGCAGTTATTGACAAATAATAAAATAATGGTATAATATGGTTGAGGTGGTAAAGAAATGGGGAGACAAGCACGACAATATAGCCAAACTGGATTATACCATATTGTTTTCAGGGGAATGAGCAGGCAAAATATTTTTGAAGAAAAGAATGATTTTAAAAAAATGCTGGACATTATTATGAACCTAAAACAGGAAATGCAGTTTGAAATTTATGCATATTGTTTAATGGCAAATCATGTTCATCTTCTCTTAAAAGAGGATAAGAGGGGCGATATCTCAATAATTATGAAGAGATTGCTTACTAAATATGCAGGTTGGTTTAATAGAAAATATTCAAGAACAGGGGCATTGATTGAAAATCGATATAAAAGTCAGCCGGTGGAGATTGATGGATACCTATTATCTGTAGTACGCTATATACATCAGAATCCGCTTAAAGCGAAAATTATAACACAAATAAATGAATATAAATGGAGTAGCTATTATGAATATATGAATGAAAGTATGTTAATTGATACCCAGTTCATTTTTTCAATAATTGACAAAAATAGATTTGAACAATTTCATCAACAGGAAGAAACAGATCTTCATGAGGTTAGTGATAGAATTAGTAAAAGTGAGGAGTATATAAGACGAAGGATCATGAAGATAATAGATGGAAAGGAACCACATGAGATTGGAATGCTACCAAGAAGCAAAAGGAATGAAATCATTAGACAATTAAGGGTAAATGAGAGTTTGTCAGTTCGGCAGATCGAGAGAGCAACAGGAATTTCCAGAGGAATTATTGCAAGAAGTTGACAAATAAGGTACGTCCCCAATTGTCACCCTCATAATTTTCTATTGACATATTATTATTAAATGTTATATTTATTATATAACATTTAATAATAAGGATGATTGACAGTATGAATGATATAAACCAAACCCTTTATATGAAAATATATGAAACGCTGCTTGAAAAGATAAAGAGCGGAGAGCTTGCAGAAGGGGATCGGATACCAACTGAAAATGAGCTCGCGGAAAACTTCCAGGTTAGTCGTATTACCAGTAGGAAGGCGCTGGATATTATGGCTGAGAACGGGTATATTAAGAGAACTCCCGGTAAAGGTTCCTTTGTTATATTCAAGCATGAAACTGATAGGCAAAACGAAAATAGAGCTTTCATGATAAATCAAGACAAACATTTGATAGGACTTGTCATTCCTGATTTTTCCGCATCCTATGCCATGGACTTGCTTTCGGGAATTGAGAAAGAGGCTTGCATCAATAATTGCGGTTTTACTTTTTATCGTACATACGGACAGCAGGATCTGGAGGAAAAAGCAATCGAATTCCTGCTTGATATGGGTGTTGATGGAATTATATTGATGCCGGTACATGGAGAGCATTATAACCCGAAAATTTTTAAAATGGTACTGGACGGATATCCATTTGTACTGGTGGACAGATATTTAAAAGGTATCCCTGCTCCATTCATCGGAACTGATAATGTCAGTGCTGCCAAAGAAATGACTGATTATTTGTTGGATATGGGACATAAATCAATAAGCTTCATATCTCCTCCGGGACTGGATGCCTCTACAATCGAGGACAGGATTGAAGGATTTGTAAGAAGTCACAATGAGCATGGGATTTCAATAAATGAAGCCATATGGATCACGGATATGTCGTGTACCGTTCCGGGGAAAAATACCTGTGAGAGTATTCAGGAAGATATCGAAAAAATTAAAAAGCTTATAAAGGCAAATCCAGAAATAACTTGTTTCTTTGTAGTTGAATATAATATGGCACTTGTTGTCCTTCAGGCTATTAACTCTATAAACATGGAGGTGCCTGGGGATTTTTCCATTGTTTGCTTTGATGGACCCGTAAATTATGTTGGTGATTATTTCTTCACACATATAAGACAACAGGAAGAGAAAATGGGGAGAGAAGCTGTAAATATGCTGTTAAAACAAATTGAGAAAAATGATGGTAATGAAAGAAAATATATTGAAGGTAAACTTATAGCAGGAAAATCGACCCAAAAAGCACGGGAAAATATAACAAACATAACAAGAGTATAACAATATAATAAAAGTTTATAAAATGTATTGACATAAATGCATATGTTATATATAATATAACTAATAAGAGATTTTTGACAAAACAAATAATTTATTAGTTATTCGAGCACTACAAGTATCCATAAACGAGGTAAAACATATGCAAATCCTGCCGACGATGATATCTGAATTTTCAACTCAAGTTAATTTGTGTTTGCTATCCAGGCCGAAGCTTCAGGAAATGTTTGGAAAATGCTTTACAAATACCCTTGAGACTACTGTGGAATTAATGGAGGATACTACCTTTGTCATCACCGGAGATATCCCTGCCATGTGGCTTAGAGATTCCAGCGCTCAGGTGAGGCAATATATGCCCCTTATCCCAAAGGATCTGGAATTGGAAAGGATGGTTGCCGGCCTCATTAAGCGGCAAATGATGTATATTGCCATCGATCCATATGCCAACGCTTTCAACAAGGACCCCGACTATCAGGGACATAAATCCGATATTACAGATGCAAACCCATGGGTTTGGGAAAGAAAATATGAAATAGATTCACTTTGTTACCCTGTACAGCTATCTTATATGTTCTGGAAAGCTGCCGGGAAGACATATATCTTTGATGATTGCTTCAAAAATTCTATTAATATAATACTTAAACACTGGAAAACAGAACAGAGACATCATGAGGAATCCTCCTACCGTTTTGCCAGAATGAATTGTCCTCCGTCTGACACTCTCAGAAATCAACGGATGGGTATGCCTGTAAACTACACAGGCATGACATGGTCTGCTTTCCGGCCCAGTGATGATGCATGCAGGTTCGGGTACCTTATACCATCTAATATGTTTGCGGTTGTAGTACTGGGATATATTAATGAAATTGCTCTTATGGTATATGAAGATGCTGAAATGGCAGCATCCGCTGCGCAATTGCAGGAAGAAATCAGGTATGGGATTGAGACCTATGGTATTTATCGACATCCCGAATTTGGCAATATTTACGCCTATGAAACAGATGGCTTTGGCAATTATAATCTTATGGATGATGCAAATGTGCCAAGTCTTTTAGCTTCTCCGTACTTTGGCTATTCGACGAAGGAAGACGTACGGTACCGTAACACCAGACGCTTCATATTGAGCAAACAAAATGACTATTTTTATGAGGGAAGCTATGGAAAGGGTATCGGAAGTCCACATACGCCAAAAGGCTATATCTGGCATATCGGTCTGATAATGCAGGCGCTGACTTCGCAAGATGAAAAAGAAATAACCGGTATTATTGATATGCTGGAGAAGACGGATGCCGGAACAGGCTTTATGCACGAAAGCTTCAATCCAAACAATCCTGCGGATTTTACAAGACCGTGGTTTGCATGGGCAAATTCCCTGTTTGCAGAGCTAGTTATCAAATTGGTTTCAGAAACTTCTATATTAAGCAATTTACATGCTTGATAAGAAATGTTTTTTGAGATAAATCATTATTAAAAGGAGAGGGAAATGATGAAAAAGAGTTTGTTGAAGATTTTAACAGTCATTCTTACTGCAGTAATTTTATTATCCATGGCTGCCTGTGGCACAGGGAATAATACTGCAGAAACTACTGCTCCAGCCAAGGGGGGGTCAACCACAGCTGCCGTAACGCCAACAGAAGGGCCGGCGGAAAAGCCGGTTGAAATTGCTTATTGGGGCGATTGGGGCGGAGAAGGGCAAAAACAGTTTGAGACAATGATGGATGCATTCAACAAGTCACAGAAGAAAATTGTTGCAAAATATGTAGTTACACAAGATATGATTACAAAATTTTTAACAGCAGCAAGCTCGGGACAATCACCGGATATTATGTTCTGGGACAGGTGGAGAACTGTTTTATATGCTCCCAAGGGTGTTTTGTATCCGATTAATGATTATATGGCAAAAGATAATGTAAAAATAGAAGATTTCTATACAGAGGCTGTAAGGGAATTAACCTATAATAATAAAATATATGGTCTTCCTCTCACAGTAGATGCCCGTGCATTGTTTTATAACAAGAAATTTCTTACAGAAAAAGGCATCACAAACCCTCCGACAACATGGGAAGAGCTTCGTGATGTGGCAATCAAGCTCACTGTATGGAACGGCAGCAAGCTGGAAAGATCCGGTATGTCAATGCAGGATGCAGGGCTCTTCAGCATGTGGATACAGCAGGCCGGAGGGCAAATGCTCACAGATGACGGTACAAAAACGGCTTTCAATAGTGAAGCAGGCTTGGAAGTATTGAATTATTGGGACCAGATGATAAACAAGGACAAGGTATATAAAATCGGATTTGAAAGCGGACTTGATCAGGGAACAGATGCGTTTGCCACCGGAAAAACGGCAATGCTCTTCAGCGGCCCATGGATGCTCAGTACTTATAAGAACTATGGAAAAGACCTTGAATTTGGAATCGTGCCTCCTCCAGCAGGACCTAAAGGCAATAAAGGTGCCGGTATTGGCGGATTCGGGCTTGTTATTCCCGAAGGCGCAAAGCATAAGGATGAAGCCTGGGAATTGATGAAGTGGTGGCTTGCAACTCCTGAAAATGCAGCTATGTACTGTAAAACCAGCTTGAATATACCGGGACTGAAAGCAGCAACGCTGGATACCTTCTTCTCAGGAGACGAGTTATATAAACCTTTCCTGCAAACCTTTGAATTTGCAAAAATCAGACCTCCTGTATCAGGATACTCAACAATGGAGGAAAAAGCTCTGATACCAAATCTTCAGCTTTTCATGGAGGGCAAGCAGAGTGCTGCCGATACATTGAAAAAAGCTCAGGAGATGGGTGATAAAATACTTGCAGAGAATAAAATCCAGTAATAGTATTGAATAAAGATTTATTTTATAATTACAGGGGAGGAAGCAATTCCTCCCCTAATACTACAGTGTAAACAATCTCTGAAAGGGCGCATGAATGCCGATAAATTTTTGAAGTTTACGCTGTAGTACTAATTATTAAGGATTTATATAGGTCATTCCGTCTAGTACTACAGCGAAACATTTTAATTAACCTTCCAGAAATAACGCATTGAAGCGTTTGCGATATTTCTGGAAGGCGCATAAATGCCGAAAATAAAATGTTTGTTTCGCTGTAGTACTAGTCAATTTACCTAAAATTTAACAGATTCCTGCTGGCTGCCTTTAATCCACGGCGGCATAAAATTTTTTTCATTTCCGGGGCTTTCAATCCGCCGTATCCCTCTTCAAAAGCAGCTTTTTATCTGTTATTCCCGATAATATCTGCCTGTATACTGCATTCATACTTCCCGCTTTCCGCCACAATAAAAACAAACCTTACTGTCTACTACCGCGCTATTTCAAAGGATTCCTGAAGCTTATCAGGTCACACTGCTGTTTATACTCGTCATATGCGCTGTTTTGTGTCCGGGGTATCCATGGACAGGTGTAGATCCTCCCATTGGGATGAACTAAAATTGACTGGGTCAGTGTAGGATACCTTCCGTCCTCAAGCTGTATAATACCATGATCGGTGTATTTTTGCGAAGCCAGATTATATGTAGTCAATAACAAATAGGGCATAGACTCCCTTCCGTCTTTCTGGTCCGGCGCATTCATGATTTCATCAAAGCCTGAGATATAATAGAAGGTATCCCTGTCTTCAGGATCCAGGCCCAGCGTCATGTAGCCATACCGGAAAGACTCAAATGCTCCCTTTTTAATACACCTTTCATTGCAGATGCGTTTTTTGACTGCGCTGTTCACATCCGGATCACAAAAGCCAAGAAGACATGACCCTATTCCATTGGTGGCCATATCATAGTAATGTTTTCCGTCAAGATCCCATACTTCACAGCCGCTGGCCCTGCTGAAATATGCAGGCCATAGATCCGGTGCGGACATCTCTGGTCTTTTGCTCAACAGCTGTGTCCCCCCGGGTATGATTTTCTTCGCCTTTGAATATAGTTCCTGAGTTAGATTTTTACTCCCTGTTTGCTCCAACATATCATTTCAATCCTTTCCTTATTGTAAAAATGCAAAAACCTGGTTTTGCTTATCAGTACCATAGCGCGGCTTTCAGCCGCAAGAATTCAGGATTCAGAATAAAAACGATCCGCTAACTACAAATATTCTGAATTCTAAATCCCAGGTTCTGAATTCTAGCCTCTAAGTATTGGCGTATCTATCTTTAAACATAAAAGTTTGTAAAAAAAACAAACTTTCATAGAGGAGTTATATATACATTATAGAGTTCTAATCGGATTTTTAACATTCCAAAAGTAATCCTTTTTAATAAATTAATGCGTCGTTTTAATAGTTTTTTCTTGTATCATGCGTTTTAAGAATATATAATTACTTATAACAGGCCAATATGCAGAAAGATAAGAGATCGGTAAAATGAAGGATAATACTGAATCTGCCAATGAGTGGAATATAAAAACAAATATAGGGCAAATTATATTCAACATATCAATAGACTCTATGAATTCATAAATTTCTTCCTTATCCTACTGAATATTGACTACTACCTGCTGATATAGCTGGCTTCCAGTATAAAAGTTTGCTAACAAAACAATTTTTTTGAGAAATAATAGTATATGATCATCTGCTCCGCTGATTCACCATGTTAATTAAGTACCGGTGAAAATATAACTTCCCGTGTAAGTTTCTGAAAATGCAGACCATTGCAGCCGGCATTTTCAGAAAAACAGGAAGTTATATTTGCAGTACTTCTAAGCTATGGCATGCCTGTCTCATCTTGAGTCTTAACCTGCAAAAAGCCCGCTGAACTTTCAGCAGGCTTTTAATATATTAATAATTTCAAGTCTTTATTTCATTGCTTCTTCAATTGCTACTGCTACTGCTACGGTTGCACCAACCATAGGGTTGTTGCCCATTCCAAGGAAGCCCATCATCTCAACGTGTGCAGGTACTGAGGAAGAGCCTGCGAATTGAGCGTCGGAGTGCATTCTGCCCATAGTGTCCGTCATACCGTAGGAAGCAGGTCCTGCTGCCATATTATCTGGGTGAAGCGTCCTTCCGGTACCGCCGCCTGATGCCACTGAGAAGTACTTCTTGCCCATTTCACAGCATTCCTTTTTGTAAGTGCCTGCCACAGGGTGCTGGAATCTGGTAGGATTGGTGGAATTGCCGGTAATGGACACATCCACGCCTTCCTTGTGCATTATGGCAACGCCTTCTCTTACATCATCGGCGCCAAAGCATCTTACTTTTGATCTGTCTCCGCTGGAGTACTTGATTTCCCTGACTATTTCAAGATCTCCTGTATAGTAGTCAAATTTTGTTTGTACATATGTAAAACCGTTGATCCTTGAAATAATCTGAGCAGCGTCCTTGCCCAGGCCGTTGAGTATTACCCTCAAGGGTTCAGTCCTTACCTTGTTGGCCGATTTGGCTATACCGATAGCTCCTTCGGCTGCTGCAAAGGATTCATGACCTGCCAGGAAGGCAAAGCATTTTGTCTCTTCTCTAAGAAGCATGGCTCCGAGATTTCCATGTCCTATACCTACTTTTCTGTCAGCTGCAACCGAGCCGGAAATACAGAATGCCTGAAGACCTTCACCTATGACCTCTGCTGCATCGGCTGCTTTTTTACAGCCTCTTTTTATAGCTATCGCGGCGCCTGTTACATAAGCCCAGCAGGCATTTTCAAAGCATATGGGCTGAATGCCTTTTGCAATATTATAAGCGTCAACACCCTTTTCTTCGCATATTTTTTTAGCCTCTTCAAGAGAGCTGATACCATTTTTATTTAAACATGCGTTAACCTGGTTTATTCTTCTTTCATAACTTTCAAACAATGCCATGTCTATACCCCTCCCCCTATTATTCTTCTCTCGGATCGATGACCTTTACAGCTTCATCGAACCGGCCGTATTTGCTGGTGGCTTTCTTAACAGCCTCATTTGCATCAATGCCTTTTTTAATCATATCCATCATCTTGCCTAAATGAACAAACTCGTAGCCTATGATTTCATTATTGGCATCAAGAGCGGTACGGGTGACATAGCCCTCAGCCATTTCCAGATATCTCGGGCCCTTGGCCAGTGTACCGAACATTGTTCCCACCTGACTTCTCAAGCCCTTGCCCAGATCCTCCAAACCTGCTCCGACAGGCAGCCCGCCTTCGGAAAAAGCAGTCTGGGTTCTTCCGTATGCAATTTGAAGGAAAAGCTCTCTCATGGCTGTATTGATAGCATCGCATACCAGGTCGGTATTCAGTGCTTCAAGTATTGTTTTACCCGGAAGTATTTCTGCTGCCATTGCCGCAGAATGTGTCATTCCGGAGCATCCCAAGGTTTCAACAAGAGCCTCCTCGATTATACCGTCTTTAACATTCAAGGTCAGCTTGCAGGCACCCTGCTGAGGAGCACACCAGCCAACACCATGTGTAAGGCCTGATATATCCTTGATTTCCCTTGACTGGACCCACTTTCCCTCCTGGGGAATTGGCGCCGGACCATGATTGGGCCCTTTGGCCACACAACACATTCTTTCTACTTCATGTGAATAAATCATTATTTGACCCCTTTCATATATAGCTAAAATAAAAAACTTATATTGCTTAATATCAGGAAATAGTTTACCATATTATTCCCCAAAAGTATATGTGAATTTTTTATCATATCATCCTTCCCACTGCATATCCGGCGATAAAGCCAATTATCCCAAGTAACAGCGAGCTGCCAATATAAATTAAGGCATTGGCCTTCTCATTGATCCGAAACAGGCTGAAGCCTTCGTATACAAAAGTTGAATAAGTGGTGTATGCTCCAAGAAAGCCTTCTGCCACCATAAGATATGCTCCGCCGCCTAACCCGGCGCCGTTAACCAAGCCGAGCAGAAACGCTCCGCTGACGTTGATAATGAAGGTAGCCAGCGGGAAAACGATTTTCAGCCTCTCTGAAACCAGCCTGCCAAGGCGGTACCTGGCAAGGCTTCCCAATATTCCTCCAACACCGACAAGCAAGTATTCCAATTATCCCGCCTCCTCGTCAGCATCGTCTTTGATTTCAAAAGCCGCTGCGTGCCGTCTTGCAAGAAAGTCTTCCAGTACCCTGGCTGTGACAAATCCGGCATAAGCAGCAGCAAATCCTAATAATACCGTTAAGGAAATATAGGCAAAGGAAGCCAGGTACATGCCGTTTTCCAGAAGCTGTACCGTTTCTTTGCACAGTGTTGAAAAAGTAGTATATGCTCCAAGCAAGCCCGTTGAAAGGCCCAGCCTGATATCCGCATCCAATTTTATAAAACTGAAGGCTGCTGTAAGAATAAATGCAAGAAAAAAACATCCGGAAATATTAACAAAAAGAGTGCTCAATGGAATATTTGCTATATTATCAGCCAATTGAACATTTTTGACTGAAAATCTAAATATGGCTCCAAGGAACCCTCCGATACCGATATACAAGTATTTTCGCATTAGTTCAATCCTCGTCTTTAAAAACTATTTCACAGCAAGTATTTCGTTTTCGTGTTTATTATAATACAATTGGTACAATAAAAACTATAATAAAAATGACGGAAGAAAAATATTTATAAATAATATGTCCCGCAGAGGGTAATTAATATTTTGTAAACAGCAGCGATTAATTTAGTTTTTGTACAAAATAATTATATGACATAAAACAGGAAGGAAATTAAAATATGAAAACAAGTGCATTGGTAGAAGAGGTTTTTCGGTTAATCGGCGGCGAGTGCCATGACCCTTACACTGTCCTCGGCATTCATCCCATAGTCGGCAAGGAGCCCAATCGCAAATATTACGCCGTGAGAGCCTTTTTCCCTCACGCTGAAAGTGTAAGCGTTGTAAGTATGGACGACGGCAAACATTACCAGATGGAAAAGCTTCATGAGAACGGTTTTTTTGAGGCAATTATAAAAGACAGGCCTGATTTCTTCATTTATCAGCTGGAAGTGACAGACATTACTCATACTACCTTTACAGTATATGATCCATATAGTTTTCTCCCTGTATTGACGGATTTTGATCTTCACCTTTTTAATGAAGGTAATCATCATAAAATCTTCGAAAAGCTGGGCGCTCATATTATGACGATAAATGAAATCAGCGGAACGCTCTTTGCCGTATGGGCTCCCTGCGCCAGGCGGGTAAGCGTCATCGGAGATTTCAACCAATGGGACGGAAGGCGCCATCAGATGCGCTGCCTGGGAAGCTCGGGTATATGGGAGATTTTTATTCCCGGCATATGCGCAGGAGATATCTATAAATATGAAATAAGAACTCCAAGCGGTGAGATTTATAAAAAATCAGACCCCTATGCCTTTTATTCGGAGTTGAGACCGGAAACCGCCTCCATAGTTTATGATACAAGCTGCTATGAATGGAAAGACTCAGCCTGGATAAAGGAAAGAGATACAAGCAGCATATTTGAAAAGCCAGTAGCAATTTATGAAGTTCACCCCGGCTCCTGGTCCAGGATACCGGAGGAAGGCGCCAGATTTCTCACTTACAGGGAAATGGCGGACAGCCTGGTTAAGTATGTTGTGGAAATGGGCTATACTCATATCGAATTCATGTCTGTAGCAGAGCATCCCTTCGATGGCTCCTGGGGGTATCAGGTCACCGGTTATTATTCAGTCACCAGCAGATACGGAAAGCCTGAAGATTTCATGTATCTTGTGGACCAATGCCACCAAAATGGTATCGGAGTGATAATTGACTGGGTTCCGGCGCACTTCCCCAAAGACGGCCACGGTCTGGCAAGGTTCGACGGTACGGCCCTTTATGAGCATGCAGATATGAGGCAGGGCGAGCATCCGGACTGGGGCACCCATATTTTCAACTTTGACAGGAATGAGGTAAGAAATTTTCTTGTTTCCAATGCGGTGTTCTGGTTTGAGAAATATCACATCGACGGCCTTCGTGTAGATGCAGTGGCCTCAATGCTTTATCTTGACTACGGCAAGAAGGATGGCGAATGGATACCCAACAAATATGGCGGTAAGGAGAATATCGGTGCCATAGATTTTTTACGCCAGCTGAATACTACAGTATATAAATACTATCCCGGTATAATGATGATTGCTGAAGAATCAACCTCCTGGGCGCTGGTTTCAAAGCCTCCATATGTAGGGGGCCTTGGGTTTTCCTTTAAATGGAATATGGGATGGATGAATGATTATCTCCGGTACATCAGCATGGATCCCATCTACCGGAAATATCACCACAATAAGCTGACCTTTTCCATAATGTATTCCATGTCGGAAAACTTTATAAATGTGCTTTCCCACGATGAAGTGGTTCACGGCAAATGCTCAATGATCAACAAAATGCCGGGTGATTACTGGCAAAAATTTGCCGGACTGAGAGTAAGCTACGGATACATGTACGGTCATCCCGGAAAGAAGCTGCTGTTCATGGGCGGGGAATTCGGCCAGTTCATAGAGTGGGATTACAGCAGAAGCCTTGACTGGCATTTGCTGGATTATGACATGCATAAAAAGCTGCAGAAATTTGTAAAAGACCTAAACAGGATATACGTCGGGGAAAAAGCCCTTCATCAGGTGGATTTCAGCTTTGACGGCTTCGAGTGGATAGACTGCAACGACAGTGATCACAGCGTAGTATCCTTTATACGAAAAGGCAAGGATTGGCATGATATGCTCATAATAGTATGCAATTTTACTCCCGTGGTTTGCGAAAATTACAGGATCGGAGCGCCCTTTGACCAGTTTTACAAGGAAATCCTCAACAGCGACTCCGAGGTTTACGGAGGCAGCAATGTAGGTAATATGGGCGGAGTAAGAGCAGAGCAAAGTCCCTGTCATGGAAGGCCATATTCCCTGACCCTGCAGGTACCACCCCTCGCCATACTAATTCTAAAGCCACAGGAGGAATCAGAGGGACGGTTCTCTTGATTCCATCTAAAGCCGGAGGAATCAGGAGAACCGTCCCCCTGATTCCTAAAAGTCGAGCTTAGTCCTTACAGCAAGGAGGAACTCTTCCGTGCCTTCGGCTTTTTTGTCAGGCGAGCTTGAAAGCTGGTACAAATCCTTTGTCATGACTCCACTCTCAATAGTGCTTATAGCAGCCTTTTCAAGGATGCCGGCAAACTGGTAGAGCCGGACGTTACCGTCCAGTTCACCGCGTTTTCTCAAAGCACCCGTCCATGCAAAAATGGTTGCCATAGAATTGGTTGAGGTTTTCTCGCCTTTGAGATGGCTGTAATAGTGCTTCTGGACGGTTCCATGAGCGGCCTCGAATTCGTAACATCCCTCCGGTGATACCAGGACGGAAGTCATCATTGCAAGGCTTCCGAAGGCTGTAGCCACCATATCAGACATAACATCTCCGTCATAATTCTTGCAGGCCCAGAGAACTCCGCCTTCCGACCTGATTACGCGTGCAACCAGGTCGTCAATAAGAGTATAGAAATATTCCAAATCCGCAGCCTCAAATCTATCCTTATATTCCCTTTCATAGATATCCTGGAATATATCCTTAAACCTGTGGTCATATATCTTAGAAATTGTATCCTTGGCTGAAAACCAGAGGTCTATCTTCCGGTCAAGGGCAAATGTGAAGCAGGATCTGGCAAAGCTTGCAATAGAAGCGTCAAGATTATGCATGCCCATAACAACTCCCCCTCCCTGGAAGCTGTGAAGCAGTTGTCTTCTTTCCATACCATTCTCGGATGTATATACCAGCTCAACCTTGCCAGGCTTATCAACGCTGAGCTCCACATTTTTATAAACGTCCCCATATGCATGCCTGGCGATGGTCACAGGCTTTACCCAGGTGGGTATGAAGGGCTTTATATTGTTAACAATAATCGGCGTACGGAATACCGTACCATCCAGTATGCTTCTGATTGTACCGTTTGGGCTCTTCCACATCTGCTTCAGCTCGTATTCCTTTACCCTCGCGGCATTTGGCGTTATTGTAGCGCATTTGACTCCTACACCGTATTTCCTTATTGCATTGGCTGAATCCACAGTTATACGGTCATTGGTTTCATCCCTTTTTTTTAAGCCCAGGTCGTAATACTCGGTATTCAGCTCAATATATGGCTTTAGTAATATATCCTTTATCATCGCCCAGATGATCCTGGTCATTTCATCGCCGTCCATTTCCACCAACGGCGTCTTCATGACAATTTTATTCATTATGTAGCCCTCCATTTAAGAAATATTTGCCAGGAATATAGTACCATGAATTAGGCACAGTTTAAAACATTTAATTAGTGCCAATTTCAACAGCCTTTTGGTTGTAGTAAAATGATCACCCCTGCTAATAGATTACCGGCATGTGTTAAAAACATAAATATGACAAAATAGGTACGTCCCCTTATGTCACTTAAACGTCCCCTTATGTCACTTAAACGTCCCCTTATGTCACTTATGTCACCTCGTCCTTATGTCACCTGGACTCTGTGCCATACACCTTCCTTCATAAATCTGTCAGATCTGGCCTGGGCCCTGCTGACTATCTTGTTGTCATATCCCATTACCTTCAGCAGCTTCAGGGCATTTTTAGTACTGCTTTTGCCCGGGTACAGGGTATAATCGAACAGGACATTATTATCCTGGGTCACCGTCTCCCTGAAATGGTAGTTTTCATATACTCCTTCGAGAATTGAAGCCAGCTCAATATCATGGGTTGCAGCCAGGCACATGCAATTCCTGCTTCCCAATGAAGCCAATACTTCGGAGGAAGCCGCTATTCTTTCAACAGTGTTGGTACCTCTGAGCACCTCGTCAACAATGCACAGGCATGTCAGTCCTGTGTTTACGGCGTCTATAATCCTTTTCAGAGACTTCAGTTCTACGATAAAATAGCTTTCTTTATTTATAAGGTTGTCCTTAAGTGCCATGGATGTATATACCATGCACCTGGATAACCGGAATTCCCTTGCAAGGCAGATAGCCATAGTCTGAGCAAAAATGGCGCTGATAGCAACCGCCTTGAGAAACGTTGATTTACCTGAAGCGTTTGAGCCTGTTACTAGGACAGGCTTCACGAAACTGCAGGTGTTTGTCACAGGCTCTTTAATCAAAGGATGGTATAAATCAACGGCATTAATATGTATTTTCCCTTCCCGGCAGCCGGTAAACTCCGGCTGGCAGCAGACGCCCGCGCATTCTCTGTAGGAAGCAATAGAGATCATGGAATCAATGTAGCCCAGGATGTCAAAAATTCTTTTTAGCTCAATTCTGTATTCAACCACCAGGTTATGACAGCTTTCGAAGGCTATCAATTCTGCAAACAGCAATGATTTGGCATATTCCGTGATGGGATTCTGTGCCTTGCTCAATAGGCTGAAGCCTTTTCTGCCGATTTTTCTGACTTTTGCCAGTGCTTCGGCAAGCACCTCCCGGTATGCCTTCAACTCCGGAATTTCCAATTTCATTAATGTATTTGCGGTGCCAACCAATTGAATAATATAGCCCAGAGGTATAATTCTGTACTCAATAGAGTTTTTGATCCTGTAATATACCGTTGCATTGGTTATCAGCGAAAGAGCAAAAGCAGCCGCTCCTATTTTAATATCTACAAATACCATAAAAAATGCAGATAATAGAAAAAATCCGGCTAGCAGGTAATAAAGCACTCTTTTTTTGTATATGATGTCTTCATTGAAAAAATAATCCGAGACATCGATACATCTTCTCTTACCCAGCCTGGCCAGTACAAATTGCACCTTTTCCCTGACATTTTTTTCTTTAAGAAAGAAATCAAGCAGCCGGCTTCTTTCCTTCAATTCGCTGCCAATAAAAACCGGACGGCGCAAAAGGCTATATAAATACTCTTCACCTGCAGTTGAAATCGTATTGTTAATTCTGTTGAAAACCTTGTCCATCTCCAGATCATTCCATGTTATATTATCAATATAAGGTTCATTGCTATTATTGATCTTCCAATTGTTAAAATAGCTTGAGAATGAGGCTGCTTCCCGTTCATTCGGCTCCTGTTCCGGCATTTTAGCCCAGTTGTCGGTTATCCACTTTTTAATTTTTTTGTCAATATCTTTCCTGCTTATTAAATCGTACAGGATAAAAAAGACTATAATTAATATCATTATTATGGTAAACGTCATATTATTACATCTCCCTTAAATTAAAGTCAGGCATTTATGCTAATATGACTATGGGATTCGGATGAGTTTCCAGATTTTATATTTGAAAAAACTTAAAAAATCAGCGGAATAAAGGCTTTGCATGTAAAGAGCTGCCAGCTTGAAACAGTTTTTCTCTTTTTCGCGCTTAATAAAGGTTCCGGATAATTTGAAACTATGATAAATTCCACAAACCAAAAAGATGGTAAAAAATATCACCATAAGGAATTGTATTAATTGAAACAATTCAAATGGATACATAATTACCACCTCCTCAATAAGCTTTATAACATTACACTGTAATTATACAAGATTGTTTTGGTAATTACCAGGATAATTTACCTGTTAGTATAACAATATTAGCCCTTTCCCCTTTCCAGGTACCCGTCCCTCTTCAGGCTCTGTTCCAGCAGTAATACGGCTGCCCGGGGGTAGTCGTATTACTGCCTCTGTGGCTTTAATATGTTGATTCTACAGGGAAATCATTCCCTCCCGCTTCGGCATTGAGCCCGAATGATTTAAATATATCAGCTGCTTCTATAAGCCGGTTGCGCGTTTTGAGATGTTTCTCCGGGGTTAACCCCGGTACATCTTAATTAATTAGAGTTCTGTTGCTATCTCTATTTCACTTCCACCGGTTCTGCCAAATCGACGCCAATGCTATAAGGAGAGCTGTCCAGTTTGTCCCACACATAAGCTTTTACTTTATATTGACTTCCCGAATACCCATGGAAACGCACCTCGAATTCGACGGTTTCGTCAATTAGCTGCTTTCCCGAATACAAGCCTTAAGCTAACACCAGAGCAGAAAAAAATCATTGATATTTTTAATATAAGTCAATATGCTCTGGATGGGTAATACATAATTAAAACCCTATAAGCGCTGATATTACAGCCCTATGGGGTTATTCTTAAAAATAACTAGGAAACTGCCGCTAGTACTACAGCAAAACATTTTAATTAACCTTCCAGAAATAACGCATTGAAGCGTTTGCGATATTTCTGGAAGGCGCATAAATGCCGAAAATAAAATGTTTGTTTCGCTGTAGTACTAGTCAATTTACCTAAAATTTAACAGATTCCTGCTGGCTGCCTTTAATCCACGGCGGCATAAAATTTTTTTCATTTCCGGGGCTTTCAATCCGCCGTATCCCTCTTCAAAAGCAGCTTTTTATCTGTTATTCCCGATAATATCTGCCTGTATACTGCATTCATACTTCCCGCTTTCCGCCACAATAAAAACAAACCTTACTGTCTACTACCGCGCTATTTCAAAGGATTCCTGAAGCTTATCAGGTCACACTGCTGTTTATACTCGTCATATGCGCTGTTTTGTGTCCGGGGTATCCATGGACAGGTGTAGATCCTCCCATTGGGATGAACTAAAATTGACTGGGTCAGTGTAGGATACCTTCCGTCCTCAAGCTGTATAATACCATGATCGGTGTATTTTTGCGAAGCCAGATTATATGTAGTCAATAACAAATAGGGCATAGACTCCCTTCCGTCTTTCTGGTCCGGCGCATTCATGATTTCATCAAAGCCTGAGATATAATAGAAGGTATCCCTGTCTTCAGGATCCAGGCCCAGCGTCATGTAGCCATACCGGAAAGACTCAAATGCTCCCTTTTTAATACACCTTTCATTGCAGATGCGGTTTATAATTTCCAGTTTTCTTTCTTTTGGGTCAAAGCTAAACAGATAGCCGGATTTCCCATGGACGCCGAAAAATTTTCCGTATTCCGGATGCCATAAAATCTGCCTCCAGTTATAGCCCTGATGCCCGCCTTTGTGAGGGTCCCATACCCCGAAGACATCCTTTTTCATATGCGCCCATTCGACTGAATCCACTTTGCCCCTTTCGGTTCGGAACATCAAAATTTCGCCGTCGGAGTTTGTAAAATAAGCAGTACCGTCCCGGGGGTCGATGGCTATCCCCCTGCAGAGGCAGAAGTAATTGTCTCCAAGCCCGACTTCGCCTCCGCGGGAAACCTGCCCGAGGATTTCCAGCTTCCTTTTAGTGATATCATAATACATGAATATGCCTTTGGGCCAGGTGAGGCAATAGATGAACTTCCTTTCGGTATCCATATTCATGGTTATAATCCCTTCTTCAGGCGGAGCAGAAGCCAGTATGGAAAATTTACCACTTGCCATGTCGTATTCAATAATTTTGCCTCCTGGGTATGGAAAATACCCAGGAGGTGGAGGCGCAGGCTCTTCTTTGCCCTCGTTTCCCTGGTAGTAACCATAGTGCGTCGCAATATAGATTTTCCCATCCGCCTCGAAGATAGGCGTATGCGATTTCCCCTGGGGCAGCGTTTTTTTGCCTGCCTCTCCGGTAACCTTCCCAAGATCGGCAAAAATGCGAACTTCATCCGTTTCCGGGTCATACTTGTATACACGCCCATGGGTATCGATATTATGCGAGCATAGCGTATAATATATGTTTTTATCCTTCAGAATACTAAGCGAGTAAAAATTTGAATCAGTCATAGCGAAATCTGCCGCATGCAGTTTTGCGACAATTTTTTTGTCATTATTCACGGTTCGCCTCCCTAAAAAATAAACTTTGTAAGGCAGATGTATTAAAAAATCTTTTTGTCAGGTAAAACTGGCTAATTTTAAAATTTAATCCCTTAGAGGTATTTATTAAATATCCTGTACATGAACACTGCCGCTTCCGCCCTTGTGGTCCAGGCTCGGGGATTCAGTTTGTTTCCCGATCCTAAAATAAGACCTTCAGATACCAGCGTTGCCAGGCTTCCTTCAGCATACCCGGCAATATCCTCCCGGTCTGTGAATTTACCCAGTACATCAATGTTGCTTGTGGATTTCAACCCTTTGAACTTTTCCAGCGTTCTTGTCGTCAACACCATCATGTCCTGCCTGGAAATATTCTCTTTTGGTTTGAAAAGGTTATTTCCAACGCCGTTTGTGATACCCAGTTTCCTGGCAATGCCGACCGCTTCATAATAATAGACGCCCGGTTTTACATCGTCAAAGTCGTCCTCCGCATCGGCCTGAAGTCCCAATGTCCTTACCAGCAGCAACAGGTAGTCAGCCCTGGTAATATTTAATGATGGAGAAAATTTATTCTCTCCTGTTCCCTTGATAATGCCTCTGGATGCCATATCTTCGATGGCTTCCCTTGCCCATTCCACACTGCCCAGGTCACTGAAGACCTGACTCTTTACTATGCCCAGCGGTACCTCCTCCGGTGCAACGGTAATGATCGCCGATGGCGCTGGTGTCGGTTCAAGGCTGGCCGCCGGTGTCGGCGATGATGGCGGCAGTGACGGCGGAGCTCCGGCATTATCGGTTGACAGCTTCAATTCCCTCCCCGCGTACTTTTCGGAAGTTTCATCACTTCGGACTATTTTGACCAAATCCAGTTTTATGACTGTCTCCCCTTCCGACAATACTTTGAACTTAACGGCGCATAACGCCTTATCTCCATTTTCACCAGAGACTGCCCCGACCTTGGTAAAGCCAAAAAGGAGTTTGTTATTGTCCCTTACTTTAACAGCTTGCATTCCATTTCCTGTTATCTGGGTGCTTGTCGAAACATACTCCAGAAAACCGTGATCAAAAGTAATTGCGATCTCGAAACCATACATGTCCTCTATACCGTGCCCACTTACCGTAAATGTCAACACATCTCCGATTTTATAACCTTGTCCGGTCGGGCTTGCAGATATGGAAAAAGAAGGGCCTGCATCAGCCAAAGCCACTGTAAAAGGAAATGATATGCAAAATACCAAGACTACAAGGATACACGATAATTTCTTCATTCTCATATAAGCCTCCTTTTCGTTATGAGTCAAGAGGGCGGCACAAGACCGCCCCCTGCTCCGGTTATTGAATATTGAGTATCCTTCTGGCAATATACACCAGGTCTACAATGTCTACGAATCCGTCGTCATTTACATCTGCCGCCTTTGCCGCATTCCAGTTGTCGTCGCCCTCCTGCGCCCCAAAGAAGGTCACTGCCTTCGCAAGGTCACCAGTCCTGATGAGGCCGTCGCCATTCAAATCTCCTGGAATCCTGGACGATACAAGGATAGTGATGCTTGATCCCAAAGCATCATAATCACTTGCATCGGATGATATCCCTAATATGGCATCGGTAACAGAAATGGAAGCAGTTTGTAAATCTTCGATCTCCCTGGCCTTGAAATTGAGGCTGACCAAAGGGATATCGGCACCCTTAATCTCACTCATGCTTGCAACCGTTAATGAGATGCTTCCCGGCGAAGTACTATATACAGGTATCATGATAGATGCGTTTGCAGGTTCCAGTGATATAAATTCAAACTGATCGTCGTCATAATCCAGCTTGATAGTAACCGCGTTTACATTATCCAGATTGTTTTGCAGTCCTAGAGCTACAGCGAAGCTGCTTCCGGCCTGAACCCTACCGGGCCCTTTGAGAACTACAGCCGGTTCTTCCGCGCCAGTGATATTCACCGTAAATGTGGCAGTCTTACCCTCGCAGGTCACAGTTACGATTTGACCGATTTTCAGTTCGCTGCTGTCGAAGCCGCTTATATTGTCCATTGTTATATTTAGTGCCTTTTCGCTGCCATTCTCATAAGTACCCGTTACCACAAGCCCGGTTAAATCCAGCGGCTCATTCAAGCCATAAATAGTCTTTGCAGGCGGTGTCGTTACAGCAATTTCCGTCAGTGAAACCTTTATAACTGTTACAGTACATTGAGCCTTAATTTCCTCTCTTCCGGCATTCGACACCGACTTCGCCGTAATTACCACCGTTCCCTCTCTCAAAGTCTTAACCGTTCCGTTTCCGGAAACTGTCGCAATTGCCGGCCAACTGGACGACCAGCTTACAGTTTTATCGCTTGCGTCCTCCGGATCCACCTCAGCCGTCAGCATGACCGTTCCGTTTATTACCAAAGTAAGCGCCTTATTGCCAGCCTCTCCGGTAACATCTTCGCCGGTTATATCAACATTTACCACCGGTATGTCTACATAAATATTGATCATCTTCTCAAGTGGCTCATATATCTTGCCGTCTGTAACGGTAAATGTTACATTGTGCGTTCCCGCCTGACTCTCCTGTGGCGTCCATGTAAATTCACATGTGTCTGCGTCAAAGCTTGCTCCGTCCGGAAGCTGACCCTTAACCGCATATGTCAGCACATCATCGTTCGGGTCTTCTGCTGATATGGTGAATGACAGCTCTGTCCCGACATATGCCTTTCTGTCCCGGATGTTGCCCAATACCGGCGGTTGGTTTTGCTCCGGCATTGTTATTGTGGGATCCCATATAACACTGGCTGTATTTGTGCCGGTACTTTCTCTCGTCACTTCAAAATATATCAAATCACCCGCACTAACCGCTATATCCGTCTGATTGTAATCAACCGATGCTTGAGTATCGATCGTATTCTCCCATATCAGAGTGTTGTTCTTCTTTACTTTCACATCCGCGGAATTGCTTTCTGCAGCACCGGGAGCAAATCCCACCCGGCTTTCGATTGAGATTGTTCCGGCTTTAGGAGCTTTCCATGCCCTTGCGCCATAACGTCTCGAATCCTGAACATACTGCTCATCGTCCGATATCCATATCACAGTGCCTTTATCTTTCCACCTGTTATTTACCGCATCCCACTGCATATCAACCCGACTTCCGCCACCTGTTAAGGACCAATAATAATACCACTGGTTTTCCCCCTGAGTTGAGCTAAAGCCTGCAGATGCAGTCCAGATATTTTTGGGATTTACAGTTACTTCAATACTTACATCCAGTCCTACATTATTAGTGTTTTCAACATATGCCGGTAATATGACTTCTCCGTCTATCGCAACAGTCTGTTGAATTTTCGACTCTGGATCAAATTCACTGCTTTCCACATCCCATATTACATCAACATTGACCGGACCCAAATTAGTCGTTACCGATACCTTGCCGGGAAGTCTGAGAGCATCCGCACTCTTTTCATTTCTTTTTGCGACAACCTCCTTGGCCGCTGGAGTCGGTATACTTACAAGATTTACCGGCATGTCGTCTGCTTTAATACGGTAAATACGATAATCCTCTTTTCTATAAGTATCCGTAAACTTCCCACCTCTTATGGGTATAAAATCCACAGCATTTCCATTTATGTCCATTACATAAGCATATCCCTCAGTAACCCCGGGAACGGTGAACGTTGTTGTTATAACCTCCCGCTCTATGTTTTCCGGCTTCATATGCTCCGTTTCTACATATTTTTGCGTATTCAAAGGCTCCGGTTCGGTTAGGCGCACCGCAAAAAGATACGTATCATTATCGCCCTCTTCCACACCTTTCCTGGTCAGCGTATCTACCCTGTTTGTCCTTCCATTGCTGTTATCGGTGATCTGCTCTACATTGTCGGGCCCCACAATAATCTTTCCATATGTTTCCATGCTTTTAGCAAATTCTTTCATAGCATTATATTGTCTTGTGGCTGGTACATGATAAGGAAACCAATTGAGCATTTTTCCTCCATGCGTTACAGTCAGCCATGCCTGCATCAACACCTGCTCATGAGTAGGCGCCGGCGTATTGGCATCATCTCCTGTATTATGCCCGTCACATGTCTGCACGAAAAAGCCGTGCGGAACCAGATCAAAGTCTCTTTCTATGAAGTTATCAAGCGCCTGTACCCATTGGGCAATCGGCCCGTCTTTTATGTAATTACTGGTTCCATTGTAAAACATACTTGCATGAAGCCGGGCTTCAAGCGGATAAACATCCATTTGCATTACATCAACAAAAAATGCACGCTTTCCCCCAAATATTTCGGCAGAGTCTCTGTATGTAATCCATTTGGTACCCTTACCGTTCGAGTCATACCATGGCAGATAATCATAACCGTACATATTGATCGTCACAGGATGTGTAGAATCTATTTGCCTGGTGGCATATGTCCAAGCGGCTAAAACCGGTGAAACTGTTTGAAAATACGAGCTTTGCGACGCATTTATATTTGGTTCGTCATGCCAATCCCACATAAGCATTGCTTCATCGTTCTTTGTTGCTTCTACATATGACTTGCGAGCTTCCAGACTTGTATTTCGTTTGAGTACACCGGGTGTCAAACCGGGGCCTGTGATATCCCAGCCATATGATTTGGTTTTATTCACATAATCCACCCATCGCTGAACAGTCATGGTTTCAGCTTTATCATTCATTGAATATACCGCGCCGCCACAATCCCTGAATAAATCCATCTGATCCTGGTAAAGCCAATACATCGTTACCGGGAAATATGGCTCTCCATCCTTACAGATAGCGTTCCATTCATTAATTCCAACCTTTGGTATGTCGTCATAAGCTTTTGTAAACTTATCTATCCATATGCTTATTTGCTCATTACTTGCATCCAGAAGCTTCGTGACCAGCCTGTACTCATTTGCCACCAGCTCACTGTGATCTAACAGATACTTTTCTTCTGTTCCTTCTATTGTTTTGTTAACCAGCGTTTTAATGGATACCGGGTCTTTGCCTTCCAGCGTTACGACCAGCTTGTTTGTGCCTGACGATGCGATTTCCTCCGGTATCACAACAGTAATGAACTGAGCTATACGGGCATTAAACGGAGCACGCAGCACTTCAAATCCATCTATTGGAGTTTCTCCGGTCACTGTAACCTGCACCACTGTTTCTTTTACTTCCAATGGAATGTTCGTGCCTCTGTTCAGCGCATCGTTAGATGTAGCAAATCTGGTAATTTTTAATGTCACATCAAAAGTACCCGGCGTCATAAAGTAATGTATCGCAGCCAGTCCTCCATACCCGTTGTTCATGTCTCCATCCTGGAACGGCAGCGGCCTCATATTATAACCGTCGCCAAAATCCCATTCATAGCGCACAAGATCAGCAGAGCTACTCTGAGCGATCTTTTGTCCGTTGTATGTACTTGCTTCCGCCGAGAAAAAGACCTCTTCTCCCACTTCCACCGCCAGCCCGGGCAGCACCTCTATATTCGGGACAATACCGGCGTCGGCATAAACATCCCTGGAAGCCACTCCAAAGCTGCCTATAACAAAACATGTGATTAGTAAAAGACATAACACTTTTTTATACATTACATTAACTCCTTTCCGTCTTATTCCCATTTAAAATGGGGCCTGCAAAACCATCACAAGCCCCTCATGCAAATTGTAAGCATTATCTATTTCTTAATTTTTGTATACCATTCCCTAACACGTTTTGTTACTTCTTCGCCTCCGGTTTCATTCCATTTCTTCACGAATTCGTCGAAAGCTTCCACTGGCAAGTCTCCGATAATGATCTTCGTCATATATTCCTGGTAAAGCTTACGGCTGGCTATATCCGGAAATCCGTCAAAGACCATGGCAGGCAACCCGTCCTCCGCCACTGGCCTGGAACGGTCTATCTCTGCGGTCTCCACTGCCCTTATGGCCTGTCTCGCGGAATTTATTATATATTCTTTCTGTGCAGGATCGTTCACTGCTATCGATTTGCTTTCTATATATTCTTTTGGCGTTGTAATTGCACCGAAACCTACTTGCTTTTCAATCTTATTTGTATCAAAATCAACGTTCTTTACTTTCTTTCCATCGACAAGATTATAATGAAGACCTTGGACTCCATACCTTATTTCCTCCTCATTGGCAAGATTCGCCAACCAGTCAAGCATTTTTAAAGAGGCGATAAAGGTTTTTTCGTCTTTTTTGCCAAACGCCCAATACGGTCCCCATATCTGCTTCACCGTTATGTAGCCTTCATACCCCGGGGCCGCAATCCTGGGAAGAACCACGACATCCGCCTTGGGCTCCACCTTCAGAAGATCGTCTAATGCCATCCCGTCAAGCCCATTCGGTATATGGAACCAGCTTCCCACCCGGTTTGTCTTCACCTTTTCCCAGAGGGTGTTTGCCTTGTTCAGGAAGGTCTCATTGTCCAGCAGACCTTCGTTGTATAGCCCCCGGATAAAGGTTATTGCCTCTTTCATATTGGGCGTTACGGCAGAATAAGTCACCTGGCCGTCATATACGTCAAAACAAGGATGTCCTTCATACATAGCCACATCATACATGAAAAACAGGTGATCCATCCACCTTCCATTTTCACGGCCTATAGTGGGCAGGACATCAGCCCCTCTTTTCTTGAATGCCCTCAATGCATCTACATATTCGGCCTGTGTGGTTGGAATACCCAGTCCTGCTTCGTCAAGCCAATCTTTGCGGATAAACGATGCAAAGCCGTTAAACTGCTGAACATTGGGGATATAGTAAATGCCGCCCTTTCCGCTGGGATCGCTTGTCCTCACCACATCCCATATACTCTCGGGTATTCTGCTCCAGACATTCGGAGCATACACTTGCAGATACTCGGAAATATCCCATATCATGCCGTCCTCTATCAATGTCTTTTCAATGCCGTCCCTTGGCATGAAAATATCCGGCAGGTCACCGGTGGCTGCACGGGTCTGCAGCTTGCTGCTGTAGCCCTTGCCTGACTCCCATATAACCAGGGGCGAGTACATTCCTACGCCTGTCCTTTCAACAAGCCATTGAGATACCGGTCCGTCCTTTTCCCATGTAATTCCCTCCTGATTGGTGCGCCACCATTCCACGTAGTACTCCCGATCCAGCGTTATGGTAGCTGATGGCGCTACGGAGTCTTGTGAAGTTTGTACCGTATTCTGCGTAGTCCCTGTCGTCGTATTACCCTCTTGCGATTTCGAAGTGCAGGCTGACAGCCCGGCGCTCAAGCATACGACCACAAAAAGCGTCAGCAGCTTCTTAAGATGTTTTTTCATGATATTTTCCCTCTTTCTTCTTTTTTATTTGAACCGCCTGAAAACAAGCGGTTTAAATTCAACCTTTGATGCTGCCGATCATGACCCCCTTGATAAAGTATCTTTGCAGGTATGGGTAGGTTAATATAATGGGCAGTACACAGAAAATCACTACAGCGGACCTGACCGTATCCGGATTGTACATCTTTTTCTGAACCGGGTCTAAAGGAGTCCATTGCACTTCCTCTCCGGTCAGGAAAGCCCGGATTGTAAGCTGCAGGGGATACAGTTTCTGATTTTGAATAAACAACAGGGGATGCTTGAACTGGTTCCAGTAGGATACGGCATAGAAAAGCCCTATGGTGGCAAGCATCGCCTTGGAGGAAGGCAGCACAATTCTAAACAGGATCTGCATATACCCGGCGCCGTCTATGATAGCCGATTCTTCAAGCTCCCGGGGCATCTGCCGCATAAATGTGACCATGATAATCATGAAGTAGGCGCCGAAAAGGCTGGGTAAAATCAGGACCAAAACATTGTCAAAAAGGCCAAGCTTTCTTACCGTAAGAAAATAAGGTATCATAGGCGCATTGAATATCAATGTGGCCGACATGGCCAGCATAATGTATTTGCCGGGGGCAAATTCCTTTTTGGATAAGGGATAGGCCATCATGGAATTCAGGATCAGGCTAAGCACCGTGCCTGTTGCCGTAACCGCTACAGTCAAAAGGAAGGATCGCCACATTTTGTCCAGGCCCAGTATGTATTTCCACGAAGCCAGCGTAAAATCAACGGGAAAAAGGAATACCTTGCCGGTGCTTACAGCATGCGGGGAACTCAGGGAAGTGGACACCACTGCCAGAAGCGGGACAAGCATAATAAAGCCGAACAACACCATAAATATATAATTGGAATAGCAGAACAGGCATTCTCCCCATGGTTTCCGTTGTCTCTTCATTACCATATTCCCTCCCCCAAATACATTTTCGACAGTTTGTTGGTTACCGTAATAAGGATAAACCCTATCACCGACTGGAACAGCCCGATTGCAGTCGTCAGGCTGTACTGTCCTCCCTGTACCCCGATACGGTAAACATAGGTCTCTAAAACATCGCCTACCGAATAGGTCATCGGGGTTAAAAGGTTTATTATCTGATCAAAGTTCAATTCAAGAAAATTTCCTATGTGCAGAAGAAACAGAATCACAATAGTGGGCAGGAGCATCGGAAAGGTGATGGAAACCGCCTGCCGGAATTTGCCCGCTCCATCGACTGTTGCCGCTTCATAGTATTCAGGATTGATATTGCTTATAGCAGCCAATAGTATTATACTCCCCCATCCCATTTCCTTCCAGATAGAGGTAATCACGATAATGCCTCTGAAGTAAGCCGCCTTTTGCATTAACAGGATGCTGTCCATACCCATAAGCGCCCGCACCGAATTGACAATGCCGTTTTGCGAAAGCACATCATAGGTGAGTCCCGCAATGACCACCCACGAAAAAAAATGCGGCAGGTAGCTCAAGGTTTGAACCGTCTTCTTAAAATACCTGTTCTTTATTTCATTAAAAAGAAAAGCCAGCAGGATCGGAGCCGGAAAGGTGAATACCAGGTTTAGTGCGGCAATCACCAGCGTATTCCAAAACACTTTCTGAAGATCATAATATGTAAAAAATTGAATAAAATGCTTCAGCCCCACCCAATCGCTTCCAAATATGCCCCTCGTAATCCTGAAGTCCTGAAAAGCCATGACCGAACCGAAGAGGGGGATATACTTGAATAGAATGAAGAATACCACACCAGGCAGCACCATGAGGTATAACGGCCACTGCAGCCTTAAAACCTTTCCGGCGGTGTTCAAAAAGCCCGGTTTGTCCTTTACCCTTCTCCTATTCGGTTGGCTTAATATTTCAATATCTGACATAAGTCACCTACTTTATTGTTTATTGATACATCCGTATGACATAATCATACTTAAACGTTCGTAATGCGTAAAGATTCTTTTTTAAGATATATGGCACGGTTTTTTAAGGTATATAGGGACTTTTTTTAATATATAAAGTGCGGTTTTTTAAGGTACTATTTTTTTCGCTGTACGAAAAAGGAAAATAAAGTTATAATTAAAGTATAAATATAAATAAAAGCTATTTCTATATTTTTAGAAAGGATACACGAAATGATTTCTCCGGCCGGTATAAAATCCTTTTATAAAAATATAAAGCTGCGGGAGAAAATATTCATCAACTACCTGTTTCTCTGCATCGTCCCCCTTGCTGTCATCAGCTGTTTGAACTATAATACCGTTCTATCCCATACAAACGAAACCATGACTGATTTTGTCAATCTTTTTGCCTCCCAGTTAAATTCCGAGATAGAAGGTTATGTAGCTTCCGTCGACAATATCTCCAAATCCGTCGTGAATGACACCAATGCCCTGGATTTCCTATCCCGGGAAAAGGAATACCTTCTTTATGATAGGATAACCTATCGTAAAGTGATAGAAAACTATATCCACAATATGACTTTGCAAAAGCCGGATGTAAGGAATATCTATATCATCGGGGCTTCAGAAATCGTTTACTATAGCGGAAATCCGGACCGACCACTGGATATCGGGGATTTTGAAAACCTGGACTGGTTTCATAAAATACTGGGATCCAACGGCAATCTCATCATCACACCCATGAATATAGATTCGAAGCCGTCGGATAATGTCAATTCCCAATCCCTGATTATCGGTAGATCCTTAAGGGATTTCCATGGCACGTCCCACGGCGTAATAGCCTATGAGGCAAAGATAGGGAATATTATTAAAACAAATCCCGTGCATGAACAGATCATTTCGGAATATGATATCGGGATAGAAGTATCCAACATCAGCGGTGATTATCTGTATAAAATACCATCAAAAGCCCTGGCCGGAACGGGACAGGAAACAGCTGTCCAGGCCATTGTCCTTTCCAGCCGTTCTCCCAAATACGGCCTGAACATATCTATCCTAATCCCGAAAAAAACACTCTTCCGTAAACTATACCTGTTGAGGAATCTCAATCTTATTTTAGTGCTTGCTATGATATTGCTTACCATCCTGTTGTCGCTTTTGTTAAGCCATACCATCACCAAACCCCTATCAAGGCTGGCTAAAAGCATGAAGCTTTTCGAAAACCAGCAGTACGATTTAATACCGGCCACCGATAGAAGCGATGAACTCGGCTCGCTTACACAAACCTATAACCGTATGATATCCAAAATCAATACGCTGATCAATGAAGTGTATATCACTAAATTACATGAAAAGAAAGCTCAGTTTGCAGCGCTCCAGAATCAAATCAACCCGCACATGCTGTACAATACCATCGAATGCATCCGTATGAAGGCTGCGCTGAACAACGACGCCGAAGTGTCGGATATGATCAGGGATCTTGGAAGAATATTTCAGCTCACGCTGTCAAAGGGCAAGACAAACAATACCGTTGGGGACGAAATCGAGTATATCACTACGTATATCAAGCTTTTCAACATTCGGCACGACAACCGTTACCAACTGGATATCCGTTTGTCCGGAGAAATAATGGAAGCAAGCATTATCCGCTTTTCTTTCCAGCCCATTGTGGAGAACTGCATTGTTCACGGATTTCATGATATCCTTGGAAAATGCATAATCAGCATTCATGGGACTATGGAGGGAAACAATATTTTATTAACCATAAAAGACAACGGGAACGGAATGGATGCAGAAAAGCTTTCGGAATTAAAACAAAAGCTTCTTGCTTCGTCCGACACCTTGAACGACACAAAATCCGGAATCGGGTTAAAGAATGTATATGACCGCATAAAGCTTGAATATGGCGAAGAATACTATCTGAACTTGCATTCGGTGCGGATGGAAGGCACCGCCGTCGAAATGCTGATACCCTACAGGAAGAGGTGATATTATGTATAAAGTTTTTGTTGTGGACGATGAAAGCTTGATCGCCAGGGGGCTGGAAAAAATCATCGATTGGGAGCGGCTTGGATGCCGCGTTTATCCCTTCACCAGCAGTATTGAGGCTTATAAATCCGCCCTTGTGGAACACCCCCAGATCCTGATAACAGACATAAAAATGCCTTTTATGGACGGACTAGATCTGATCAATAGGCTTCAATCCATTTTTGATAAGTTTGAAACAATCATCCTGAGCGGTTATTCCGAGTTTGAGTATGCAAGAAAAGGAATTGAACTGGGTGTGAATAAATATTTATTAAAGCCCGTGGATCAGGCGGATCTGAAATCGGCCGTCCTGCTGTCAATTGCCAGGTATGTGGAAAAATCGGGAGGTGCAGCTGTTACAATGCCGCAGTCCCCCCATGAAGAAAACGAGGACATCATCGAGAGTATTAAAGAGTACATTACCGATCATTATACGGAAGATATCTCCCTGACAGCATTATCCGAGCGTTTTTTCTTAAATCCCTTTTACCTGAGCCAGTTGTTCAAGAAAAAGACCGGGTATACTTATATCCATTTTCTGATAAACATCCGGATGGAAAAAGCCAAGGAGCTGTTGTCGGGAAAAAACATGAAAGTCGTCAACGTATGTCATCGTGTAGGGTATGAAAATGTCCAGCATTTTAGCAGAACATTTGAAAAAATCGTCGGTGTCAAACCCAGCATGTATAAAAACGAATAATAGGTTACTCAAGAGTTATAAGTTGGTGTATGCTATAATATTATCTCCTCCGGGGTGAAAAGGAGGGCGGACAAATCCGCCCTCCCTTCTCCTGTTACTGGATATTCAGGATCCTTCTTGCGATGTATACGAGGTCAGCAATATCGACAACCTTATCTCCATTGACGTCGGCGATTCTTGCAGCCGCCCAGTCAGCGTCGCCTTCGCGCACTCCGTACCTGGCTGCCACCATGGCAAGGTCGCCGGTTCTTATATAGCCGTCTCCGTTCAAGTCTCCAATAACTTGACCAGTTGTTGCTGTTACTATAACTCCTTGAGACTCAGCCCCTTCGCTATTGAGTGTAATGATTCTAAAGGAATATGGAATGTTCTCTGTTAACCCGGTGATGGTTGCCGTCTGTACTCCCTTATCTACCAAGACCGGCGTTATGACCGTGCCACCCTCGCCCACGATCTTGACCCCGTTAAATACGGCATCAGCAGGATCGGTCCATGTAATCGTCACCTGTCCGCCCTCCAAAATGGCGGATGCATTGGCTACCTCGGCCGACGCCCTGAGGTTGATCAGAGTGGAAAGACTTGAAGTCCCCGCGGCATATTCGCTGCCATCTGAGATCCCAAGTTCGGCGCCGCTTATGCTGACGGAAGTCGTCTGCGAGGCGCTGATCGCATTCGACCTGAAATGCAGATCGACCAAAGCAATATTACTCCCCCATATCGGAGTAGTGCCGGCAACCGACAGCCGGATGATCCCCGGTACGGAAATATCCTGTGCGGCAATCATGATTGGGCTGTCTGCCGCCGCGTCCACGGATTCCAGTGTAAACAGGCTGCTGTCATAGCTTAACGTGAACGTAGCCGCGTAGACGTCTCCGATATTGCTGTTTAATCCCAGAGTTACGGTAAATACACTTTCGGACTGGATGGAAGCCGGTCCGGATAGAATTGCTGTTGTCTCTCCCACCGCCACGACGTTTACCGTAATGGTTTTTTCAACGGTTGGATTCACGCCGTCGGTGACTGCGAAGGTGACGCTGTATGTCCCTACCTGGCTTGCCTGGGGCGTCCAGCTAAAGGTGCGGGTCGCCGGGTCAAAGCTTGCGCCGGCCGGCAGATCGGACGCGGAATAAGTCAGCGGATCACTATTGGGATCAGTGGCTGATATTGTAAACTCCAGAGATGATCCTGCATTTACAGTTTTATAACCGATGTTGTCAAATACCGGCGGAAGGTTTTCGCCGGGCTCGCCGTCTGAAATACGGTAAATACGGTAATCTTCCTTTCCGAATTCATCTATGAATTGACCGTTTTCCACCGCCAGCACCTCTATGATTTGTCCCAGCTCATCCAGCACATCCGCGCGGCCGCTTTCGAGCCCCGGAACCGTGAAGGTCGTGGTTATGTAATCCGGTTCCTGCTTTTCCGGAGCCTGATGATTCGTCTCATCCGGCAACGGTACAGGTTCAGTCAGGCGCACTGCAAACAGATATGTGTCATCGCCGTCTTTTCTGGTAAGAGTATCCACCCGGTTTGTCCTTACATTACTGTTATCGGCAATCTGTTCCACATTATCAGGACCGAGAATGATTTGTCCATAGGTTTCCATTGCTTTTGTAAATTCACGCAAAGCTTCATATTGGATCGTATCATACTCAAAGAAATTGAACCAGGATATCATTTTCAAACCATGTACAACAGCTAACCATGATTCCATCAAAACCTGATCATGGGTAGGCGCAGGCGTGTCAGTACTACTCCTGATATCGCATACTTCTATAAACATACCGCCGGGTATCATATTAAGGTTATTGTTTAGAAAATCATCGATGTCCTCAACCCAGAGGTCGGTTATTCCTCTGTCTAAGTTGTAATTGGTAGGATGTCTCCTGTATTCTAAGGGATACGAGTCAAATAATGTAACATCTGCGAAGAAGGTGTGCCTTGCATTATATTGGATACTCTGGAGATAACCATATGTATCTTGGGAATTACTATTGCATGCAATAGGATGTTGTGTATCTTCCTCTCTGGTAGCATATGCCCATGCGGACAGAACAGGCGGAAATACTTTCTTTTGCCTTCCTCCGAGATTTGGTTCATCCATCCAATCCCACATTAATAATGCATTATGGTTTTTTGTTGCATTGACAAAATCCTTCATTATATTTAAACTGCTATTGCGAGACTGTCTAATTCTGTTTCCCCTGTAAGTACCCCGCGCGGGTCCTATGCCCATCCAGCCTTCAGCTTCCGAAGAATTCAGATAATCCAGCCACTGAACAGGAGTATGGTTATGGTTGGGGGTTTCGTTATAAAATCCTATTGTTGATGTAGTATTTATTGCTCCGACAAAATTCTCGAAGTCAGGTTCAGACTCATTATTCGCAGCCTTGTTCAGCATGAATGAAGTAACCGGAAAGAAGGGATCTCCATTTACGCAAATTGCATTCCATTCATTGATTCCAACCTTGGGAATGCCGTCATACGGTTTCGAAAACTTCTCTTTCCATACACTTAAAACATTCCCCTGTACATTCTTAAGCTCGGCAACCAGCCTGTAGTTGTCTGCGGGCAAATTACGCTGCTCTAATAAGAACTTTTCCTTCGTAGTTAACCCTGCTTTGTCCAGCAAGGTGGTATTCGTGCTCTGATTCTCACCTGTCAATGTCACTACCAGACGGTTCGTACTGTTTGACGCAACAGCCTGTGGTATCGTAGCCGTGATAAACTGGGCTATCCGCGCGTTAAACGGCGCATGCATCAATTCAAAGCCTGCCATTGGAGCTTCTCCCGTCACATTGACCTGGATGCTTTTGCTTCTCACCATAATGGGCGCTCCCCTAGGGGTTGTTTCATCAGCCTCAAAATTATTATAAATGGATACTGTCAGTGTAACCTTAAAGGTGCCCGGTTTCATATAATAATGTGTAACTGCCATTCCACCGTCCATACTGGTTGCAAACGGAGCGCCATATTTATGTACATAGCCGTCTCCAAAATCCCATTCATACACTGCCTTATTCAATAGACCAATGTCTGAATAGATGGTTCCTTCTCCTGTGAAAAGAACCTCTTCATTTACTTCCACATTCAAGCCCGGACGCACCTCTATATCCGGGAAAAGATCGGTATTTATGATGTT